>Ga0137308_100714_pt1 | contig 46565 bp, 51 predicted proteins | sample Inofrocosms_June_FD_97181 | JGI IMG/M metagenome (GOLD analysis project Ga0137308, IMG submission 97181) | Mouse cecal microbial communities from Vienna, Austria - N-Acetylneuraminic and N-Acetylglucosamine D2O microcosms_June | ecosystem: Host-associated > Mammals > Digestive system > Large...
TATTGGCAACACCCTTCCGGTGACTGCGCTCATAGCCGTGAGAAGCATAGACCCCCGGCCCAATGAGCCCGTGGCGCAGGTCATAGCCCGCCCGGAGGGTGGCCTCCACATCAGAGCCGTAGTGGGGATAGATATCCACCGCGAAGTCCGCACCGCCCCGGCGGGCGGCGTCGATGAGATCGCTGACCACATCGTAGTGGTAGGGTCCGCCGCTGTCCTTTGCGCAGATGGAGACCTTGCACTCGTCGCACTCCAGACCACTCCCGACACAGCCCATGTCCACACTGATGGCCTCGGTGACCCCTGCGGGAACAGAGGCAGAACCACCATGGCCTACCTCCTCAAACACGGTCACATGGACCCACACCCGGCGCTGGGCCTTTACAGTGCCCTCCTGCATCTGCTTGGCAAGACCCAGCAGGATGGCCACAGACAGCTTGTCGTCCAGGAAACGGCTCTTGATATAGCCGGACTCAGTGACCACCGTGCGGGGGTCGAAGCACACGATATCCCCCGTCATGATGCCCAGCTTCTCCACATCCGCCTTGCTGTGGACCTCCTCGTCAATGACCACCTCCACGGCGTCCCAGCTCCGCTTGGTGCTGTTGTACTCGCCGTTGACGTGGATGGAGGCGTTCCTCAGCTGGCAGGTGCCCGTGTAGACCTTGCCGGAACGGGTGACGATGCGCACATTCTCCGCCTCGCCGTTGTTGGGGTTCATGCCCCCCAGTGCGGTCAGGCGCAGACGCCCATTGCCCATGATCTCCGCCACCATGCCGCCCAGGGTGTCCCCATGGGCCTCCAGCAGGAGGCCGTTCTCCTCCGGCGCGTCCGGATTCAGGCAGACCAGCACGCCGCCCTTGGTGGTCAGCTCCGGCTTCAAGCCGAGGGAGCGGCAGACCTCCATGATGTACTCCGCCGCCGCCCGGGTGTAGCCCGAGGGGCTGTCGATGGCCAAAAGCTTTACCGCCTGGTCCACGCTGTAGTCCACGATCTTCTCAAAATCCATGTCGTTTTTCCTCCCGTTCTGTTCTTACGCCCTGCAAGCACCGCCGCAGAGCAGAATGATTTCTTCCCTGAGGATATTCTACCACAGGGACACAGAAATGGCAAGCGGTGATTTTCACGCGGGCACAGACTGCCGGGCCACCACCACAAACCGGCCGTTCTCTGTGTGATAGCTGCATGTGGACAGGGTGAGGAGCTTGTCGCCATAGACGGCCTCCACGCCGGTGTCGTAGAGAGACGCCGCCTTCACCTGGCGGACATAGGCGTCGAACGCCTCCTCCGCAGTGAGGTCCGTATACTGGTAGTACCGAAACACCCCCTCGTCCGCGTCCGTATAGACCCGGGAGTAAAACACCCCCAGGATCTCGTAGGCCCCCTCCTCCGTGAGGGTGTCAAAGCAGATGACCGGGTGATCCCGGAAATAGGATGCCTTCTTGTACCGGCCCAGTGAGCCGAACATGGTCCCGTTCTTCATGTGGTGGCCGTAGACGATCACATGGCTCCCCTCCGGCGTGGACCCCGGCCCGATGAAAAGACACCCGCTGGAGGCATAGTCCCTGTAGAACCCCCGGTGGAGGTAGTACTCCGGGTCCTCCGGCGTGTACATGACCGGATAGTCCAGCTTCGTGCCCTCAATATACATCCAGCCCGCTAAGTCGTTGTTCTGCTTCCAGAGGGCGTCATACTGGATGAGATGTCCGTTCTCCGCATACCTGGGGAGCTCCGGCTGGACCGGGGCCTCCGGCTGGGAGCACTGGCCGAAGGACGGCGCGGACGCATGCCTCCTCTCGGCCGCCGCCCGGACCTCGCGGACCTCCTCCACCAGGAGCTGGTTGGCCGAGTCCTCCTCTGCCGACTGCGCCAGGTCCCGGACCAGCAGCGCCCCGGAGGCCAAAAACACCGCCCCGCAGGCAAACAGCGCCCACAGCCGCCACCCGGTCAGACGGTCCCTGATCTTTTTTATCATAAAACCTCCTTACGCCGGGTAGAAAACGTAAATTCTGTGTCCTCCCAGGCCGTCTGGGCTTCGCTCCCGATTATAGCACGGACAGCGGGCCAAATACAAGTACATCATCGAAGAAAAACGCCGGCGGCTCCGCCTGTGAAAATATTTTCCTCATCCCCCGTCAGGGGTTGCAAACCCTGCAAGAGTATGTTAAAATATGCGCGATCCAGAGAGGAGGCCCATACATATGACAGAAGGACCCCAGGAGCGGCCCGCAGCCCTTGAGCCCGGCCACGCCTATCTGCACGAGCACGGCATCCCCCATGAGCACGCCCACGGCCACTCCCACAGCCATACCCAGACCCGGGCGGTCATCAACCGCCTGGCCCGGGCCATCGGCCACCTGGAGCGGGTCAAGGCCATGGTGGAGGAGGGCCGGGACTGCGCGGAGGTGCTCATCCAGCTTGCCGCCGTGCGCAGCGCCATCAACAACACCGGCAAGGTCATCCTCAAGGACCACCTGGAGCACTGCATCGTCGACGCCGTGCAGACCCAGGACTTTGCCGCCATCGACGAGCTCAACCGCGCCATCGAGCAGTTTGTCAAGTGAGAGGCCGCCCGCTTATGGGCGGTTTTTCACGCGCATATCCGCCGGGACGGGCGGAAAAAGCGCTCTCCGCGCCCCCCGGCTGGAGTTTCTCCAAGTTGTAAAAAAACCGCCCCCTCTTCTTTGTACATTCCGCTGAATTTTCAAAAGCGGCGGAAAAAGACCCCGCAGGGGGGATTTTACACTTGCTTTTTTCCCTCCGCTTTGTTAAAATGCAAGCAATGTCATTGTGAAAAATACGACAAGACATCCCACCCAGAGACCCACCCATCATCGTAGAGAAAGGAGCTATGGAAGCACCCAGCCGTGCTTCCCACATTCCGCTATGAAACTGATCACTGTCGAGCAAATGGAACAGGCCACCGAGCGGCTGCTGGAAAACGGCCGCAAGGTGGGCGCGGACTCCTGGCAGGAGCGCGTGAAGAACCAGACCCCCCACTGCAAATTCGGCGAGGAGGGCATCTGCTGCCGCATCTGCTCTATGGGCCCCTGCCGGGTCACCCCCAAAGCGCCCCGGGGCATCTGCGGCTGCGACGTCCACGGCATCGTGGCCCGCAACTACCTGCGCTTCACCGCCGGCGGCGCCGCCACCCACTCCGACCACGGCCGCTCCATCTGCCACACCCTCTACCAGGCCAAGGAGGGCGGCAACTACACCGTCAAGGACCCCGAGAAGCTCAAGAGGATCGCCGGCGAGTGGGGCATCCCCACCGAGGGCAAGGACATCTATGACCTGGCCCACGAGGTGGCCGAGACCGCCCTCATGGAGTACGGCAAGCCCTTCGGCCTCCAGCGCTTCCTCTCCCGCGCCCCCGAGCACACCCAGAAGCTGTGGCACGACGCGGGCATCGAGCCCCGGGCCATCGACCGGGAGGTCTCCCAGTCCCTGCACATGACCCATATGGGCTGCTCCTCCCTGCCGGAGGCGCTGATCCGCCAGTCCCTCCGGGCCGGCCTCTGCGACGGCTGGGGCGGGTCCATGTGCGGTACCGAGTTCTCCGACGTCCTCTTCGGCACCCCCAAGCCCGTGGATACCACCGCCAACCTCGGGGTCATGGAGAAGGACATGGTCAACATCGTCGTCCACGGCCACGACCCCTCCCTCTCCGAGATGATCGTCTTCTACGCCCAGGACCCCGAGATGATCGCCCTGGCCAAGGCCCAGGGCGCCAAGGGCATCAACATCTGCGGCGTCTGCTGTACCGCCAACGAGGTGGCCATGCGCCACGGCATCCCCATGGCCGGCAACTTCCTCCAGCAGGAGAACGTGGTCCTCACCGGCGCCTGCGAGGCCATTGTGGTGGATGTCCAGTGCATCTTCCCCGCCCTGGGGCCCCTCTCCAAGTGCTTCCACACCAAGTTCGTCACCACCAGCGACATCGCCCGGATGCCCGACAGCGAGTTCATCCACTTCAGCGAGGAGACCGCCGGTGAGAATGCCAAGGCCATCGTCCGCATGGCGGTGGAGAACTTCAAAAACCGCAACCAGGACCTGGTCCACATCCCCGACCTGAAGACCGAGGCCACCGTGGGCTACTCCGTGGAGGCCATCAAGAAGTGCCTGGACGGCGTCACCAACACCCAGGTGGACGTCACCGGCACCATGAAGCCCCTGGTGGAGTGCGTCCAGTCCGGCGTGCTGCGGGGCGCTGTGGCCTTCGTCGGCTGCAACAACCCCAAGGTCCGCCCCGACACCGCCCACATCGAGCTGATGAAGAAGATGCTGAAAAACGACATCATCCTCGTCGTCTCCGGCTGTGCCGCCCAGGCGGCCGCCAAGAGCGGCCTCATGAGCAAGGAGGCCAAGGAGCTCTGCGGCGACGGCCTCAAGCGGGTCTGTGAGCTGGTGGACATCCCTCCGGTGCTCCACATGGGCTCCTGCGTGGACATCTCCCGCATGATGGTCCTGGCCAGCGACATCGCCAAGGACTCCGGCTGGAACATCTCCCAGATCCCCCTGGTGGGCTGCGCCCCCGAGTGGATGAGCGAGAAGGCTGTGTCCATCGGCAACTACGTCGTGGCCACCGGCATCGACACCTACCTGGGCGTGGACCCCTACACCAAGGGCTCTGAGGAAGTGACCAACCTCCTCCAGGGCGAGCACGGCATCAAGGATTGGGTGGAGGCCAAGTACACCGTCGAGCTGGACATCGAGAAGCTGGGCGACAAGATGATCGAGGCCATCGAGGCCAAGCGCGTGGCGCTGGGCATCTGAGAGATACATACTGTTTCCAAGGAGGGGGACGCCGTGAACATCCGGATCGGACCGGGGACCCTGCTGGTTCCGGCGGGCCTGCCGGCGGAGGCGGCGGGGTTGTTCCCCACCGGCTCCGGGTCCCCCAGGAAGAAGCAGTCATTTTATTTGTGAAAGAGGAATCCCTATGAAAGTCGCCATCACCGGCAAGGGCGGGGTGGGCAAGACCACCTTCGCCTCCACCCTCTGCCGCCTCTACGCCGAGGAGGGCCGCACGGTCCTGGCCGCGGACGTGGACCCGGACGCCAACCTGGGGCTCGCCCTGGGACTGACGGAGGAGGAGGTCAACTCCATTGTCCCCGTCTCCAAGATGAAGGAGCTTGCCCGGGAGCGCACCGCCGCCAACGAGTCCAACACCTTCTACAAGCTCAACCCCGAGGTCTCCGACCTGCCCGACAAGCTCAGCCGCGACGTCAACGGCGTGAAGCTTCTGGTCATGGGCACTGTGGACGTGGGCGGGAGCGGGTGCGTCTGCCCGGAGCACGTGATGCTCAAGGCCATCCTCTCGAAGCTGGTCTTCCGCAGGGACGACGTGGTGGTCATGGACATGGAGGCCGGGCTGGAACACCTGGGCCGGGGCACCGCGTCCATGATGGACCAGTTTATTGTGGTCATCGAGCCGGGAGCAAGGAGTATCCAGACCTATGAGCGGGTCAAGAGCCTTGCCAAGGACATCGGCGTCACCAAAGTCCGGGTGGTGGCCAACAAGGTCCGGGATGAGCGGGACGAGGCGTTTATCCTTGAGCGCATCCCCGCGGAGGACTTTCTGGGGTTTATCCACTACAACGCCGAGGTCATTGAGGCCGACCGCAACGGGCAGTCCCCCTTTGACTACAGCGACCAGGCCGTGGAGGAAATCCGGGCCATTAAAGAACGTATGGACAACGAGAAATAAAACTCAGTATCGTGAGGAGTGTTATATAACGTGAAAACATTATTCGAGCGCGTTTTCTCCGGAAACGACGAGATGTATGCTTTGGCGGTCAAGGCGGTGGACGAGGCCATGGCAAAGCTGGGCCCCGACGCCCCCGCCACCTTTGGCGACACCGCCTACTCCCTCCCCTGCTTCTACGCCATGACCGGCAAGAAGGTGGGCACCGTAGGCGAGGCCAAGGCCGCCCTGGAAAACGAGGTCAAGGCTTTCATGACCCGCAACAGCCGCACCAAGGATATTTTCACCTCCGGCGTGGCCACCGCCCTCTCCGCGGAGATCATTGAGCTCATGAAGTACGCCATGGCCGGCGGCACCCCCTATGAGGACCCCGTCATGGGCCACTTCACCGACGCCCAGGTCCGCGAGCTGGGCGTGCCCCTGGTCACCCGGGACATCCCCGGCGTGGCGGTCATCATCGGCGCGGCCCCCACTGCCGAGGAGGGCGTGGAGCTGGTCAAGAGCTACCAGTCCCAGGGCATCTTCGTCACCCTCGTGGGCGGCATCATCGACCAGTGCGTGGAGAAGGGCGTGAAGCTGGGCTTCAACGTCCGCAACGTGGCACTGGGCCACGACCTCTCCAGCGTGGCCCATGTGGTCAGCGTGGCACTGCGCGCCGCCTTCATCTTCGGCAGTGTCCAGGCCGGCGACTACGAGGCCATGTGGCGCTACACCATGGACCGCGTCTTCGCTTTTGTCAACGCCTTTGCTCCTGTGGATGACATGACCGTGGCCTGCGGCGCCGGTGCCATCCAGCTGGGCTTCCCCGTTGTCACCAACGACACCGAGGAGAACAACATGTTCCGGGTGCCCAAGAGCCTCATCATCCAGCCCGACGTTGCCAAGTTCAATGCCACCAGCCTGGAGGCCCGGGACATCAAGATCAAGATCACCAAGATCGACATCCCTGTGGCCTTCTCCTCCGCCTTCGAGGGCGAGATCGTCCGCCGGGGCGACATGCAGGTGGAGTTCGACGGCTCCCGCAAGACCGGCCTGGAGCTGGTGCGGAGCAAGGAGCTCTCCGAGATCGAGGACCACCGCTTCACCCTCATCGGGCCCGACTTCGACGCCTTCGAGCAGGGCAGCAAGGTGGACTTCTGCATGGTGGCCGACGTGGCCGGCAAGAACATGACCAGCGACTTCGAGTCCGTCTTCGAGCGCAAGTTCCACGCCTACATCAACTGCATGGAGGGCGTCATGCACACTGGCCAGCGGGATGTCATCCGCGTGCGCATCAGCAAGGCCGCCTTTGAGGCGGGCGTCCGGGCCAAGGACTTTGCCGAGGTGCTCTACGCCAAGCTCAAGAGCGACTACGACGCGGTCATCGACAAGTGCGAGGTCACCATTATCACCGATCCTGCCGAATGCAAGAAGTTCCGGGAGGAAGTGGCCATCCCTGCCTACGACAAGCGGGACGAGCGCCTGGGCAGCCTCACAGACGAGAACGTGGACCAGTTCTACACCTGCATCATGTGCCAGTCCTTCTCCCCCAGCCACGTGTGCATCGTGACGCCGGAGCGTCTGGGCCTGTGCGGCGCGGTCAGCTGGCTGGACGCCAAGGCCACCAACGAGCTGGACCCCTCCGGCCCCTGCCAGGTCGTCCCCAAGGACCACCTCATCGACGAGAACATCGGCCGCTGGGAGGAGGTCAACGAGGCTGTCAAGAAGTACAGCCAGGGCGCGCTGGAGTCCGTGACCCTGTACTCCATCATGGAGGACCCCATGACCTCCTGCGGCTGCTTCGAGTGCATCTGCGGTATCGAGCCCTTCTCCAACGGCGTGGTCATCGTCAACCGTGAGCACGCGGGCATGACTCCCCTGGGCATGACCTTCTCCGAGATGGCCTCCATGACCGGCGGCGGCGTGCAGACCCCGGGCTTCATGGGCCACGGCAAGCACTTCATCGCCTCCAAGAAGTTCATGAAGGCCGAGGGCGGCCTGGGCCGCATCGTCTGGATGCCCAAGGCTCTGAAGGACCAGGTGGCCGAGCGGGTGAACCACTCCGCCAAGGAACTCTATGGCGTGGACAACTTCTGCGACATGATCGGCGACGAGACCGTCACCGAGGACGCCGAGACCCTGCTCAACTACCTCACCGAGAAGGGGCATCCCGTGCTGAGCATGGAGCCTTTGATGTAAGAATTGCCTTCCTGAGGACGTGAAAAGCCCGCCCGCCGGACAGATTCCGGCGGGCGGGTCTTTCTATGTACTTACTCCAGCTTTACATCCAGCCCGGTGAGGTTGGCGGTATCATCCAGCACCAGCGTGACCGTCCCGGAACCGGCCTCCGTAAGGCTCTCATCCTCTTTGGCGTTCTTCGCCAAGTACCTGGAGGCGGCGGAGGCATCCGTATCCGCCGTGGTGTTGTAGACGTTGAACTCCACGGTGGTGTCGCCCTTGAGCTTCTTATAGACCTTGTTCACCACCGCGATCTGCCCCTCCTGAAGGAGTCCCTGAGCCCCGGCGGCGTCGGTGACGGCGGAATTGATGGCGTAGACCTCCTCGGAGCTCAAAGAGGAGGCGTGGTTCTTGGTGTTGAAGTTATACACGAAGTACCCGGCCACACAGCCCACGCCCACCGCAAAGAGCACCACCAGCAAAGCCACCTGCCGCTTCTTCATTTTCAGGTGCTCGCCCTGGTCGTAGAGCAGGCCCATCCGCCGTCCCAGGGGCATCATCGCCGTGAGGAAGAGGATCAGCAGCACCGCCTCCAGGGGGAACAGGGCCAGGTTCTTGATGATCCGGGGGAGCTGGAAGAGGGTATAGCTCTTGCCCAGCACCATCTTGTAGTAGACCCACATGATGGGGGCGTTCATGACGATGTTGACGAAAAAGTCGATGCAGAACCGGGAGAGGATGACCCGGGTGGCCGTCACCTTGGCCCGGTAGAGGAAGAGGGCGAAGATGAGGGATCCCGCGATCTCAATGAAGATGAACGGGAAGAAATAGGCGCCAGTGGGAAAGAGGATGCAGCCCAGGGTGTCGCTGACGGCGGCGGCCAGGATGGCCACCACAGGTCCGAAGGTCATGGCGCCAAAGGCGTTGATGAAGAAGGCGACGTTGATCTTCAGGTCCGCGGCAATGGGGATGCCCAGGCTCTTGAGGGCCACGCGCAGGGCGATCATGAGCGCGGCGAACACCAGCATCCTGGTGTCCCGCAGCTCGGCGGCGGCGTCCCGCCAATAGGCTTTGGAGAAGGGGGTGGCGTACAGAGCGGTCGATTTGGTTTGTTTCATAACAACAATACCTCCTTTGATGTTTGCGGAGCCGGAAGCCGGTCTCCGTGCCCAGGAGGGCGCACAAGGCAAAAAAACTCCCCCGCGGCCGAAAAGCCGCAAAGGGAGTACAAAGTTCGCCTCATACGCGCCAGCGGGTGCGGAACCTCTATCGCGGAGAAACTCCTTCGTCTGCCAGACAACTCCCCATTTTGGCAGCACTTCACGCAGAGGTTCCTACTCTGTCGGAGGGTATTGTACCCTATTTTGCCGGACTTGTAAAGGGGTTTTTGTGATTTTCTTGACGAAATTTTTGCTTCGATATCTGCTGTAGGGCGCGCCGGGGTCCGCGCGCCCTACAGGCGCTCCTTGCCCTGAACCCTCAACCGCCCCGCTCCCGTCACCGGGCCGCGCACTTGGACCCCCTGCACACCCCTAGTCTCGAGGTTGCCCGTCCGGCAGGACCAAAAGCCCTTTCGTATGTGTAGTACTCCACACACGAAAGGGCTTTTGTCCTATATCAGTTCCCTATATCAGACCAGCTCGATCATCGCGGTCTCCGCGGCGTCGCCCCGGCGCACACCGGTGCGGGTGATGCGGGTGTAGCCGCCGCTGCGCTCCGTATAGTTGGGCGCGATCTCCTTGAAGATCTTCTTGACTACGTCCTCCCGGGTGATGAAGGCCATGGCCTGCCGGTAGGCGGCCAAGTCCCCCTTCTTCCCAAGGGTAATCATCTTCTCCGCCAGGGGCCGGATCTCCTTGCAGCGGGTGACGGTGGACTCCATCTTCCCCTTGTCCAGGAAATCGGTCACCTGCTGACGGAGCATGGCTTTACGCTGGTCGGTCGTCTTACCGAGCTTGCGTGTTCCAGGCATAGTAGGTTTCCTCCTTCAAAAGGCGTATTGCCGTCCGCCCGCAGGGGGCGGGGGCAAAACAGTAACGTCAGTTGGCCTCCTCGTCGGCCAGGCTGAGGCCCATCATGGCCAGCTTGTTGATGACCTCCTCCAGGGACTTGCGGCCCAGATTGCGGACCTTCATCATCTCATCCTCGGTCTTGGAGATCAGGTCCTCTACGGTGTTGATGTTGGCCCGCTTGAGGCAGTTGAAGCTGCGTACGCTGAGATCGAGCTCCTCGATGGTCAGCTCCAGCACCTTGTCCCGCTGGGTCTCCGCCTTCTCCACCACGGTGGAGCGGGCGCCCACGGTGTCGCTGAGGTCGATGAACAGCGCGAAGTGGTCGCAGAGGATCTTGGCACCCAAGCTCACCGCGTCCCGGGCGGAGATAGTGGAGTCCGTCCAGACCTCAATGGTCAGCTTGTCGAAGTCCGTCATGTTCCCCACGCGGGTATTCTCAACGGTGTAGTTCACCTTATACACAGGGGTATAGATGGAGTCCACAGGGATGACGCCGATGATGTCCTGTTGACCCTTGTTGCGGTCTGCGGGCACGTAGCCCCGGCCGTGATTGAGGGTGATCTCCATATTCAGCGTGGCGCCGCTGCCCAGGGTGGCGATGTGGAGGTCGGGGTTGAGCACTTCCACCTCGCCATCGCTCTTGATGTCCCCCGCCGTCAGATCGCAGGGGCCCACTGCCTCGATAAAGACAGTCTTCGCCCCCTCGCTGTGGAGCTTGCAGATAAGCTGCTTGACGTTGAGCACGATCTCCGTCACATCCTCCTTCACGCCGGGGATGGTGGTGAACTCGTGCTGGACGCCGGCGATCTTGATGCTGGTGGCGGCGGTGCCGGGCAGGGAGGAGAGCATAATGCGCCGCAGCGCATTGCCCAAGGTGGTGCCGTAGCCCCGCTCCAGGGGCTCTACCACGTATTTGCCGTAGTTATCCTCACCGGGGGTCTCGATACACTCAATATGGGGCTTCTCAATTTCGATCATCCAGTTACCCTCCTTCTGCTTGGCGGGCCTGAGAGGAGGCCCGCCCTAAATTCAGTTCGCTTCTTAATCGAGGGTAGACCCCTGTTACTTGGAGTACAACTCGACGATGAGATGCTCCTCAATAGGCATATCATTGATGTCCTCCCGGACAGGCAGGCGGGAAACGGTCCCCTTGAGGCCGTTGGCCTCCCGGGTGAGCCACTGGGGCACCAGGACCACGGGGGCGTCCTCGCCGGTCAGGCGCTTGAAGATGGGGGACTGGCGGCTGGAGTCGCGCACCTCCACCACATCGCCGGGCTTGATGAGGTAGGAGGGGATGTTGACCTTCTTGCCGTTAACGGTGAAGTGGGCGTGGCTGACCAGCTGGCGGGCCTGGCGGCGGGTGGAGGCGAAGCCCAGGCGGTAGACCACATTGTCCAGGCGGCGCTCGATGAGCACCAGCAGCTCCTCGCCGGTCTTGCCCTGCATCCGGGCGGCCTTCTCGTAGTACATGCGGAACTGCTTCTCCATGATGCCGTAGACGAACTTGACCTTCTGCTTCTCCTGGAGCTGGAGGGCATACTCGCTCTTCTTCTTGCGCATCTGGTTGCCCGCGCCCCGCTCGGTGTTCTTCTTGTTGTAGCCCATGGCGGCGGGGGAAATGCCCAGAGCCTTGCAGCGCTTGGCTACGGGCTGCATATTCTTAGCCATAATGAAAAATTTCCTCCTTCTTCCGAATTAGACGCGGCGGCGCTTCGGCGGGCGGCAGCCGTTGTGGGGGATGGGGGTGACGTCCTTGATCATGGTCACCTCCAGGCCCACCGCCTGCAGCGCACGGATGGCGGCCTCGCGGCCCTGGCCGGGGCCCTTGACGAAGACTTCGACGGTCTTCAGGCCGTGCTCCATGGCGGCCCGGGCGGCCACCTCGGCGGCGGTCTGGGCGGCGAAGGGCGTGCTCTTCTTGCTGCCACGGAAGCCCTGCCCACCGGAGGAGGCCCAGGAGATGGCGTTGCCCTGGGTGTCGGTGACGGTCACCATGGTGTTGTTGAAGGAAGAACGGATATGGACCTGGCCCCTCTCAATGTTCTTCTTTTCGCGGCGGCGGCGGATGACCCGCTTGCCTGTTTTCGGTGCAGCCATTTTGATTCTCCCTCCTTACTTCTTCTTGTTGGCGATGGTCTTCTTGGGACCCTTGCGGGTGCGGGCGTTGGTCTTGCTCCGCTGGCCGCGCACGGGGAGGCCCCGGCGGTGCCGGATGCCCCGGTAGCAGCCGATCTCGCTCAGGCGCTTGATATCCAGGGCCACGGAGCGGCGCAGGTCGCCCTCCACGGTGTAGCCGTGGTCGATGGCCTCGCGCAGCTTGCTCTCCTCGGCCTCGGTGAGGTCCTTGACGCGGGTGTCGGGGTTGATGCCCGTTGTCGCCAAGATGTCCTTGGCGCTCTTCCTGCCGATGCCGTAGATATAGGTGAGGCCGATCTCGATCCTCTTGTCCTTGGGCAGGTCAATGCCGGCAATTCTTGCCATTAAATTCGCACCTCCAAATTCACTTAGCCCTGTCTCTGCTTATGCTTGGGATTTTCGCAGATCACCATCAGGCGGCCCTTGCGGCGAATGATCTTGCACTTTTCGCACATGGGCTTCACGGACGGTCTTACTTTCATGGTGTGTTCCTCCTATTTCGTACGCCAGGTGATCCGACCACGGGTCAGGTCATAGGGAGACATCTCCACCGTCACCTTGTCACCCGGCAGAATTCTGATGAAATTCATCCGTAGTTTTCCGGAAATATGGGCCAGAATGGTATGCCCGTTTCCAATATCTACTTGGAATGTAGTGTTGGGGAGCGCCTCGGTGACAACGCCCTCAACCTCGATCATATCGGATTTTGCCAAGTGCTCATCCCTCCTGGTCTGGATTACCGTCCCCGCCCAGCTGGGCGAGGGTCTTGCGGAGCTCACTGTTGGTGACCTTCTCTCCGCTTCGGATCTTTTCAGCCGTCCGGCCGTCGGCGCGGCAGGCGAAAGTGACATGCTTCCGCTTTTTCCGCTTGGGCCGCTCCAGCTTCCGGCTCTTGCCGTCCGCCAGCAGGAGGAACTCCCCCTCCGTCCCCAGGACGAAGAAGAGCCTGCCCCTGTCCCTGCCGGCGGCAGATTTTACAATATCTGATCGCGCAATGTCCATATCTACTCCGCTCTCGCCTCCGGGTCGGTCAGAAGCTCCGGCTCACCGTCCGTAATGAGGATGGTGTTCTCGTAGTGGGCGGAGAGCTTCCCGTCGGCGGTCTTCACCGTCCAGCCGTCCGGCATGACGACGATTCCCGCCCCGCCGGCGTTTACCATGGGCTCCACAGCGATGGTCATGCCCCGCAGGAGGCGGGGACGGCCCATCCGGGGCTCCACGTAGTTGGGGACCCCCGGCTCCTCGTGCATCTTTCTGCCGATGCCGTGGCCCTCATACTCCCGGACCACAGAGCAGCCCGCTCCCTCCGCATAGCGCTGGATGGCACCGCAGAGCTCCGGAAGGCGGCGGCCCTCCCTGGCGTACTTGAGCCCCTCGAAGAAGCTCTGCCGGGTGACCTCAATGAGGCGCTCCGCCTCCTCAGAGATGCGTCCGCAGGGGTAGGTCCCCGCGCAGTCCCCGTGGAAGCCGTCCTTGAAGGCCCCCACGTCGACGGAGACGATGTCCCCCTCCTGGAGTACCCGCTTGCCGGGGATGCCGTGGATGACCTCGTCGTTGACGGAGATGCACACGCTTGCCGGGAAGCCGTTGTAGCCCAGGAAGGAGGGCTCCGCCCCGTGGGAGCGGATGAAGCGCCGGACCTCCCGGTCGATCTCCCGGGTGGTCACGCCGGGGGCCACCATGGACCCCGCAAGGGCCCGGGCCGCCGCGGTGATCTTTCCCGCCTTCCGCATGAGGTCGATCTCCCGGCTGGATTTAAGGACGATCATGCTTCCACTCCCAATACATCCAGAATGGCCCGGGTAGTCTCCTCCGGGGTGCCGGACTTCACGGTGCGGAGCAGGCCCCGCTGGGCGTAGTAACCCGCCAGGGGCTCTGTCTCGCTGTGATAGACCCGCAGGCGCTCCCGGACGGTCTCGGGGGTGTCATCCCGGCGCTGGATCAGCTTGCCGCCGCAGTTGTCGCAGATGCCGGGGACCCTGGGGGGCACGGCCTCCACGTTGTAGCTGGAGCCGCAGGCCTCGCACACGCGCCTGCCGCCCATGCGGCGCAGGATCTCATCCTCGGAGATCTCGATGGAGACCACGGCGTCGAAAGCGATGCCGCTTCTCTCCAGGGCCTCGGCCTGGGCGATCGTGCGGGGGACGCCGTCCAGGATATATCCCCCCGCGCAATCAGCCTGGGCCAAGCGCTCGCTGACGATCCCGATGATGACTTCATCAGGCACTAACTGTCCGGCATCAATGAAGGATTTCGCCTTCATGCCGGTGGGCGTGCCGTCCTTGATGGCGGCACGGAGGATGTTCCCGGTGGAGATGGTGGGGATGCCCAGTTTTTTGCAGAGGATCTCTGCCTGGGTGCCCTTCCCCGCGCCGGGTGCGCCCAATAAAATCAGTTTCATGGCTCTTTCTCCTTACTCCAGGAAGCCCTTGTACTGACGCATGACCATCTGGTTCTCCAGAGCCTGGACGGTCTCCAGGGCGACGCCGACCACGATGATGACAGACGTGCCGCCGATGCCGAGGCTGATGCCGGCGCTGGAGTTCATGAACTTATCGGCGACCAGGGGCACGATGGCCACGATGCCCAGGTAGATGGCGCCGAAGAGGGTGATCTTGCCGAGCACCCGGGCGATAAAGTCGCTGGTGGGCTTGCCCGGACGGAAGCCGGGGATGAACCCGCCGTTGCGCTTGAGGTTGTTGGAGATCTCGATGGGGTTGAACTGGATGGTGGCGTAGAAGTAGCTGAAGCCGATGATCATCAGGAAATAGATCACCAGGTACAGCACGCTCTTGGTGTCGATGGCGTTGAGCAGTCCCGCCCAGAAGCTCCCCTCCGCCGGCGCGGGGAGGAACGCCCCGATGGTGGCCGGGATGGAAGCGATGGACTGGGCGAAGATGACCGGCAGAACGCCGGACATGTTCACCTTCATGGGCAGGCTGCTGGACTGACCGCCGTACATCTTCCGGCCCTGCTGGCGCTTGGCGTACTGGACGGGGATGCGCCGCTCGGCGTCGTTGACGAAGACGATGAGCACCACCAGCAGCAGCACGCCCACCACGGCCAGAACGGCCCAGAGCCAGTGCATATTGCCGGAGAGGACGGAGCTGTACACCGCGGAGGCCATGGCGGGCACCCGGGAGATGATACCGGCAAAGAGGATCATGGAGATGCCGTTGCCGACGCCGAACTCGTTGCACTGCTCGCCCAGCCACATCAGGAAGCTGGAACCGGCCACGAAGGACACGATAATCACCAGAGCCGCCCAGATGCTGTCGTTGGTCAGGATATTATAGTTATTCTTCATGATGAAATAATATCCCAGGGCCTGCAGCAGGGCGATGGCCACGGTGGAGTAGCGGGTGATGGACTGGAGCTTGCGCTTGCCCTCCTCGCCGCCCTCCTTCTGCATCCGCTCCAGGGCCGGGATGGCCACTGTGAGCAGCTGGATGATGATGGAGCTGTTGATATAGGGCTGGATACCCATGGCGAAGACCGTCGCCTGTGCGAAAGCGCCGCCGCTCATGACGTTGTAGAGCCCCAGGATGGTGGTGCCCATGCTGTCCAGATACTGTTCCAGCATATCGGTGTTCACGTAGGGCACCGCGATGGCGCTGCCGATGCGGTAGATGACTAGGACCAGCAGGGTGAAGAGGATCTTCTTGCGCAGCTCGGGGATGCCCCAGGCCTTGCGGACGGTTTGGATCATGCTACTTCACCTCCGCCTTTCCTCCCGCCGCCTCGATCGCAGCCTGAGCGGACTTGGAGAATGCGGAAGCCACAACTGTGATTTTCTTTGTCAGTTTTCCATTTCCCAGCACCTTATAGCCGTAGGTGCACTTGCTGAGGATGCCCCGCTCCAGCAGCGCCTCGGCGGTGACGGTCGCGCCGTCGTCGAAGGCGTTGAGAGCGCTCAGGTTCACGATCTCCAGAGGCTTGGCGAAGATGTTATTGAAGCCGCGCTTGGGCACACGGCGGGCCAGAGGCATCTGGCCGCCCTCAAACCCGACGCGCACGCCGCCGCCGCTGCGGGCCTTCTGGCCCTTGTGGCCGCGGCCGGCGGTCTTGCCGTTGCCCGTACCGGCGCCGCGGCCCTTGCGCTTGCCAACATGGGTGGAGCCGGCGGCGGGAGAAAGTTCGTGCATGTTCATAGTCCGGTACCTCCTTAGTTCATCTTGTCGACGCGGAGAAGATATCCGATCTGAGCGACCTTGCCCCGCGTCTGGGGATTGTCGGGCTGCTCGGTGGTGTCACCGATCTTGCGCAGTCCAAGAGAGTTGGCAGTGGCGATGTGCTTATCCAATCTGCCGTTGAGGCTCTTGACGAGCTTGATCTTCAGATTTGCCATGTCACGCCCCTCCTTATCCTACGATCTCTTCCACGCTCTTGCCCCGGACCCTGGCGACCTCCTCGGGTCCCCGCAGGCTCCGCAGGCCCTGGAAGGTGGCGGCGACCACGTTCTGGGGGTTGTTGGAGCGCAGGCACTTGGCGCGGATATCCTTGATGCCGGCCGCTTCCATCACGGCACGGACGGGACCGCCGGCGATGATGCCGGTACCTTCGGCGGCGGGCTTGAGCATGACGCGGCCCGCGCCGAACTCGCCGATGACCTCGTGGGGGATGGTGGTGCCGGAGGTGGTGATGGTCACCATGTTCTTCTTGGCGTCCTCCAGGCCCTTGCGGATGGCCTCGGGGACCTCGGCGGCCTTGCCCAGGCCGAAGCCCACCTTGCCCTTGCCGTCGCCGACGACCATCAGGGCGGAGAACTTCATCACGCGGCCGCCCTTGACCGTCTTGGAGACCCGGTTGAGGTAGACCACTTTCTCGATATACTCGCTTTGCGGTTTTTCAAATCTGCCAGCCATTTTGACTTCCTCCTCCCTTAGAATTTCAGGCCGCCTTCGCGGGCGCCCTCAGCCAGCTCGGCCACGCGGCCGTGATACAGGTAGCCGCCGCGGTCGAAGACCACGTTCTCGATGCCCTTGGCCAGAGCGGCCTTGGCCACGGCCTTGCCCACCTCGCGGGCGGCGGCCTTGTTGCCGCCGTTGCCCTCGAGCTTGAGGGAGGAAGCGGAGCAGAGCGTCACGCCGGAGACATCGTCGATGACCTGGGCGTAGATGTTCTTCTCGCTGCGGAACACGTTCAGGCGGGGGCGCTCCGCCGTGCCGGAGATCTTCGCCCGCACGCGCTGGTGCCTCTTGAGCCGCTGAGCGTTGGTATTGGGTTTCTTAATCATGTTTCAGCTCGCCTCCTTACTTCTTCGCGCCGGTCTTGCCGACCTTGCGGCGGATGACCTCATCGACATACTTGATGCCCTTGCCCTTGTAGGGCTCGGGGGGCCGCTTCTCGCGGACCTCGGCGGCGAACTGGCCCACCTGCTGCTTGTCGCAGCCGATGATGACCACCTTGTTGGGTGCGGGCACCTCGATGGTGATGCCCTCCACCTCGGGGACGGTGACGGGGTGGGAGTAGCCCAGGTTCATCACCAGGTTCTTCCCCTCCTTGGCGGCGCGGTAGCCCACGCCGTTGATCTCCAGCTCCTTCTTGTACGTCTCGTGGACGCCGACGACCATGTTGTGCAGCAGGGTACGGGTCAGGCCGTGGAGGGAGCGGTTCTCCTTGGTGTCGTCAGGGCGGGTGACGTGGATGACGTTCCCCTCCTGCTCGATCTTCATGGCCGGGTGGAGCTGCTTGGTCAGAGCGCCCTTGGGGCCCTTCACGGTGACCATGTTGCCCTCGGCCACGCTGACTTCCACGCCGGCGGGCACGGTAATGGGCATTCTTCCGATTCTACTCATGTCAAATACCCTCCTTACCAGACAAACGCCAGGACTTCGCCGCCAACGTGGGCCGCGCGCGCGGCCTTGTCGGTCATGACGCCCTTGCTCGTGGAGATGATGGCGATGCCCAGGCCCCGGAGGACCCGGGGCAGCTCGTCGGCCCCGGCGTAGACCCGCAGGCCCGGCTTGCTGACCCGGCGCAGGCCGCTGATGACGGCGTGCTTGCCGGCGTTGTACTTCAGGGTGATGCGGATAACGCCCTGGGTACCGTCGTCGATGAGCTGGAAGCTCTTGATATAGCCCTCGTCCAGCAGAATCTGAGCAATGCTCTTTTTCATGTTGGAGGCGGGGACGTCGACGGTCTCATGCTTGGCGCTGGTCGCGTTGCGGATGCGGGTGAGCATATCCGCAATGGGATCTGTGATGTGCATGGAATAGTTTCCTCCTCATTTGAAGTTACAGCAAACGCTGTTCAGGCAGCGAGGTATCGCCACGAATTGGGGAATTCCCAGCGACCTTTCGCTATCCTCGCAATGGATGGCAGGGGCTTACCAGGACGCCTTGCGCACGCCGGGGATCTCGCCCTTGTATGCCAGCTCCCGGAAGCAGATACGGCAGACGCCGTAGTCGCGCAGGTACGCGTGGGGCCGGCCGCAGAGCTTGCAGCGGTTGTACTTCCGGGTGGAGTACTTGGGCTCGGCCTGCTGCTTGAGAATCATAGACTTCTTTGCCATTTTTTATACCCTCCTCATCATCAGCGCTCGAAGGGGGCGCCCACCAGCTCCAGCAGAGCCTTGGCCTCCTCGTCGGTCCCGGCGGTGGTGCAGATGATGATGTCCATGCCGCGGATCTTGTCGATCTTGTCGTACTCGATCTCCGGGAAGATCAGCTGCTCCTTGATGCCCAGGGCGTAGTTGCCGCGGCCGTCGAAGGAGTTGGGGTTGATGCCCCGGAAGTCGCGCACGCGGGGCAGGGCCACGTTGAAGAGGCGGTCCAAAAACTCCCACATCTTGTCGCCCCGCAGGGTGACCTTGGCGCCCACGGGCATCCCCTCGCGGACCTTGAAGTTGGCCACGCTCTTCTTGGCGATGGTGGTGATGGCCTTCTGGCCGGTGATGGTGGTGAGGTCGCGCACCACGGCCTCCAGGACCTTGGCGTTGTCCCGGGCCTCGCCGCAGCCCACGTTCACGACCACCTTGTCGACCTTGGGGATCTGCATGACGCTCTTGTACTCGAACTTCTTCATCAGAGCAGGAGCGGCCTCTTCGGTATATTTCGTCTTCAGTGTCGGCATATCTTATCCCACTCCCTTCTTAAAGCTCGGCACCGCAGTGCTTGCACACGCGGACCTTCTTGTCGCCGCTGGTCTTGTGGGCCACACGGGTGCCCTTGCCGCACTTGGGGCAGACCACCTGCACCTTGCTGGCGTACAGGGGGGCCTCCCGGCGGACGATGCCGCCCTCCTCGCCCTGACGGCGGGGCTTGGTGTGGCAGGTGACCATGTTCACGCCCTCGACCACCACCTTGCCGGCCTTGGGCATGGTGCCCTGGACCTTGCCCTGGCGGCCCTTGTCCTTGCCGGACAGCACGACGACGGTGTCGCCCTTTTTCACATTCATACTTGCCATTTTTTCTCTGCTCCTCCTTACACGACCTCGGGAGCCAGCGACAGGATCTTCATGTAGTCCTTGTCGCGCAGCTCACGGGCGACGGGCCCAAAGATACGGGTACCTCTGGGGTTCCGGTCATCCCGGATGAGGACGGCGGCGTTGTCGTCGAAGCGGACGTAGGTGCCGTCGGCCCGGCGCACGCCCTTGGCGCTGCGGACGATGACGGCCTTGACCACCTCGCCCTTCTTCACGGTGCCGCCGGGGGTGGACTTGCGCACGCTGGCGACGATGACATCGCCGATGTTGCCGTAGGCCCGCTTGGACCCGCCCAGGACCCGGATGCACTTGATCTCCTTGGCGCCGGTATTGTCGGCGACCTTCAAATAGCTTTCCTGTTGGATCATCTCTCGGCGCCTCCTTACTTCGCTTTCTCAACGATCTCGACCACGCGCCACCTCTTGTCCTTGCTGAGGGGCCGGGTCTCCATGACCTTGACCTTGTCGCCGACGCCGCAGGCGTTCTGCTCGTCGTGGGCCTTCAGCTTGTAGGTGCGGCCGACGATCTTCTTGTAGAGGGGGTGGGCCACGCGGTCTTCGATGGCCACCACCACGGTCTTATCCATCTTGTCGCTGACAACCTTGCCGACCCGGGTCTTCCGGGATGAAGTTCTCGCTTCACTCATTTTCCGGTATCCTCCTTCTCTTACTTCGCGGCGGCAGCGCTCTGCTGCTCGCGGATAACGGTTTTGACTCGGGCAATGTCACGCTTGACCTCAGCGATCTTGATGGGGTTGTCCAGCTGGTTGGTGGCGTGCTGCATACGCAGGAAGAACAGGTCCTTCTTCAGGCTCACCAGCTTCTCGCTGCGCTCCGCCTCGCTCATCTTACGAATCTCACTTGCCTTCATCTTATTCACCTGCTTTCTGCGTTCCCTGCTCCTCACGGGCGACGATCTTCGTCTTCACCGGCAGCTTGTGGCTGGCCAGGCGCAGGGCCTCGCGGGCGACTTCTTCGCTGACGCCCGCGATCTCGAACATGACGCGGCCGGGCTTGACCACGGCCACCCAGTACTCCGGGGAGCCCTTACCGGAACCCATGCGGGTCTCGGCGGGCTTCTCGGTGACGGGCTTGTCGGGGAAGATCTTGATCCACACCTGGCCGCCGCGCTTGGTGTAGCGGGTCATGGCGATACGGGCGGCCTCGATCTGATTGCTGGTAATCCAGGCGGGCTCCGTGGCCACCAGGCCGAACTCGCCGTATGTCACCGTGTTGCCCCTCATGGCCTTGCCGGTGAGGCGGCCGCGATGGACTCTGCGGTATTTGACTCTCTTAGGCAGAAGCATTACTGAGCGCCTCCTTCTTTCTTCTCAGGGCGGGGGCCGCGATTGCCGTCGCGGTTGAAGCCGGCGCCCTGCCCGTCGCGGCGGGGGCCGCGGTTGTCGTTATTGCGGTTGAAGCCCCCGCGGCCCTCGCGGTTGAAGCCTCCGCGGCGGTCGCCGTCCCGGCGGGGGCGGCGCTCACGGCGCTCCTCGTAGGGCTTGGAGGTGTCGATGGTGCGGGGGGTGGTGCGAAGGGCCTGCTTGATGACCTCGCCCTTGTAGATCCACACCTTCACGCCGATGCGGCCGAAGGTGGTGGCGGCCTCCGCGAAGCCGTACTCGATGTCGGCGCGGATGGTCTGCAGGGGGATGGTGCCCTCGTGGTAGTGCTCCACGCCCGCGATCTCGCGGCCGCCCAGGCGGCCGGAGCAGCAGCACTTGATGCCCTTGGCCCCGGCCCGCATGGCCCGGCCCATGGCGTTCTTCATGGCGCGGCGGTGGCTGATGCGCTTCTCCAGCTGGGCGGCGATGTTCTCAGCCACCAGCTGGGCGTTCATGTCGGGGTTGCGGACCTCGACGATGTTCAGGCGCACCTTCCTGCCGGTCATCTTCTCCAGCTCCAGGCGGGTGGCCTCGATGTCCTTGCCCTCCTTGCCGATGACCATGCCGGGCCGCGCACAGTGGAGGAAGACGGTGATGCCGCCGCTGGAGCGCTCGATCTCGATCTTGGGCACCTGGGCCCCGTAGTGCTTCTTCTTCAGGAAGGAGCGGATCTTCTTATCCTCCACGAGAAGGTCGCCGACCTTCTCACTGCTGGCGTACCAGCGGGAGTCCCAGTCCTTGATAACGCCCACGCGCATGCCGTGGGGATTCACTTTCTGTCCCATAAACCTTCTCCCTCCTTTAAGCTTTCTCCGCGACCGTGAGGGTCACGTGGGATGTCCGCTTGTTGATCCGGTAGGCGCGGCCCTGGGCCCGGGGCATCACCCGCTTGAGGATGGGGCCGGGGGTGGCGAACACCTGGGACACATACAGGCTCTCGACATCCATGTTGTGGTTGTTCTCCGCGTTGGCCACGGCGCTCTTGAGGAGCTTGATCATCGGCTCAGAGGCGGCCTTGGGGGTCTGCATGAGGATGGCCATGGCGGTGCCGACGTCCTTGCCGCGGATGAGATCGGCGACGATCTGCACCTTGCGGGGGGCGATGCGGAGGTATTTCAAATAAGCCTTTGCTTCCATTTTCTTCTAACGTCCTCCTTCGTTACTTGCCCTTGGCGTGGCCGCGGAAGGTGCGGGTGGGGGCGAACTCGCCCAGCTTGTGGCCGACCATATCCTCCTGGATGTAGACGGGCACATGCTTGCGCCCGTCGTGGACGGCGATGGTGTGGCCGACGAAGGCGGGGAAGATGGTGGAGCTGCGGCTCCAGGTCTTGAGCACCTTCTTGTCGCCCTTGGCGTTGAGCTCCTCGACGCGGCGCAGGAGCTCCGGGGCGACATACGGGCCTTTCTTCACGGATCTGCTCATATTCTCTTGCCTCCCTTACTTCACGTTCCTGCGCTTGACGATGAACTTGTCGGTGGGGTTCTTCGTCTTGCGGGTCTTGTAGCCCAGAGCGGGCTTGCCCCAGGGGGTCACAGGGCCGGGACGGCCCACAGGGCTCTTGCCCTCGCCGCCGCCGTGGGGGTGGTCGCAGGGGTTCATGACCGAGCCGCGGACCGTGGGACGCCAGCCCATGTGGCGCTTGCGTCCGGCCTTGCCCAGCTGGATGTTCTCGTGATCAATGTTGCCCACCTGGCCGATGGTGGCCTTGCAGTTGAGGCGGACGATGCGCACCTCGCCGGAGGGCATGCGGATCTGGGCGTCAGAGCCCTCCTTGGCCATGAGCTGGGCGCTGGTGCCGGCGGAGCGGACCAGCTGGCCGCCCTTGCCGGGGTGCATCTCGATGTTGTGGATCACGGTACCCACGGGGATGTTGGCCAGGGGCAGGGCGTTGCCGGGCTTGATATCGGCCGCGGCGGAGGAGATCACCTTGTCCCCCGCGCCCAGGCCCACGGGGGCCAGGATATAGCGGCGCTCGCCGTCCTCGTACTCCAGGAGGGCGATGTTGGCGGAGCGGTTGGGGTCATACTCCAGGCGGAGCACGGTGGCGGACATATCCTCCTTGTCCCGCTTGAAGTCGATGATGCGGTACTTGCGCTTGTTGCCGCCGCCCCGGTGGCGGACGGTGATGCGGCCGTAGCTGTTGCGGCCGGCGCTCTTTTTGAGGACCTCGGTAAGGCTCGGCTCAGGCTTGGCCTTCTTATCCACGCCGTCGAAACCGGAGACGGTCATCTGGCGGCGGGACGGGGTGGTGGGCTTAAAAGACTTGATAGACATTGTTCTCTCTCCTCCCTTACACCATGCCCTCGAAGAACTCGATGGTCTTGGAGTCCTCGGTCAGCTGCACGATGGCCTTCTTCCAGTCCTTGGTGCGGCCGGGGCGGCCGGCACCCATGCGCTTGGCCTTGCCGGGGACGTTCATGGTGTTGACCTTGGCCACCTTCACGCCGAAGATCTCCTCCACGGCCTTTTTGACCTCGATCTTCCCGGCGGCGGGGGCTACTTCAAAGACGTACTTCTTGTCCGCGGCACCCGCCATGGAGCGCTCGGTGACGATGGGGCGAATGATGACATCATAAGAGATCATTATGCGTACACCTCCTCGATAGTGGCGAGGGCGGCCTGGTCGATGACCAGATACTTGGCGTTGAGGATGTCGTACACGCTCAGCATCCGGGCGGTGGTGGTAGTGACGCCGGGGATGTTCCGGGCGCTCTTGACCACCGTCTGGTTCACCTCGGGGGTGATGACCACGGCCTTGCCGTCGCAGTTGACGGCCTTCAGGAAGCCCTGGAACGCCTTGGTCTTGATGGCGTCCATGGCGATGGAATCGACGACGATGATCTTCTCCTGGGCGGCCTTGGCGCTCAAGACGCTCTTGAGGGCCAGGCGGCGGACCTTCTTATTGAGCACGTAGCTGTAGCTGCGGGGCTTGGGGGCGAAGGCGATGCCGCCGTGGGTCCACTGGGGGGCCCGGGTAGAGCCCTGGCGGGCCCGGCCGGCGCCCTTCTGCTTCCAGGGCTTCCTGCCGCCGCCGGAGACCTCGGCGCGGGTAAGAGCGCTCTGGGTGCCCTGCCGGCAGTTGGCGAGGTGGTTTTTCACCACTTCATGCACAACGTGCATATTGGGCTCGATACCGAAGATGGCGGCATTGAGCTCCACCTGGCCGACCTCGCTGCCGGCCATGTTCAAAACTTTCGTCATTTCTCAGCACTCTCCTTTCCCTTAGCGTCTCGCGGAGGCCTTCTGCGGGTTGACACGGGCGGAAGCCTTCTGCGGGTTGGCGCTGGTACCGGCCTCGCCCTTCTTGACGATGATGGTCTTGGCGGTGGAGCGGACCGTAACGAGGCCGCCCTTGGGGCCGGGGACCGCGCCGCGGACCACCAGCATATTGAGCTCGGGGTCCACCTTGACCACGTCCAGGTTCATGATGGTCACCTGGTCGACGCCCATGTGGCCTGCGCCCTTGGTGCCCTTGAAGATCCGGCTGGGGTCCGTGCCGGAGCCCAGGGAGCCCTGGTGCCGGGCCACGGGGCCGGTGCCGTGGGTGGCCTTGAGGGTGCGGTTACCGTGGCGCTTGACCACGCCCGCGTAGCCGTGGCCCTTGCTGATGCCGGTGACGTCCACATGGTCGCCCTCGGCGAAAGCGTCGGCCTTGACCACGTCGCCCACGTTCATCTCCGCGGCCTTATTGAGCTTGAACTCCTTGAGGTGCTTCTTGGGGGATACGCCGGCCTTGTCCAGGTGGCCCTTCTCAGGCTTGGTGAGCTTGCGCTCGCCCACATCGCCGAAGCCCAGCTGCACGGCCTCGTAGCCGTCCTTCTCGCTGGTCTTCTTCTGGACCACGACGCAGGGGCCGGCCTCGATGACGGTGACCGGGATCACCTTGCCGTCGGCGTCGAAGATCTGGCTCATGCCGACCTTCCTGCCGATGATCGCTTTCTCCATTGTTTTTTCTCCTTTTTCAGGTTATTGGTCGGCTTAGATACGCCGGTTGGGTCCCCGGACGCATTGCTCTGCCGACTTGACCCGTCCGCCTCGCAAGCCGGCGGACATGGTGAGCATACAAATTTAAGATTTAGAGCTTGATCTCGATCTCCACGCCTGCGGGCAGCTCCAGGCTCATGAGGGCCTCCACGGTCTTGGGGCCGGAGCTGGTGATGTCGATGAGGCGCTTGTGGGTGCGCCGCTCGAACTGCTCTCTGGAGTCCTTGTTGACGTGGACGGAGCGCAGGATGGTCACCACTTCCTTCTTGGTGGGCAGGGGGATGGGGCCGGACACGCCGGCGCCGGTGCGCTTGGCCGTCTCCACGATCTTCTCGGCGGACTGGTCGATGATCTGGTGATCATACGCCTTCAGGCGGATGCGGATCATTTCTTTTGCCATTTGCTTGTTCCTCCATAATTTGTACAAAGTAGTTCTTCGATGTTCCTTACTCTGTACGGCGAGAAAATTTTCTTTCCGCGTTTCCGTGCGTATCATTCCCGCTCATAGAAAAGACCGGCACAAAAGGCCGGTACTTGTCCATGGCGCAGCGATCTACGCCGCGAAAAGGACCTTCTCAGCCGCCCGATTATCGGACATACTCCACGGAAGTTACCGGCTCGCGCCGCAATCTCCCGTATCATCGCAGTGCCGCAGGGCTCTCCAGGCGCAAAAACCTGGCATCCCTGCAAAAGCTTGTTTATTTTACCCCATCCCATCCCGCTTGTCAAGGGGATTTTTACATTTTTTCTTGAATTTTTTCACAGAGGGGGCTCTCCCGCAGAAATGCCCCGCCGGGACCGGCAGGGCATACCTTATTATAAGACGTCATACAGAGCGTTGAGCACCGTCCAGCCCTGGGGATAGGGGCGCATGAGGTTCCAGTACCCCGCGCCCCGCAGGCCGCGGCGGGCGATGAGGCGCAGCTTTGCGGACATGCTCCGGGCGTCCTCGAACCAGACCTCGTGGACCGCGCCGTCCCGGGTGTAGCGGAAATAGGGGCTCTGGGCCGCCTCGTCGAATTCAATCTCCGCCCGGTTCTCCACTGCCAGCTCCACCGCCCGCTGGTTGGAGATGGACTGGGCCTTTGTCTCTCCCCGGCGGTAGGGCAGGGGCCAGTCGTAGCCGTAGTTGGGGATGCCGAGGTAGATCTTCTCCGAAGGGATCACGCTCAGCGCATAGCGGAGCACCGCCTCCACGTTGGGCAGCGGGGCCACCGCCATGGGCGGGCCGTAGGTGTAGCCCCATTCGTAGGTCATCAAAAGTACAGCGTCCGCCGCCGCGCCCAGCAGGGCGTAGTCGTGGCCCTCGTAGAGGAGGCCCGGCTGGTCCGCGTATGTCTTGGGGGCCAGGGCCACAATCACCGGGGCCGGGTTCAGCCGCTCCTGCAAACGGCGGATGAAGGCGGCATACGCCTCCCGGTACGCCCCGGGGATGTACTCGAAGTCCACATCCAGCCCCTGGTAGCCCTTTTGGGCCATGGTCTGCTCCACCTCATCGATCAAAGACTCCTGGAGGGAGAGGTCCGTGAGCACCATCTCCGCCCGCTGGCTGGAGAAGGTGTCCTCCTCTGTGAGGGTGGACAGGTGCATCAGCGCCCCCGTACCCAGCCGGGCCGCCTCCTCCAGGATCATGCCGTCCCGCAGGTCCAGCAGGCTCCCCTGGGCAGTGATGCCGTAGGTAAAAGGGGTGACATCGCTCATATACGGGAGCTGGGCGCTCAGAAGCTCCCGGGAGATGAAGGGGTAGGCGTAGCCGTTGGTGTAGGCGCTCCCCAGCTTCTCTCCCTCGTAGGCGATCACCAGCCGCTCCCCGGGCCGGATGAGGGGCTGTCCCCCCAGGCGGTAATTGCTGCGGTAGAGGGCGCGGAGGCTCACGCCATAGGCGCGGGCGATGGCGTCCAGGGTCTGCCCCGGCTGGACCACATGGAAGGTCTCCACCCGCTCGATCACCAGGGTCTGTCCCACCGCCAGGGCCCCGTCCTCCGCTACACCGTTCTGCTCCGCCAAGAGTCCCGGCTCCACGCCGTAACGCCCCGCGATGGCATAAAGGGTCTCCCCGGGCCGGACCACATGGATTTCCATTTGCATATACCTCCCGATCTTCATATTTTTATAGGGTATGCACCCAGGACAGTCCCCATGTTAAGAAAGATTTTATCATTTCCACGCAGAATTGGGGGGCGACTTTTCCGAAAAGACGTGATATAATGATTGTACATCCCTTTCCGCCCAATACGAAAAGAAAGCGAGACTACCGCCATGGCTGAAACCAAGAACTCTCCCTCCATTATCCTGGTCGCCGAGACCGGGGCGGACATCCCCGCCGAGACCGCCCGCCGCCGGGGCATCGAGATCGTGCCCATGCACGTATCCTTCGGCGCGGAGACCCGGGACGATGGTTCCTTCCCCTCCGAGGAGATCTGCGCCTACTACGAGCGCACCGGCGAGCTCCCCAAGACCAGCGGAAGTATGCCCGAGGACTTCACCCGGGTCTTTGACGCCATCCACCAGCGCGCTCCCCAGGCTCAGATTCTCTACCTCGCCTACTCCTCCGTTACCACCTGCTCCTACCAGAGCGCCCAGATCGCCGTCAAGGGCCGGGACTACGTCACCTGCATCGACACCAAGACCGTCTCTGCCGGGCAGGGGTCCATCGTCCTGCGGGCCGCACAGCTCCTGGAGGACCACCCGGACTGGGGCCTGGAGCAGATGCTCCCGGCGGTGGAGGACCTCATCGAGCGCTCCCGGATGTGCTTCATCCCCAATGACATGGAGTACCTCCGGGCCGGAGGGCGGGTGAGCAACGCCACGGCCCTGTGCGGGAAGCTTTTGAGCATCCACCCCCTCATCGAGCTGCTGGACGGCAAGCTGATAGCTACCAAGAAGCCCCGGGGCAAGCTCTCCGCCATCATCCCCAAGCTCATCCGGGACTACGCCCAGCGCTGTGACCTGGAGCGGAGCGAGCTGTGGCTCATCTGGGCCCCCGGCCTGCCCCAGTCCACCTGCACCGCCGCCGAGGAGGCCGCCCGCGCCTGCGGCTTCCAGACCATCCACTGGGTCAAGACCGGCGGCGTCATCACCACCCACGGCGGGAAGGGGGCCTTCGGCATCGTGGGCTTTGCCGCCAAGGAGTGACCTGTCCGTCCACACCAAAACGAGAAAGGAGACCTCCCATGTCCACCTTCCAAGTCAACGGAAAAGCCGTTACAGCCGGTGAAAACAAGAGCCTGCTCCGCTTCCTCCGGGACGATCTGCACCTGACCGGGACCAAGGACGGGTGCAGCGAGGGGGCCTGCGGGACCTGCACCGTCCTGGTGGACGGCGAGCCCCGCCGGGCCTGCGTCCTGCGCACCGCCAATCTGGAGGGGAAAGCCGTCACCACCATCGAGGGCCTCTCGGACTGGGAGAAGCGGGTCTACGCCTACGCCTTCGGCAAGGCGGGGGCGGTCCAGTGCGGGTTCTGCATCCCTGGGATGGTGCTGTGCGCCAAGGCCCTGCTGAGCCGGAATCCAGACCCCTCCGGACCGGAGATCCGCTACGCCCTGCGCAATAACTACTGCCGGTGCACCGGGTATGTGAAAATCGTCCGGGCCGTGGCCCTGGCGGGGGAGATTTTCCGCTCCGGCGTCCTGCCCGAGGAGCGGGAGGACTGGCGGGTGGGCTCCAGCGTCCGGCGGCTGGACGCGGAGGAGAAGGTCCTGGGCACCGGCAAATATGCCGACGACTACTACCCCGACGGGATGCTCCTGGGCTCCGCCCTGCGAAGCGCCCACCCCCGGGCACGGGTTCTCTCTATTGATACCTCCGCCGCCCGGTCCCTGCCCGGCGTGGCCGCCGTGCTCACGGCGGATGACATCCCCGGGCAGAACCTCATCGGCCACATCCAGCACGACCAGTACACCCTGGTCCCCGTGGGCGGGCTCACCCACTACCTCGGGGACGCCGTGGCCTTAGTCGCCGCGGAGGATCAGGAGACCCTGGAGAAGGCCAAGTCCCTCATCCGGGTGGAGTACGAGGTTCTCCCCCCCGTCCGGAACATCCGGGAGGCGGCAGAGGGCCCGGAGCGGGTCTTCGAGGGCGCACCGGACAACGTCTGCGCCCGCCGCCGGGTATCCCGGGGGGACGCGGCAGGGGCCCTGGTCCGGTCCGCCCACACCGCCTCCGGGCATTTCGAGACCCCTTGGGCCGAGCACGCCTTTCTGGAACCGGAGTGCGCCGTGGCCTTCATCGACGGCGGCGGGGACGTCTTCCTCTACACCTCCGACCAGTCCGCCCACCAGACCCTCCATGAGTGCTCCCTGGTGCTGGGCACGGACCGCGTCAAAGTCCAGAACGCCCTGGTGGGCGGGGGCTTCGGCGGCAAGGAGGACATGACCGTCCAGCACCACGCCGCCCTCCTGACCTATGTCACCCGCCGTCCTGTGAAGGTGAAGCTCACCCGGGCGGAGTCCCTCCTGGTCCACCCCAAGCGACACCACTTTGAGATGGACTTCACCCTGGGGTGCGACGAGAAGGGGATGCTCACCGGCCTCACCGCCCGTATCGCCACGGACACCGGGGCCTTCGCCTCCCTGGGCGGGCCGGTGCTGGAGCGCTCCTGCACCCACGCCGCCGGGCCCTACCAGTACCAGAACATCGACATCGAGGGCACCGCCTACTACACCAACAATCCCCCCGCCGGGGCCTTCCGGGGCTTCGGCGTGACCCAGACCTGCTTTGCCGTGGAGAGCCTCATCAATGAGCTTGCGGACAAGGCGGGCCTCTCCCCCTGGGAGATGCGCTTTCGCAACGCCATCCGCCCCGGCCTCCCCCTGCCCAACGGGCAGATTGCCGGCGCCTCCACCGGCCTCGTGGAGACCCTGGAGGCGGTGAAGCCCTACTACGACGAGGCTGTCGCCGCCGGGAAGCCAGCCGGTCTCGCCTGCGCCATGAAGAACGCCGGGGTGGGCGTGGGCCTGCCGGACACCGGACGGGTGAAGCTCACCGTGGAGGCCGGCGGGAAGGTCCACATCTACTCCGGGGCCTCCTGCATCGGGCAGGGCCTGGGGACCGTGCTGGTACAGACGGTGGTCACGGAGACGGACCTTACGCGGGAGGACATCGTCTATGAGGCCAGCAGCACCGCCCTTGCGCCGGACTCCGGGGTCACATCTGGGTCCCGGCAGACGCTGGTCACCGGCGAGGCCTGCCGCAGGGCCTGCGCCAAGCTCATGGAGGACCGGCGGCAGGGCCTCAGCCTGCAGGATATGGCTGGCCGGTCCTATTACGGTGAATACTTAGCCAAGACCGACCCCCTGGGCGCGGACGTGCCCAACCCCATCTCCCATGTGGCCTACGGCTACGCCGTCCACCTGTGCGTGCTGGACCCGGAGACGGGGCGCATCGAACGCCTCGCCGCCGCCCACGACGTGGGAAAGGCGGTCAACCCCCTCTCCTGCGAAGGGCAGATCGAGGGCGGCGTGGTCATGAGCTTGGGGTTCGCCCTGCGGGAGCGCTTCCCCCTCGGCGAAAACTGCCGCCCCACCGCCAAGTTCGGCACGCTGGGCCTCTTCCGCGCCCAGGAGACGCCGGAGATCGTGCCCATCGTGGTGGAAAAGCAGGGGCTGGACGTGGCGGGCGGGGCCATCGGCATCGGAGAGATCACCTCCATCCCCACCGCCCCCGCCGTGGCGGACGCCTACTTCCGGCTGGATGGAGAGCGGCGGTACGTCCTTCCGCTGGAGGGCACGCCATATGCGCGGCAGTGATTTTTTACAAGCGCTGTCCGCCTGTGCGGCAGGAACACATCACAGGGCGGAGAGCAGACCGGGAGGAGCTGTGTTCAAAAAATGATCGAGAAAGAAAAAATTCTGGAAGCGTGGATCATGGTGGAGCATCTGTCGGAGGGGGACATCCGGATCAAGGACACGTCGCCCCTCACGCCGGACGGCCTCCAGGAGCAGGATTTTCACGCCCTGCTCCGGCATGAAATGGAAAAAAAGAAGATCACGTCCAAGAAAAATGGCGGGATCGTCGTGTACTTTGACATCTTCAGCTTTCGGGAGGTAGTGTCCATCCTGCGGGAACAGTACCGCCTGGAGCCGACGAATGAGGACATCCAATTCGGAAATAAGTTCAGCTTTGCCCTGTATTTTGATAAAGATCTGAATTTTTTGCCGGATATGACATTCTTTACCGAGAGCGCGTACATCCGCTACTTCAAAGAAGTCCCCAACCTGGAGGCGTTCCGGGAGTTCGAGGACGAGCTGAAGCAGTCGTTCACCCAGGATTTTGACGGGACGGCGGCGTCTCCAAAGAAGTTCAACGAGGCGTTCCAAAAGGAGCTCCAGCGATACGGGACCGGCCTCAAGAACTGCCGGATGCAGGTCCTGAGCAGCGTAGAGACCGAGGGGACGAACCTGCACTCCTTTTTCATCGGCGATCTGGAAAAGGCCAAGGAGACCGATACGGACAATCTGCGGGCCTACCTCTACGGGCAGAGCGGGGAGCGGGTCAACCTGGACAGCAAGAACAGTTCCCCCCACTTCAATCCCGGCGCGTTCGAGGAGATCCTCCGGCCGGAAAATTACCCCCTGGGGCGCTTCCCCAGCAAGACGAAGTTTGCGCTCTCGCTGATGCAGCAGGTGGCGGTGAACCTCTCCACCGGGGCCGATCCCCAGCCGGTCCGAAGCGTCAACGGGCCGCCGGGTACCGGAAAGACCACCCTTCTGAAGGACATTTTTGCCCAGCTGGTGGTACAGCAGGCCTGCGATATTGCAAAGCTCTCAGAGCATACCATCGCCGGGACGGAGGAGACGGTCTATTTCAACAGCGCCTCCATCGGCGTGCTCCCGGCCCGCATCACCGAGAACCACATCGTGGTGGCAAGCTCCAATAACGGCGCGGTCCAGAATATCGTCAATGAACTCCCGCTCTGTCAGGGGATCGAGGAGACCCTGCTGGAGGACCTCAAACAGGCGGACTATTTCCGGGAGATCTCTAACGCCAAGGTGTCGTCCCAGTGGAAGAAAGACGAGAACGGGAAAAATCGGGAGGAGCTGACGCTCGAGGCCGGAAAGGGAGAGGAGAACCGCTGGGGCGTATTCTCCCTTGAGGGCGGGAGATCGGACAATATGACCAATATCCTCACCCATATCAAGCATATGTGCAAATATTTGGAGGAGGAATACCTGCCTCCGGCGGAGGACGTATACAAGGCGTTTTTGAGGCAGTATGAGCAAGTGCGCTCCCTTCGGGCCCAGGTCCAGGCCGCCGCGGACAGCATCCAGGCCCGGCAGGGGCACGCCCTAAGGCTGGAGCAGGCCCGCGCCGCCTATCAGGCGGAGTCCGCACGGCGCAAAAAAGGGCTGGAGGAAGGGCTTCGGGAGCAGGGAGAGACCGGCCGGGCCTGCGGACAGCGCCTGCAAGAGCTGCAGCGCAGTCTGGAGGAGGCGCAGAGCCGGAGGGAGGCCGCAAGAGCGAGCAGGCGCAGTCTGGAGCAGTGCCTGGATCTGCTCAAGGAGCAAAAGCCCGGACTTTTCTCGGAGAAGGGCGAACGGGAGCAATATATCAGCCGGTTGGGCGTCATCAGCGACCAGCTCATTGCGCTGGGGAAGCAGGACGAGGCGTGCATCCAGCAGGAGAGCGCTCTGCGGCGCGAGATCAGTCAGTGTCAAAAGGAGCAGCGGCAGTGCGCGGAAAATCAGGACGGCCTGCAAAAGCAGTTTGCCGCCTGGAGGGGCGCGGAAGAAGCGCGCATCTCCGGCCTTGAGCAAAAAGTCCGGGAATGTGAGGCGGTCAGAGACCGCACCCGGATCGAGCCGCTGAACATGGGGCAGGACTACGACGCGCTCCAGCTGTCCAACCCCTGGTTTGACGAAGCCTATCGGACGGCTCAGTCGAAACTGTTCCTCGCGGCCCTCCGTGTCCGCAAGCACTTCCTCTTTGAGAACAGGAGGAACCTGCGGGCGGCGGTCAGCATCTGGAGCCAGCAGGAGAAACATGTGGACCGGCCGCTCCTGATCGAGGCGGCGTGGAACTGGATCAATCTGGCGATCCCGGTCATCAGTTCAACGTTTGCAAGCTTTTCCCGCATGTGCAGGCATCTGGGGCCGGAGACCCTGGGACACCTGTTCATCGACGAGGCGGGACAGGCCCTGCCCCAGGCGGCCGTCGGCGCCGTCTACCGGAGCAGGCACGTCATGGTGGTGGGGGACCCTTCCCAGATCAAGCCGGTGCTGACCCTGGACTCCAACACCCTTGCGACGCTCGGCATGCACTTCGGGGTGACGGAAAAGTATCTGTCCGCCTCGGCCTCCGCCCAGACCCTGGTGGACGCGGCCAGCCGGTACGGCTTTTATCGGAAACGGGACCTCGACGAGGACTCCTGGATCGGCATCCCGCTCTGGGTCCACAGAAGATGCCAATGCCCCATGTTTGATATCTCAAACAAGATCTCCTATGACGGCTTCATGGTGCAGGGAATGGCCGGGAGCGGAAAGTACGGAAAGACGGGCTGGTTCGATGTCGGCGGAAAGGCCAGCAATAAATATGTCGAGGAGCAGGGGGAATTCCTTGCGCAGAAGATCAAGGAGCTCATGGAGCTGGACCCGCGGATCAAGGACCCAAAAGAAAAGGATGTGATCTATGTGATCACGCCCTTTGCCAACGCCGCCTATCAGCTCGCCCAAAAACTGCGGGGGATCGGCTTTACCAGGTACGCCCAGGGCAAGCCCACCAACGTCGGGACAGTCCACACATTCCAGGGAAAAGAGGCGCCGGTCGTATTTTTCGTGCTGGGCGCGGATAAGCAGAGCAGCGGCGCGGCTCAGTGGGCTGTGAGCGAACCGAATATGATGAACGTTGCGGCCACGCGGGCGAAGAAGGAGTTTTATATCATCGGCGACAGAAAGCTGTATCTCAGCCTCAACTGCGATGTGGCCAATGACACGGACCGGATCATCCGGCAATACAAAGCGGACCACCCGGAGCTTGTGGAGGACACAGTCAACATGGCTGCGGCAAAAAAAGCGGGGGCCCCGCCCAGAGCGGTCCCGCCGCCGGAGGCTCCTGTGCCCGCGGCCGCTCCCCAGGCGCGGACTGCCAAAGCGCCGGTGTCCCCTCCGGTGATGCGGATGACAGGAACGGTCAAATATCTGGGGAAAGGCCGCGACACCTTCTTTGCCTATGTTTCCGGCGATGACGGAGACGATTACTCTATCCCTGAGAGCATTTTTTCCAAAACGGAGAATGCAAAAGACGTGATCCAAAAGGGCAAAAAGGTCTCTTTTATCCGGAAAGAGGGCAAAAAGAACCCGCTTGCGACGGATGTGAAGCCGGCTTCCCAGGGGGAAGCGTAAGGCATGGGGTGGACAGCGTATGGCCGTCCACCCCTTCTTCATGTCAAAAACCGGCTGCGCCGCTTTGGGAGAGAGGGACCGGGCCGAACCCGGCCCGGTCCCCTGGTGCAGTCAGCTGGTTTACAGGCTTTCGTAGGAAACCAGCTCATTTACCGGGATTCGTGTCTGACTGTGCCGCTCCGTGCTGGCAAAGCTTTCCCCGGCATAGCCGGCCGCCAAGATGTTGACCGGCTCCAGATTGGCTGGAAGGCAAAACTCCCGGCGCAGAACATCCGGCTTGAAGCAGCACACCCACACGCTGCCCAACCCCAGCTCCGCGGCCTGGAGCATCATGTGGTCGGTCAGAATGGAGGCGTCAATGTCCCCGGTCTGCTTCCGGTCAAAGGGCCGCACCCACGCCTTGCTGCGGTCGGCGCAGACAATGATTGCCAGGGGCGCGCCGTAGATGTTGGCGGCTTTGCCGATCTTCGCCAGCCCTCCCACGCTCTGAACAACGATCAGGCGAACCGGCTGAAGGTTGGCGGCGGTGGGGGCCACATGAGCGGCCTCCAGAATCTTTTCCAGTTTTTCCGGCTCCACCCTCTGTCCGGTGTAGCTGCGGATGGAGCACCGTGTTTTCGCGATCGTAATGAAGTCCATGACATGTTGTCCTTTCTGAATACTCTGATGGCTGATCATCAGGAGCGCCATCTGCTTCCATTTTAATAGCATTCAGAAATCTGCACAAGATTGCACTTTTCAGGTAGGTACTTCCCAAAAAGATAGCCCTTTTCCAAATGAACATCCCATGATATACTCAGCACGAGGTGAGACTATGAAGCAAACACAGTTCAATTGTCCTGTTGAGGCCACGCTGTCGCTGATCGGCGGGAAATATAAACCGCTGATTCTCTGGCACCTGGCAGACCGGCCTTTGCATTACATGGAGTTGCAGCGGCGCATCCCAAACGCAACGCCTAAAATGCTCTCCCAGCAGCTCCACGATCTGGAGGAATGCGGGATGATACATAGAGAGGTGATTCCAGAGAAGCCGCCCAAAACGGTGTATTCCCTGACGGCCCTTGGAGAAAGCGTCATCCCCGTTTTAGATGCGATGTGCCAATGGGGAATCAACTATATGGACGCGCTGGATCTTCAATCGCCTTGTTGCGGCGCCGGGGCGTAGTAAACCGTCCGGCGGCTGTCCCGGCTGTTTCTATGTGCCTGCTTTAAACCATCCCCGCTCAGAGCTGTCCTTTTCTCCTTAATGCGTGGTATCTACAAGCACGATACTGGAGTCCCCCTTCCGGGCCTGCTCCAGCACAGCCCGGGCCAGTATTTGGAAGGAGGCGTGGGAAGACGAGGCCCCGGAAATCGCGTCAATGCCGCCCTGGCCCTGGCCCTGCAGAAGCTGGTTTGCGTAATATCTGGTGTACTCATTGGGATAAGTCCCCGTGTCATGCAGCATGGTCTGCATATAGGTGTTATCCCAGCTCTTGATAAAGCCGCTGGCATTCTCCGCGTTATACTCCACGGAGACAATACTGCCGCCCTTTACCAGGATGGTGATATATTCCCTCCAGCCGTGGCTGAACTCTTCCGCCTGGGCGGTATAATACCCGTCCTGAAGCCCTGTCTGCTCCCCACAGGCCGCCAGCAGCGGCGTCACCAGCAGCAGGCTTAAAAGTATGGTAAAAATCCGTTTCATCCGCCGCGTTTCTCCTTCAAAATAAATTTCTGCACCTGCGCCTGAAGCGCCTCGGCCTCTTTGGCCAGGGAGCCGCTGGACTGCTCTGTCTCCCCCGCGTTTTGCAGGTTGCGGTCTGCAATGGCGGAGATGGCAGAAATTCGTTCCTCCATTACAGTTAAGGCAGACTCCTGCCCCTGTACCGCCGCAGCCAGCTGGTCCGAGATTGCGCTGATCTGCATGGAGACATCGGAAATTGCCTGGAGGGAACCGGCGGTGTCCGCGGTCAGAACCACTCCGGTCTGGATGATTGCTTTGGTGTTGTTGACCATCTCAGTCGCGCTCTGCGCGGCCCTGGTGCTTTTTTCCGCCAGCTGCTTTACCTCGTTGGCCACAACCGCAAATCCCTTTCCGGCGGCTCCCGCCCTGGCCGCCTCCACAGAGGCGTTGAGGGAGAGGATGCCGGTCTGGAAGGCAATATCCTCAATGTCCTTTGCGATTTGGGTAATCTGCTGGGCGTTGGCGCTGATGTTGTCCATGGCGGAGGACAGGGCGGCCATCTGCTCGTTGGCGCTTTGAATGCGGCGGGCGATCTCCTCCGTCTGGACGCGGGTCTGGCCGCTGCTGTCTGTAACATCGGCCAGCCGCTCTTTCACATGGCCCACCTCGCAGACCAGCTCTTCGGCAGACTGGTTCTGCTCCAGGGATGCCTGGTGCAGCTGCGCGGACTGCCCGTTGAGCTGCTCCGCCATTGCGGTAAGCCGGTCTGCGGCGGCGCGGAATCCAAGGAGGGTTTCGTTCATGGACTGGGTGATGGTTTGCAGGCTGCCGCGGATCAGCACAAAATCTCCCTTGTAGTCCACCTGGGGACCGGTGCGCAGGTCGCCGCCTGCAACGCGGGTCAGAACCTGCTGAATATCGGATATGTACCGGTTTATGCTCCCCAGCGTATCGTCCAGGGTCTGCGTCATGACCTCCAGCTCGTCTCCAGAGCTGACAGGGAGCACCTCTGTATGCAGATCGCCGTCGGAGAGAGCTACCATCCGGTCCGTGACCCGCTTCACCGGATGGGAAATGGACCGGGCAAACCGCAGGATCAGAAGAACAGAAACCACAAGGCCCGCCAAGGTTGCGAGGATGGAAACCAGCATGGCCCCGTTGATAAAGTGGCTGTAATCCGACTTGGGGATCTGGATAACCAGCGACCACTGAGTCCCCCGGATGGGGGAAAAGGCCACCAGCATCTTTTCCCCGCCGATGGGAAATTCCACCGCGCCCGTCTCTCCGGTGGTGACCCGTTTCACCGCGTCCCCATTGCCGCCGCTGAGCTGAACCAGGGAGCTCTGGTTGAGAACCAGGGACTGATCCGGGTGGCCGGTGACAAGGCCCTCCTGATTGACCATATATGCCATACCGCTTCTGCCCAAATTGATGCTGCTGATGACATCGTTGAGCAGGTCATATTTATAGACCCCCATCATATAGAGCACCGTCTCACCGTTTTCCCTGACCGGCATTCCCATGGTAATCCCCAGCTTGCCCTGAAAGAGGGTAGAGGCGTCGGTGGTCAGGTTGTCTGTTTCCTTCAGCAGGGCAAAAAAACTGCCGTCCAGCTTTTCCGGCGCGCCGTCGATTCCCTGTACCAGCCGCCCGTCCAGGCCGTACAGGGCGACAGTATAAAACTCATAGGTCTCCGCCGCCTCCTTCAGAACCCCGGCGCGGTTCGCCCAGGCCGCGGCGGCGTCCGGACGGGAGGGCTCCCCGTCCAGGCCGGCGGCGGCCGCCGTCTCGATCCCATGGCCGCCGGCCAGGGCCATCATACGGTCGGCCAGCATATGGATGTTGGCCTCCACTGTCTTTGCCGACTGCCGGGCCATGGGCTGAAGGCTGTCCAGCAATATGCTGTTGGCCAATGACTGGAGAGACATCGCCATAATTATGCAGCATATGACCACCAAAATCAAAATATTAAGGGTAGTATTGCCCAATATCCGCCTGTTCAGGCTCCTTTTTCTCCCTCGTCCGGTAGGGGAGGCCGTTTGCTTTCCCGTCACGTTCCTGCCGCTCCTTTTCTGGATGATTTTTGTCAATAGACCGCAAGAAAAGCCGCCCGCACCGTCAGTCAGAATTTATACACTGCGCCGGACTGGCGGGCGGTAGACTTCGCGATTACTATACCATAGATTTCCTGTTAAGGGAAGCATTTTTTGTTCGCGCCGCCATACAGAACTGCTGTCACGCCCGCCGCATAAACCGGCGCCTTGTACAAGATTCCGCAGCCAAAATCATACGACCGCACCGGAAATGGGACGTTTTCGGGGAATGGCAGCGTATGCGGGGCTTTCTCCGGCCCGCTTTTTCTCTGAATTCTGTGCAAAATTACATTTATAAGCCGGGCGTGGAATTGTTGCTTCTTATTATTGACGTTCGTGGGCACATATGGTAATATGACGGAGATTTTCTGACTTTAAGAGCGGAGTTGCAAGGAGAAAGCGGAGGGTAGGCATATGGTGGACCATGCGGGGAGATTTTCGCTGTCCGGAGAGGGCCTTCCGAGCCCTATGGCCCATGGGCAGCAAAGCGATATGCGAAGCGTTCAAAATCTGGAGGCCGTCATCAACGCGGGGCTTCGCGCCGCGCTGCTGGAGGAGACGCCGGACCAGTCCCTTAAGGTGCTGCTGGAACATCTGGGGAAAGCCCTGAACGGGGAGCGGACCTACATCTTTGAGCAGAACGAGTCCGGCGGCGACGACAACACCTATGAGTGGGTGGCTGACGGAGTGGAGCCGGAACAGGAGAACCTTCAAAATGTCTCTCCGGAGGTATGCGCCGGCTGGTATCGGAATTTCAGCGTCGGCGGACATATTGTCATCCAGAACGTAGAGGATATCCGGGAGTCGGAGCCGCTTCAGTACGAGAACCTGAAGCGGCAGGGCATCCACTCCCTTGTGGTGGTCCCCCTGTACGACGGGAAACAGGTCATCGGCTTTTACGGCGTGGACAATCCCCCTGTGAAGTCCCTGGAATACGCGTCAAATATGCTCCATACGGCGGCGTACTTTATTGTGTCCTCCCTGAAGCGGCGCGATCTGTTCCGGGAGCTCCAAAAGCGAAGCTATCTGGAGGGGCGGCAGAGCCTGGAGAACATCCTGGAGGGGGCCAGGACCGGCATCTGGACCATCGAGCTGGAGGAGGGCTGCCAGCCCAGGATGTACGCGGACCGGACCATGCGGATCCTCCTGGGCGTGCCGGAGGACATCGGGCCGGAGGCATGTTACCGCCACTGGTTTGAGCGCATCGAGCCCGACTATGCGGCGATGGTGGAGGAAGCGGTCCAGGAGATGCTGAAAACCGGGCGGTCCGAGGTGATCTACCCCTGGGACCACCCGTCGCTGGGCAAGATCTACGTCCGCTGCGGCGGCGTGCCGGACAGGACGTTTGAAAAACCGGGCAGCTGCCTGAACGGATACCATCAGGACATCACGGAAACCATGGTGACGCGGAAAAAGCAGGAACAGTCCATCATGGAGCTCCTGGAACGGGTGCGGCAGGCAAACTCGTCGAAAAGTGAATTTCTCTCCCATATGTCCCACGACCTCCGCACGCCCATCAACGGGATTCTGGGGATGCTGGCCATCCTGGAAAAAAGTCAGGACGACCCGGAGCGGCAGAGGGACTGCCGGAAAAAGATCCGTGTGTCGGCGGAGCATCTGCTGTCTCTGGTGAACGATGTTCTTCAGGTAAGCAGGCTGGAGAGCGGCCGTCCGGCGGCGGTGGAGGAGCCCTTTGACCTCTGCGCCGTGCTGGAGGAGTGCGTGACAGTCTTGTCTCCCCTGGCGGAGGAGCGGACCGTCCGGCTGGAGCTGGAGACAAACGGCCTGCGGCACACACGGGCGGTCGGAAACCCGCTCCACTTCAAGCAGATCCTCATGAGCGTCATCGACAACGCCCTCAAATATAACCGGCCCAATGGCTCCGTATCTGTCCGGGTGGAGGAGACCGCCTTTCGCGAGGGGACCGCGAGCTGCCGTTTTGTGATCGAGGATACCGGGATCGGCATCGGGGAAGACTTCAAAGCGCACATCTTCGAGCCCTTCACCCAGGAGCACCAGGGTGCGCGAACCGATTATACCGGCGCCGGACTCGGCATGTCCATCGTGAAGAAGCTGGTCGATCAGATGCGGGGAACGGTCACGGTGGACAGCCGGCTGGGCAGGGGGAGCGTGGTCCAAATCGTCCTGCCTGTCCGGGTGGACGAGATGCAGAGCGGTCAGTCCGCGGAGGAAGCGCGGGATGTACAGGGCGGCATCGCCGGGATGCAGGTCCTTCTGGTGGAGGACAATCAGATCAACTGTGAGATCGTAGAGTATCTGCTCAAAGACGCGGGCGCGGAGGTCGCCACCGCAAAGGACGGGAAAGCCGCCGTGGAGGCCTTTGAAGCCTCCGCCCCCGGGACGTTCGACTGTATCCTGATGGATCTGATGATGCCGGTCATGAGCGGATATGAGGCGGCCCGGGTGATCCGCGGCCTGAAGCGGCCCGACGCCGGGACCGTGCCCATCATCGCGCTGTCGGCCAACGCCTTTGAGGAGGACGTGGCCCTGGCAAAGGACGCGGGGATGAACGAGCACCTGGCAAAGCCGGTGGACATCCGCAGAATGATCCAGGTCATGAACAGACTGAGAGGCCGTCAGGGGCGGGAGACGCATGGCGGCCGGACAACTGATTAAATGATAAACTGTGGAGATGGAAACAGTATGAAGAACAAGATTTTGCCGCGTTCTTTAAAATACAGTATCGCGGTGATTATTTGTCTCACGATTTTCGTGTTTTCCTTCCTTGGGATCTCCATTCACAATATGAGCGAAAATACGATCGAGGCGATCGGCACCGCCTATATGGCGGGGATGAACGAGCAGGTGTCGCTGCACTTCGAGACGATCATCGAGCTCCGCCTGACCATGGCGGAGTCCATCGCCCGCATTGCGATGGGGGATGAGGCGTCCGGTCACGGAACGCGAGAGGAGATCGAATACGGCGCAGCGGCGAGGCATTTTCTGTGCGCCGCTCTGTATTCGCCCGACGGCGGGATCGAGATGATTTTCGGCGACCCTGTGTCGCTCAACCACCCGGAGCCCTTTTTGGAGAGCCTGCGAAACGGGGAGCGCAAAGCGGCCTCCGCCTCCACCAGCGGCGGAGACGGCGTGATCCTGTTCGGCGTTCCCTGCGAATATCCCATGTCCGGCGGCGGCAGCAGCCTTGCGATCTTGGTGGGACTCTCCACCAAGTATATGGGCGAGGTGCTGTTTCTGGACTCGGACAAGTCGCTGAGCTACTCCTTTGTGATCCGAACAGACGGCAGCTACGTTGTCGGAAACAAGGGCAGTTCCCAGGAGAACTATTTTGACAGGCTCATCAGCATCTTTGAAGGGCAGGATGTGGAGGCGGAGCTCTGTACGGAACAGATGAAAGCCGCCATGAATGCCGGTGAAAATTACTCCACCATTATGAAGACCAGCGGATCGCGCTACCATATTTACTGCACAAATCTCCCTTACTGCGAGTGGTATCTGGTGACGGTTCTCCCCTTTGAGGGGCTGGATAATGCCATCTCCGGCATGGGAGAGCGCTGGCTCGCCATCGTCTACGCCGCCTCCTTCGCGGTGATCGCCATGCTCCTCTACATATTCTTGCGGTACTTGAAGCTGTTCAGAGACCAGGTATCCCAATTGAAGCGGATGAACACGGAGATGGACGCGGCGCGGAAAGAAGCGGAACAGGCCAATATGGCAAAACAGGACTTCCTGTCCAGTATGAGCCATGACATCCGCACTCCCATGAACGCCATCATTGGCATGACCTCTCTGGCCCTGGAGAATACGGACAACCCGGAGCAGGTCCGGGATTACCTGGGCAAAATCGCGCTGTCCAGCAAGCACCTGCTGGGGCTCATCAACGACGTGCTGGACATGTCCAAGATCGAGAGCGGAAAAATGACGCTGAATGTGGAGCCGGTGCCGCTGAGGGAGGCGATGGACAGCATTGTCAATATCATGCAGCCCCAGGTGGCGGCAAAACGCCAGCAGTTCCATGTAACTGTCCGGGAGATCCTTTCGGAAAACGTGTGCTGCGACGGCGTGCGGCTCAATCAGGTGTTGATCAATCTGCTGGGGAACGCTGTCAAATTCACCCCGGAGAAGGGCTCTGTCCAGATGACCGTGTATCAGGAGGCGCTGCCGGAGGACGCCTCCCTGGTCCGCACCCATTTCCTGGTGAGCGACACAGGCATCGGTATGTCGAAGGAGTATCAGAAGACGATATTCGAGTCTTTCAGCCGGGAGGACAACAACCGGGTCCGAAAGACAGAGGGGTCCGGGCTGGGCATGGCCATCACCAAGTGCATCGTGGACGCCATGGGCGGAACGATCTCTGTCCGCAGCGAACAGGGCCAGGGCAGTGAATTCCATGTTGTGCTCGACCTGAAGCGGGCGGCCGCGCCAGCGGTATCGGAGGCCCCAGACGGCGCCGGGGGAGCGGGAGATGTGGTGCTGAAAGGAAAGCGCGTGTTACTGGCGGAGGACAACGAGCTCAACTGGGAAGTGGCAAGAGAGCTGCTTTCCGGCCTTGAATTGGAATTGGATTGGGCTGAAAATGGGAAGATCTGCGTGGAAAAATTCGAAAAATCTCCCTTTGGGTTCTATGACGCGATCATCATGGATGTACGGATGCCGGTCATGGACGGCTACGAGGCCACTGCGGCTATCCGAGGACTGGAGCGGCCGGATGCGGAGCTCCCCATCATCGCCATGACCGCCGACGCGTTTTCCGAGGATATCCAGAGGTGCCTGGCGTGCGGCATGAACGACCATCTGGCAAAGCCCATTGATATTCAGACGGTGGCCTGCAAATTAAAGAAATATCTGAAATAGACGATGTCAGGCGGATAATGAAAGTACGGAATGGGGCGGTGTCCTTGCAGGCCTGCCCCATTTTTAAGAGATTTGCTCTGACAAAAGTTCTCTGAAAGCAATAGCTGGGCAAGCTGCCAGACCGCCAGTATGGAGAGTATCAGAAAGCGCGCCGGGATATGCAGGAGATCGTTACCATCAAGGCAAATATTGATACTCTGCTGGGCTACACCGAGCCGGGCAGAAAGCAGGAAAAGGAGCGTTGAGGTTATGAAAACAAGGAGCAAAGCGACGCAAATACTTCGGGCCATGTTGGCCCGAAGATACGGGTTTGGGGCGAGCCCCAACAAGCAGCGTCCGGGCCTTTGTGGCCACGGAGGCATTGCTTGCCACTTAGCGGCACCCCTCAAAATAGCATGAAAAAACGGAGGCTCTTACTCCTGAACCTCCGTTTCTCTGGCTTTCTTGAGCCCTTCGGCTGTGGCCTCCATAACAACAAGCTCTTTCTCATTCATCGAGCTTAAAAGCACATCAATGTGCTTTCTGCAACTGTTCTCTCCACGCTGACCTTCTGTATAGAAAAACTGATCTACGGAAATGTCGAACAGAGTGACGAGTTTGAAAAACAGGTTGAAACTGGGGTGCTGGCCTTTGTTCTCAATGTTCATAATGGTGCGGTCAGTCTTGCCGACCAGCTCCGCCACATAGGCTTGCGTCCAGCCCTTTTCCTCTCTGGCCTGTTTCAGCGCCAGTCCGAGCCCATGAAAGTCAAACCTTCTTTCGTCTTGGTTCATTCTCATATCACCCTATATCATTGTACATTTCGGGTTAGATTATGAGAATGTAGTGCAATTTGATGTATAGTAATATTTTATTTCAGTTGCTTGTAAGTTGATTTTTTATCGTTATAATTAAACAAGGGCTCAATTGTGTGCTATATGGAACTTATGATAATCTTAATATAGGTGGAGGATGACATGAAAATTAACCATATTATTAGAGAAAAACGGAAACAAATAGGTTTGACGCAAGAAAATATTGCAGAGTATTTAGGTGTTTCTATTCCTGCGGTCAGTAAGTGGGAGAATGGGACGACTTATCCTGACATTACGCTGCTTCCTGGATTGGCCAGATTATTGAAAATAGATGTGAATGAACTTCTCTCTTTTCACGAAGAACTGTCCGATATTGAGATTGAGAGATTATCCAAACAAATCATTCATGAAATAGTACACTCGGGCTATGTTTCAGCGTATCGAAAAGCCGAAATGATTATGAGGGAATATCCAAATTGTAATAAGCTAATATATTCTTTAACGCAAATTTTACAACTGCATCTTTCCATGCAAACGGACGAGATTCAGGAAAAATATACAAAACAAATTTATTCTCGTTTTACAGTGCTAGCCGGTTGTGCTGATTCAGAGATAGCAGAGCTATCTTTAATAATGTTATGTCAGAAAGCTATTGAGGACAAAGACTATGAGGAAGCTGAACAATTGATTGAAAACTATCCGCACACGAGTATTGACATACGCTACATACAGGCAAATCTATACCTATCACAGAATGATTATGACAGAACATATGAAATATATCAGACTTTATTATTTGAAAATGCCAACAACCTTGTAAATGCCTTGACGCAACTTTGCCAAATGAAACTTACTGAACAAAATTATAGCGATGCTCATGTTTTGGCTAACTTAGCGTGTCTTACTGCAAAATCATTTGAACTTAATGACTATATTGCAAATACAAGTAAGTTGTTGGTTGCTATTGAGATGCAAGATAAAAAGAAAACCTTAGAAATTTTGGCTCAAATGTGCAGCGGACTGAAGCATACCCCATCGCATCAATCCATGCTGTATTCCCATTTGAAATTTGCACAATATGACCAATATAAAGAATATACACAGATAACCAAGGCGGTCTTGCAGCAGGATAAAATGCTTGACTTTGTCCGTAATAATCCTGAATTTCAGAAAATATTATGTGAATTTGAGTTTGAGGAAAAAATAGAATGAAAAAAACAGAATTTTATAAAGTAAAAGCAGCAGATAAATATTTACTTGAGGTAAAGTTGGATTACCCAGAAAATCCCAAAAGTGTTGTTATCCTGTGTCCGGGAAGCGGTCCAAATACTTATGATAACCATAGAAAAGCTGGTGACATTGAGTTTAATTACTTTGATCTGTTTTCAGACGAATTGTACAAAAGAAATATAGCTTTTTGTCGTTGGAATACTCGGGGATGTATCTTGTCTGATAATCCTCCAGATTATGTTTCTATTGACCCGGAAGGATATGCTACATATTATCCTTCAAACTCCATTGAGGATATTTTGACTATAAAATCTTGGGTGCAAGGCTTATCACAATTTAGAAAATCTCAAATAATATTGATGGGTATTAGTGAAGGCGCAACACTTGTTCCATTTGCCGCTGCAAAGTGTGCAGATTTAGCCGCAATTCTGCTTGTAGGTTTTTCTTATGAAAATATGAAGGATACACTGGAATGGCAGTTGACTGGCGGAAGTTCTATGGTAAATATATGCAAGTTTTTTGGGTGTACAGAAAAAGGATATGTTGACAAGGCTGATTTTGTTCGGGATAAGTATAACATTCGACCATATCTATTTGAAGGCGTAACTTTTGAAGAATTAGATCTGGATAAAGATGATAAACTCACGAGAAACGATTTTGCCTTGCAAATGGCTGAATATAGGCACAACATATATCAAGCAATTGAAAAAGAGGATGACGAGTGGTTAATAAAAAACTATGTTGTTCCAATAACTGCAAAATGGTGTAAAGAACATTTTGCGCTGCCACCCGTGTCAAATGTCCTATGTTCACTAACAATTCCAATATGGATATTTCAAGGATGTGATGATGCTAATATTCCCGCATCTGATATAATCAAAATCCAGAGTGATTATTGCAGAACAGGTCAAGATAAATTACATATTCTTACTTTTCCAAGACATGACCACGATCTAAATTATATGGAATATCCACTTTACGGGAAAATATCAAAAGGACTCCGTGCTCTATTTAACACAGCACAAAACATTTAAGTGACATGCCGCCCAACGGGATAATAAAAAAACCGTTGTTTCGGCGGCTGGATATTCATGCGCCAAAACAAAATACAGTAGCCTTACGGCGGTTTTGAAATAACAATTTCAAGCCGCCGTTTTCTTTTTGAAAATGAGAATACGGAGGGTGTATTAAAGTCGCCCTTTTTTAAGAATACGGCGGTGTCTGGGAGGTATCGCTGTGTCCTTTTTCATTTTCCACCCACCTAACCTGTCAAAAAAAGTTTGCCAACGCAACAGGATCAGTTCGACGGTAGACATGAAGTTTGGCAGCACATAAATGAATATATTATTTCATGCGTCCGAGTGGCCTTGTGCCGCCCGGGCGTTTTTGCGTTCTTATGGGACTGCCTCGGGTCATGTTGGCCCGAAGCCATTCCCCGGTGCCGCTCACCGCCACCTTCGTTTCGGTCATTCGTCAACCACCAACCGAAACGGAGGTCAATATGGCTATTATCAATTTGCGGGACTACTACCCGTTTTATACATCGGATTGCTTCATGGAAGTATCGGACGAAGTTGCTGAAATGTTCAAAGAATTTGATCGCAAGGAGGCTGCCTACCGGCTGCGTACATACCGCCATAAAGCCTACTATTCACTTGATCGGGATGATGGGCTGGAGCATGAGGCTGTCTTTGTCGCACTTTCGCCCCATGAGCTGTACGAGCGGAAAGTTACTATGCAGGAGCTTCACGCTGCTATTGCCAGCTTGCCGGACAAACAGGCAAAACGGATTTACGCCCAC
>Ga0137308_100715_pt1 | contig 46562 bp, 24 predicted proteins | sample Inofrocosms_June_FD_97181 | JGI IMG/M metagenome (GOLD analysis project Ga0137308, IMG submission 97181) | Mouse cecal microbial communities from Vienna, Austria - N-Acetylneuraminic and N-Acetylglucosamine D2O microcosms_June | ecosystem: Host-associated > Mammals > Digestive system > Large...
TGGCATCGTCTTGCGTGCTGAGTCGCATGGGTGATAATGTCGGCAAATCGACGGCACCGGTGTTGATCGGGTCAGAGAATAGGAGACACGAGTCTCACTATCGATTCGAGTATTCTTTGGAAAATAGGGCGTTTGTGCCATGCGTTGAAAGTGAGCTTCGTGCATGATTTTACGTCATTGAAGAAAATGTCGCGCATTTTCCGGTTGACATCCTTGTCGTAAATCATGAGGCTGCACTCGAAATTGTTTTCAAAACTGCGGTAGTCAAAATTTGTAGAACCGGCTATCACAAGATTCTCGTCTATTATTATTCCCTTCGCATGAAGCATTCCCGGATTGTAAAGGTATACCTTGATGCCTGCGCGAAGACATTGCGTCACATATGAGTAGCCGGCATACTGGAGCATTCTTGAATCGCTTTTCCCCGGAATCATTATACGCACGTCGATTTTCGATAACGCGGCAGCCTCAAGAGCGTGTTGCAACGCATCGGTAGGGAGGAAATAGGGGGTCTGTATGTATATGGACTTTGTCGCGTTTGATATTGCCTTCAGGAAGCATAGAGCCTGATTGTCCCATGAATCAAGGGGCCCGGAAGTAATAAGCTGCATTCCTACATTGTTCCGCAATCTGACTGGCGCCATCGGCGGATACTCTATAGACTCGGGATTGTTTTTGAAATTCCAGTCAACGATAAAAGAATACATAAGAGACTCCACAATGTCGCCCTGCAGCCGGAAATGAGTGTCGCGCCATGCTATCCCCTCGGAAGTTCCGTTCTGATATCTGTCGGCGATGTTCATTCCCCCCAGATAACCTGTCTCACCGTCGATAACCACTATTTTCCGGTGGTTGCGCCAGTTTATTCTATTGGCAAGTTGAGGGAATGTAACGCGGAAGAAAGGGTGTGTCTCGATGCCAGCCTCACTCATTCTCTTGAAGAACCGGCTGCGTGCCGAGAAACTGCCGACGTGGTCATAAATGACTTTTACATCCACTCCGTCACGGGCTTTGCGGATAAGAATATCCGCTATTTCCTGCCCTGTTGTATCATCTGAGAATATATAATATTGCAGGTAAATTGATTTCTTCGCATTACGCAGGTCTTGTTTAAGAGCATTGAATTTCTCGTTGCCTGTTGTGAAAATGTCGATGTGGTTGTTTACTGTATAAAAAGAATAGGATAAGGCTCTCGACAGTTTAATCAGGTTCTTGTCGGCAACAGGGAGATCGATGTTGGAGAGATTTACATGTCGGGGAGCCATACGGCTTATTATCTTGCGTTTGTTGTGACGCGAAATCATGTGTTGCCCTTTTAGGCTGCGCCCGAAGAAGAGGTAGAACACCAGCCCTACGACAGGAAGGAAAATCAGAGCTATCACCCATGCCAGCGAACGGATGGGGTTGCGGTTTTCTTTAAGTACGACAACAATGCAGCTGATGATGGTGATTATATAAGCCGCATTGACAATCAAGACTATCCAATAATTGACAGATGCCATTTTTCCCTATTTTGCCTCTAATTTAATCAAAATAGATGTAATATCGAAAAAACATGCAATAAAAATTAGGCGAGGGGACTTCTCAATCACCTCGCCTTTGGCTTAACTAAATAAATTCTTACATGTTAGGATCATAGTATTTGTTGCAAAATTAACTAAAATATGTCGAAAAACATAAGATTAGAGCGTTTTTTTAAGACATGCTTTGTTAAAATATCTTAAGATATGTTTTAATGGACACGCTCTGATGATTTCAGCCATTCCTTTGCGGTCAGGCAAAGTTCGTCATACCATTCCTTGCCGAAGCGGCGCGTCAGGGGCTCCTTGAGAAATTCATATGCCCTCACGCCTTTTGCCCTCCCGAGGGTTTCGGCGCATTTGCATATTTTCCAGCGGTGCAGGTTGACAGCTGTGAATCCGGCGTAATCCTTGAGCCTTACCGGATACAGATGGCATGAAGAGGGTTTGAAGAAAGGTATCTTCCCCTCACGGTGTGCCTTCTCAAGAGCACACAGACATTTCCCTCCCGGGGCATAGGTGGTGAAAACACAGTCGCGTCCTTCTACAAGCGATGTGACAAGATCTCCGTCTTCGTCATAATAGGCGGGTCCCTGCTCCTCAACCACTTTTTGTGCCGCCGGATTAAGCAGGGGGTATATACTGGGCATCAGCTCGCAGAGCCTTTCATATTCATCATCTGTGAGAGGTGCGCCGGCATCCCCTTCTATGCAGCAAGCACCCAGACATGAGTCAAGGTCACAGATGAAATAGCGTTCGATGAGGTCGAGAGATACAAGAGTGTCTTTTATCTGAAGCATGTTTTGATTCTGATTTGTTTATTGTATAGTATAAAAACCGATGAGTCTGTCGCCGCGTGAACCGGGCGGATGATAATACACACATACCCAGTATTCGTTTCCCGTTTCGAATTTATTCCCTTCCGTGAGTTTTGACGAAGGAATCCCTTTTCCTGATACCGGAAGCGTGACATAGCGGTAATTGTACGCCCCCTGTTTCAAGGGCATCTCAAGCCGATACAATCCCGCTTCCGAATCAAAAACCATTCGGTTGGAAGAGTCGAATCTGTCGTGTGTCATTTCTCCGTCTATATAAATGTCGGCGTCTCTCAGCCTTGGCATGTCGAGCATGAAATGCACTGTGATATAGTCGGCTCCAAGGTCTGAGTCGGTGGCGTTGTATTCCCTCACGAGGAATCTGCCGTGCTGGGTTCTGTCGTATTCATAATTACGTAAGGCGCGTCCTGAGTCTTTCTTCAGCCATACGTGATAATTGGAGCCTTCGAATCTCAGTGAATCCACACCCATGCCGGGAAAACCGTTGCTGATGCTTTCGAAACGGCGGTATTCGTTTCCTGCGGGGAAAACGAGTTCCGGAAGATGGCTGAACACAAGCGTACTGCCTTCAACTCTCTGCGGACGTGAGAGTGTGCGACGCGACGCTTCACTGCCGTTCTGCAGAACCGAGACAGTGATGTCCTGATACGGATTGGCATTTTTTATGCCGCGCAATGTCACCGACATGTCGATCTGCTGCCATTCGGTGTTGTGTCCCATATCTGTGCGTCCCGATACAGACCCCTCTGTTGCCGCGGACTCCTCGGTTACCAAGAACCGTGTCTGAAGCAACGTATTGTCAGGGTTCTCGCTTTCGAATACCTGAAGCAGATAGTTGCCGGATACGAGAGGCTTCATTGTTGAATTAGGGAACTCGATGCGGTAATTCACAAAATGGACAAACGTGTTTTCAGAATACGCGAAGTCTTCGATATCGCATATGTTGAATCCATTGATGAATTCAGACTCCACAAGACGCGACGGTTGCCAGTCTGCGTTGCAGTGAAGGATGCGGTATTGCAGCCATCTGTTGTCTTCCGCGATCTCATCGAACGAGATAACGAGTCTGTCGGGTGAATTCAGGCGTATTACAGGCGGAGACATGAAGTTGTCTGGATTCATCACCTTGAGAGTACGGAAATTCGGATTGAAAATACGTGTGGATGTGTCAGTTGCTATTGCCGTAGAGCAAAAGAACGACAAAATCCATATGGCTGCTGATGATACTGTTTTTATTTTCAATGATTTCACTGTTTTAAACGGCTTCCGGCTGCATCCGTGCCGTTGACGTGTTTATTACCAGTTTACGGGTGCCTTGCCGTGTGCCGCAAGGTATTCGTTTGCCTTGGAGAAGTGGCGGCAACCGAAAAAGCCACGATACGCAGATAAGGGAGAGGGGTGGGGCGCTGTCAATACAAGATGTCGGTTGCGGTCTATGAAAGCCCCTTTTTTTATAGCGTCTGATCCCCAGAGCAGGAAGACGAGATTTTCGCGGTTTTCTGCCAGAGCATGCACAGCGGCATCTGTAAAGGTCTCCCATCCCAGACCTGAATGCGATTTGGGGCAATGCTCGCGCACCGTGAGTGAGGCATTGAGCAGAAGCACTCCTTGCGCAGCCCATCCCGACAGGTCTCCCGATGTGGGAACGGGAGTGCCGGTGTCGGAGTGTATCTCCTGAAAAATGTTTCGCAGCGACGGGGGTATATCAATTCCCGGGTTTACCGAGAAACACAATCCGTTCGCCTGTCCCGGACCGTGATAAGGATCCTGTCCGATTATCACTACCTTCACCTCATCGTATGGTGTGGAATCGAAAGCTGCGAAAATCTGAGCCGCCGGAGGATACACCTTGAACGACGGATCCGAATACTCCCTGCGCACCATATCGGTAAGACCTGCGAAATATGGTTTGTCAAATTCCGCAGCCAAGACTTTTTTCCACCCTTCTTCTATCTTTACATTCATATTAGTAGCTTTACATCTGACACTTGAGTATGTGTGTTCAGCAGAACTTGTCTGTTAAGCACCTTCGGCATGCAAGTTCATAGTCAAAATTAACAACAAATCTTCATATTTGGAAATTGAAGTTGAATAATTCAAAAAAAAAGTATAACTTTGCATTGAAAAGCCTTTCGTGTTTTAGAATATTCGGGAGGCAGTTAAAAAGTCTCCGTAGTTCAATGGATAGAATATCGGATTCCGGTTCCGACGATTAGGGTTCGACTCCCTACGGGGATACAATCAGACGCCGCCGCAGCTTCTCTTGCTGCGGCGGCGTCCGTTTTGTGAAATCAGTAGAGTTAAAACCGGATAGAGTTAAAATAGGGACGCGAACCGTATCGCACGGTTCGCGTCCTGTTGAATCAATGTTTATGGGTATTTAGGTGTGTTTCTTATCTTACAGTCTTGTATGTTCCCTTGTCGGTCTGCACCATATATAATCCTGCGGGAAGTCCAAGAAGAGCCTCTGCTGTAGGCGAATCAAGCACTTTGATGCCGCTTGCGGAATAAACCGCGATGATGCGGGCACCGCTTGCCTCAATCTCGCTGATTTCTGAAGAACCGCTCACTGTTATCTCGCACACATCGTTGGCTCCGTTGTATGCAGTTGCCGAAATGTAGGCGTGTCCTTCGTCAGCTGCTGTCACATTCCCTTCGTTGTCTACGGTGGCTACAGCCGGATTGCTGCTTATCCATGTCAGAATGCGGAACGTGGCGTTGTCGGGAGTGAGCGATGTCGCAAGTTTCCGGGTTTCGCCCGGTTTGAGTTGGATGGCGTGTTCGTTCATTGTCACCGTCTCTACAGGGTATCCCACCCTGACGGCTATAGGCCCGCTGATTGTCACTCTTTTAGTTGTCGGTTCCTCGCCTTCGGCTGCCGCCACAGGCTCGTAATAATACATTCTTACCTCATAATCGCCTTCGTCAAGATCTACGGGAAGTCCAGTGAGAGTAAGGTTATATATGCGGTTGGATTCTATGGAGAGGTTCGGATACTGGAAATTCCAACCCTTGCCGGTGGTCTCGCCAAGCTTGTAGTAGGCGATTCCGAATTGAGGCGCTGTGATTGCGGTTGTCCCGTAGTTTCCAACCTGGAAGGTAATGTTGTCTATTGTAGACTTCGGCAATATCTCGGTCGGCGAGAATGACATTATCCGGAGCTGTGTCGTGAGAGCCTTTCCTGTCTCTGAGACAGAAAGGGGATATTCTCCCGGAAGGTCACGTCCGTAGGAATCGCGGAAAGATACGATATAGTCTTTCTTGAGAACCTCAAGAGTCAGACTGAATGAATAGGGAATCGTGAGTCCTGCCGGAATGTCATATTTGCCGATAGGCATTTTCGTCAGTTCGCGCCCTCTTGAGTCTTTTATCACCATTGTCAGGTCGCCATAATAATCCTTGTCGGAAGTATGGTTCGCAACCGACATCAAGAAGTCGTGCGAATTGTTCGAGTATATCTTGCCTGCATAGCTGAAGCATGTCACGGCAAGTTCCGGAGCCGTGGCGAGTTCCTCTTCTATGGTAGCGTCAGTGAAAGTGCGGTTTCCTTCCGCGTCTACGGTCATGGTGACATGGTCGCGATACCCGTTGACCACATGTATGAAATCGCTTTCTTCGTCAACCGTGTTGAAGAATGCCGGATAAACCGTGTATGTCCCTTCCTTGAATTCTTCAAGATATGCGGGGATTTTCTGCGTTCCGCTGTTGGATTGCAATGCTTTGCATTCAAGTCCGGGAACAAAGTTTATTTTCCCGTCCTTGTCTTGCACAGCTACGCCTATATAACCTGTGAACGGAGTGCTTGACATGTTCCAGAATCCTGGATTGTATCCCGAGACGGGGGCTGTGACCTTGAAGTTGGTGTACATCAGTTTGGAGCCGTTGGTGGCTGTCAGTTCGGCTCTTGAATCGAAATCAAAGTTGCCCACGCAGTTGAAATAGGGAAGTTCCGGAGTTCCAGTGTCCTCTCCGTCTTTCACCGGACGGATATTGTAGCTGATACCCTGTCCGGAGTTGAAGCCACCCGCTGCTCCTCCGATGCCGAGCGTCTGAGGTGAAAGTCGGGCAAGGTAGAAATAACCGTCGCTCACTCCGCTCCATCCCCAGTTGAAATGGAAATAATGGTCGCCGCCGTATCCGTCGCATACGAACGAGTGTCCACCTGCTGAACCGCGTCCGTTATATAGTACCGGCAAACCCTCCTTGAGGTTGTTGTAGATAATTTCCTCAAATTCCCATGACGGGCAGTAGTCGCGATATTTATACCGAATCGACTTGCTGTATTTGAAATAATCCACGAGAGCGAAAGACTGCTGGCGAGAAACCGCGCCGCTGCCTCCTGCCTGTTCCATGTTATATGACATATTGACCGATATTCCGCATGCATACATCAGATCTGCAACCGCTTTAGCCTGAGCTTCCGACCATGTCGGATTCCCATTCTGGTCATATGAATAGGTGTCGAGCATGTTGTCCCAGTCGAAGCGCATCTGCGAGAAATCGCATTTAAGCTGCTTGGCAAGGACATCGGAATATGTTTTCCATTCATAAGAATTTGATCCCACTCCAACATCCGGCCATTTGTGATAATACATCACCTGTGCCATCGATGTGGCGACGCATCCGGTAACGGTAGGTATTTGCTGTCCTGTAGGAGAGCCGGTTGCGTCGATGACTTCAAGCGGGGGGGAGCAAAGATTGTAGGGGTTGCCTTGATCCCATTTGGATTTAAGGAGAGGAGCTATAGGTTTCCATCCCGGAGATGCGATGGCGGAGGTGCGGGAATCTTCTGTCTCGTTTTTGATCGCATAATCGATTTCGCGTGAATAATCCTCGATGAAGCTTTTCATGGCGGGGGAGATTTCATCGATATTGAAATCTCCGTTGTCACCATATCCGAGTAGTGCCGGAAAGCGGTCGTCGGCAGGTGTGATCATATATCCGTCTCCTGTTCCCTTGTTGAATACGTAAAGTGTGGGTTCCTGTTCCGTTGTTGCCCGGAATGTATGGGCAAGCCTCGCAGTGCCTTTTGCAGGTTTCTTCTTCATTTTCGAAGATGCGGCTTGTCCGATTGCTCTTTGCAGCGCCTGATCCGGTGTGACCGGAGTTGCCGCCGCAGTCAGGGATACTGCGCAAGCGCAAAGCAGCATCCATGGGTAGTGTAGGTTTTTCTTCATAAATGGAAATTTAAGTAAGTGGAACCATAATGATTTGACTTGACTTTGCAAAGATAAGTCAAAGGTTTTAAAAATGCGCTATAAATTTAAGAAAAAAATAAAATAAATGGAAAAATGAAAATAAAGTGTAAAATATACACGCAAAATGAAATGTTAATAAAGGTTAACAAAAGATATGTTTTTAAAAATAATTCATAATTTTGCGATTGCAAGTACCTATCTCGTTAAATTGAATCAAATCCGGTATCGGATTGCTGACTGGTTCTTGACAAGAGGAAACAGGCCTTTGCACTCAGCAATAACGATGAACAACAATAGAGAATTCCGACGGACTATATAGAGAATATTCCCGAAGAATTCCGATTAACCCCTTAAATTATCCATTATGGTAAGAAAACTACTGTCAGCAACGCTGGTCGTGTTTTTCGCACTTGCAGGATCCGCAGTCATACCCCGTCTGAACAAGGCGGAGGTCGAGGAGCGGGCAAAAGCCATTGTGAAAAACGAACTGCCTGCCGGGACGCAGATGCAGTCGCAAGAGATCGTTTCTTATGGAGTGGAATATCCCGGATCGGGATCTGACAACCCTGTTTCATCTGTTCTTCAGGCGGGCAATGAATTTGTGCCTGTGGAAGTGGTCGATGCTCGCCCCTCCGCAGAGATCATCCTGTCGGAGGATTCCGTGATAGGAGTGGCTTCGGAAGGCGATAAAGGGATCGTCTCTGTGGCACCGAAGAAGATCCGCAAGGCAGAGGGAGCTGCCGCGCCGAAGCTTGTCACCGGCACAATGATGACGAAGGATCTTAATTACAATTCCGTGATGTATAGTTCCAGAATCACAATTGAGTCTACGGAGACAGAAGGAGAGTATGAGCTTACTAATGTATATTGCCTTAATGGCACTATCAACATGAAGATTAATCTTCAGACCGGAGAGGTGCTTATTCCTCAGCAGAAAATCTATAATCATAATCCCTATGGAGAAGTGAGTATGGTTCCCCTTTTGATAAAAGATGGGAAGTTCTTGACTGTAGAGGGCGATCTTAAGGGTACGCTTCTTGGGGACGGCACAATAGAACTTGGCACATGGGGTGTCATGGTGACTCAGATGGAAGAAGTTGACGGTGTTCTGCAGAAGTCAAAGAATTGGGGACGTCTTTTCAATGTATTCCCAAGCAGCGAATGGAAGGTTCCCAACACGGAGGTGTCGTGCTATAACATCTCGCAGAACAAGCTCATGATGTATGAGATGTATATCGAGCAGACGCAACCTAATGAAGCGGTGTTTTATGGATTCGGTAATATAAATTCAAATGATGTTCTGACATCGAGACTGACGGTAGACAAAAGGATACTTATTTCTCCTCAGTTAATGTATAACAATGCGTTATATGGAGAGTTCCTGAATTATCCGGCAAATTTTGAGCTTGATGTTAACACTCAGAAATGGAAAACATCCGTTGATTCAAAAGGCAATATGGTTATCAAGGACGATGGTAACGGTGAACTCAGCATTGGCGGATGGGTTATTGCTGCTCGTTCAAATCCCACTCAGACAATAGGATATGCCTATAATGATGTGTCTATTCAGACAACTGTCAAAATGGAATATCCGGCACCCTTGGCCCTTGATATGAAAGGAGAAGGTACTGAAACTTCTCCTTACGTGATTGAGAGTTTCGATAACATAAAGGCGATTGCTCAGGCTTCGGAGACCGGAACATCATTCGAGGGTGTGCATTTCGCACTCGGTAGTGATCTGGATCTGTCCGGAATGTCACCTACTGCATATTCACCCATTGGCTCGGTGTCTACTCCCTTCAATGGCAAACTGAATGGACAAGGACATAAAATATCTAATTTCATTGCCGATGGAAAGGGATTCTGCGATACCGGTTTCTTCGGGGTTATTGGAGAAAACGGTTCAGTAAACAATATTGTGTTTGAGAATCCCCGCCTTACTTCTACAGGCAATTATATCGGTGTTGTTGCCGGAACAAGTTCTGGAGAAGTGAGTGATATCATTGTTCAGAAAGGTGTAGTTGATTGCAATGGCGCGATAGGCGGCGGAATCGTAGGTAACGTCACCGGTGGTATTGTCAAGAACTCTTCATTTAATGGAAATGTAACTTCGACAGGAAGTGTAGGTGGAATAGCCGGTCATGTATTAAAGGGCGGCATTTCATCATGTGAGGTACGTGCGAATATCACCATTGATGGAATGAAATCATCTTCTTACAGAATGGCAGGAGGAATAGCAGGACAGGTATTATATGGTAATGTCGCAGAATGTTACGTATCAGGAGTTGTATCAGATGCCGTAGGTTATGCCTATGTAGGAGGTGTTGTTGCTTATCTTTCAGAATCAAGTCTTGTGGATTCATTCAATACAGCTGCCATTTCTGCAAAAAGGGTGTCATTTGGCAGTATAGGTTCCGGAAGTGACGATGATACGCAGACAGGAGGCATAGTTGGTAATATAAGAGCCTCGGAGATGTCGAATTGTTATAATTCGGGTACAATACTCAAGACAGACAAAAGTGAATGTGTCGGAGGCATAGTTGGCTACATAGGTGTGAGCTATGTCTTTACATCTGGGAAACCGTTGCCGGAAATGACGAATGTGAGTCATATAAGGAACTGTTATAACTCAGGTCAGATTATATCCACATCTTCATCCACATTAAAAGGGGTGGTGGGGAATTGGTTTGTAAGCCAGTCGTATACCGGTCCCAGTCCGATTGAGGTTTGTATTGAAAACTGTTATTTTGATAGTCAGATCGCTGGATTCGATCATGAATCATGGGGTCTCAGCACGCGTGAATTGACATCAAGACTTCCCAATGGTTTTGATACAGAAAAATGGACTAAAGAATCGGGAAAATATCCGGTGCTTTACACAGGCAAGGGTTCGCAAGCTCGTGAACTTTCTTCTCTTCCTTTGATACTAAGGGATGTTGATGACAGTTCTAAAGTAAAAGTCGAGTTTAGTTTTGCATCATCGCCCAATGTGACTTGGGAACTTGATTTTGATGAAGAGACGGGTGAGACAGCCGCAGAAACAAAGGCTCTTAAGATAACGGGAAATAAAGTTGTGGTTAAGGATCAGTATTCAAATTCAATTATAAATGCTGTGACTGCCGATAACTGGGGTATCAAGCTGTATCGTCTTGCAGTAGTGCCTAAGGTATTTGACGGAGAGGGTACCGTGGATGATCCGTATCTGGTGAAGACTCCTGAAGATTTCAATAAGCTTCATGAGGCAGTGAGCACTTATAAGCAGAGTCACAAAGGCGATTACTTCGAGATGGCAAATGACGTTGACTTTTCTTCTGCGGAAGACTTCAATGGTGTCGGGTATGGCGCTACGGGTGCGAATGCCACGATTAACCAGTTCTGCGGTATATTCAACGGAGCTGGTCATACAGTGAGCGGTCTTAAGATAGACGGAGTGGTACGTGATGACAAGAATGCGGTCTCAAATCTTTTGTCAAACTGTTATACAGGTCTCTTCAGTTATATTGGACAGACAGGTGTCGTAAGAAATCTGAACATAGCAGATGACTGCGAATTTATGCATTATTCTTACGGCGGCTCTGTTGCCGGTGTCAATCAGGGTCTTGTTGAAAACTGTCGTAATTACGCTGCTGTCAATGCCATGACTTCATATGTCGGCGGTATCGTTGGTTACAACCATACCGGCGGAAAGGTAAACAAATGTTACAATGGAGGAGCTGTAAACTTCGGCACGGCGAATGGCGGCGGTATAGTCGGCTATAATGCCGCTACGGCGTGTGTTTCCAAGTGTCAGAACGATGGCGATGTATTCAACAAGTCGTTCGATAAAGTGACGGAGAAAACCAAGACCAACTGCGTAGGCGGCGTTGTTGGTACAAATTACGGCAAGATAGAGTGCAGCGTGAATAACGGCGGTGTTCAAGGCTTTGACAAAGTCGGTGGTATCGCAGGAGCTGCAAGCAATTATAATGGAGAAGGAGATATCGCGCAGTGTATAAACAACGGAGTTGTCAACGTGCTTGAATCAACTCTATCACGCGGAGGTGTTCTTGGTTCTGCATCAGGTTCCATAACTCTCACAGGAAACTATTATGACGCATCTGTCAATGTTAACGGGGGCGCAAACAACAATGGAGTCGAGGGAGCCACAGGACTTTCTTCAAGCGAGCTTGTTGCAGGAAATGCACTTGCTGGTCTACCCGCAGAAGAATTTGATTTCACACCCAATGCATATCCTGTGCTGAAGTCGTTCGCAAACGAGAATGCATCCCGGGCGATGCGTTCGATTTATGTGGCGTTTGCACCCAAGCAGATGAGGACAAACGTTCTTACGGAAGTTCCCCTTTCAAAGGCAGAAGGCATTGAGTTCAAACTTGAGAAAAACGAAAGTTTCAAGATTGAGGGAGACCGGTTGACAATCATCAAGCCGGAAGGCATGACGCTTGTCTCAGACAGGATAACGGCGACATGTGGAAATTATGCCAAGTCTTTCGATCTGAACGCAGTGCCTGTTATTCTCAAGGGAGAAGGCACGAAGGAATCTCCCTATCTGATTGAGACTCCGGCAGACTGGAACAAACTTGCCGACTTTATGGAGTCCTCCCAATGGGAATATAGCGGTAATTTCTTCAGAATTGAGAATGATATTGATTTCCAGGGCGACTCAATCAAACTGCTTGCAGTGAATGGGGTCAATTTCCAGGCGGAGCTTGACGGCGCAAAGCATACTATAAAGAATTATTTATATTCTAATAACAACTCGATAAAGACCAAATTGCAGGGACCGAATTTATATGTAGGTAAATATCTGGGTCTTATAGGAACTCTTGGTGCAACAGGTGTTGTCAAGGATCTTATAATAGATGGAGAACTTAAAGGACACAGTTTACTCGGTTCGATAGTCGGAAACAATTATGGAGTAATAGATAATGTGACCAATAAAGGCGTTGTTGAATCATTGACTGATGCATATGTAGCTGGCATTGCGAACCGGGCATATGAAAATTCAGTAATCAGGAATTGTGTCAATGAAGGAACTGTTATTTCGAAGAAGACTTATGCAACGGGTATCGTTTATGAAACCAAGGCAGGCTCTTTGATTGAGAATTGCATTAATAAAGGCTCTGTCACTGCCACAATATCATATGCGATGGGAATAACAGCTAACGCTTCCGGTGGCATTAAAGGATGTGAAAATGAGGGGACGCTAATGGCAACAGGCTCAGTTGCAGGTCTTGTCTATAAAGTTGATGCAACAGGCTATATGGAAGACTGCGTCAATAAGGCAGACATAGATCTTTCCAAACTTGCGAAACCTGGAGGCAATATCTATGGAATCGCATGCACTACAACTGCATTAAAGGCTATTGATCCGGATGGTCTGACAGGATACATAAGGAATTGTCACAACACTGGAAATCTTAAAGGTGGTGCGAATGTAGGCGGAGGTGTCTATACAATCAGTGCAGGCTGGAAGATTCAGGATTGCTCGAATACGGGTAATATTGAGTCTACTGGTTTGGCGGTTGGCTTTGGTAGCGCTGCCGGTGGAGGAGCGAATCTCGAATTACTTTCTGAAATTGATAGATGTTTCAATGCCGGTGAAGTGAGAGGAAATGCCGGAAAGGTATCAGGATTCTTGGGAGAGACCAAGAAGTTCTCCATCGTTAGGGACAGCTATAACATGGGTAATGTATATAGTTCAAGCAGCAACCTTTGTGCGTCCGGTTTTATTTCTCAGGTGAATGGTGTTATAGAAAGATGTTTCAATGCAGGAGATGTGACGGTTGACAATAATGCAGCCGGAGGATTGTTTGGATATCTCGCGGGTGGTGACGTGTCATATCCGGCGGCAATGAGAAACAGTTTCAATATAGGTAATATTACCTCCAACTATGCGGGCACTGCTACGCAAGGAAATGCCGGAGGGCTTGGCGGATACCTTACAACTTCATATGTTGAGGCTCCCCATATGGTGGAGAATTGTTATAATACCGGGAATGTTACAGCCAAAAGGCGCGTCGGAGGTCTGTTTGGAGGTGCGTTCACTCCATTTTCATTTGTGAAGAATTGTTATAACTCCGGTAAGGTTACATGTCTGGAGACAAATGTAATTTCCGACAATAGTGAAAGATACCTTTGGAGCGGTACGACTTATACTAATAATTATACATACAAGGTTGACGGTGTTGAACACTTAATGCTTGAAAATCATGAAAACTGCTTCTATGACGTAGAGCTCAATCCGGGTAGCGAGTTCCGCACGGTACCGGGATCCAAGAAGACCACTAAAGAGCTTAAGGAGCTTATGATAAGCGATGGCTTCGTGAATCCTTCCTGGGGTGGCTATCCTGTACTGGCATGTTTTGCCGACAATGATGCGGCAAATGCCGGCTCGGCTCTCCTTCTTCTTGCCGAGAATGATACTTACGGCAAGGTTTCAGGGGAGATCACGCTTGTCGGTCCGGAGGGATGCGAGTGGACGGCAGCCGATATCATTGAAGGAGAGGATTCCGGTGTCGAATCAGCATCTGAAGAAACAGCAGTTTCCAAGTCTCTCAAGATAGATGGTGGCAGGGCTGTTCCTACAGCTTCCGGCAAGGTAATGCTCACTTGTCTCTACAAAGGCTTCAAGAAAGATTTCACTGTGGTTGTGGATTACAAGGAACAGTCATCTGTTGAGGAATCTTTCGCAGGCAAGGAAGTCAAGGAAGTTGTGCTTATCGATCTTCAGGGTCGTCAGGTTGTCACCCCCGAACCGGGTCAGGTCTACATCATGCGCACCGTCTTCACCGATGGCACAATGAAGGTAGAGAAGAAGATTGCAAAAAACTGATTCTTCCCGATCAATCTCAATTAGAATTTAAACTAAAGGCTCCGATCGTTATTGCGACCGGAGCCTTTAATAGTTTTGGTGACTGTCCTGTAAGGTTTATGATTAAGTAAGTGGTCCCATTAGAACGATAAGTAAGATAAAAATTAATCGATATATGGGCATTAATTTTTCTTACTTAATAGAATGTTCAGTTTCATGTTCCAAATTTTTCCCGATAAATCCCCCGTTTATCCCTCTGTCCAAACCAATACATTTTTTATTCTCCAACCATATACAACCACGTAACAACCACTTTTATTTACTCTTAAACATTTTAAATCTTTAAGGTGGTTATTTAATTCCCTCGTATAAACAGGTAAAGAAAATAAGGCAAAGGAGATTTGAGGCATCGCGGATTCCCTCTCACCTTACGGTGTTCAGGTAGGATGCGGATAGAGCGGATGGCACGCGGATCTTTTGACATCACATAATATCACACTCAAAAAAACTCATCGCGGATTCATATGTCTTCCGACATATGACGGGAGTCGCGGATTGGATCCGATGGTTGCGGATTATGTTGATGCAGTACGAGACGGATTTTGGTTGTCTGTCTTCGCCGATAGATCGTATACATCGGTTTTGATCCGCGACTCTCCGTTGGCTGCCGTTGGCTACCAAATCCGCTGAGCCTCAACATTCCGGATTGACTTTGACATGAAAAATAAATCTGCGCCCCATCCGCCATATCCGCGTCTCACCCTATATGCCATAGGCATAAGGATGTCCGCGATGCCGGATATCCATAATTTAAAATCCGATTTCTCTCTGCGCCAAGCCAACACACAAAAGACTCCAACCACCCACAACTCGCAATAACAACACATAGTCCATGATTCATTTAAATTGCCTGCAATGTGAGTATCAAATTGCAATGTTTGTGTCACAATGCTTTGCGACTTGACAGGAACTGTCTATTGCTTTTAACCTATTTAGCGGAAGGAATCTTGGACATGAAACAGAATACCCTACTTAATTATGTCGGGATGTAAATGGTTTTGCTTGACTTTGCAATTGTATTTTAAAGGTTTTGAACAGATGTGATAAAATCCATAATAAAATAATTATAAGTGGAAAAATGATACGATAAGTGTAAAATATACACGCAAAGTGAAATGTTAACAAAGGTTAATAAATTAGTATATATAAAAATAATTCATAAATTTGCAGGTGTATACACCTACTAAGTTAAATTGAATCAAATCGGGGATTTGAATTCTTGCCGCTTCATTGCGGAGCGGTTTATTTCGCAGCAATAATAACGAGACACCATATAATGCCTCAGGGCTTTCGGGAGATTGCCGTATCGCCAGAGGTTTGTTCTAACCCCTTAAATTATCCATTATGGTAAGAAAACTACTGTCAGCAACGCTGGTTGTGTTTTTCGCACTGGCAGGTTCCGCGGTTCTTCCCCGTCTCAACAAGGCGGAGATTGAGGAGCGGGCAAAAGCCATTGTGAAAAACGAGCTGCCTGCCGGAACGCAGATGCAGCCACAAGAGATCGTTTCTTCTGGAGTGGAATATCCCGGATCGGGATCTGACAACCCTGTTTCATCTGTTCTTCAGGCGGGCGATGAGTTTGTGCCTGCGGAAGTGGTCGATGCTCGCCCCTCCGCAGAGATCATTCTGTCGGAGGATTCAGTGATAGGAGTGGCAGTAGAAGGAGGGAAGGGAGTTGTCTCCGTCGCTCCGAAGAAGATCCGTAAGGCAGATGGGGCAGCTGCTCCAAAGCTTGTCACTGGCACGATGATGACGAAGGATCTCAATTACAAATCCGTGATGTATAGTTCCAGGATCACAGTTGAACCAACGGAAACAGAAGGGGTTTATGCTCTTGGTAATGTTTACGGACTTGATGCGGTGATTGACATGAAGATCGATCTTCAGACCGGAGAGGTGCTTATTCCACAACAGAAAATCTACCAACATACTTCATACGGAGAGGTAAGTATGGTGCCCATGCTTATCAAGGAGGGTAAATTCTATACTGTGGAAGGAGACCTCAAGGGCACATTGCAGAGCGACGGCACGATTGTGCTCGGGACATGGGGTGTCATGGTAACGCAGATGCAGGAAGTAGACGGTGAATTGCAGAAGTCTCCCAACTGGGGACGTATTTTCAATGTATTCTCAGGCAGCGAATGGGTTGTTCCCAACACAGAGGTAGCCTGCTTCAATATTTCCCAGAACAAGCTCATGATGTATGAGATGTATATTGAACAGACTGCATCAAACGAGGTGGTTCTCTATGGCTTCGGCAACATCAATTCCAACGATATTCTCACAGCGAGACTGACAGTCGACAAGCGTATTCTTATCTCTCCACAGCAGATGTATACTCATATGATGTATGGAGAATTTATGAACTATCCGGCATCATTCGAGCAGGATGTGAACACGCAAAAATGGAAAGTTTCCGTAGACTGGAAAAACCACATGGTGCTTAAGGATACCGGTGACGGCGAGTTGAAGATCGGTGGTTGGGTTATATCCGCACGTGCTAATCCGGGCGGAGCGATAGGTTATATGTATAACGACGTTTCTGTCACCACGGAGGCTCAGATAACTTATCCGGCACCTGTCGCCCTTGATCTCAAAGGAGAGGGAACGGAAGCTTCTCCATATCTGATAGAGTCTGTTTCCCATATTCAGGCAATTTCGCAGGCTTCAGAGGCTGGCAACTCTTTCGAAGGTGTTCATTTTGCATTAGGTGGTGATCTGGATTTCTCGGGTGTGTCTCCTACTTCATATGTTCCGGTCGGTTCGGTGGCTACACCTTTCTGCGGTAAGTTGCATGGCAACGGACACAAAATATCCAATTTCTTAGCAGACGGGAAAGGTTTCTGTGACACAGGACTTTTCGGTGTGCTCGGGGAAGGATCAGCTGTTGATAACATTATGTTTGACAAAGCGGGTGTAACGGCTACAGGAAACTATGTGGGAATCCTTGCCGGCACAAGTTATGCCGACATAAGTAATATTACAATTACATCGAGCGTTGTGGATTGCGACGGAGAGATCGGAGGAGGTGTTGTCGGACAAGCTCTTGGCGGTTCGATTGCCGGATGTTCTTTCACCGGTAATGTAATGTCGAAAGGAAGTGGAGGCGGAATTTCAGGATATACCCATAGCGCAACCATATCTACATGCGATGTAAGGACAAACATAACGATTGACGGAGCCTCGGCTGTGATGTCGAGTGTAGTGGGTGGCGGAATTGTCGGAAAAGCTTTCTCCAGTGAGATTTCGAAATGTCAGGTAGCAGGTGTTATATCCGATGAAATAGGATATGCATGTCTTGGCGGACTTGTCGGTTATTCTTTTTCAACCAGGATCTCAGAATCGTTTAATACGGCGGCGATTTCTGCAAAGAGGGCTTCTTTTGGCAGTCCAAATGGCGGAGACGATGATACAAATACCGGAGGACTCGTAGGATATACCAATAGTTCGGAGCTGACTGACTGCTACAATTCAGGCACGATCATGAAGTCGGATCAGAGCGAGAATGTAGGCGGTATTATAGGTTATCTCGGTGTCAGTTATTCGTTTACATCCGGTAAACCGATAGAGATGATCAATATCAGCAATATCAGGAATTGCTATAACTCCGGTCAGATAATATCCACTTCTGCATCTCCCAATAAGGGAATTGTTGGAAATTTCCATTTAAGTTCTTCATATGTTGGTCCCGGACCATTGGAGAGATGCATAGAAAACTGTTATTTCGACAATCAGGTTATGGGATTCGATCATCCTGATTATGGCAAGTCTACTCGAGAATTTATAAGTGCTTTGCCTTCCGGATTTGATTCCAAGGTATGGAAATCGGAATCCGGCAAGTATCCAGTACTTGCAACGGGAACTGGCACGCAGACTCAGGAGATTTCCTCTCTTCCGTTATTGATGCGCGAAGTTGATAACAGCGCGAAGGTCAGGGAGGAAGTGGGGCTTACCCAGTCTTCCAATGTAACATGGGCATTGAATTTTGATGAGGAAGCCGGTGAGACGGCTACGGAAACTAAGGCACTGCGTGTCCAGGGCAATAAGGTGATTGTAAAAGATCAATATTCAAACTCTGTAATTACCGCATCTACTGCCGACAACTGGGGTATCAAGCTGTATCGTCTGGCGGTTGTGCCGAAGGTATTCGAAGGTGAAGGCACCGCTGGAGACCCATATATGATGAAGACGGTTGATGACTTCAGGAAACTTCATGAGGCTGTCAGCGTCTATAAGCAGAGTCACGATGGCGACTACTTCGTTATGGCTAATGACATAGACTTCTCCTCTGCGGAAGATTTCAGTGGTGTTGGTTATGGCGCTACAGGTGCGAATGCCACTATAAACCAGTTCTGCGGAATCTTCGACGGACTTGGTCATACAGTGCATGGATTGAAGATTGATGCGGTCGTGCGTGATGACAAGAATGCTGTATCGAATACTGCATCAAGATATTATACAGGGTTCTTCGCTTATATTGGAGAGAAGGGGGTTGTGCGCAATCTCAATATCGCCGAAGATTGCAATCTGATGCATTACGCTTACGGCGGCTCTGTTGCCGGTGTCAATCAGGGTCTTGTTGAAAACTGTCGTAATTACACTGCTGTCAATGCCATGACTTCATATGTCGGCGGTATCGTTGGTTACAACCATACCGGCGGAAAGGTAAACAAATGTTACAATGGAGGAGCTGTAAACTTCGGCACGGCGAATGGCGGCGGTATAGTCGGCTATAATGCCGCTACGGCGTGTGTTTCCAAGTGTCAGAACGATGGCGATGTATTCAACAAGTCGTTCGATAAAGTGACGGAGAAAACCAAGACCAACTGCGTAGGCGGCGTTGTTGGTACAAATTACGGCAAGATAGAGTGCAGCGTGAATAACGGCGGTGTTCAAGGCTTTGACAAAGTCGGTGGTATCGCAGGAGCTGCAAGCAATTATAATGGAGAAGGAGATATCGCGCAGTGTATAAACAACGGAGTTGTCAACGTGCTTGAATCAACTCTATCACGCGGAGGTGTTCTTGGTTCTGCATCAGGTTCCATAACTCTCACAGGAAACTATTATGACGCATCTGTCAATGTTAACGGGGGCGCAAACAACAATGGAGTCGAGGGAGCCACAGGACTTTCTTCAAGCGAGCTTGTTGCAGGAAATGCACTTGCTGGTCTACCCGCAGAAGAATTTGATTTCACACCCAATGCATATCCTGTGCTGAAGTCGTTCGCAAACGAGAATGCATCCCGGGCGATGCGTTCGATTTATGTGGCGTTTGCACCCAAGCAGATGAGGACAAACGTTCTTACGGAAGTTCCCCTTTCAAAGGCAGAAGGCATTGAGTTCAAACTTGAGAAAAACGAAAGTTTCAAGATTGAGGGAGACCGGTTGACAATCATCAAGCCGGAAGGCATGACGCTTGTCTCAGACAGGATAACGGCGACATGTGGAAATTATGCCAAGTCTTTCGATCTGAACGCAGTGCCTGTTATTCTCAAGGGAGAAGGCACGAAGGAATCTCCCTATCTGATTGAGACTCCGGCAGACTGGAACAAACTTGCCGACTTTATGGAGTCCTCCCAATGGGAATATAGCGGTAATTTCTTCAGAATTGAGAATGATATTGATTTCCAGGGCGACTCAATCAAACTGCTTGCAGTGAATGGGGTCAATTTCCAGGCAGAGCTTGACGGCGCGAAACACACGATAAAGAATTATGTCTATTCAAACAATAATTCTACCAAAACAAAACTTCAGGGACCGAATTTGTACGTAGGCAAGTACCTCGGACTTATCGGAACTCTCGGAAGCACAGGTTCGATAAAGAATCTGACACTTGACGGAGTGCTTAAGGCTCACAGTTATATTGGTTCAGTCGTGGGTTATAATTACGGTCTGATCGAGAATGTGACCAACCTGGGATCTGTTGAGACACTTACAAGCGGTTACGCATCGGGAATCGCTTGCCGTTCATATGAGAATTCAATAATCAGGAACTGTGTGAACGAAGGAGCCGTAGTATCCAAGATAACTTATGCAACGGGTATCGTTTACGAGACCAAGGCAGGATCGCTGCTTGAGAATTGCGTCAACAAGGGTTCCGTGACTTCTACCACAACTTCGGCGATGGGTATTGTCGCCAATGTCGCAGGAGGCATGAAGGGTTGCGTGAATGAAGGTTCCCTGATGGCTAAAAGTACAATTGCCGGTGTGGCTTATAAAGTTGAAGCTACAGGTTATATGGAGGATTGTGAGAATAAATCCGATATAGACCTTTCCCAGCTTGCCAAACCGGGAAGTGACGTTTATGGAATTGTATATACTTTGTCATCAATATCCGATATTGACGAAGATGGAACGACCGGCTTTATTAAGAATTGTCACAATTATGGCAATCTTAAAGGTTCCAACAATATAATGGGAGCTATAGGAGTAATAAATGCAGGTTGGAAAATTTCTGATTGTTCCAACAGAGGTGATGTGACTGCATCAAACGGGTCCTCGACTGCATACGCATATGGTTTCTCTTCTAAAACCAGTGCCGGAAAGACCAAAGAATCATTGGTTACAATAGAAAGGTGCTTCAATTCCGGTGAAGTCAAAGGAAACGGAGCAGGAATATCCGGTTTTATAGGTGACTTAGCCAAGTTCGGATATATGAGCGATTGTTATAATACGGGTGATGTTTATTCAATCGGATCCAATCCTGCAAACGGTGCGTTGACAGCAGGCGGTCTGGTCGGTAAAATGAATGGTGTCATGGAACGCTGTTTCAATGCAGGAGATGTGACAGCCACCAATTATGCAGTCGGAGGTCTTGTCGGATATTTTGCATCAGGTGATGTTACGTATCCGGCAGTCATGAGAGATTGCTTCAATATCGGAGATGTTGTTTCCAATTATACAGGCACGGCTACGCAGGGTAATGCAGGAGGTCTCGGAGGGTATCTCTCTACTTGTAACGAAGATGCACCTCATATAGTAGAGAATTGTTACAACACAGGTAATGTAACTGCCGAAAGGCGAGTGGGAGGTCTTTTCGGAGGCGTTTTCTATCCATATTCAGTAGTGCGTAATTGTTATAACTCCGGTAAAGTCACATGTCTTAAGACTAACATAATCTCAGATAATAGCGAGCGTTATTTGTGGAGTGGGACAACCTATTCTGGCTCATATACTAAACTTTGTGATGGCGTTGAACGTCTGATGCTGGAGGGTCATGAAAACTGTTTCTATGATGTTGAGATTAACCCCGGTCGCGAGTTCCGTACAGTTCCGGGTTCAAAGAAGACCACTAAAGAGCTTAAGGAGCTTATGATAAGCGAAGGCTTCGCTAATCCTGCCTGGGGTGGCTATCCCGTATTGGCAAGTTTTGCCGACAATGATGCGGCAAATGCCGGATCGGCTCTTCTTCTACTTGCAGAGGACGATACTTACAGTAAGGTTTCAGGAGAAATCACACTCGTAGGACCTGATGGTTGTGAATGGATTGCAACCGATTCCGTGGATGACGAAGATACTGATGTCGAACCTACATCAACCGAGTCCGCTTCCAAGATTCTGAAGATTGACGGAGGACGCGCTGTCCCGACAGCTTCGGGCAAAGTGATGCTCACATGCCTTTACAAAGGTTTCAAGAAAGACTTCGAAGTTTTGGTAGATTACAAGGAACAATCGGCTGTAGAGGAATCTTTCGCAGGCAAGGAAGTTAAGGAAGTTGTGCTTATTGACCTTCAGGGTCGTCAGGTTGTCACCCCCGAACCCGGTCAAGTATATATCATGCGCACCGTCTTCACCGACGGCACAATGAAGGTAGAGAAGAAGATCGCTAAAAACTGATTCTTCCCGACCAACCTCAATTAGAATCTAAACTAAAGGTTTCGGTCGGAATCCCGATCGAAGCCTTTAATAGTTTAGGTTACAGTTTTGTAAGGCTTTTGATTAACATATGGCTGAACACCCTACTTATTTTATACCGAATAATGACATGGCTATAAAAAACTCATTTAAAAAAAGCATCGGGATAATGCTTGCCGGTGGAATGGTTGCTTTTGCCGGTATCAGGGCGAACGCAGTAGTTGCCAATCCCGATCCCAGCACGTTTACACAGCCTGATGGAACCGAAGTGACGTTGCGCCTCTTCGGTGATGAATCCTATAACTATACTATGACTGCGGATGGCTATGCTGTAGTGCTAAACGACATAACCGGAATTTGGGAATATGCGGAACTATCCGCCGGCGGCATGCTTGTTTCCACCGGCATCGGTGCCGCTGACGGCAAGAAAGCACCGGCACGGTCAAAGGGCGTGAGACCGGTGTTCCGGCAAAACCGGAAACAAAAAATGCCTGAACGGCGAAGATACTCACTCGAAACAGGACAATACGATTACGATAGCTTCCGTGGGCTTGTAATTCTTGTTGAATACAACGACACTCCGTTCTCAAGGAATGATATACAAATGGTTTTCGACGAGATGATAAACATGGAGGGTTACGATGGTTATATGACCGATCACATGATACCGACAAAGGTGGAATACACAGGTTCAGTGCGTGATTATTATTATGAAAACTCAGGAGGAGTGTTTGATCCCAGGTTTGATGTGGTTGGTCCCGTGAAAATAGATTATTCGCGACATTATGCAAGACAGACGGCGGGTGCGCAGACTCTTGTCAGTGCCGCGTTGCGCGCCGCTGATTCAGAAGTGGATTATTCCGTATATGATACTGATGGAAATCGCGAGGTGGATATGGTTTATTTTATTTTCTCAGGCGCCGGGTCGAATTTCGCGGGAAACGACGAGACTCTCATATGGCCACATGCCTCAATGGTGATGAACCTTAGTCTTGACGGGGTTTCCTTTGGACGTTATGCTTGTTCTACCGAACTTTATGGGGCACCGGCAAATAAATTGCTTGACGGCATCGGGACAATATGTCATGAGTTCAGTCACGTGCTCGGTTTGCCCGATTTATATGATGTGGATTATGAAACAGGAGGGCAGGCAGAACATCCGTCAAAATGGTCAGTGATGGCAAGCGGATCATATCTGAACAAAAGTCGCACCCCTTGCGGATATTCCCTTTTCGAACGTTATGCACTTGGTTTTGCAACTCCCAGGCTTATAACCCGGAGCGGGGAATATGGCATAATTCCTGTTAATGAAGGTGACACACCGGACGGATGCCGGATAAATTCAGCTGTGGAAAATGAATTTTTCCTGCTTGAAAGCCGCACGAAAACACGTTGGGATGAATATCTTCCCGGCGAGGGGCTGCTGGTCCACAGGGTAGATTTGACTAATCCGGCGGTCTGGGAAAACAATCGGGTCAATGCGACATCCGGGCGTACCTACTACACATTGCTTCGCGCCTCGCCCCAAGTGTCGGGTGCGACTCTGACCGATAGTGACGGCGACCCCTTTCCCGGCAGCGGCAACGTGACGAGGCTTGACAATGCCACTACCCCCTCGCTGCGTTCGTGGACTATGCAGTCCACTCCCTTTATCATCAATGATATTGAGCTTAAATCTGACGGAACCGTTACTTTCAGCGTTATGGAAGACGATGTGGATACATTGGTGGAAGATTTTGCCAACATGTCTCCTACAACCGGAGATGCCAAGGGGATATCGGGTAAATTTGCCTCTTGGAATTTTTCAAAGGGTGCAAGGATAGAAGCTATGGAAGATTCTGAAAACACAGTGCTTACAACCATAAAAGGCTCTGAAGCAGAGTGCTCAGCCATTGATGCCAAGGTGGAGAACGTGTCAATACGGGTAAACAATGCCACTGCCTCTAATGCCATTTTCCGTCTTTACTCTTCAATAGACAATGGTTTGACATGGGTTCCTGTCAATACAGTCGAAGGTTCGGCAAACCCATCCGTGCGAGGAGGTGAGACAATAACTCTACATTACAACACCGGATCACTTGAGAAACCGGCGTTCAGACTGGCGCAGTTCACCGGAAGCGCATCGGCACGATGTGCGGTGGAACTAATGGAAATCACTCTTATGCAGGATAAGGAATCAGGAGTCAGTGTCTTGTATGAAGAAACTGATCAGGAGTGCGGAGAAGTGAAATGGTACAGTATCTCCGGTTACCAAGTCAGCGCTCCCAATGTGCCGGGAATATATATAAAAGTGAGTGGCGGGAGAGCCACAAAAGTCCATGTTGTGGATTAAGAATCGGATAAACAACGTCTAAAAGTTTTTAATGACTGGTTTACGGATCGGTCAATATCCCTTGACAAGCACTACAGTCCGGTAAACTGAGGACACGGATGTAGTCTTTCACGGGTGTTTATAGTAATCAAAGTTCCTCAGTCAGCAGCAATTATGGGAAGGACAATAACTTCTTTACTGGTGTCGGGCATGCTTGCGGCAAGCCTGATTGCCCAGGCGCAGACAGAGACGCTGTCGGCATCCGCCGAACTTGACGGTCGGATAGCCGGATCGGTCGCTACGGCTGCAAGTCACAACTCTTTCAACCCCCAATCGCTTCAAGGGGGATTGAGGCTTAAGGTATTGCCCAAAGCTATCATTAAGCCGGAAAGGAAAGTGTCGCCGATACTCAGAAACAGACCTGTGAAAGCGGCAGAATCGCGACAGGCAGGCGATATCGGTGGTTATTATGTGGGCACTTATCAGACACTTGTGAGCGCAAGTTACGATGGCGGCTCAACAATGCAGCTGACCCCCGATGCAGACGGTGACTCGATTACCATCAATAACTTCTGGAATGGATGCAATGTGCGTGCCCATTACGACAAGGTTACGTCGACGGTTTCGATCCCCAGCCAGTATGTGATGACGGATGAATCGCTCGGTCGTCTTGACATTGCAGTGACCCAGACGGACGGGACTCCCGCTTACGACAGGCAGATCACCGGCAAGGTGACTGATGGCGGTTCCATAGATTTCACTGAGGCATGGTGGGGAATATATGTTCAGAAAGAGGGCGCCAACAAGGATAAATTCGTAGGCGCATACTTCAATCTGGCAATGGGAATGCCCAATGGTACAATGACATATAAAACTTCAGACAACAGGCAAGCCGGATATTATGTCATCATAAACCAGACATCGCCAAACATGCTGGCGGTTACGAATATCTTCAACCGTGGTCTGGATATCGAGATTAAACTGAATCGAGACCGCACGGCAGAGATCAACAACCAGACGGCATTTATAAACGGATCCGGTTCGTGGTTGATGATCAAGTGTCTGGAATTTAACGATAAGGGCAATCTTACTAAATATTCGCCTGTCATTGCAACTGCGGCAGCTCCGGCAGCCGACAACAGCACACTCTCCTGGACAGACTGGTCGCTGCTGTGCGCGGAGGCTAAGTCATATGCGGGTGTGCTGACGGAGGCAAGGCTTTCTGCCGATACTCCATGGAAATATCCCGAACTCAGTGTTGACGGATTTGAGGGAGACGGAACCGTTGAAAGCCCTTACCTGATTTCATCTCTTGATCATCTCATTCTTCTTTCAGACAAGGTGAACAGCGATGATAACTATGTGGGCGTGTACGGAACACAGAAATATACACGTACATATATAGGCAAGCACTTTGCCCTTACCTCCGATATTGACATGAAGGGTTATGCATTCGATGCCATTGGCAAAACCTGGAATCAGCGGTTTGCAGGCTCATTGGATGGCAGGGGGCATACTATCCGTGGGCTTAACGTAAATTCGGGTGCAGATGCGTATGCCGGTCTGTTCGGCATTTGTGACACTACGACGGTGATAAAGAATATAGTGATCGAACAACCTGTAGTTTCCAGTCAATATCTCAGCGCGGGACCGGTTGCCGCATGGTGTATCGGTTCGCTCGAGAACATAACAGTGAATAAGCCGTCTGTCAGCGGAGCACGCACAGGTACGGGTGGCGTTGCCGGTATAGTGTCGGGCAGCATGTCCGAATGCCGCGTCACCGGAGGCACCGTTGCCGGAACCGGTTTCCTGGGTGGTGTCGTTGGCGAGGTTCATGGCGGCATGAACAATTGTTCTGCCGTAGGGACGACAGTCCATATCACAGGTGACAACAGCCCTGCCGGAGGTGTAGCGGGCAATATTCTTGATGCGGACGCGTCAAACCTGTATTTCAGCGGATTGATTACATATGCAAATCTGCAGAACGATAACGGGCAGATTATAGGAGGTGTCGTGGGCACGCTTCAGAACGTTGCCTTGCGCAACTCATTCTCGTCTGGCGTTGTGCGCGGTTACAGCTCACAGTCGCAAGTCGGCGGAGTTGTCGGCATTCTGTCAAGCGGAGTTGTCGAGAACTGCTACTCCTCCGGAGTGGTTCACTGCTTCACAAGGATGGGAGGAGGTATAATAGGTCAGATACAGCTCGGATCGTCAAAAATAACTCCTAAGGTTATAAACTGTTATACGTCGGCTTCCGTAGAGGTGGAGACATACCAGTATGACCGTAATAATTGCAATGAAGTGATAGGCAAGATATTGGACGGAACAAATCCTGAACTGACCAATATATATTACGACAGGAAAGTAACCGATTTCCAGTCAACGCGCTTCGGCTCCACCACTGCCGAACTGACTGCAGCGGTCGGTCCCGCCGGTTTCCCTGCCGATGTCTGGACTTTCACGGAAGGAGCATATCCGCGCATCAAGGCTCTGGCAGAGACGGAGGCGGCAAAATTCAGCGCATCTGCCGTGTTGACAGCTTCAGGCGACAGTTTCCGTAAAATCTCAAACAACACGCCGCTTACCGCCCTTGGCAACACGCTTTTCCGTATTTCAAAAGGGCGCAATCTCTATACAGAAGGTTACTATTCAAGAATTGTTGAAAACAAGACCCTTGAAATCGGAACGGAATTTGGTACGGATACTCTTTATGTGGTCAACGGAGATGTGCAGACATATCATTTCCTGAACATTGCCCCCATACCATTCGAGGGGGAAGGCACGGCTGATTCGCCACTGCTCATAAAGACGAAGAACGATCTCATCCTGCTATCCGAGGCTACTACGGCAAAGCGTCAGACATTCGACGGTGTATACTTTGCCATGACAAACGACATAGATCTCGGTCATGACCCGGCATTCGACGGAATATCCGCAGACGCTTCAGCGGGTTCGGCATCGGTAAAATTCCAGGGAGTGTTTGACGGCAGAGGCTATACGATCGACAACATACTTATACCTGACAGGGTTGTGTGGTCAAAAGTGCCAACGGAGACAGAAGTCGGAACGCTCAACACCTCGGAATGTCGCACAATGGGCGGACTTTTCGGACGTTTGGGCGAGAATGGGGTAGTGCGCAATCTTAACATCGGAGCCGGATCCAAGTTTGAAATGTACGGCACCTGCGCCGCTTTTGTGGCATCGCTTGACGGAACGGTGGAAAACTGCCGTAACTATGCCGACGTGACCGGCTATTCATGCTGGGTAGGAGGCATCGCAGGAATGGTGAATAAGGGAGGCAGGATCTCTGACTGCTATAATGCGGGAAACATACGTTCCGGATATGCCAACGTCGGAGGCATAGCGGGCTCTTCCAATGGTATGATAGAGAACTGCGTGAATACAGGCGATATCTCGGCGTCGGCTATCTGCACAAACTATATCAAGCAGTTGCAGCGGGTAGGCGGTATTGCAGGAGGCAGCAACGGTTCGGCAATAAAAAATTGTGTGAATTACGGCACCGTTTACGCCCAGAATAATAATGCCGGCGGCATAAGTGGCTCTATGGAGTGCACATCGGCAGCAGGATCGGCAAATGATAACATAATCGGCTGCCTGAGTCTCGGCAATGTATATTGCGGCAACAAGGCGACAGTAGGTGCTGTTCTCGGTCTTGCCGGTACGAAGAATGTTGAGAATGTTTATTTCGATGCACAGACTATAGGTATTAAGGCAGGAGCTAACGCTGACGTTGTGAATATGAATGGTGTTGAAACAACGGCACTGACTTCCGGTGAAGCCCTTGAAGGTCTTGTCTCAGATGTATGGGACTACCGTGCCGGTATATATCCCGCGCTGAAAACATTCGCAGACGAGACTAAGGTGGATGCTGCACGTAAAGTCATCGCCAAAGCTGTGTCGGGAGAGATCTTCAGCGAACTCGCAAGCAATGTGGAACTTGATGGAAACGCAGCATGGTCACTCTCTGACGGAAGCGCGTTCAAGATTGAGAATGGGGTATTGATAGTCCCGCAGAACGTAACGGAGATAGTGGCGGATACGCTAATAGCCGTTAACGCGGCAAATGTGCGTCGTCCGATTTTTATCCGTGTGCTTCCCGCGATGCCTCTCAACGGAGAGGGTACAGCCGATAATCCATATCTTCTCAATAATACGGGGGACTGGAACGCTCTTGCAACACACATGAACAAGACAGGCAGGGACCTGGTCGGTCAGACTGTAAGGATAACTGCGGACCTTGACTTTTCAGGCATTACTCCCGTACGCATAGGTGGCGATGGAGTGACCGTGATGAGCGGAACGCTCGATGGTGCTAACCACACGATAAAAGTTGTTGACTTAAGCTCGATTGCCAATTCGGCGAGTGGAATGTTCGGAACCGTCGGTGCCGATGCGACAATCAAGAACCTTAAGATTGAGGGAACGTTAAACGCTACGCATACATATGCCTGTCCTGTTGTTGATAAACTTTACGGAACACTGGAGAACGTTGTTTCGAATGTTTCGGTGACAACAAATAAGGCGAATGTATCCGGAGTCGTAGGCAATGCTTATGCAGGCGCAGTGCTTAATGGCGTGGTGTTCGGCGGCTCGATAAAGAGCAATATGGCATCGATCGGTGGTCTTGTTGCCACAGGTGCAGCCGGAGTGACATATAAGGATTGCGAGTTCAAGGGCAAGATAGAGCAGACGGCATCATATTCCAAAGCAACGGCAGTCACTATAGGCGGTTTTGTTTCAAGTTCAGGTGCCGCAATTTTTGAGAATTGTAAAAGCAATGGAGAAATAATCGTTGCCACACCCGAGTGGGCTCACACTGTAGCCGGATTCATCGGAAACGCTCTTGGCACTAAGGGCAATGGCGTTTATTCCTTCGTATCTTGTACCAACAGCACTCCGGTCAGCGCGGCAGGTAAGGTTGCAGGGTACATTGCCGGCACGCCGGCAACATCTTCGGCATCAGCCAACGCTCAATATATAATGACTGATTGCCTTAACAATGGTGACATTTCTGCAGAATCGACCAAATCTCTCGGCACGGGTTATCCAACGGCTGGATTTGTAACATCCTATACGCCCGGGTCTTCGTTCACTCGTTGCACCAATACAGGTACGATCATATCCAATTTCAATGTCTATGCCGGCGGAATAGCGGGACAGGTAATCGGTACTCCGGGATCTGCTTCTACTCCTGACGAGGCATCGTTTATCGATTGTGTCAACGAAGGAACGATCATTGCCGATGGCAACCAGGGCGGTGGCATCACCGGCTCCGCATCGGGAAAGGTGATATTCAGGAATTGCCGGAATGTCGGTGATATCGAGGGTAACCGTATGGTAGCGGGCATTACTTCGCAATTTGCAGGTAATGGTCCACAGATGATAAACTGTTACAATACGGGTAACATTACAGGAAAGACAGATCGTGCAGGCGGGTTGATCGCATGGGGATCGCCTATAGACGGTCTTGTCGAGGGGTGCTGGAACACAGGTAGCGTTTCATCGCTCAGTAATGTGCAGTCTACTGTGACAAAAGATGAGCCTTCATTTGAGATAGGCGGTCTGGCTGCGCATTCGGGCGCAACATTCAGAAACTGCTACAACGCGGGTTCCGTGAAGGGGCTTGCCCGTGTGGCAGGTCTTGTGGCAACTCCCGAAAAGGGGAAGACTCAGTTTGTCAATTGTTATAATTCCGGCAAGATCGAAGCTCCTGCTGACTCTTGCGGCTCAATAGTGGGTGTGTCTTTTACAAACGGAAAACAATGGACGGCAGACAACAAGATGGAGAATACCTTCTATCTTGACATCAACAATAGTGTCAATGACGAGGCGTTTGAGGCGCGCAAGATAACTGCAAAGGAACTTGCCGCTCTTGATCTCGGTGAAGGTTTCGTTTCGACGGATGACTATACATATCCGGTAGTGAAAGATGCCGTAGGAAATGAAGTCGCATTGTTCCATGCTGCAGGTTTGATCCTTGCCGATGGTGACACGCAATCAAGTGTGACAAAGGATTTCAATGTAGGTGGCGTAGGAACCGTGAAATGGTCAAGCGATTGCAAGGATCTCGTGTTTGATGGAAACAAGGCTTGCTTCGCAGCAACTGTCATAGGCAAGATTCTCGTGACTGCTACGGCAGGTGACCTGTCAAAGACATATGAACTGGCAGTGAACCATACATCAGGAATCGGTTCTATTGAAAATGATCGGGAAAACGTTGTCAGCCGCAGATTCTTAAATACGGAAGGAATTGAGGTGCCTAAGCCTGAAACGGCTGATGGCAGGATTTATATTGTGCTGGAGGAACTTTCCGATGGCACGACACGTGTGGTAAAGGTAGTTAACGACAGATAGACTGGCGCATAATACTAAAAAGTGAAGAGGATGTGTCATAATAGCCCGTCTGGGTCGTTGGCTGAATGATTCGGCTTCGGTCATTGACGAAAGTCAACTCCCTTCAGCCTCACATTCAGCCGCCTACCATCCGGACCATTCTGACAGCATCCTCGCCATCCGGCTAAAATCAAGGCGGTGTGTCAAATTTTATCAATTTTGACACACCGCCTTATATTGTATGGTCAGGAGCACAGCGAGCTGTGCTCCTTCCTCAACTCGTAAAAACGCCTCATAAAATCCACTCAATGAACCTCATAATTAAATTTAAACAGTGAACTCGTCTTGACTTATTTACGAAAGTTAAAATAATGATATCGTAGATTCTTTTAGAAGCGTGAGAGGATTTCGTTGATGCGAGCTGCGATGCGGTCGTTGCAGAGGTTGCCTATGCTGCCGGCATGGGTGTGGCGGATATGCTGATCGGGTTTGTATTCACCTTTCTGCACCTGCATACCTATTTCTTTATAGGCATCGCGGAAGGGCATGCCTTCAAGAGCGAGCCGGTTCACATCCTCTACCGTGAATAGGTAGTCGTATTTCGGATCATCGAGAATCCTGGTGTTCACTCTGATGTGTCCGAGCATAAATTCCGCCATTTCGAGGCAGGAGATGATTTCCGAAGTAGCCGGGAATGTTATGTCTTTCAGTAGCTGGAGGTCGCGGTTGTATCCTAACGGGAGGTTGGCGGTGAGAAGTGCGATCTCGTTGGGCAGAGACTGGAGCCTGTTGCATTTGCCCCGCATTATCTCGAACACGTCCGGATTTTTCTTGTGAGGCATTATCGAGGAACCGGTTGTGAGCTCATCGGGAAAGGAGACAAATCCGAAATTCTGACACATCCACATGCAAACGTCCATGGCAAGGTGTGAAAGGGTAGAGGCTATTGCGGCAACAGCCATGGCTGCGGCGCGTTCGGTCTTTCCCCGGCTCATCTGCGCCGCCACGACGTTGTAATGCATCGATTCGAAGTGGAGGAGGCGGGTGGTCATCTCGCGGTCAAGGGGGAACGAAGAGCCATATCCGGCTGCCGACCCGAGCGGATTGCGGTTGGCTATGCGGTATGCCGACCAAAGCAGCTCGAGGTCATCGGAAAATGATTCGGCGTAAGCTCCGAACCACAGACCGAAAGAAGAGGGCATGGCTATCTGCAGATGTGTGTATCCCGGCATCAGGACATCCTTGTGTCTTTCGGCAAGATCAAGCAGAGAGTGGCACAGGCTGCCTGTGACTTGGGCTATTTTCTTCAGCTCGTCGCGCATAAAGAGTTTCAGGTCAAGAAGCACCTGGTCGTTGCGGGAGCGACCTGAGTGGATTTTTTTTCCGAGGTCACCGAGCTTTGCCGTAAGCATGAACTCGACCTGGGAGTGGACATCCTCCACACCCTCCTCGATGCTGAAACTGCCGTTGCGTATGGTCTCTTTTATTTCCTCAAGAGCGGAGAGGAGGGTTTGCAGCTCCTCCTGTGTCAGAAGTCCGATCGATTCAAGCATGGTGATGTGTGCCATGGAGCCCTCGACATCGTAAAGGGCGAGTCTCATGTCGAGTTCGCGATCATTGCCTACGGTGAACTTCTCTATTATTTTGTCGGGTTCAAAACCCTTGTCCCAAAGTTTCATTTGAACATTTTCTTATTAGTTTCGGATATAACGATATAGCCTGCTCTATCTCGTCGATGAGAATGAATTCGTCGGCGGAGTGGGAGCGGGCGGAATCCCCCGGACCGATCTTGAGCGATGGTATGCCGTGCATCAGCGACATGTCGGAGGTGGTTGGGGATATGAACGGAGTCAGTCCCATTTCCGAGGCTGCCCTTACAAGCGGATGTCCCGGGTCGATCACCGAGGCGCGGATGCGTGTGGAACGGGGAGTCAGAACGGAATGACAGCTTACAGCCTCCTGCAGTATCCTGACGGTCTCTTCATTCGAGTAGGCGTCGGTGGTGCGTATGTCCGCAACCCAGCGGCATTCGTCGGGCACTACATTGTGTTGCCTGCCTGCCTCTATCATGGTTACGGAGATCCTGACAGGACCGAGAGTCTCCGATTCGTTGCCGAACCGGAAGCCGCGCAACAGGGAAATGTCATCGATCGCCCTGTATATGGCGTTCACTCCCTCCGGGCGGGCGGCATGTCCGGTTATTCCGCGTGTCACGCAGTCGAGAACGACAAGTCCGCGTTCGGCGATGGCGGGCTGCATCCCCGTGGGTTCTCCGACGATTGCCATGTCGGGCACGATGCCGTCGGCTGCAAGAGAAGGTAGAAGCAGGCGCATCCCGTTTTCACCCCCGACCTCTTCTTCCGCCGAGACGGCAAGCAGAAGATTCAGGGGGAGGTCCTCGCCGCGAAGCTGCAGAAACGCCGCTATGAGCGACACCACGCTTGCCCCGGCGTCATTGCTGCCGAGTCCGTACAGACGTCCGTTCTCTTCGAACGGGGCAAAGGGGTCGAACGAATAGGAGGGTGCGGGACGGACTGTGTCGATATGGCTGTTGAGCATCAGTACCGGCAACCCCGGAACGAAACGTTCCGGCAGAGCGACGATGTTGTCGGCATAACGCCGGGTACGGACACCATGGTCGCGGAGAAAAGCCTCCACGACATCTGCCGCCGCTTTTTCATCGCGGGAGAGCGATGGCGTGGCGATGAGTGTCTTGAGGAGGTCTGTTGTCTGGCGTGTCATAGGCGCACGGTTGTTCCGGTACAGCCGAGAATGTCGTCACTGCTTTTGACAGAGACGTATCTGACTCCCTTGCGCACCGCGTCGAGGGCATTCTTGATTTTAGGTATCATTCCGGCTGAAATCACGCCGCTCTCTTTAAGAGCGGGAAAGTCATCGGGGGTGATCAGTGGAATCACGCTGCTTTTGTCATTTATGTCGGTAAGCACTCCCGGCTGCTCGAAGCAGTAGATCAGTTCTGTTTCCCGCACCTGCGAAAGCGCTACTGCGATGGAAGAGGCTATCGTGTCGGCGTTGCAGTTCAGTAGCAAGCCGTCGCCATCGTGGGTTATGGCGCATAGCACCGGTACCATGCCGCTGCCGAGCAAGTCTGTCAGCAGCCTGACATTGACTGAGGATGCGTTGATGTCGCCGACGTATCCATAGTCAACAGGTTCCGGTGCGCGTCTCACAGCCCTGATCGCATCGCCGTCGGACCCAGAGAGCCCGATAGCGTTGCAGCCTATAGCCTGAAGTGCCGCCACAACACGTTTGTTGACGAGTCCGGCGTAAACCATAGTGACGATGTCGAGTGTCCGGCGGTCTGTGACGCGTCTCCCTTCGATCATTGTGACCGGCACATCAAGAGCGGAGGCGAGACGTGTCGCCTCCTTGCCGCCTCCGTGCACTATTATCTTGTCTCCCGACACTCTGTTGAAATCCGCAAGGAATTTGCTCAGAATCTGCGGGTTGTCAACTACGTTGCCGCCTATCTTGAAAATTTTCAGAGTCTGCATTATCTGTCAATATATTAATTCTAAGAAACTGTTTAAATTTAAACAGTTTCTAAAGGGATTCAAGCATGCGTTTGAGAACTACCTGCGCCGAAATCTCGCGGTTGGCTGCCTGGGGAATCACCAGACTGCGTTCGGATTCTATGACTGCATCGGAGACAATCATGTTGCGTCTGACGGGAAGGCAGTGCATGAAAAAGGCGTTGTCGGTGAGGCGCATCTTCTCTTCATCCACCATCCATGAGCGGTCGGTGTTCAGAACTTTTCCATAATCGGGGGCATTGTATGCACTCCAGTTTTTCGCGTATATGAAGTGCGCTCCCTCGAATGCGCGATGCTGGTCATATTCCACGGTGGCATTGCCGACAAACTCCGGTGCGAGCTCATATCCATGGGGATGAGTGATGACAAAATCGTAGTCGGCGGCGTTCATCCATTCGGCGAACGAGTTGGGCACCGCCTGCGGGAGAGCCTTGGGATGGGGTGCCCATGTAAGCACCACTTTAGGGCGCTCCACTGTCTTGAACTCCTCGATGGTGATAAGATCTGCGAAACTTTGCAGGGGATGGCGGGTTGCCGCTTCCATACTGAATACGGGGCGCCCGGAATGGTGGATAAACTGGGAGATGACGCGCTCCCCGTAGTCTTCGTCGCGGTCTTTGAGACCGGCGAAGGCGCGCACGCCGATTATGTCGCAGTAACTTCCCATGACCGGAATCGCCTCAAGGAGGTGTTCCGCTTTGTCGCCGTCCATTATCACGCCGCGTTCTGTCTCGAGTTTCCATGCGCCCTGATTGACATCGAGCACAATCACGTTCATGCCGAGGTTCATCGCCGCTTTCTGGGTGCTGAGCCGTGTGCGCAGGCTCGAGTTGAAGAATATCATCAGCAAAGTGTGGTTTTTGCCGAGATCGGTATGGGCGAAACGGTCACGTTTTATCTCAAATGCCTCATCTACGGCTTGGCGCAGAGAGCCGATGTCTGTTACGTCTGTGAACTTTCTCATTCTTTGATAGCTTTTTTCAACCTTTCGATGAAGATGTCAGCCTCACCATCGGTTATGGTTAACGGGGGTAGCAGCCTGACGGTATGTATGCCTGCGCCTCCGGTAAATACGTGATTGCCGAAGAGGAGTTTTCTGCGGAGTTCAGAGGCATCTCCGTCAATCTCCATTCCTATCATCAGTCCGCGTCCGCGCACCTCTTTTATCTCAGGAATGGCGCGAAGCCGCGCGATAAGTCTTTCTCCGGTTCGGGCTGCATTCTCCACAAGGTTTTCATCGCGCATTATCTCAAGCACCGCGATTGCGGCTGCACAGGCGAGATGATTTCCTCCGAAGGTTGTGCCGAGCATCCCTTTTTCAGGTCTGATCTCCGGCGACACGAGCACCGCCGACATCGGGAATCCGTTTGCAATGCCTTTTGCGGAGGTTATTATGTCGGGGCGTATCCCGGCGTGCTGATGGGCGAAGAATTTCCCTGTGCGTCCGTAGCCGCTTTGGATTTCGTCGGCTATCAGCAGTGTGCCGGTTGCGGCGGCGACTTCGCTCAGGCGGCGCAGGAAATCATCATCGACCATGCGGATTCCTGCAACTCCCTGAATGCCTTCGATAATGACGGCTGCGAATTCCTGTGATTCGAGCAGGCGGGTTGCCGCCTCGATGTCGTTGAGGGGGGAGAAGACGATGTTGTCGGTCTTGTTGACTGGAGCCTGTATGCGGGGGTTGTCGGTGGCGGCAACTGCGGCTGATGTGCGTCCGTGAAACGCCTTGTCGAAGGCAAGGATCCTGAGGCGTCCGGTAGCGAAAGATGCGAGTTTTATGGCGTTCTCGTTGGCTTCCGCGCCTGAATTGGCAAGAAAGAGCTGATAATCGTCATAACCGGAAATCTCACCGAGAAGGTCGGCGAGGCGTTGCTGCAGGGTGTTTTTAACAGAATTGCTGTAGAACGCAAGCTGAGACACCTGTCTGCTGACGGCATCGACATATCGCGGATGCGAGTGACCTATGGAGATCACGGCGTGACCTCCGTAAAAGTCGAGATAGGGAGTGCCGTCGGCGGTGTAGACATAGTTTCCCTTGCCGCGCACGGGTTCTATGTCGTATAATGAATAAACATCAAATAGTTTCATTGCAGTATTTTTAGATTTAAACGACACCTAAAATGCCGATGCCTTGAGTCTCAGCCCGCAGTCTTCGGGGAGTCCGAACATCAGATTCATATTCTCGACTGCCTGACCGGAAGCTCCTTTGAGAAGGTTGTCGATGACTGAGATGACAAGGGCTTCTCCGTTGCGGGAGGTGACGCTGAGAAGACATTTGTTGGTGTTGACAACCTGCTTGAGGTCAACATCGGTCGGGCATACGTGTGTGAACGGTGATTCCGAGTAAAAATCCGAATACATCCGGGTCAGCTCGCCGGTGTCGAGTGCAGTGCGCAGGGTTGTGGCGCAGAATATGCCGCGTGGAAAGTCTCCGCGCACGGGGATGAAGCTGATGCCCTCGGACCAGGCTGGCTGCAGATGGCGCAGGGTGGCGCCTATTTCAGTAAGGTGCTGGTGGGTGAACGGTTTGTATACCGACAGATTGTTGTCGCGCCAGCTGAAATGGGTGGTGACGGAGGGCTTTACTCCCGCGCCGGTGCTTCCCGTGATTCCCGTAGTATGCACACGTCCTTCAAGACTGCCTGATGCGGCGAGGGGGAGAAGGGCAAGCTGAATGGCAGTGGCGAAGCATCCAGGGTTGGCTACCTTGCGTGCCTCGGCGATGCGCGGGCGGTTGATTTCCGGAAGTCCGTAGACGTAACCGCATGATTCATCGCGGAAGTCCTGGGCAAGGTCTATGACCCGCAGACCGCGGGGCATTTCGTACTGCTGCCAGAATGAAGCACTCGCTCCGTGGCCGGAACAGAGAAAGAGAACGTCTATGCCCTGTAACGGGTGGGTGTCGGCAAAGAGCATGTCAGTGTCTCCGGCAATGCCGGAGTGCACCTCGCACAGAGGTCTGCCGGCATTGCTCGACGAGTGCACCCATTCGAGACTGACTTCGGGATGGTTGAGAAGAAGCCTGACAAGTTCTCCCGCTGTGTAGCCCGCGCCTCCGATTATTCCTGCCTTTATCATTTCCCGTTTCTTTTCTGTACGTTGTGGAATATTTTCATCTGGTTGCCGAGAATTTTTGTGAATCCTTTCACATCGTCGGCACTCCATGCCTTGTTGACTTCTCCGTATTCTCCGAAATCGGTTTTCATCAGGTCGAACGGGGAGTCGACGCCAACGAGGGTATAGCCGAGCGGACGGAGTGTAATCTCAACTGTTCCGCTTACGTTCTCCTGACTGCTTTCAAGGAATTTCTCCATGTCGCGCATCACCGGTTCGAGATATTGCGATTCGTGAAGGAACATGCCGTACCAGGTGCCGATCTGGTCTTTCCAGTATTGCTGCCATTTGGTGAGGGTGTGTTTCTCCAGCATTTTGTGGGCGGCTATGATGAGCACGGGAGCGGCGGCTTCAAAGCCTACTCGTCCTTTTATGCCGATTATTGTGTCGCCGATATGCATGTCGCGTCCGATGCCGAATTTCGCTCCCGCCTCCTCGACCGCACGGATGGCGTCGATGCGGTTTTCATATGTCTTGCCGTTGACGGCAGTCACTTCGCCTTTGTGAAATGTGATGCGGAGTGTCTCTTCTCCCGATGCCGTGACCTGACTGGGATATGCGCTGTCGGGAAGTGTCTGCTCGCTGTGAAGGGTCTCTTTGCCGCCGATGCTCGTTCCCCACAGACCTTTGTTGATGGAATATTCCATTTTCTTATAGTCGGCGTCGACTCCGTGTTTTTTGAGATAGTCTATCTCATATTCGCGTGTGAGTGTCATGTCGCGGGTGGGAGTGATGATCTCTATCTCCGGAGCGAGAATCTGGAATGTGAGATCAAAACGCACTTGGTCGTTGCCGGCTCCGGTTGAGCCGTGTGCCACAGCGTCCGCGCCGATCTTCTTGGCATATTCGATGATGGCTATCGCCTGAAATATGCGCTCCGAGGAGACGGAGATGGGATATGTGCCGTTGCGGAGCACGTTGCCGGCTATCATATATCGTATGGATCGGTTGTAATAGTCTTCGGTTATGTCGAGAGAGGCGTGTGACGCCGCACCGAGTGCGTATGCCCTTTGCTCGATGCGTTCGAGATCTCCGGGGGTGAATCCGCCGGTGTTGGCTATTGCAGTGTGAACCTCGTAGCCGAGATCTTCGGAGAGATATTTTGCTGCAAATGAGGTGTCGAGGCCTCCGCTGAAGGCAAGGACGACTTTTTTCTTGGACTCTTTCATTTCTTTATGTGTATGTATATGTGTTATGAAGCGTTCCGCCGGGTGCGGACGCTCCTGCATTAAAACTTTTAAGCGCCGGGTGCGGCGCGGATGAGTATCAGGGGGATGCTGTGTGGAAAAACCTGTCTATTTCAGATGGAATATTTTTCTGACCTTGTTGGATATCCAAGTTACGTAGGGGATAGTCCATGACTGTTTCCGCAGTGTTGCCTTTGGGTCGTAAAGCATGCCGTAGCAGAGACACATCTTGCGGTTGTTGCGGCAGAGGATATCGTAATTCACACACCCTTCGCATCCTCTCCAGAATTCTTCGTCGGTGGTCAACTCCGAGAATGTCACAGGCTTGTAGCCGAGGCGGGAGTTGAGTTTCATTACAGGCAGCGAAGTGGTGATGGAGAAAATTTTTGCGAAGGGGAATCGTCGTCGGGCAAGTTCGAATGTCTTGTTCTTGATACGCGCCGCAAGACCGAGCTTGCGGAACTCCGGGTCTACGATAAGACCCGATGTGGCAACGTAGTCACCATGACCCCAGCTTTCAATGTAGCTGAAGCCGATGAGACGGTCGCCATACATCGCCACTACGGCTTTCTCTCCTCGGATCTTGTCGATGATGTAGTCGGGAGAACGCCTGGCGATACCGGTGCCGCGCTGAAGCGCGGACTCATAGATGAGGTCGCATATGAGATCGGCATATTTTATATGCTCTTCTCCTGCGAACATCACTGATACCTGGTCGTTGTTCATTACTTATTGATTATTCTTGCCCTTGGCGGTTTTGCCGCCGTTTTTTCGAAAATTGCCGCAAATATAATCAAAAGACAGTAATAATCGGTATTTATTTTATAAAAATATGAATTTTTGGCTTGTAATTATTCGGAATTGTGGAAATTTGTGGAGGTTTATGTGTCTCTTTCAGTCGATTTTGCGGATAATGCGGAGTTTGTCGCCTGTAAGATCGATCTCCCAGAATACGGGACGGCGTACATATCTGCCGTTGATTTCGCTATGGCTGTGTGCTGAAAGGATGTTGCGTCCTTCAAGATCTTTGAATATCATGCCATGACCGTGGTTCGGGGGTGTAAGCGGTTCTTTCTCTTGTATCCACGGACCTTCGAGGCGACCGCTTTTAGAGTATGCCACGCCCATGGCTTGCCGTCTTCAATCCAGAAAGTGCCGTCGAGGGTGGGGCGGTCGGAGGGTAGATAATCATGGTCGGATACAGGTGTGTATGGTCCTTCTCGGCACGTTGCTCTTCGCTGCCGGTGTGTGGCGCCTGTTTTGTTCAGCAAGGCATATGACGTAAAACGGATTCGCGAGAAGCAAAGCGAGTATAAGAATTGACTTGCGCATGGTTGTTCTGTATTGTTTTAGCCAAAGCTAACAAAAAAATTAGAAACTTCATGTTTCCAAAAAAGAATTTATTACATTTGCAGCCATGCTTTTTGTTATTCCGGTTCGTCTTATGGAATAACCTTGAAGTGGTCAGTAAAAATCAATTGACGGTTAATATGATAAGAAAATTGTTGCTGTTGTCTGCATTTGTCGTGTTTTATCGCATGGTGGGGATGGCGGATGTGAGTTTTGAAAAGGTGTTCTGTGATTCAACTCTCAGACTTGATTATATAGCTGCAGGTAATTCGAAGGAGAGTCACGTGTTTCTTGACAGGATGCATAAGTTCGGCGGATGGGCAGGACGCAGGTGTAATCTTGACAGTATTCCTTATGTCGGCAACGGGATAGTGACTGTGGCTGATTCTCTTAGTGGCGATACCATATACAGACACAGTTTTTCCACTCTTTTCCGGGAGTGGCAGTCTACGCCGGAGGCTGCCGTAACTTCGAAATCTTTTCAGAATACGTTTTTGATACCTTTGCCTCGCAGGACGGCAAGGATTACGATTGAATTGCTTGACGCCCGACATGATGCTGTGGCTTCGAATACGCATCTCTATTCACCGGATGATATCCTCGTAAAGGAGTCGGACACGAGGGGTAAAAGCGAATACCGCTATCTGAGGAAGAATGGCAATGCTGAAGATGTGATTGATGTGGCGATTCTTGCCGAGGGGTATAATGCATCGCAGACGGAGGCTTTTTACAGGGATGCAGAGAGGGCAGTGGCGGCGATACTGAGCCATGAGCCGTTCAAGGACCGGGAGTCGTGCTTTAATTTTGTGGCTGTAGCTACGGTTTCTGAAGATGAGGGAGTGAGTGTGCCGAGAAGAAAGGAATGGAAGAAGACATCGTTCGGATCAAATTTCGACACGTTTTATTCGGATCGTTATCTGACCACGGGAAATGTGTCTGATATTCACGAATCGGTTTCGCATGTACCTTATGAACATATCATAATTCTTGCCAATTGCGATGTGTATGGGGGCGGCGGAATTTACAATAGCTATACGCTGACAACTACGGGACATGATAATTTCGCGCCGGTGGTCGTACATGAGTTCGGACATAGTTTCGGAGGTCTTGCCGATGAATATTTCTATGAAGGAGACGTGATGGAAGACAGCTATCCTTTTGATGTGGAGCCTTGGGAGCCGAATATCACCACACTCGTGGATTTTGATTCAAAATGGAAATCCTTGCTTGAGGAAGGGACTCCGGTGCCGACACAACGCAGTGAATGGCAACGGTATCCTGTGGGTGTGTTCGAGGGAGGAGGATATTCGTTTCGTGGTGTATACAGCCCTGCGGACAGGTGCCGTATGCGTGACAATGAATGGCATGGATTCTGCCCCGCGTGCCGCCGTGCCCTCAACTCTCTGATAGATTTTTACGTTAAGGAATAGGGGTGACGGGTCGAAACGGGGCGTTGCGGGGTTTGACAGGGATGTGACGCGAAGGGGCGATGTATGAACTGAAATTTCATTGCTTATGATTCTGAATATAGTATTTCTCATATTGGGTCTTGTGCTGATTCTTGTGGGAGCAAACGCGCTTACCGATGGCGCGTCGTCGCTTGCCAAGCGGTGGGGAATGTCGGATCTTGTTGTCGGACTCACAATCGTGGCGTTCGGCACGTCGGCGCCTGAGCTCGTGATAAGCGTAATGTCGGCGGTAGACGGGAATGCCGGACTGGCGATTGGAAACGTGGTGGGGAGCAATATCTTCAACGTGTGTGCCATAATCGGGATAACATCCCTTGTGCGACCGATGCGTATTTCGAAAAGTATCCTGACCACGGATATTCCGCTTGTGATACTTTCGGCGCTCGTTCTGCTGACAATGGGCAACACATCGCTCCTTGACGGCTCGAAAACCAATATGCTGACGCGGGTTGACGGTATAATCCTGCTGCTTTTCTTTATGGTGTTCATGCATCACACCTTCTCCTCTGCCAGGCATGCCGCATCCGGCGACCCTGCGGCAAAAGGCGGTGAGTCGAAGAGAAAAATGCCGGTGTGGAAGGCATGGCTGTGGGTGGCAGGTGGTCTTGCGGGACTGATTTACGGCGGCGACAAGTTTGTGGACGGTGCTTCCGGAATAGCCGCGGGACTGGGGGTGAGCGATGCCGTGATCGGTCTTACGATTGTGGCGGCGGGCACATCTTTGCCGGAACTTGCCACCTCGATAACGGCTGCCCTGAAAGGCAAGACCGGCATAGCCCTGGGAAATGTAATCGGGAGCAACATCTTCAATATATTCCTTGTGTTGGGATGTGCGGCAACGGTAAGACCGTTGCCATTCGGAGCCGTAGGTAATGCAGACCTGCTTATACTCACCGCAAGCAGTTTGCTTTTCTGGATATTCGGATGTGTCTATAAAGAGCGTACCATTACCCGACGGGAGGGTGGTGTGCTTGCCGCCTGCTATGTCGGTTATATGGCATGGCTTGTGGCTACCGCTTGAGAATCAAAGGTATGAAAGTGGCATTTCATTTTAATGCGGATGATCCCTCTCTGGGATGTATCTATGGCGAGACAGTGAACAGGATAGTTTTCAACGCTATTCTGCAGAAGCGTAATCTTAATCTGACGTCAAAGGTGTTTGTCGGCGATCTTTTGCTGGATGTATGTGCGTCGGAGGCGGTAGTCATAGAGAGTGACGAAGCCCATATGTGTATTTCCTGTCATATGGATGACAACCGGCGTCTGAAACTATTTGAAAAATGGCTGATGGCTTCTTTAGAAACTGTTTAAATTTAATTGTGAGGTTCATTGAGAGGATTTTATGATGAGTTTTCACGAGTTGAAGAGGGAGCATAGCGGGCTATGAGACCGATGAGACTTGGTGAAAACAACCATAAAAGACCTCAAGGAACCCACAAGATATATTATATAAATTTTTTCGAATTAAATTTAAACAGTTTCTTAAAGGTCTGGAACACTCTTGATGCGCAAAAGCTGATTGCAGTATCTGATAACAATATCTATGTGGTGTGTCTCGAAAGCATTGACAATGATAGTGCACTGTTTCTTGACAACGCCCTGAGAAACGGTTCTTCCTATCTGGAAGCAGTAGGCGTCAATGAAGCGAGCTAAATTTGATTTCAAGTATACAATATTTGACAAATATCATGATTATGAGCATGCGAGGAGAATCTCTATTTGCAATGGAGCAAGCTGCATGAACTTGCCAACAAAGGCGTGTATGCGGAGGTGTACAGAAGCGAAGTGCGGCGATGTTTCATCCGCACAGTCCTGCTGCTTGACGATATAATGGCAATGCACCCGCAGCCCTTCGACATCCGCACGGACATTGATTTGGATATGCTGAAGAGATAGACAGGCTAATTCCCGGCACTTGTTTATTAAAAAAAAACATATGGCGGATATTGTTGGTAACATGTGACTTAGCCAACGTGATTCAGCAAAGCTCAGCTGTGTTCAGTAAATCTCTGAAGCAGAATCCAACAAAATAATTAATAAAAAATTGCGAAAAATTTTGCAGAATAAAAAAATATTACTAACTTTGCACTCGCAAAACGGAAACATGCAGTAGCGCAGGTTCTCAATATTGCAAACATTAAAGTTGGTGCCATAGCTCAGTTGGTAGAGCAAAGGACTGAAAATCCTTGTGTCCCCGGTTCGATTCCTGGTGGCACCACCCAAGTAAAAGTCAAATCGCTAATTCTCATAGAGTTGGCGATTTTTCTTTTAGTCACTACAGGGTGTAGTCACTATAATAGTCACTATCTAAGCCGCTATAAACCAAGATAAATCGGCTTGATTAAACAGTATTAAAAAGTAGCGTTTAATTCTAAACCCTATTAAACTCTACATTAAATTTACCGCAAAATAATAGTGACTATCGGCGTGGTGCGCTGAGATAGTCACTATATATTTTTACGTACCTACTTTTTAAAATTCCCACCAACCCACCCAATCGTCAATCCGATTTCTCTACTTTGACGGATTGCTCCGTCAATCACAACTCCTCGTTGCATTCCAACACATAAGACCCATGGAGGTTAGCGTTGAGAATATGATGCCTGTTCCTAACGCCATGTCGAGCAATCCCGAAGCAATCGAAATGCCACACTACACTTTGTCATTATCCAAAACATCCTTCAGCGAATGGCATTGCTCTCTTGCAAAGCCATCGTAACTCCTCATTGCATTCCAGCACATAAGACCTATGGAGGTTAGCGTTGAGAATATGATGCCTGTTCCTAACGCCATGTCGAGCAATCCCGAAGCAATCGAAATGCTACACTACACTTTGTCATTGTCCAGGACATCCTTCAGTGACTGGCATAGCTCACGTGCAAAGCCAGTCACCTACTTCCAAAGTTTATAATCGTTAATCATAGGAAGAAACGACTTGTAGTTAAACAAATTTAGTCAAACTTCCGGCTGACCTTCGGATAGAATCGTTGGCATTACCTACTCTTCCGTTTTCACAGTACCATCGGCGAAATCATGTTTAACTTCTCTGTTCGGAATGGTAAGAGGTTCATTCATGATTCTATCAATACCATCTATGACTACAAAATTACAAAAATTAGCATGTTTTTTAGCCAACATCTATAAATGTTGCTTATAAGCAAAAATCTAAATTGATAGGCTTGTGCCGGACTGACGGTTGTCGATGTCGTCGTAGCGGGAGCGGTTGCCGACTTCGTACTCGCGCTTGTAAGCGGATGAGCCGGAACTGACATTGAGGGAAGATAGTGCGTTGGCAAGATTGAATGTGAACACTTGCGAGATTTCCGGGGAGTAGTCCTGTGGACGGGAAGGGAGAATACGGACTCCGGCTTTGGACTGGGTATTCTGTTTTATCCTGTCTTTAACCGCCTCGGCATCCCTTCGAGTAAGATGCAGCATGGCTATTGACATCAGGAAGTCTTGTCTTGCTTGTTCATCGGCATGTAGAGAGCGGAACTTGGCTTCCTCCTCCGAAGTTAATTCTATCAAAGGCATATAGCCGTCAGTCAAGGCAGCGCGGAGGCAATAGTTGCCGTTTCTATGTTTGACAACTGCCATGCCCTTTATCCTCTCTTGATGGTTGTGTATCGGATAGCGTATGAGATATTCGGTCAGTATCTCCTCGGAGAACATCGTGGCCGCTATTGTCAGGCCTACATCTTCGCGCTCGTCGTCTTTCACGCCGTTATACCATGCGTACTGTCTCGGAGAGATTGGTTTGCGGTACATCGAGCCGTCTTTGACATTGATGAGCATATAGTTTCCTCTGCTGTCTTTGCCCACCTCGACAGTGAACAGGTCGCGGTACACGTCAAGCGGCGATGGTTTCCTTTGTGGCTTGATGGCGAAATCAATAAGCTCCGACAGTTTCATCACCTTGCTGCCGTCGAAGGCAATCTTTTCGGCATGGTCGATTATACTGTAGCCTCTCACCCTGCCGTCCTTGTCCTTCTGGAAACTGATGTCTATGCCAAACTTTGTCTTGAGAACATCAATGAGAGTCTGTATGCGCTGGCAGTTCTCCTCGCTCAACGGTTTGCCGTGGTTGTCAAGTATTTTGCGGATGTCGGTGTTCAACTTTGCCTTTACCGGCTTTCGCTTCTTACCTTTTGACACTTTGACATTATCGACATTTTGACATTTTCCCTCGGCTATCTCGCCCTTGTATTTCCGGATTATAGCGCGAAGCTGCGTAGCGCGGTCTTTGCGCTTGGGGCTGTTTTTGGTGATTCGATTGAGAATGTCGCCGATGGCGATATTCCCGGCGTCGCCTCCACACTTGAACAGTCGGTAGCCGTCGAGCGATTTCTCTATCTTGTAGCCATGAGTCTTGACGATATTGGCAAACTGCCCCTCCGTTTCGTAGTCGTAGCTGAGAATTCGGTCAATATCTTTCTTGATGTCAGGAGATAGTATGCGATTTGCGCACTCGTTAAGCCTGCGCCTGTCCTGATGGTCAGAAATGGCATAACCGTTAGGCTTGATTCTCGTCGAGAGAATATGCACATGGTTGTTGCCGGTATCATGGTGGGCGTAAACAAAATACGGCTGACGGGCATATCCCATACCCACCATAAGCTCTCGCGCAAAGTCGGTAAGTTCTTCCGGCGACATGGCGCGTCCTTTCACGGAGGCCGACACGTGGAACTGGAAACGTGTTGTCTTTGTATTGCCATAGGTCTTTGAACTTTCTTTCAGATACCTCTCGACTTCTGCCGACGCATCAAGGCCGAAGCGGTGCAGCGTCTCGACATTGTGACGCAACGCCTCGCTGACGTTCTCCATCGCCATGAGGGATGCCACACCATCGGCAATCTTCTTCTCGTTATATCGAGCGCCGGGGAAACCGCCGCCGGACACATCGTTGAGCTTCTTGACTATCATTTTCCTGAAATTATCATGTTA
>Ga0137308_100638_pt1 | contig 46396 bp, 43 predicted proteins | sample Inofrocosms_June_FD_97181 | JGI IMG/M metagenome (GOLD analysis project Ga0137308, IMG submission 97181) | Mouse cecal microbial communities from Vienna, Austria - N-Acetylneuraminic and N-Acetylglucosamine D2O microcosms_June | ecosystem: Host-associated > Mammals > Digestive system > Large...
TGGGTAAAGATTTAAAAGGTAAAGAGCTTGGTGTGGGGTGATTCACCAAAGAAAGGATGGTTTATACACAGCACGATTTACAGGCAGAGACGGGAAACGCAAACAAAAATATTTCAAAAAGTTGCAGGAATGCAGGAAGTGGATTGCAGATGCATAGTTTGAGGATGAGCATGGTGATATAAATGTTTCCGGGGATTTGACGGTTGATGCATGGTTTGAGTACTGGATTGGAAATATAAAAGGACAATCAGTAAGAGATAATACGAAAAGAAATTATTTGGAACGATATGAGAAGAATATTAAACCAGAAGCCAAAGACTTTTCAGACGATTTTGGTGCATTCCAATATAGGAATTACCATGAATCTGTATGTCCACGTAACGGATGTTGAAAAAGAAATGCGAAACATCGAGGATATGATTAAAATTATTTAAGAGTTGGTGTAATAATTGGTGTAGTAAAAATATAGAGAAAGGCAGAAATCCTTGAAATAAAAGGATTTTTGAATGGTAAATACAGCGTATGAAAATAGTATTTATGGGAACGCCTGATTTTGCGGCCGGCGCACTGGAGGCATTGATCGGCGCAGGATATGAGATTACCGCTGTGGTGACACAGCCGGATAAACCCAAAGGAAGGAGCAAGGAACTGCTTCCCCCTCCGGTTAAGCAGAGCGCCCTGAAACACAATATTCCGGTAATGCAGCCGAAGCGCATCAAAACGCCGGAGGCGGTGGCGGAGCTGAAACAGTATCCCGCGGATGTCTATATCGTGGCGGCGTTCGGACAGATTTTGTCGCAGGAAATCTTGGATTTCCCAAGGTATGGCTGTCTGAATATACATGCCTCTCTTCTGCCCAAATACAGGGGGACTTCACCGATTCAACATGTCATCATGGACGGAGAAGAAAAGACGGGTATTACCATTATGCAGATGGATTCCGGAATCGACACGGGAGACATGCTGTACAAAAAGGAGATACCCATTGCGGATACGGACAATTATGAGACGCTGCATGATAAACTTATGGTGTTGGGCGGGGAAGCTATTTTGGAAGCGCTGCCGCTGCTGGAGCAAGGGAAGCTGATACCCGAAAAGCAGGACGATTCTCTCAGTTGTTACACATCTATGATTGACAAGAGCATGGGAAGGGTAGACTTTACTAAGGGAGCCGCGGAGATTGACAGGCTCATCCGCGGACTGACGCCATGGCCCAGCGCTTATACAAGTTACCACGGCAAACAGCTGAAAATCTGGAGAGCCCAAGTCGCCGCTGCCGCGGAAGCGTCAGTGGCAACAGCCTCTGCTGCCGGAAATACCGCCGGGGAGAGCGCATCGGCCGGAGGGGATGCCGCAGTGGGAAGCAGCACGCCCGTTCCCGGAGAAATCGTAAAGGTGGATAAGGATTCCATAACCGTGGCAGCGGGAGACGGGGAACTGATTTTGTATGAGCTGCAGCTGGAGGGAAAGAAACGTATGACCGCGCATGATTTTTTGCTGGGTGTTAAGATGCAGCCCGGCGAAAGACTGGGTGTTTGAGATTCCGTATAAGGAAATCGGGAAAGGAGTATGTCTATGGGCTATCATTATTTGGGATTTTACTGGGATCCCACATACTTTTTAGTGATTATCGGTATGGTGCTTTGCCTTGGCGCCAGCGCTCTGGTCAACCGTACCATGAATAAGTACGACAGAATCCGCAATATGAGCGGAATAACAGGGGCGGAGGCGGCCAGACGCATTTTGAATAATGAGGGTCTGTATAATGTACAGATAGAATGTCTGAGCTCCGGAAAGGGAGACCATTATGATCCACGTACCAATACCGTTAGATTATCTCGGGAAAATTATAATAATGCATCGGTTACGGCGGTGGGAGTTGCCGCTCATGAGTGCGGCCATGCCATTCAACATGCCAAGGGGTATGGGCCTCTGAACATTCGAAGCGCTATGGTGCCGGTGGTCAATATTGCGGGAAACTTGGGAATGCCCATTATTTTCATCGGCGTGCTGTTGAGCTGGAATCAAACTTTGATTCAGATCGGAATCTGGGCGTTTGCTCTTGCAGTGCTGTTTCAGCTGGTGACGCTGCCTGTGGAGTTTAATGCATCCGCTCGTGCGGTGGCAAAGATTGACCAGTACGGACTTCTCACCGCGCAGGAAAACACAGGCTGTAAAAAGGTTTTGACGGCGGCTGCACTGACTTATGTGGCGGCTGCGGCATCTTCCGTTTTACAGCTGCTGCGGCTGGTAATGTTGTTTGGCGGCGGACGAAGAAGAGACGATTAGTCCGTTCTCCGGCAACCGGCCGGAAAGTACACTTGAACGCATAGGGACGGAGGTTAGAGGTGGCGGATAATAGCAGGGAAATTGTTCTGGATACATTGCTGGCGCTGGAGAAGGGCGGGGAATACTCTCATCGGATGATCCGGGCGGTATTGGATAAATACGATTATCTGGATATCAGGGATAAGTCTTTTATAAAACGTTTGACGGAGGGAACCATTGAGCGGCAGATAGAGCTGGACTACTATCTGGATGCGGTGTCTTCGCTGCCGGTCAAGAAGATGAAGCCTCTTATCCGGTGCCTTTTACGCATGAGTGCGTATCAGTTGATTTATATGGATTCCGTGCCGGACAGTGCGGTATGTAACGAAGCGGTTAAACTTGCAGGAAAAAAGGGATTCCGCACATTAAAGGGTTTTGTCAACGGCGTGTTGAGAAACCTGTCCGAACGGAAGGGCAAGCTTCCTTTGCCGGACGGGAAGCGGGAGCCTGCCTGCTTTTTGTCCGTAAAGTATTCCATGCCTCTCTGGCTGGTGGAGCTGTGGCTTTCCGAATATGGGAGAGAAGTGACGGAGAGGCTGCTTGAGGGATTGCTGCAGATACATCCGGTATCGCTTCGTTTTGCTTCCAAGCTCTCGGAGCAGGAGAGGGAAGAGCGGGTAGAGCAGCTCAGACAGTCAGGAGCGGATCCCAAGGTCAGCCCCTATCTGCCTTTTGTCTATTCGGTAAAACATACGGACAATATCGGTATGCTTCCGGGCTTTCGGGAAGGGGAATATACGGTTCAAGACGTCAGTTCCGCGCTGGCGGTGGAAGCGGCGGGCATAAAAAATACGGACTTTGTTATGGACGTCTGTGCCGCGCCCGGAGGAAAGAGCATTTTCGCCGCGGAGAAGGCGGCTCATGTGCTGGCGAGAGACGTATCCTATGAGAAAGCAGATATTATTACAGAAAATATCACCCGTATGGGTGCCGGAAATATCGAAGTTCAGATTTATGACGCCGCGGATTTTGACCGGAACTATCAGGAGAAGGCGGATGTGGTATTGATGGATGTGCCCTGCTCCGGTTTGGGCGTCATGGGTAAGAAGCGTGACATCAAATATCATGTGACACCGGAAGGGCTTCGGAGCCTGACGGAGCTGCAAAGACGGATTGTGGACGGCAGCTGGAGGTACGTGAAACCGGGAGGTATTTTACTCTACAGTACTTGCACCATAAATTCCTATGAAAATGAAGCCATGGTAAAATACATTTCCGAAGAGCTTCCCTTTGACCCGGTTTCTCTGGAAGGCGCGCTGCCTCCGGTTTTATGGCAGCAGAAGCGGGAATCGGAGATGCGGCGGGAAGGCTGCCCGGCATCAAAACAGGAATCATCAGGGGAAGAAAGAACGGGGAGTAAGATTGAGCTGACGGAAGAGCAGCAGGCTTCCTGTATTCAGTTTCTTCCGGGATACATGGAATGTGACGGTTTCTTTATAGCAAAATTCCGCCGCAGGATGTCCTGAGCTGTAATCATTACAATAGCGGCGGAATTTCCTGATGTTCCAATGCGGGGGCTGGTTCCGTGAGCGTTCAGGAACGTATTTCATGCAGAGACAGGGGATTGGAGATATGGATTCGAGAGAGATAAAATCTATGACATTGGCGGAATTGCAGGATGACCTGACGGCAAGGGGAGAGAAGCCTTTCCGGGCAAAACAGATATACGAATGGATGCATGTAAAGCTGGCGAGAGGTTTTGACGAGATGACGAATCTCTCTAAGGTATTGCGGGAAAACTGTAAATTATGGTATACTTATACGTCGCTGGAGCCGGTACGGGTACAGGAGTCTAAGCTGGACGGCACCAAGAAATTTTTATTCCGGCTTTCCGACGGGAATGTGGTGGAAAGCGTTTGGATGAAATACAAACACGGCAACAGTGTATGCATTTCGTCACAGGTGGGCTGCCGTATGGGCTGCCGGTTCTGTGCGTCCACGCTGGACGGCTGGGAACGCAATCTCCTTCCTTCCGAAATGTTGGATCAGATTTATGCCATCACATTGCTGACCGGAGAGCGAGTATCCAATGTGGTGGTCATGGGAACGGGGGAACCCCTTGACAATTATGACAATCTGCTCCGTTTTATCCGGCTTTTGACGGACGAGAACGGCCTGCATATCAGCCAGAGAAACGTCACCGTTTCCACCTGCGGCATCGTACCGAAGATGAAACGGCTGGCGGAGGAGCGTCTGCAGATTACCTTGGCATTGTCCCTCCATGCCGGAACGGACGAAAAGCGCAGGGAGCTGATGCCCATTGCGGAACGCTATTCCATTGCGGAACTGATGGAAGCCTGCAGGTATTATTTTGAACGAACCGGACGGCGGATTACTTTTGAGTACAGTCTGGTAGGGGGAGTCAACGACACGCAGGAGGATGCGGAGGAGCTGACGAAGCTGGCGAAGCCCTTAAACTGCCATGTAAATCTGATCCCGGTGAATCCTATTAAAGAGCGGAATTATGTGCAGTCGGATGCCGGCAGTGTCCGTGCATTTCAAAATAAACTTGAAAAAAACAAAATTAATGGTACTATAAGAAGGGAAATGGGCAGGGATATCGACGGCGCCTGCGGTCAGTTGAGGCGCAGACATATCGGTTCTCTGCAGGATTCGGAGGGAGAGGGACGTGCTTAAGACGTTTTCCATAACCAATATTGGTAAGAAGAGAAAAGTGAATCAGGATTTTATTTATACTTCGGAGCGTCCTGTGGGAAAACTGCCGAATGTTTTTATCGTGGCCGACGGAATGGGAGGACACAAGGCGGGAGATTATGCTTCTAAAACCACGGTGGAGACCATTGTGGAAGAAATCGCGGGGGCGGAAGAAACAGATGCGGCCGCCGTATTAAAAAGCGCCATTCAGACTGCCAACGGGCTGATTCGAAAATGTGCGGAGGAGTCTCCCGAGCTGGAAGGAATGGGAACCACCGTTGTGGCGGCTACCTGCAGCGGAAATATCCTTCAAGTGGCAAACGTAGGCGACAGCAGACTGTATATTGCAAATAGCAGGGAGATCCGGCAGATTACCAGAGACCATTCGCTGGTGGAGGAGATGGTGCGCATGGGAGGCATTGCCAGAGAGGAAGCCCGAAACCATCCGGACAAGAATATTATTACCAGAGCAGTAGGCGCAGACCACATTGTGAAACCGGATTTTTTTACGGTTAAACTGAATTCCGGAGATATGATTCTAATGTGCACCGACGGTCTGACTAACATGTTGGAGGACGAGGAAATCCATATGATTCTGGAAGAGTCCAGAGATATGGTAGAGAAGGCGGAAGAATTGGTAAAAGCAGCCAATGAAAAGGGCGGCAGAGACAATATCAGCGTCATCCTGATCGATCCGTTATCTGACTGATGGCAGTAATCGTGTGATGCGTTTAAATTAGAATGGAGAACAGATATGATTAAGATTGGAATGATGATAGGCGACCGGTATGAGATTCTCGAAAAAATAGGAACCGGCGGCATGTCAGATGTATATAAAGCAAAAGACCACAAGCTGAACCGCTATGTTGCGGTCAAGGTTTTGAAGCAGGAGTTCAGCGAGAACGCCAATTTTGTGTCCAAGTTCCGTATTGAAGCGCAGGCGGCGGCGGGTCTTATGCATCCCAGTATTGTCAATGTCTATGATGTAGGTGAAGAGAACGGTATCTATTATATCGTTATGGAGCTGGTAGAAGGCATTACCCTAAAGAAATATATCGAAAAGAAGGCAAGACTTTCCTACAAAGAGGCGGTGAGCATTGCTATTCAGGTAAGTATGGGCATTGAGGCGGCTCATAACAACCACATCATACACAGGGATATCAAGCCTCAGAATATTATGATTTCCAAGGACGGAAAGGTAAAGGTAACGGATTTCGGCATTGCGAAGGCGGCCACCAGCAATACCATTACCTCCAATGTCATGGGATCGGTACATTACACCTCGCCGGAACAGGCCAGAGGCGGATATAGTGACGAGAAGAGTGATATTTATTCTCTGGGAATCACTATGTTTGAAATGCTCACCGGAAGGGTGCCCTTTAACGGGGAGACTACGGTGGCCATTGCCATTAAACATATTCAGGAGGAGATGCCCTCTCCGGCGGAATTTGTACCGGAAATTCCCAGCAGCGTGGAGAGCATTGTCATAAAGTGCTGCCAGAAGTCTCCGGACCGCCGGTATCAGAGTATGCAGGAGCTGCTTGCGGACCTGAAACAGTCTCTGATCAATCCGGACGATGACTTCGTGGTGCAGAACGATCCCGATATTGAGGGCGGAACCCAGATGATCACCGACAGCGATATGGCGCAGATCAAGCGGCGCTCCGCTTATCAGGCTCCCCCGGAAGACACCATGAGACTGTTGTCGGATACGGAAGCCATGTATGAGGGGGATGAGCTGGAGGAAGAAGAGGAGGACGAATACGATTATAATCCTCGGATGGAGAGAGTGACTACCGTTTTGGCAATCCTTGCGGGTATTGTAATCTGTGTGATCATTATTATTTTGGCGGTTAAGGTATTCGGAGGGAGCGGAGAGAACTTGGGGCTTAGGAATCCGGTGATTACCTCCGAGGAGTCTTCCTCGTCCTCGCAGAGCCAGACCATAGAGTATGTCAAAATGCCGGATGTCAAGGGGATCAATGTGGATGATGCCAGAAATGCCTTGGTAAATTTGGGGATTCGTCCGGATATACAGTATGAAGAATCCGATGCCATTGATGTGGGAGTGGTAATCGGCGCCAATGTGGAAACAGGGGAAGACGTGGCTGTGGGCAGTACGGTGGTGCTTACGGTAAGCGCAGGCGTTTCCGGAGTGGAAGTGCCCAACGTGGTGGACAGCATTTTTGAGGAAGGGGAGGAGAGCCTTGTTTTTCTCGGCTTTGCCGTGACGAAGATGGAGGCATATTCCGATACCGTAGAGGAAGGCGTGATTGTATCCCAGTCTCCCGTGGCGGGAACCAAAGCGCCTCAGGGCAGCAATATTACCGTGACGGTCAGTCTGGGAGAAGAAGAGGTAAAGCCCCGGGTGCCTAATCTGCTGGGAATGACGGAAGAGGACGGGACGTTTACGGCCGTAGAAGCCGGTGTGGGAATCGGCAGCGTCTCCTATGTGTTCAATTCGGAATACCCCGAGGGCCAAATCTGCTACCAGAGTTATTCTTACGGTTCCTATGTGGATCCGGGTACGAATATGGACATCCGGGTAAGCAAGGGGCCTGAACAGCACACTTACAAATGCAATGAAAGTATTGCCGCGCCCACCAGAGAGGAGGCGCCTGACTATGTAGCCGGTACTTCCGTGATTGTAACGTTGATTACGGATGAAAATCAGGTATTGCTTGAGACCACAACGGCGGCCTTTCCCGTTGCCACCAATTTCTCCGGCATTAAATGTTCCGGCGGGACGGTGACCCTTGTCTATACGGTAACAGGAGAGCCTACCATCAATCCTGAAACCGGGGAGACCATTCCGGGAGAAGCGGAGGAGAAAGTGGTTAAAAGACGTGTGGAATTTACGGTGGAGTAGCGGATGCGTGGGAAAATTGTCAAAGGAATAGCCGGATTCTACTATGTCCATGTTTCGGAAGAGGATGTGGAGTGCGGGGAAGCGGGAATATATGAGTGCAAGGCAAAGGGTGTTTTTCGGAAAGACCACCGGAAGCCTCTGGTGGGCGATGATGTGGAGATGGATCTTCTGGATCAGGAAAAACGTCTGGGCAATATCAGGGAGCTGCTTCCGAGGCACAGCGAATTAATCCGCCCCGCGGTGGCAAATGTCGATCAGGCACTGGTGATTTTTGCCATCACAAAACCCCAGCCTAATTTTAATCTTTTGGATCGTTTTTTGATTATGATGCAGCAGCAGGAGGTTCCTTGTGTTGTCTGTTTTAACAAACTGGATTTGGATCGGGAGGGGGACGGACGCCGCTATCGTGAAATTTATGAGGGATGCGGTTTCCGGACCCTCTCCGTCAGCGCCGCAGAACGGAAGGGAATTAGCGAATTAAAAGAGCTGCTGCGGGGAAAGACCACCACGGTGGCAGGCCCCAGCGGTGTGGGAAAGTCTTCCCTTGTCAACTGCCTGCAGTCCCAAATCACTATGGAGACAGGGCAGATCAGCGAAAAGATCGAGCGGGGGAAGCATACCACCAGACATGCGGAGCTGATTGCCTTGGGTGCCGATGCTTATATTTTGGATACCCCCGGTTTCAGCTCCCTCGGTCTGTTTGACTTGGAAAAGGAGCAGTTAGGAAGGTACTTTCCGGAATTTACGGAGTATGAAAAATACTGCCGTTTCGGTGGATGCGCTCACATGAATGAGCCTGTCTGCGGCGTGAAGGACGCAGTGGCAGAAGGTAAAATCAGTAAAATGCGATATGAAAATTATTGTTTGTTATACGAAGAGCTGAAACACAAAAAGAGTTTTTAAGCCAATAAAAAGAGACCAAGCGGGAAATTCTGCCGGATTTGGTCTCTTTTGCTTTGCGTATTGGTTGGGTCTGACGGATAAGGATTATACGTGCAAATTGTGCCTGAAAAAGTGCGAATTGTTCCAAATATATTTCTTTTTTGTCGTGAAAGAAATATGATGCTTTTGACAGATTAATAAATTGTTTATAATTCATCCACCGGTCTGTTTTTGGAAAGTTTACTGTGGATGAAAATACAGACTTTATTATGATTCCTGAATAACATTTTGACAAATGAATCGAGGTGCAGCATTGTGTTAAAGACAATCAAAGGAAGGCTTACCATGGGCGTGATCGCTATTGTTGTATTCAGTATTCTCCTGACTACGGCGGGCATCATTACCGTTGCGGGGAAGCGCATGATTCAAGATCAGACGCAGGCTTTACAGTTAAATGCCGATAAATACGCGGAGGAAATTAATACATGGATCGAAAATAAGAAAATGCTTGTGGAGGGAGCGGCGGCCAGTATCCAAGCAGGGGGGACTACCGATACAAGCTTTGCCCAGTCCGTAGTGGATATACATGCAGCCGGCAGAGAAGAGCTCTTGAACCTGTACTGTGGGACAAAGGACGGCAGATTTATCCAGTCTAACAGGGATGCATCAATCCCTGAGGGGTATGATCCCACGGAGAGGGGATGGTATAAACAGGCGGCCGAAAGAAAAGGAGTTATAGTAACGGATCCCTATTGGGATGTGGTGACGGGACAGATGTGTACCACCATTGCAGCACCCGTATATATGGGGAATGAACTGCAAGGTGTTATAGGATTGGATGTGACGCTGGGAACGGTGACGGATCTGACAGGGAGCATCCGTTATGAACAGGGAGTGTATGGGTTTCTGGCGGACAGCAGCGGACAGTATGTGGCGCATGAGAATAAAGCCTATGAGCCTACCGAAAATACCGCGGTGGCTGTGGCGGCTGTAATGCCGGAACTAAAAGAAATGATAGAGGGAAACGGAGACGGAGTGAAAAAGCTTACGGATTACGACGGCAGTGAATGCTATTTTGCCGTATCGGAAATCACCGGAAGCTGCTGGAAGCTGGGAGTAGTAGTACCCGCCGCCAATGTTATGTCCTCCCTTACCGCCATGATTGTGGTGGCGGCTGTTATCGCGCTGGTTATCATAGTATTTGTGGCCTTGTTCATGGCCGGATTGATCGGCAGGCTGCTGGCGCCCGTACAGATGCTGAAGCAATTTGCTTCCGGGGATTTTCCCGAGAATGCTGTGGTTGAGAAAGGGATTCCGGAACAATATAAGAATGAGACGGAGCAGATTAGAACAGCCACTGTGGAGGTAAAACAGCAGATCAGGGAGATTATACTGAATACGAAACAGGAAGCTGAGAGGATCGGCAATATTGCCGCGGGGACTTCTGTAAAGATGACGGATTTAGACCAGAATATTTCCGGTATTTCAGAGATGGTCAACTGTGTCATCGGACAGACGGCAAAGGCGAGAGCACTGGCCGAAAACATTAAAAATAACGGGATGGAGTTGGGAAATGCCATAGAGAATGTAGCCAGAAAAGCGGAGGAAGCGGCAAAACAGTCCGGCGGAATCACGGAGCGGGCAGGCAGACAGCGCAGGTCTTCCGAGAAATCTGCGGAGGAAGCCGTTGCACTTTATCAGGAGACCAGAGACGATTTGGAGAAAGCCATTGCATACAGCCGGAAAGTACAGGAAATTGATGCTTTGACGGAAGAGATCCTTTCCATCAGTTCCCAGACCAATCTTCTGGCGCTGAACGCGTCTATTGAGGCGGCCAGAGCCGGTGATGCCGGAAGGGGTTTTTCCGTTGTGGCCGATGAAATCAGGCAGCTGGCGGATCATTCTAAGCAGGCGGTGGATCAGATTCGTCAGGTGACGGAGAGCGTGGTGAAAAATGTAGAATTTCTGTCCGAAAGCTCCGGAAAATTGTTGGAGTTTATGAACGGGAAGGTTATGGAAGACTATAGGGGTATGACCGGACTGGCGGAGGCTTATCAAAAAGATGCGGAATTCTATAATGATATTTCCGGTGAACTGGGAGTTTCCTCTCAGGAAATGAGCGCCAGCATGTGTGGGATCAATGAATCGCTTGCAGCTATCACCGATCTTGTGTGCGGAATTGCGGAATTTATGGAGAATATGGAACATTCCGCAGAGATATCCAATGAAAATTCGGAGGCGGTTATGACTCAGATTCAGGAATTATTCCGTCTGAGCGAAGTATTGAATCAGACAGTGGCATCCTTTAGAATATAGAGCGGCATGAGTGCCCGCCAAAGCGGGCATATGGGAGTTAGAGTGAGAGGAATGAGGGAGTAATGTTAGGTGGTCCTGTATATATAGCAATGATTCGCTATGCCATAAGCCTTGTGGGTACAATTGTTTTGTTTTCTCTTATGAGCGAATCGCGTTTTGATAAGAAGGATACGGTAATCCGTTATGCCTGTTTCGGCACGGTTTTGGTTTCGGCGGCCTGTATCTGGTATGCGGTGGATTGGGAGAGCAGTGCGAAGACGGCAGCTATTGTAATGTACCTTTGTTTTTGCTGTTTTGCGGTGTATATGAGCAGTGATCCCGTTGGTTTGTCTTTATATAAATTGGCCCTTAACTTTTATCTGCTGGCTGTATTCCTTGTGGCCGGAATCGAAGTTTCCGTCCTGTTCTTTAACAGAAATGTGTGGGTGGACATTATTGTGCGTATTCTGCTGGTCATAATCATGTCTCTTTTCATAAATAAAAAGATCAAAAATTCCATCCGGGGATTTACTCATTACGTGGAGAACGAATTGGACAGATTCAGTGTTACGGTTATGAGTATCAGTATTCTATTCGGCATCGGTTTTGTTTTAAATCCTAATACTCAGGAGCAGACACTTTATCACTTTTTTCAAGTGGGCATGAACTTTTTCCTGACGGGTGCGCTGCAGCTCTTGGTATTCCGGCTCTATATGCATATCGGGAAGGAAAAGGAATTCCAGAAAGAGAATCAGCTGATTAAGATGAATCAGCGTTTGCTGGAGAGACAGATGGAGCTTCTGGAGGAATCGGTGGAGTCCGGCAGAAGAATCCGGCATGATGCGAGACATCATAATGCCGTTATTGCGGAGTATGTGCGCAGAGGGCAGTCGGAAGAGCTTCTGCAGTATCTGCAGGAATACGTAGAGGAGACGGAACGGAACACGGCCAAGGTCATATGTGACAACACTGCCGTCAACAATATTCTTTCGGCTTACACCGGAAAGGCGGAAAAGGAACAAATCAAAGTTGCCCTTGATGTGGAACTGGAAAAAGATTTTAGTATACCCAGTATTGATTTGGTGACAATATTGGCAAATGCATATGAGAATGCGATTTACGGATGCATGGAGGTGCGGAAACAGTCTCCCTGCCGGGAATGTAAGATTCACCTGATGCTCAAGCGCAAGAAGAATAAACTGGTCATTTACTGCAGCAATACATGCAAAGCGGAAGTCGAGATAAAAAACGGACAGCCCAAGCCGGAAGCAACAGGAGGAATCGGTGTGCTTAGTATTATCAAGGCAGCGGAAAATTATGACGGTGAATACGATTTCAAGAACGACAATGGGGTATTTATATTTCGTCTGATTATGAAGATCCCAGAGAGCTTGCCCGATGACGAAAAATGATTTTACTGTGAAAGTATTGAATCCGGCCTGCGGAAACCGCGACGAAATCCCCAGACTTTCATGCATGGTGGAGCAGCCGGAATGTATGGGAGTTTACTGTCAAGAATGTGGATTGGTATCTGTGATAAAGCACACTGAGGTGAGGTACGATTATGTATTTGATAGCGCTCTGCGATGATGATGAGGCTGATCTGAATAAAACGGAAAAGATGCTTGGCCGCTATGAAGAAAGACATGTGGAAGTAAAATTTATGACAGAGCGGTTTGAGAACGCAGAGCAGCTGCTTGGGATGGTAAGGGAGAAAGGCTATGCACCGGATTTGGTTTTGATGGATATCTACATGCCGGAAAAGCTGGGAATCCATGCGGCGCGTGAACTTCGTAATATGGGTAACAATTGCAAGATTGTTTTCCTTACCACATCCAAAGAACATGCATTAGATGCTTATGCCGTAGATGCGGTGCAGTATCTGGTAAAGCCGGTTTCGGAGACAATGCTTTTCCCCATACTTGACAGGCTCTTAAAGGAGACGGAGGAGGAGCGCAGAAAATACATCGTATTGAGGATTGACGGCAAAATCCGGCGTGTGGCATTGAACGATGTCGTGTGTTGTGAAGCCCACGGAAAAACACAGCATTTGTATCTCACGGATAACCGGCATTATGTACTGCGGATTACCATGGCGGAGCTTAATGAGATGATGGCATGTTACCGGGAGATTGTGCGGGTGGGGGCGGCATATATTGTGAATTTGGATCATGTGGACAGCTTCAATGCCCAAGAACTTCATATGGACAACGGAAAGAAAATATTTCTTCCGAGAGGATCCTTCCAGTCACTGCGGGAGAAATATTTTGACTACTATTGCGGGTAGGTAGTAATGGAATAGCATGCTTTGGGAGCGACATGGCGCGAGAGATTGTTCTACCGGGGAGGCATACGGAAAGGTTGCTTACAAATCAGGGTTGCATGATGGTATACGGCTTGTGTCGGAGCCGAGTAAAGTCAAATAAAAACCCAAAATTTGTGTATCTGAAAAGGATATTTTCAAGCATGAAGAGGTCCTTTTCTTTTTGCATATACTAACAAGCTATATGTAAAGGATAAAAATGATGGCAACATACATCAGAGATGGCGTATGCCGTCTTAATTTTATATGTTCTGTGTTCAACTGATAATAATAAGGTGGCAGCTGGAATTATTTGGTTCTGTGTGTCAAAATAGCAGAAAATGATACGGAAAGCATCAGTGAGATTGCATCCATAGAGTCACAGAATCGCTATTTACGGATAAACTTATCTTCTGGTAAAGTGCTGCGGCTGCGCATGAAACTGTCACAGATGTTTGAGGAAGTACAGAGGGCGTATATGGAGTTTTGCCGGAAGGAGGCGAGAAAATGAGTGTACCTCATCGGATCCCGGGATTGTTTCTTATGGCATTGTGTCATGTGACTGTCATTTACCATATGCTGGAACGCAGGTACAGCAGAGGGAAATTTGTGCTTTTAAGCTGCCTGTATGTGGCCAGCTTTGTCTGTATGGGCGTGTTCACATATATGGTAAGCGGCATAACTGCGACGTTTTCATATCTGGGGGTTGCGGTATGCCTGTTCTTTTTTTTCTGTATTGTCTCAAAAGAGTGTCTTCCCAAGAAAAGCTTTTTGTTCCTTACTTATTTTGGTCTGTTTTCCATCATAGACAACAGCCTGAAACTAATTGTAACGCTGCTTTTGCCGCACCTGCCCGCCTTAGCGGGGTATTATCTGGTAAATGTGCTGCGCACGGCAGCGCTGTTATTGATATTGGCATTGTATAAAAAATATGCGGCGCCAGTGATTCAGTCTCTTGCGGATATTAGGAAGGGCAGATGGTGGAATCTGGCGCTGATTGCCCTGCTGTTCTATCTGCTTCAGGCGGCTATCACCATCTTGCTGTATGTAGAAAATGTCATACCGGCTACCTATCTGCTTTTCCTGTTTATCATGATCAGTCTGGTGATGTGTGCGGTATATGCTGTTGTATTCAGCAATGTCAGTTACATGAAGAAGGATGCGGAGGCGGAATTGATCCGTCAGAATGCGGAATATTTTTCCAACCGTCTGACTGTCTTACAAAATGCAGAGGAAGCTAACCGCAGGCTCCGGCACGATATGCGGCATCATATAGAAACGATTGCAGAATATGCAAAATCAGAAGATCATTCTGCTATTCTTGCTTATATTGGTGAATACAGAAGTGAAATATCGGATGCGGCAGTAAAAGAATATTCTTTAAACAGGACAATTAACAGTATTCTTACCGTTTATGCGGGTAAAGCAGCGGAAAACGGCATTGATTTTTCAGTCCAGTGCAAAGCAGCGGAAGATCTGAAGATGCGGGAAATCGACATCATTGCCCTTTTAGGAAACCTGCTTGAGAATGCACTGCATGGATGTCAGGAATCCGGGAAAGAAAACAAAAGTATTGAAATCCGTATCCGGTTACAGAAAAAAATATTGATCATCCTGTGTAGCAATACCTGTTCGGATGATCTTGAGCTTGCGGACGGTCTGCCCGCAAAGAAAAGCATCGGCGTATCCAGTATCCTTTCTGTCTGCCGGAAGTATGACGGAAATTTGGATTACAGAATAGAAAATGAAACCTGTTTCGCCGGCGCGCTCTTAAATTTATGAGTTTGTCAATAATGTCAATATGTTTACGGACATCTGCCTGCTGGACGGGAGCGGCATGGAGTGCGTATTCTTTTCGCGTTTTGTGTGCATCTTGTAACGGTTCAGTGACCTGTCTGAACTGTTACGGATTTAGGCATAAAATTCAATTTGATTATTCCAAAATGTCAGGAGATATGCTATAATGCTAATTTGTATCAAACTCTTTTTGCTGGAATACGGCAGAAAGGAGTTGGTTTTATGGGTAAAGACTTGAAGGACAAAGAACTTGGAGTTAGAGAAAATAGAAAGTGCCCTGGAAATTGTGTAGTACTTTGTGTAGTAATAATATAGAGAAAGGCGGAAAACCTTTATTTACAAGGATTTCTGAGCAGGTATAACAAGAAATGAAACTAGGAATCGTCGGTCTGCCCAATGTGGGCAAAAGCACATTATTTAATTCTTTGACAAAAGCCGGAGCGGAATCCGCCAATTATCCCTTCTGCACAATCGACCCGAATATCGGTGTGGTGGCAGTGCCTGACGAGAGGCTGAAAGCGTTAGGGGATATGTATCAGTCCAAGAAGGTTACGCCCGCGGTGATTGAATTCGTGGATATTGCGGGCTTGGTAAAAGGCGCTTCCAAGGGAGAGGGCTTGGGGAATCAGTTCCTAAGCAATATCAGGGAAGTGGATGCCATTGTCCATGTGGTGAGATGCTTTGAGGACGCCAATGTCATTCATGTGGACGGAAACGTGAATCCTTTAAGAGATATTGAAACCATCAATCTGGAACTTATCTTTGCCGACTTGGAGGTGCTGGAAAGACGCTATGCCAAGGTATCAAAAGCGGCTCGGATGGACAAGGCTTACGCCAAAGAGTTAACACTGTTAGAACGCATCAAAGCCCATCTGGAGAGCGGAAAGCTGGCAAAGACGCTGGAAGCGGAGGATGAGGATGAAGCTGCCTTGTTAAAAGAATATAATCTTCTAACCTACAAACCTGTCATCTATGCGGCAAATGTAGCGGAGGATGATTTGGCTGACGACGGCGCTTCCAATGGGTTTGTCTCCGAGGTGAAGCGCTTTGCAGAAAGCGAGAACAGTGAAGTGTTTGTAATCTGTGCCCAGATCGAGCAGGAGATTTCCGAGCTGGACGAGGATGAAAAAGCAATGTTTTTGGAAGATTTGGGATTGTCCGAGTCCGGTTTGGAGAAACTAATACGTGCCAGCTATTCTCTGCTGGGATTAATGAGCTTTTTGACCGCAGGAGAGGACGAAACAAGGGCATGGACCATTAAAATAGGCACAAAAGCGCCTCAGGCCGCCGGAAAAATCCATTCCGATTTTGAGAGAGGCTTTATAAAGGCGGAAGTAGTCAACTACAAAGACCTGCTGGAGCAAGGCTCCTTGGCCGCGGCCCGTGAAAAAGGCATGGTGGGCATGGAAGGCAAAGACTACATTGTCCAAGACGGAGACGTTATACTCTTCCGGTTCAATGTGTGAAAACCCATCATGAGCGAAGGCTTGCCAAAGCGAATGGTGGAAGCACGAAGTGCGTGTTTTCACAAGAGCTTGCATGAAATTTGGGATTGAAGGCTTGCCGAACATCGGCCGCAATTACCAGAATTTTGAAAGGAGTATGTATGAACGCAGGTGACATTGCTTTCCCCAATCTGGGAATCTATTTGGAAAATGTACCGAAGCATTTCAGCATATTTGGCTTTGAGATAGCATTTTACGGGGTAATTATAGGAATCGGCATTATTGCAGGAATCATGACGGCGGCGTATCTTGCGAAACGAACGGGTCAAGATCCGGATATTATCTGGGATTTTGCGATATATGCAGTGATTTTTTCCATAATAGGCGCCAGAATTTATTATGTTATCTTTGAATGGGATTTGTATAAAAATAATCTTCTCAATATCTTCAATATCCGCAAGGGGGGGTTGGCGATCTATGGCGGTGTCATTGCCGCATTTATCACCTTGTTCGTCTACGCGCGGATTAAGAAGCTGAATGCCTTTCGGATAGGAGATACGGCAGTACCGGGATTGATTCTGGGGCAGGCCATCGGCAGATGGGGCAATTTTATGAACCGCGAGGTCTTCGGTGAGTACTATGACGGACTGCTTTCCATGCAGCTTCCTCTGGAGGCGGTGCGGGCCAGAGACGTCTCCGAGAATATTGCGGCACATATACCGGAAGGAGCAAACTTTATTCAGGTGCATCCCACCTTCCTTTATGAGAGCCTTTGGTGTCTTGCAGTGCTTGCAGTGATGCTGTTTTATTGGAAGCACAAAAGGTTTGAGGGGGAGATCTGTCTGCTGTATTTCGGCGGGTACGGTTTAGGACGTTTTGTGATCGAAGGGATCCGCACGGACACCTTGTTTGTGCCGGGAACCACCATTGCGGTATCACAAGTGTTGTCACTGCTGATGGTCTTATTTGCAATTATAACGGATGTGATTATCCGGGTTAAGTTAAGACATGCCAAGAAGGATGACAAAGCAGCCGGATAAGTAAATACAATATACAAGCAACAAAACGGCGCCGGACAAAACGGTTTGGACAGTACTCTCCGTTACGGTAACAATAGCAGTGCGTCCATAAACATATTTGTATGCGATTTGGCAGGACAGGTAAACGCCAAATCGCATTTTTTGTGTAACAGCGAAAAGCCGGATTCGGCGTATTTCAGGGGATGCAGCGTTTTTACTGCAGAAGGGATTTACTCCGCAAGGAATCAATAACGCATGTAATGCTAAATTTCGATTAAGAAAAAATTTCGTATATAGATGTGGATGGATTTAAAATTCCGGCATACCATATCTTGTGGTTTTTAATAAAAAAGCGTCCCGCAGATAGTCTGTGGGGCGTTTTTTTACGTGTCCCGTTTCGAAAATAGAGGTTGTCAAACATGGAATAATATATTAAAATCAATTTTAAAGTGGGATGGAGATGGCAGGTAAACCCATAAAGTGGGATAGAAAACCAAATGTGAAAACGCCTCTCTGTGGCAGCCCCGCTTTTGACTGGTGGTGATTGCTATGTTCATGGGCAGATACAATCATACAATTGATCCGAAAGGCAGGTTGAGCATTCCTTCAAAATACCGTGAAATGTTAGGAGATGAATTTGTGGTTTCGAAAGGAATGGACGGCTGTTTGTTTGTGTACGCAAATGATGATTGGAAAGTCTTTGAAGAAAAATTGGCATCGCTGCCGCTGATCAATCAAGAGGCAAGGCAGTTTGCGAGATTCTTTCTGTCAGGAGCCCAGTATGTCACTGTGGATAAGCAGGGACGTATCCTGATGCCTCAGGATTTAAGGGATTTCGCGGGACTTCAAAAGGATGTTGTTTTAGCGGGAATGGGCGGACGCATTGAGATCTGGAGTCTTGAGAAGTGGAACGAAAACAGTGAACAAGTGGATATTAACAAGATATCTGAGGGAATGATCAATCTCGGACTCACGATTTAAAAAGAGGAGCGTTCGGTATGGAATTCAATCATTACTCTGTGCTCCTTGCGGAGACCATTGAGCAGCTGCACGTCCGGCCTGAGGGAATCTATGTGGACGGCACGCTGGGAGGAGGCGGACATGCCTATGAGGTATGTAAGCAGCTGACCACAGGACATTTTTACGGAATTGATCAGGATGACGCGGCTGTGGAAGCTGCCGGAAAACGGCTGGAGCCCTTCGGGGATAAAGTAACCATCCTGAGAAACAATTACTGCAATATGCGTTCTGCGCTGGCGGAACGGGGAGTTACAAAGGTGGACGGCATTGTACTTGATCTGGGAGTGTCTTCTTACCAGTTGGATGAGTCGGAGAGAGGGTTTTCCTACCGCTTTGACGCTCCGCTGGATATGCGCATGGACCGAAGGCAGACCGTTACGGCGCGGGAGATAATCAACGGGTACTCGGAGAACGATCTTTACAGAATCATACGCGACTATGGAGAGGACAAGTTTTCTAAAAATATTGCCAAACATATTGTGAGAGCGAGGGCGGACAAGCCCATCGAAACTACATTCGAATTAAATGAGATCATCAAAGCGGCCATACCCGCCAGAATGCGCAAGGACGGTCATCCCTCTAAGCGCACCTTTCAGGCAGTGCGTATCGAATGCAACAGGGAACTGGATGTTTTGCGGGATTCGCTGGAAGATTTTATAGAGATGCTGAATCCGGGAGGAAGGCTGTGCATCATCACCTTTCATTCACTGGAGGACAGAATCGTTAAAAGTACATTTAAGAAAAATGAGAATCCATGTACCTGCCCGCCGGGATTTCCGGTCTGTGTATGTGGAATGGTTTCAAAAGGGAGAGTGGTTACGGGAAAGCCCATTTTGCCGGGAGAGAGGGAGTTAGCTGAAAACAGTCGTTCAAAAAGTGCAAAATTGCGGGTGTTTGAAGCAAAACAGACTGCTGCCAACGTATAAACGGCAGCGATGAAAAAGTTAGAAAGCAGGTTATGAACATGGGTCAGACTAGAAATTACAACAGAAATCGTTCATACAATCAGAGGAAAACCGTATCCCACAGGGGGAACCAAGGGGGATATGTATATGGGAATACAGCGCGCAGGCTGGAAGTACAGCAACAGCTTCAGGAGCCTGCCAGAAAACCGGTGGAGCCTGCCGTGCGCAAGAACCGCGAGAAGGCACACCATATGAATATGGGGTATGTATTGTTTTTGGCGGCTGCATTGATAGCGGCCAGTTGGATTCTGGTGACATATGTACAGCTTCAGGCAGAGCTTACAAATCTTACGAAATGGAATGCGGAACTTCAAAGCGAACTCAGCAACCGCAGGCTTGCCAACGACGAAGCCTACAACCGTATTTTGAACAGTATTGATTTAGAGGAAGTGAAGCGGATCGCCATTGGGGAACTGGGAATGGTATATGCGCAGGAGGGGCAGATTTATAATTACGACAATGAGGGAAATGACTATATGCGCAAGATCACGGAAGGTGCGAATTAACGAGGTGCAGTGTGAAGAAACAGGGAAAAAATATATTTTCTATCAAAATGCAAAAGAAGCTGGTGGTATTGTTTGTCTTTGTACTGCTGGCTTTTGCCCTTTTAAGCAGCAGGCTGGTTTACATAGCCAGAGAGAACGGTACACAATATCAAAAGCAGATTCTGTCCCAGCAGAAATATGATTCCACTACGATTCCTTATAGAAGGGGAGATATCGTAGATGCCAAGGGCACGGTCATTGCCACCAGTGAGAAAGTTTATAATCTGGTGATAGATGCCAAGGTCATGAATACAGAATTGAACCATAAAAAACCGTATCTGGAGCCTACTTTGGAGGCTCTTGGACAATGCTTTGATTTGGATATGTCTGCAATCAGGGAGTATGTGACCACAAATACTTCTTCCTCTTGGTATGTGCCTTTAAGACAGCTTACCTACGACCAAATCAGCGGATTCAAGGAATTACAGGAGGATGAGAAAAACGGTAATAATATCAAAGGCGTCTGGTTCGAGGAAGAATATAAGAGGGTGTACCCCTACGGCTCTCTGGCAGCCGACGTTATCGGGTTTACCTCCAAAGACAATATCGGCAATTACGGGCTGGAGGAATATTATAATGCTACACTGAGCGGCGTAAACGGCAGGGAATACGGCTATTTGAACGACGATCTGAATTTGCAGCGCACGATTCAGCCGGCCTTGGACGGGAATACCGTCCATTCCACCATTGACACCAATGTGCAGATGATTGTGGAGAAATATCTGAAAAAATTTAACGACGAACATATGGGGGAATTTGCGGTAGGCGCTAACGGTGCGCAGAACATCGGCTGCATCATGATGTGGGTGAACACGGGGGAAATCCTTTCCATGGCAAGCTATCCCACCTATGATTTAAATGACGTGAGAAATCCCGGCGCGCTGATCGGCTCCATGGAAGTGGAGCAGATTACAAATGCAAACGGTTACTTTGAGATACATAAGACAGGAAATTACATTAATGAGGCAAGGCTGGCGGAGATGGACGAGGATCAGATATATCTGAACCTGAATAATCTGTGGAAAAATTATTGTATCACCGGCACTTATGAGCCGGGATCCACGGCAAAGCCCTTTACCGTGGCGGCTGCTCTTGAGACGGCGGCGGTTTCTCCCAATGCCACCTTTGAATGCTCCGGGTTCATGGAGATAGGCGGATACAGAATCAGATGCCATAATAAGTATGACGGGACGCTGACATTGGAACAGGCGGTGGCGAAATCCTGCAACGTGACCATGATGAAGATTGCGCAGGTGCTGGGAAAGGACGTATTCGCGGAATATCAGCGGATCTTTAACTTCGGATTAAAAACGAATATTGACCTTGCCGGAGAAGCCCGTACAGCCAGCCTGATTTATACGGCGGATGAGATAGGTCCCACCGACCTTGCCACTAATTCTTTCGGACAGAATTTTAACGTTACCATGATTCAAATGATTACCGGATTTTGCGCTCTGGTTAACGGGGGATATTATTATGAACCCCATATGGTAGATAAGATCACGAATTCCAACGGCGCTACCGTGGCCAACATTGAACCAAGGGTGTTGAAACAGGTGATATCCGAATCCACTTCCGAATGGATCCGGCAGTACTGCGAGGCGGTAGTGCGGGAGGGCACAGGCCATACGGCTCGCCCTGCCGGTTACATGATCGGAGGGAAAACGGGAACGGCGGAAACCATTGACGAGAATACCCACAAGCGTTCCGAGACGGAGCACGTTGTTTCCTTTATCGGTTTTGCTCCTGCGGATGATCCTCAGATTGCCATTTATGTGGTGGTGGACAGACCCAATGTTGACCATCAGGGCGACGCGAAGTATGCCACAAGAATCGTGCGTGACATCCTTACGGAAGCGCTGCCCTATCTGAATATTTTTATGACGGAGGAATTAAGCGAGGAGGAGATTGAGGAACTGGCTGCTTTGCAGTTGGATATTACAAATCAGTATACCCAGAGGCCGGAGGATGATGCGCTGGAGGGAGAAGAGCCGGAGGAGAATGAAGATGACAATTCATATGTGAACCCCGACGGCACCATACCCGTATGGATGAGCTTCCCCATTGACCCCGTAACGGGCTACCGTGTGGATCCGGCTACCGGTGACAAATACGATGCTAAGGCAGGATTTCTGGTGGAAGGAAGCAGTACTTCCGTTATGGATCCCAACATGCCGGTGAATGACAATCTTATTTATCCGCCCCAAGAAGAATAACCATATATGAGCTTTGGAATTATGCGCGGCGGATGTCATAACTTCATAGGAAACGGAATAAAGTATAGTAATCCCTTTTTATGAGGTTTTGTATGTTAGCCTATAATAATAAGATATTTCACAGAAAGAAGGTGCTTGTAATCTTTCTGGGATGCAGCGTACTGCTGCTCCTTTTGTTCGGCAGGCTGATATACCTTATGATCTGGCGTGCGGACCACTATTCGCAGCTGGCGACGGATCTCCATGAAAGAGAGCGGAGCATCAAAGCTGCGAGAGGGCGGATACTGGACTGTAACGGTAAGGTGCTGGCGGACAATAAGACGGTATGCACCATCTCCGTCATACATAATCAAATCGAAGATCCCGAGGAGGTGATCCGGATTCTCTGCGAAGAACTGGATCTCTCCGAGGAATATGTCAGACAAAGGGTGGAGAAATACTCCTCCATGGAGCGTATCAAGAGTAATGTGGATAAGGCAATCGGTGACATCATCAGAGAATATGACCTTGCCGGAGTTAAGGTGGATGAGGATTACAAGAGATATTATCCCTATAATGAGCTGGCCAGCAAGGTTCTCGGCTTCACCGGAGGAGACAATCAGGGAATTATCGGGCTGGAGGTGATCTATGAGGAATATCTGGAAGGGGAGCCGGGGAAAATACTTACGATGACGGATGCCAAGGGCATAGAAGTGGAAGAAGCCGGGGAAAGGCGCATAGAGCCGGTTAACGGCAATGACTTGTGCATCAGCATGGATATGAACATACAGACCTATGCTACCCAGCTGGCCCTTCAGGCATGTGCCGCAAAACAGGCGGACAGCGTTTCCATCATTGTGATGAATCCTCAGAACGGCGAGATCCTTGCCATGGTAAATGTGCCGGAATTTAATCTGAACGATCCCTATGCGCTGCCGGAAGGAACTCCGGAGAACGTCAGCGCGGAGGAAAAGCAGAATCTGTTAAACGGAATCTGGAGAAACGGATGTATCAATGACACCTACGAGCCCGGTTCCACTTTTAAAGTCATTACGGCGGCGGCGGGGCTGGAGGCCGGAGTCGTGACACCGGAGAGCACCTTCAACTGTCCGGGCTTCATTGTGGTGGATGACAGAAAAATCCGCTGCCATAAAGTGGCGGGACACGGCACACAGGATTTTACCCATAGTATGATGAATTCCTGCAATCCGGCGCTGATCACCCTTGGATTAAGGCTGGGGCTGGATTCCTATTATGATTATTTTGAAAAATTCGGACTGAAGACAAGAACGGGCATCGACCTTCCCGGCGAGGCGGGCACCATTATGCATCAAAAGGAAAATATGGGAAATGTGGAGCTCGCCACGGTGGCTTTCGGGCAGTCTTTCCAGATTACGCCCATACAGCTGATTACCACGGTGTCTTCCATTATAAACGGCGGCCGCCGCATTACGCCCCATTTCGGAGTAAAAGCGCTGGACGAGGCGGGAAATGTGGTGGAAACCTTTGAGTATCCGGTAACGCCCGGTATTGTGTCGGAGGAGACCAGCGAAACCATGCGTGAGATACTGGAGATGGTAGTAGCGGAAGGCTCCGGTAAAAACGGACGTGTGGAAGGCTTCCGCATCGGAGGAAAGACTGCTACCAGTCAGACACTGCCCAGAGGCAGCGGACGTTACATTGCTTCTTTTGTCGCTTTTGCACCGGCGGATGACCCTCAGGTCATCGCTCTTGCCATTGTCAATAATCCTCAGGGAACGTATTACGGAGGACAGGTGGCAGCGCCGATCCTGCGGCAGCTTTATGAAAATATTCTTCCGTATTTGGGGATAATGGAGTATAATCAATGAGGAATATCAGTGTTTCGGCAGTCGTGATTTCATTTGCCGTCAGTGCGGTGCTTGGTCCTGTTGTGATTCCCTTCTTAAGAAATCTTAAATGCGGGCAGACGGTGAGAGAGGACGGTCCCTCCACTCATCTGGGAAAGACGGGTACGCCCACCATGGGCGGAATCCTGATTTTGTTCAGTGTGGTTGCTACCACGCTGCTGTTCATGGAAGAGTATCCCGGGACGGCGCCTATTTTGTTTCTGACGGCGGGTTTTGGATTGATTGGGTTTCTGGATGATTACATAAAGGTAGTTTGTATGCGGTCCATGGGGCTTCGGGCGTGGCAGAAGCTGCTGGGGCAGCTTATCGTCACCGGCGGATTTGTCTATTATCTGCGGCAGTATACGGGTGTGAGCCTTGCCATGAAGATTCCTTTTCTGCCCGGACAATATCTGGACTTCGGAATGTGGAACCTGCCCCTTTTGTTTTTTATTGTGCTGGGGACGGCAAACGGCACTAATTTTACCGACGGTCTGGACGGTCTGGCGGGAAGCGTGACCGTGATGGTGGCGGTCTTTTTTACCGTGGTTGCGGTGGGCAGCAGAAGCGGTATTGAGCCGGTAACCTGCGCCGTGGCAGGAGCGCTGCTGGGGTTTCTGCTGTTCAATTCACATCCGGCCGCCGTGTTTATGGGAGACACGGGCTCTCTGGCGCTGGGAGGCTTTGTGGCCGCCTGTGCCTATGTGCTGCAGATGCCGCTGTATATAGCGATTGTGGGAATCATATATCTGGTGGAAGTTCTGTCGGTGATTCTTCAGGTGGTATATTTTAAGCTCAGCGGCGGAAAACGGATCTTCCGCATGGCGCCTCTGCACCATCATTTTGAACTGTGCGGCTGGTCGGAAACCAAGATTACGGCACTGTTTACCATTATCACGGCAGTCATGTGTGTAATCGGACTGCTGGGGTTATAATTTTATATTGGAGTGAAGGGACGGAACCGGAATAAACAAAACAGTCCCGAAACGGAAGCGCTCGGAAGGGGTGTGGAGTGAAGGGACGGAACCGGAATAAACAAAACAGTCCCGAAACGGAAGCGCTCGGAAGGGGTGTGGAGTGGAGGGACGGAACTGGAATAGGTACAACATTATGTTAAAAGGGAAAAATTGTTTAGTGGTTGGCTCCGGCATCAGCGGAGTGGGATCGGTGGAACTTTTGGAGCACATAGGAGCCCAAGTGACGCTTTATGACAGCAACGGGGAATTGACGGAAGAGATTATGAGAGGAAAACTGCCCAAGGACAGCAAGGCATTCTGCATCGCCGGTGAGCTTCCTGAGGAGACGGTAAAGGCGGCGGAGATCGTGGTCCTGAGTCCGGGCGTGCCCACGGATATTCCTTTGGTGAACCGGCTCAGGGACAGCGGGGCGGCAATTATCGGTGAAATTGAGCTGGGATATCAGGAGGAAAAGGGAAGAGTGGCGGCCATCACCGGAACCAACGGTAAGACCACCACCACAACTCTTGTGGGCGAGATTATGAAAGCTCACGTGGGAGAGGAAAGGGCATTTGTGGTGGGCAATATCGGAAAGCCTTATACCTCGGAATGTCTGAAGACGGCGCCGGATACAGTCACCGTGGGGGAAATCAGTTCCTTTCAGTTAGAGACTGTCCGGGATTTTCACCCCGCAGTTTCTTCTATATTAAACATAACGCCGGATCATTTGAACCGTCATCATACCATGGAGGCATATGTGGCGGCAAAAGAAAACATCACACGGAATCAGACCAAGGAAGATCTCTGTGTTCTGAATTACGAAAACGAATATACAAGAGCGTTCGGGGAGAGATGTCCTGCCGAAACCGTCTTTTTCTCTTCGGCGAGAGAATTGGAGGAAGGGTATTATCTGAGCGGGGATAAGATTGTAAAAAGCCGTTCCGGTGAGAAGACGGAGCTTTTGGATATCCGTAAGGATATGAATTTGGTAGGGATCTGTAATGTGGAGAATGTGATGGCGGCCATTGCCATCGGGGAGGGCATGGGAGTGCCCATGGATACCATTCTTTCTGTCATTAAGGGCTTTCATGCTGTGGAACACCGGATAGAGTTTGTGGCTTCAAAAGGCGGTGTGGATTACTATAACGACTCGAAAGGAACCAATCCCGATGCGGCCATTCAAGGCATTAAAGCAATGTCGAAGCCCACGATTCTCATCGGAGGCGGATACGATAAGCAGAGCGAATATGACGAATGGATAGAAAGCTTTGACGGAAAGGTAAAGTATCTGGTTTTAATCGGCCAGACCAGAGAGAAGATAGCAGAGTGCGCAAGGAAACATGGCTTTGACGCAATTCGCTTTGCGGATACTTATGAGGAATGCTTAAGGCTTTGCACGGAGCTGGCGGAGAGCGGAGATGCGGTACTGTTATCCCCGGCCTGTGCCAGCTGGGGAATGTTCCCCAACTATGAGGTGAGGGGACAGCTGTTCAAAGAATATGTGCTGGGGCTGCAATAGGTAAACGCAGCGTTACTGGTCACGAAGTGAACAGTAACAACGCAGCAGCGATTTCATCAGTGCTTTCATAGAAGAAATACTGAAAAGAGATAAGATGGTGACATATCCGAAACAGAATGCCGTCGTCTGACAGAGAGATGTTGTAGTTTGCCGGTAGGAATGAACTTATAGACAGAAGGAGTAGCTATGGCGACAGAGAGAGCCGCAAGGCGGAAGAGAAAGGAACAATCTGAATATTTTTTTGACTACAGCCTGCTGTTCATCGTACTTTTTCTGTTAGGCTTTGGGCTTGTCATGATTTATTCGGCCAGCTCCTATGAGGCGTTTCAAGACTTTGAAGATGCCGCTTACTATCTGAAAAAGCAGCTGGTGGCCGTGATTATCGGTCTGGTGCTGATGATTGTGGTGGCGAACATTCCTTATCATTTCTGGGAACGGTTTGCAACTTTGGGATATATCATTTCCATGGCATTGGTGCCTTTGGTTCTGACACCCTTGGGGATAAAGTCCAGAGGCGCAAGGCGCTGGATCAAGATTCCCGGAATCGGCCTGAACCTGCAGCCTGCCGAGGTGGCGAAGCTCTGTATGGTGCTGTTTTTGGCGGTAATGGTCTGTAAGATGGGAAAGAGCGTTCGAAGCATGAAGGGATTTTTAATCATGCTGGCGATGCCCCTTCCGGTGGTGGCGGAAATTTACCTCATCACCAACAACCTGAGTTCTGCCATTATTATTATGGGAATTTCCGTGCTGATGGTGTTTGTGGCAAGTCCGGATTACAAGAAATTCGTGATTATGGGGCTGTCTGCCGTAGCGTTGGTAGCGATACTGGTTATGGTAATCGTTTCCACCTCGGCTGAGGGCGGAGGCTTCCGAAGCGAACGTATTCTGGCATGGCTTGACCCGGAAGGGCATTCTCAGGGAAAAGGCTTCCAGACGCTTCAGGCGCTGTATGCCATCGGAAGCGGCGGCATCTGGGGAAAAGGGCTGGGGCAGAGTATGCAGAAGCTGAGTTTTGTGCCCGAGGCGCAGAACGATATGATCTTTTCCATTATCTGTGAGGAATTGGGATTGTTCGGAGCCGTTGCCATTATATTGATGTTTATCATGCTTCTGTGGAGAATGATGGTTATTGCAAACAACGCACCGGATTTATTCGGAGCCATGCTGGTGGTGGGCGTTATGGGGCACATTGCCATTCAGGCGATTTTAAATATTGCCGTGGTGACAAACACCATTCCCAATACGGGTATTTCCCTCCCTTTTATCAGTTACGGCGGTTCTTCCGTTATGTTCCTTCTGATAGAAATCGGGCTTGTGCTGAGTGTAGCCAGAAGGATACAGCTGAAAGAACTCTAAATAAAGGTAAGAAAACTGTGCCCCAGCCAACACAGTATGAGAGGAAGGAATCGGAGGAATTGTGGTACAAGGTACATATGCATGAAATTTTACATAGGATAGAATAGGTCTTTAATTTGAAACCGGATGGTGTTGTATGGACTCTATTCATATTCAGGGCGGTATTGCTCTTCAGGGCAAAGTGTGTATTCAGGGCTCGAAGAATGCGGCGCTGCCTATCTTGGCGGCAACGCTGCTTACAGTGGAACAATCCTATATCAAAAATTGTCCAAGGATTGCCGATGTCTATGCGATGGTAAGTCTGTTGAGGAGACTGGGATGTCTTGTGACATGGCGGGAGGACGGCCTGTCGGTGGACAGCTCACAGGTCGGCAGAGAGGCCATGGGAGGAGAGGCGGTAAAAGGAATGCGATCCTCCTTATGCCTTCTGGGCGCTTTGCTGGGCAGGTGCGGTGAGGCGGTCTTGGAGCATCCCGGCGGCTGTGTCATCGGAGAACGGCCGATTAATCTACATTTATGGGCATTGGAGCAGATGGGAGTCACTTTTTCGGAAGAGGAAGGGATGATACAGGCGCGAACCGCAGGTTTACACGGCACCCGGATTGTTCTTCCCATGCCCAGCGTGGGGGCTACCGAGAATATTATTCTGGCAGGCGTTATGGCGGAGGACGATACCAGCATAGAGGGCGCGGCGAAAGAACCGGAAATAGCGGCTCTCTGCCGGTATCTGCAGAGCTGCGGGGCGGAGATCGACGGCATAGGGACGGATCGTTTGGTAATTCACGGCGGAAATAAGCTGTATGGAACGGAATTTGCCGTGCCCTCGGACCGCATCGTGGCAGGCACTTATCTTATGGCTTGTATCGGTACGGGAGGCTGTGTCCTGCTGGAGGGAGCTCCTGCGGATGAAATGGCGGCGGTTCTGGAAGCGGCATCCCGGATGGGGGCATCCTGCTGGACGACGGAGGAGGGCATCTGCATTCAATCTTCCGGCTGCCCGAAGGCGGTGGAACGGCTGACAACACTGCCTTATCCGGGATTTCCCACGGATCTGCAGTCTGCGGCGCTGACTGTGTTAACCGCAGCGGAGGGGCGGAGCATTGTGGAAGAAAGTATTTTCGAGAACCGCTTCCGGGTGGCGCAAGAGCTGAACCGGATGGGAGCCTGTGTGGAGCAGCTGGACGCTCATACGGTGGTGGTACAAGGCGCCAAACAGCTTCGGGGAGCCGAAGTGGAAGCCAGAGAGCTTCGGGGAGGCGCCGCACTGGTGATAGCAGGGCTGATGGCACGGGGGGAGACAAGAGTCACCGGCTGTCCGTATATTTACCGCGGATACGAGAATATCTGCCGGGATTTCAGAGAGTTAGGAGCACGGATTGTAAGTGTATAAAAGCAGGAGAAAAATCAGTATCATCATAGTGGTGTGCACCGTATTTCTGGTCGCGCTGCTGGGAGGATTGTTTTACATCAAAGAGTACTATACCATCCAAACGGTTTATGTGGAAGGTAATGTCCATTATACCGAGGAGGAAATCAAAGCCATCGTTATGGAAGGACCTTTGGGGGACAATTCCCTGTATTTGTCCATGAAATACAAAAACCGCGGTATTGAGGGTGTGCCCTTTGTGGACGTGATGGACGTGTCCATTCTGGCTCCCGATACCATCAAGATCACCGTCTATGAAAAGGCGGTGATTGGGTACATAAAATATCTGGATACCTATATGTATTTTGACAAGGACGGGTATGTGGTGGAGAGTTCCAGCATTAAGACCGTGGGAATCCCGCAGATTACGGGACTTGCCTTTGACTATCTGGTGGTGGGGGAAGCTCTGCCGGTGGACAATCCGGAGGTGTTCGGAAACATTCTGAATGTGACAAAGCTTTTGAATAAGTACAAGCTGTTATCCGATAAGATTTATTTTCATGTATCGGGGGAAATCACGGTGTATTTCGGGAACGTGAAGGTGGCGCTGGGCAATGAGCCTGCTTATCTGGAGGACAAGCTGATGCTGCTTCCGGAGTTTCTGCCGAATCTGGAAGGGAAAAGCGGAACGCTGCAGATGGCAAAATATGACGAAGGGACGGGAAAATATACTTTTAAGCCGGATTAGTGTGAGAAGAGTTTCTAACTGCTGGCAGCAGAGGCTGTTTCGCAGAGAAACTCTAAGTCTCACACCGAGAAATGCCTGAAATACGGCATTTCTCATCCGGATTTGAGTCGCAGAGAAGCTGCGACATGGAGGTTAGTGTGAAAAAAGTTCTAGCCGGCTGTCCGTTTGCTGCCGTTGCCGTGAACGGAATGGACGGTAACGGACTTTGGGCATACGGTCATAACAAAATACAAAAAACTGTTGCTAATTTATGAAAAAAATTATATGATAGTCTATATGGAGTTAAGAAGGTTAAAAGGAGGACATACCTTTGCTTGAGATTAAGACAAACGATGCTGAATCTGCAGCCAAGATCATTGTAGTCGGTGTGGGCGGTGCAGGTAATAATGCTGTAAATAGAATGATTGACGAAAAAATTGACGGTGTGGATTTTATCGGAGTAAATACGGACAAGCAGGCGCTGCAGCTTTGCAAAGCGCCCAAGCTTTTACAGATCGGTGAGAAGCTGACCAAGGGACTGGGCGCAGGCGCCAAGCCCGAGATCGGGGAAAAGGCTGCGGAAGAGAGCAGCGAGGATATCAGAGATTCCATTCAGGGGGCGGATATGGTATTTGTCACCTGCGGTATGGGCGGCGGTACGGGTACGGGTGCGGCGCCTGTAGTGGCAAGGATTGCAAAGGAGCTGGGAATCCTTACCGTCGGCGTTGTGACCAAGCCGTTCCGCTTTGAGGCCAAGGCCAGAATGATCAATGCTCTGAGCGGTATTGAGCGTATTAAGGAAAATGTAGACACTTTGATCGTAATTCCCAATGACAAGCTTTTGGAGATAGTTGACAGAAGGACTACCATGCCTGAGGCTCTTAAGAAAGCGGATGAAGTACTGCAGCAGGCCGTTCAAGGGATCACGGATCTGATTAATGTGCCCGCAGTTATCAATTTGGACTTTGCGGACGTACAGACCGTTATGAAGGATAAGGGCATTGCACATATCGGTATCGGTGAGGGCAAGGGTGATGAGAAGGCGCTGGATGCAGTGAAGATGGCAGTGGAGTCCCCTCTGCTGGAGACCACTATCACCGGGGCTTCCCATGTGATTATCAATGTATCGGGAGATATCACTTTGGCGGATGCCAGCGATGCGGCAGGCTATGTACAGGATATGGCAGGAGACGAGGTAAATATTATCTTCGGCGCCATGTATGATGAGTCTAAGTCCGACAGCTGTACCATTACCGTAATTGCCACAGGGCTGGAGGATGTATCGGGGAATGTGCCCGTACAGTCCAGACTGGGCGCAGGACAGGCATACAGACAGCCTGTGGGACATACCGCCATCAGAGGCAATATTATGCAGCCCGTTACGCCTCAGGCGCCGCCTGTACAGCCGGATCCCAAGTTGACACAGATTCAGAAGCCTGTGGACATTCGGAGCAATGTGGTGGAGAAGAGCCTTAAGATTCCCGATTTCCTGCAGCGCAAGTAAATATTTATTAGGTACATTTCTATTTGACAATTCGTGACAGTGCGGAAAGTCTCTCGCGAAGTCGGTCATCGCAGTGTGTTCATTGACGCATTAATATATGATTTTGTGAGAATATTCATATCGGACAGGCAGAAAGCCGCCCGGAGAAGAGAGAATGGCTCCCTTCTCCGGGCGGTTTTGCTTGTCCTTTTCTTTGTCGAAAAATAACGCTCATTCCAGTATTCCTTTTGACAAATTCCATAGAGCATACCCCTTATAATCATTATGAAAAGGATGATGCCAATGCGTTATGAACTGTATGCAGACAGTTTGCTGCTGCTTAATTTTGTCATGAATCTATATCTGTTGATTCTGGTAGACAGAAGTACCCTTCGCACTGCCACGGGAAGGAGACTTCTTTTGGGGGCGGCATTTGGAGCTGTCTGCTATTTCCTGCCTTTTATATGGGCGGCGCCGCCCGTTTTGAAGCTGTCCGTGGGTTTTCTTGCGGGAACGGCCGGTATGCTGCTTCTGGCGTTTCCGGTGAAGGGGTTCAGAATGTTTCTGAAGCTGTTAAAATATTTGATGCTGTATTCGGTGGGTATGGGCGGTGGAATGCTGCTTCTGCTCAGGGTGCTGGGACGGCTGGGCATTTCCGCTTCGGGTATTCTTATCCTGATGGGAACGGGAGGAATCTTGTTTCTGTTTCTGAGGCATTTTTCCACGGAACGCAGCCGGAAACATTACATATGCCGCGCTACTTTAGTATGCGGGGGCGGCAGCATGACGGTAAATGCACTCATTGATTCCGGCAACAGCCTGACGGAACCCATCAGCGGAAAACCGGTTTCCGTGGTGGATGAAAAGGTATTAAGAGGAATCCGGAAGGATGAGACATCCGGATACCGTGTCATACCATACCACAGTATCGGCAGAAAGCACGGTATTCTTCAAGGATATCTGCTGCCGGAGTTACAGCTGGAAATTGACGGCATGGTGAAATGCTTTCATAACGTATATGTTGCGGCGGGCACGGAAGAGATTTCAGACGGCGCAGCGGCGGATTCCGTAAAAATGATAATAAATCCCCTCCTTCTCGCAGAAGAGGAGAAGAGGAGGCCGGAGAAACGGCAGAATGAGAGGAATTATGATACTGAAGGTGGCAATACCGGGCAAAATGCATTTCAAAATGATTCACAGGGATAACCTGTTTCTGGGAAGGACGGGAGAGATCCATTATATAGGCGGAGCGGAGGTGCTTCCGCCGCCGCTGGAGCTGGAAAAGGAAAATCAGGTTATTTCGGATTTGGGAACGGAATATGAGGAGGAGGCGAAAGCAATCCTGATCGAACATAATCTCCGGCTGGTCGTATACATAGCAAAAAAGTTCGACAATACGGGTGTGGGGGTGGAAGATCTGATATCCATCGGCACCATAGGGCTGATTAAATCCATCAATACCTTTAAGCCGGATAAAAACATTAAGCTGGCGACCTATGCTTCCAGATGTATAGAAAACGAAATATTAATGTATCTTCGGAGGAATAATAAGACCAAGCTGGAGGTATCCATCGACGAACCGCTGAATGTAGACTGGGACGGAAACGAGCTGCTCCTGTCGGATATACTGGGAACGGACGAGGATGTTATATACCGCGATCTGGAAAGTGAGGTGGAGCGGAAGCTTTTGATGCGCGCCATTAATAAACTATCGGATCGTGAGAAAACCATTATAAAGCTTCGTTTTGGTCTGGGCACTCCGGACGGACAGGAGATGACCCAGAAAGAGGTTGCTTCCCTCCTCGGCATATCCCAATCCTACATTTCCAGATTAGAGAAAAAAATTATGCGTCAGCTAAAAAAAGAGATCAGCAATGATATTTAGTCTTTGCAACCGGTGTAAGATAGTATATACTGGTAATAATGAGATTGACGGAAGCGGTAATTTGTACAAGGAATGAAAGTTTAGAATTTTGCTTTGGAGTTTGCAAAAATGATTCAACGTGATGATATACTATCTATGGAATACCTGAAAAAGACGGAATATACCGGCTGCCATAAGGGGATGCGGTATCGTTTGGAGGGTGTTCAGGGAGAAGACGGTGAGAAGCAGTTGAAATGTACTGTCTGGCCGGAACCTTTTAATTATTTTAAGACACCCGAGGAGCGGAAAGAAAGCAAAAATTTCCTGTTCGGGGAAGACGGCGTCATAGATGCGGTTGCATGGATGAACGACAAGCTGTTTCAGGAGAAGGAAAAGTGGGATCACGCTTCGGAAAACTGGAACAGCTATGAATAAGGATTCCGAAGAATGTAAGTAAAAATGTCCGTTTTCCGGGGACTTCTTTTTCCGGAAGACCGGGAGGATTTAATGCTCCGTCCGGAAAAAGTGTGTCCTGTTGTGCGAAAGACCCGGCATCGAATTCGTGGCGCCGGCTGTGCGGTTTATTTTGATTTTACTGTGGAGATAAGAAATATGTTTCATTATATATGTAAAGACCTGATGAATTCTCTAAGGTTTCTGCCTTTTGGGATTTTTGCCGGTCTGGTTTGTCTGCTGTTGTTTTCCATGTGGAATGCAAGGCGGAAACGCGGGCAGAAGAAGGAAATCCCGGTAGTGGTGTGGACTCTTTTCTTCACCTATCTGGCGCTGATACTGATGATTACATTATGGTCCAGAGAAAGCGGCTCCCAAAAGGGGCTGGATTTAGAGTTGTTTTCCACTTGGGGGATTAATAAGCGGAACAATGCCTATGTGATAGAAAACGTTCTGCTTTTTATTCCCTATGGCGTTCTGTGCCCGCTGGCGTTTCGTGCTATGGGAAAATTCATAGGCTGTCTGGCCGTGGGAGCGATGACAAGCCTCAGTGTAGAACTGCTTCAGCTTATCACAGGCAGAGGCTTTTTTCAGATTGACGATATTCTTACAAATATATGCGGTACTGTCATAGGCTTTCTGGTTTTCTTCTTTTTCCGGCGGATATCCGGAAAGCCGAAAAAGAGACAGGATTCCGGAAAATAAAGTTTAGTCAGTCCTTTTGAGAGTCCAGCAGGCCTTCCGCGTAGGAGACCAGCCGGGCTTTATTTTTTGTGCCAAGGCGGCGGTAACAGCGCATCAGATAATCCCGCTGTTCGTCATTGGCATAATATTCGGAATTGTGGGATTGTTCCGTAGGAGAGAGTCCCATAATATAATCCATACTTGTGTGAAAAATCTCACTCATTTTGATCAAAGCAGCCAGACTGGGCAGATGCTTTCCGTGTTCATAAGCACTGATCGTTTCCTGAGTGACACCTAATTCTATGCTGAGCTGCAGCTGGGTAATTCTTTTTTCCTTGCGTAATTCTCTAATTCTATTTGGCAAATTATACTCCTTTTATTTCGATTCCGCGAAGTATGACATACCTCTCGTGAAAAGCAATTTACAAATACTTCGGACCGTTTAAGCTTTATACAAAATAGGCTTAAAAGGTTGTCCTTTATTATAAAGGATAGTATTGTAAAGAATACAGCTTATATCTATGTTTATGCACTGAATATAAGATAGAAGCGTAAATAGTATTTTTTGTGGAAGGGTATAGTTTATAATTGTGGCATAGAGGCTTCCTGCTGCCTGTTTTTTCCTGTTTTCTGTACGGCGCAAAAAATATTATGTGCCGTTTTGCATTGTTTTGCGCTGTTTTGCGGCTCATCTGCAAAGAATAAATATTTAAGCTCAGAATTTGTAAAAGAATTCGTTCCGCAGTCTGTTGTCTGAGAGTGCATTGAATAAGACTGTATAAGATAGTTCTTTTAATTGTCCGGATCTGTTTTGCAAAATGGCGTATATAAAGGATTTGCGGGAAGAAAAGGAGAGAACGGCAATAAATGGTATGAACTTATGTCGTATTAAAAATATGGTTGAAAATTGTGAAAATATAATATATAATTATGAAAATACAGGGCAGAACTGTATATAGGAGGATTATATGCTGGTCAGAATAGCGATTGCAGATAAAAATGAAGAGTATTTGGAACGGTTAGTGAGTGTACTGGAAGAATATAAGGACTTGAATCTGTCCGTGTATACGGACAGGAGCAGCCTTGAGACGGCGTTGACGTCCAGAACTTTTGACATTCTTCTGTTTGAGCCGGAATTATATGACGGACAGACTGCTTTAAAAAAGGATACATTGGCTGTGATGCTTTGGGATGAGGATAAAGGGATACCGGCAACCTGCCGTGATTTCCGCAAAATCAACAAGTATCAGCGTATCAGCAGTATTTATAAACAGGTTTTGGAATTGTATTCCGAGATCTGTCAGGATGTGGGGGAGCTTATTGGAAGACGGCCGGTGGTGTCAGTGGCATTTTATTCTCCGGTGGGAGGATGCGGAAAAACCACACTGGCATTGACGGCGGCCTCCAAGCTTGCCATGCGCGGGTTTAAGACTTTTTACATAAATTTTGAAGATATTGCTTCAGAGGACTGTTATCTGCCCCAGACTGCGGAGAAGGGCATCAGTGAACTGGCGGGATTCCTTGGCTCCGAGATTAATTTTCCTATGAAGCTGCAAAGCCTGCTGCAGACGAAGATGGACAATTTGTTTTATTTGAAGCATTTTGACAGCCCCAACGATATCTACGAAATGACAGAGCAGGAGATAGGAGAGCTGCTTACGGAAATCAGCCGGTCAGGGCTGTTTGAGTATATCGTGGTGGATATGGGAGTGTCACTGGATGCCAAAACGATGAGTATTTTTGAGCAGATGCAGAAAATCGTTCTGGTAGAAAAGCCGGATAGCATTGCGGTGCAGAAAATAAAATGTTTCATGGCGCAGACCCATGTCCTGAACGCCTATGGGCAGAAAATGGTGCGGGTGCTGAACTTCGATAACGGGCGGGGGGCGGACATCAACAGCCGGATTCCCATGGCAGGCAAGGTGGGAGCCGTACAGAATCCCGATTCGGCACAATTGATAACTATGTTTTCGGGAAATGCCGGCGTCAGCTTCGTGGATGCGTTATTATCTTGATTTAAGTCGCAGCAAAGCTGCGGTATGGAGGTTAGTGTGAGAGATTATTTTACGGAAGAAACGGTGAAAATCCGGGAGATGATCAGCCGGGATCCTTCCTATTCGGAGCTGTCGGATGAACAGCTGAAGGAGAGGGCGGAGAAAATGATGGAGCTGCGCATACGGCAGGCGGAAGAGTCGGAGCCTGATGTGGCGGCATATTATTCTTCTTTATCCTTCCGCACCCGGAGAAGCCTGTCGGACAACGTATTCGAGTCCATCAGAGGGCTGGGGATTTTGGGAAAGATTATTGCGGATAAAAGCATTACAGAGGTCATGATTAACGGATATGACACCATATTTGTGGAACGTGCCGGGAAATTGGAGCAGATTCCGGAGAAATTTGAGAGTCAGGAGAGGCTGCGGAATATCATTACGAAATTTGTACAGGATATGGGACGTTCGGTAAGTGAGAGCAATCCCATTGTGGATACCCGTCTGGCGGACGGATCCCGTGTAAATGTAGTGCTGGATCCCATAGCCTTAAACGGTCCCATTGTTACGATCAGAAGGTTCCCCGAGGAGGGAATGACCATTCAGAAATTAATCGGTTACGGCTCGATCACTCCGGAGGCGGCAGTTTTTCTGCAAAAGCTGGTGAAAGCAAAATACAATATTTTTATCAGCGGCGGAACAGGTTCGGGCAAAACGACTTTTTTAAATGCCTTATCCAATTACATACCCCAGACCGAACGTGTCATTACGATAGAGGACTCCGCGGAGCTGCAGATCCGTCATATCCCGAACTTGGTGCGGCTGGAGACGCGTAACGCCAACTCCTCCGGCACGGGCGGCATTTCCATGAGGGATTTGATTAAATCCTCTCTGCGTATGAGACCGGAGCGCATTGTGGTGGGCGAGGTCAGAGGCGAGGAGGCGCTGGATATGCTTCAGGCGATGAACACCGGACATGACGGCTCCATCTCCACAGGACATGCCAATTCGGCGGAGGATATGATAAGCCGTCTGGAAACCATGGTGCTCAGCGGCGCCGGAGGTCTGCCGCTGGAGGCTATCCGGCAGCAGATTGCATCTGCAGTGGACATTATCATCCATTTGTCCAGACTGCGGGACAGCTCCCGTAAGACCATGTCCGTCTCCGAAGTGGTGGGGCTCAAGGACGGAAAAGTGATTATGAATCCGCTGTTCGAATTTCAGGAGGATGAGAAAACCACGGTGCGTAAGGTATCGGGTTCGCTGAAAAGGACGGAAAACGAGATGGTTCATCCGGATAAATTTATTGCCAGCGGAATTTATGATTATCTATAAATGTGTGAACGGAATGAAGATTTTCTAAGGTTGGAAAGAGGGTGTGTAAACACTCCCTCTTTGTACCTGCATTGTACCCAACCTAAGAAAATCTAAGTCATTCCCAAGGAATGGATTTGCCATTCCTTTAAGAACGCAAGAACAGCGTTCTTCCGGCCTTGCACCAGTTCATAAATTGTTTGTGCCGCCGATGGCGGCATGTTTGGAAGTGTGAAAGGAATGAAGTTTCTCTAAGGTTGTAAAGAGGGTGTGTAAACACCCCTCTTTGTACACAACCTAAGAGAAACTAAGTCATTCCTCGAAGAATCGCTGACGCGATTCTTCCCAGACTTGCACCGATTCATTGATTGTTTGTGCCGCCGATGGCGGCATGACGGGAAGGTTGAATAAAAATGCGTATTCAACTATTGATTTTGTGCGCGCCGCAGCGCGCAGATGGGAATAAAAATGAATCCCAATATGCCTGTTTATTACAGATGTAACATGAAAAAGGGAGAACATATTCTGGCTTATTTGGTCAGCAGCCTGATTATCGCCGTGATCGCGTATCTCTTTTACCATCTTGTTCCCATCTCCGTTTTGGTAGGGCTGGGGGCGGGTTTTTATCTGGAGAAGATCTATGCGGATTCCACCGTGAAAAAGAGAATGGCGGCACTGCGCCTGCAGTTCAGGGATTTTCTGGAATCTATGAGCGTGGCGGCCAGAGCCGGTAATGTGGAAGTTATGGCGTTAAAGTCGGCGCTGAAGGATTTGAAAATTTCGTATAGCGCGAAGGCGGATATTGTGAAAGAGGTGGAAAATATTCTCTTACAGTATGAGAAGGGCGGTATAGAGCTGAAATACTTGTTTGAAGATTTTGCCAACCGGAGCAATCTGGAGGATATCCGCAGCTTTGCCACTATCTATGCCGTTATAGAGGGGAAAAATGACCGTTTTGGGGAGATTGTCACTCAGACCTCGGAGATCATCGGGGATAAAATAGAAATAGAGCAGGAAATCCACACGGTCATTGCATCCGCAAAATCGGAGACGAATATGATGCTGCTCATGCCCATTGTCATTGTGGTGGCTATGTCCATGATGGGATCGGGCTTTATGGATGCGCTGTTTACCACTTTTGCTGGCCATGCGGCGGCAACGGTGGCGCTGGTGATTTTCGGAATTTCTTATGTACTGGCATCGAAGGCAAGTAATATCAAAATATAAAAGTTTAATTTTCCGCCAACGGCGGTAAGTCCGGAAATGTGAAAGGTATGGTTTTGATATGATAATTTGTATGGCGGCAGCTACAGTCGGTTTATTGTTTTTCCTGTTTCTGTTTTTATCGGCGGATGAAAATATTATGGGCGCTATCATTACGTGCCGCAAAGAGACAGAGACGGAAAATATAAAGAAGACACAGATTGAATTAGATCTGATCGTGGACTATATGAAACGGACGAAGGATCTGAAAGACAAGGAACGTGTCAACCGGGCCAGAGAGCTGAAAAAGAATCTGGAACCGGCTCAGAAAAAGCTGGCGCGTCTGGAAAAAGGGAAGGCCGGCATGGGGGACATTATTCCCATTGCGGGCTATAGGATGATGCAGTTATTGCATTGGGACGGCAGGAACGATACGGTAAAAAAGCTGTACAATCAGTGTGTCCAATTCAAGGAAAAGCGAGAAGCCATGAATTACACTTACTACATTCTCGGCGCCCTGATAGGCTACGGAATTCTGGGAGGGGTATGCTTCTTTGCCGCATTGGGATTAACGCTTGCCATGGGACTGGGCATCAAGGCGGTAATTTTCTCCGTAGTGGTGTTGGTTCTCTTTGCGATGGCGGGATATGTGCCCTATGACAATGTAAATATTATTGTCAGGAACCGGAAAGAGGAGATTGAGAATCAGTTTCCTCAGGTGGTGTCCAAGCTCACGCTCCTGACAGTGGCGGGTATGGAGGTTAATCAGGCTTGGAAGCTGACAAGCGGAAGCGGAGTGGGTGTGCTCTATCAGGAGATGGAGAGAGTGCTGGTGGACCTGAACAATAATGTGCCTCCCACGGAAGCCTACAGCAAGTTTATTACCCGATGCAATAATCCCTACACAACCAAGCTTGCCACGGCGGTTATTCAGAATGCTTCCAAGGGAAATGCCGAGATCGTAAATCTGTTCCGCCGGCTGAACAGCGAGAGCTGGCTGGAGCACAAACACAGCGCAAGACGGCGGGGGGAGCAGATTTCTTCCAAGCTATTGGTGCCCACCCTTTTGATGTTTGCGGGGATTATTATTTTGGTTATTGTTCCGGTGATGACGGGCTTCAGTTTCTAGTCTGCCGGATTGATAATAATAGACTGACTTTTGACGCGAGGGAGGTGAAAATATGTTAAATACATTGGATCGTCTTTACATCGGTGCACAGATTAAGAAGAAAGCTTTTATCGAGAACTTTAAGAAGGATGAGAGCGGTGTGTCGAACTTTGTGGCTACGGTACTGCTGATATTGATGGTAGTGCTCATCGGTGCGGCTGTCTGGGGATTTTTGGGCGGCTATTTTCAGGAGTTGTTTGACAGAATTAAGGGTCAGGACAGCGCGTACCAGAACAGTATTTCAAGTCCGTATTAATAAAACAAAGCGCTTATTATGTTTTGAAAAAGGGGGAGGCATAGCGATGCAGACATTCAAAAAAAGTGAACAGGGTACGGCAATGGTTGAAGCCACATTGATGCTGCCTTTTTGCATGATTATGATCGTCGGCGTACTCTATGCCGCCCTGTACTTGTGCCAGAAGGCAAATATCCAGTCCAATCTGGAGACGGCGCTGCTCTATTATAAGGCGGCCGAGTCAGATACCTATGTGGAGTCCAAAGCACAGATGGAATATGACGGGAGCGGTCTGGAGGCGGTGGGAAGCAATTACGGAACAGTCAGATATTTGAATCCTTACCGCTTTTTTTTCATGAATTTTAAAGAAAGTGATTATAAAAGTTTCTTTCGGAGTATATGCGGACATATGTTTTTTGACTCGGGAGAAAATGTGGCGGTTTCTGCCCGGAGACATAATTATATTTTCTATAAGACAATAGAGGCCACGGCGACCCAGACGGTGAAGCCGCCCATTAACCTTACTTGGGTAGGCGGTCCGGAGGAAATGACTATTGAAGTCACCGGGGAGATTGTAATCAATGACGGGGACGATTTTATCCGAAACGTGGATTTCGCAATAGATATGCTGGCCGATACGAAGATGGGTAAATTCATTCAGGGAATCGGCGGAAAAGTACGGGAAATATACGGCAAATTCAAAGAAGTGCTGCATGTGGGGGATGAGGAATGATGCTTAAGCTGTTTTTGAAAAGAGGGAAAGGTTCCATTTCGGTTTTTGTAACGGTAATCATGGTTCCCGTGATTTTCTTTATAGGCTTTCTGGTGGATCTGACCAGAATCAAGTTCTGCGGAAATCAGGCGGTTATGGCGGCGGATAATTACGGGGAAGCCATATTGACCGATTACGACAATTTATTAAAAGAATTATACGGCCTCTTTGCCTTGACACAAAACGAGGAGGGTACGGAGGCTCTGGACAGGCTGGACAGTTATGTGAAGGAATACTATATGACCTCTTTTCAGCCCAATGAAAACAGAATCAGCTTTGGTCATCTTCAGGACTTTACGGGAACCAGACCCTATGAGGGATGGATGCCCTATCAGAATGCCGTGGTGGCATTTGAGGCCGCGCCTGTGGAGGGAGCGACCTTGAACGACCCCAAGATTTTTAATACTCAAATCGGGGATTTTATGAAATTCCGTATTATACAGACTGTGGGGGACGATATGGAAGGCATCGTTCAAGCCATTGAGTCCGTGCAGGACATGGAAAGTAATATTGAAGCCGTGGAAAAGCGGGATGAGATTACGGATAAGGCGGCCAAGGTACTGGAGGCGGCGCAGGATTACTATGTGCAGCTGGAGGCGTTGTGGCAGTATCCCGATTACATACAGACAATTAACAGTACATATGCTGCGGGAATGCAGTCCATAGAAAAGCTGCTCAAGGAAAAATATTCATATTATAAGGCGTACATGGATGAAGATTCGGAGGCCATAGAAGCCGCTCTGGAACACCGCAAGGAAATTGAGGAGGCGGAGGAATCGGAAGGAAACCCGGAATCCGGAGACGGATCGGGGACGGAAGGGCAGCCGGGAACCGGGGCAGAGTCGGAAGGGGAAGCTCCGGCAGTGGAGCCTCTCACCGAGGAGGAAGAGAGACTGTGTAAGATTGACGACGAATATGAGGAACATTTAGATCACAGCCCGGATTCCCTTCAGGCAGCCTTCGATCTTGCGGAGAGTGCATTGACAACGCAGATAGAGCGGAAGGATGTGCTTACCACGTCCTATGGCAGCGGCGCTGTGGTGGCGGATCATAACGGAAATAAGGATGTTACGGTGAACTTTGACAATTTTGACCAAAAGGCCGCGGATTTGAAGAGCGCGGCAGTTACGCTGGCTAACAGGCTGCAAGATCTGGAGGAGCTGAGGGGCCAGCTGGACGACATTTTACAGGACGAGAATGTGACCAAGGAGCTCAAAGAAGGAATAGAAGCCGAGATGGCCGAACTGGACAAGCTCTTCGGAGGCGGTAACGATTATTATTCGGCGGATAGCTATAAAGAATTGGCGGATCATATTGTCTCCTACAGCGGACAGAACAATGCATACAAATTGCAGGCCGAGAAGATGCGGCAGAGCATAGAGGACAGGGGAGAGGAATGTATCGATTCTTATCCGGAACTGTCAAAGCTGCCGGATTATGAAGAGGCATTGGACTTTCAGCAGCTGGTTTATTTTGGAACAGGATATGTAACCATCCATGATTCCCTTCAGGATTGTTTCGGCAATGCTTCCGCAGACAGTAAGAAAAAGGAGGCGGAGAAAAAGCAGGATGATGCGGCCGACCTTCTGGGGGATGTGGGGGACGCCTTGGATCAGGAAGGGGAGATCGCCGGGGGAAGGGATATTCCTTCCGGCGGAGACTTTGCAGGTATGGGAGATTCCGGAGCCGCCGGAGGATTTGACATTACCGGTATGATCGGAAGCGCATCCAAAAGCTTTGGAAGCAACACCCTTGCGGATACGGGAAACCGATTGCTCACAAAGCTGTATCTGGTACAATACGATTTCGGCATGTTCACCAGCAGGGTGACAAATATCGAAGATACGGATGCTGCCATGAAAGGCTTGGAAGCCGTGGCAGAAGAAAACCCCGGAGCTGCTATGAAAGGCTTGGAAGCCGTAGCAGAAGAAAATCCCGGAGGAGCGTCCATGGAAGGCTCGGAAGCCGTGACAGAAGGCCCTCTCGGAGCCGGAGCTGCCGGAGAAAGTGAGACCGTTCAGCTTTCTCTCACGGGCTATCCCATGGCGCCCAATATCAATTATCTGTATCAGTCGGAAATCGAATATTTGCTGGGCGGGCATAACTCTTCGAAGGAGAATTTGAACGAGGCTAGGAATAAGATTTTGGCTTTCCGGGTGGTGATGAATTATGCTTCCACTTATACGGTGAAACCTATTAACAGCGCGATAGAGTCCGTTTCCAGCGCGTTTGCTGCGGTTCCTACGGTGGGGCCTATATTAAAGATTGCGGTGGCTGCGGCGCTGCGGCTGGCTGTGGCGGGAATAGAGACTTACGGCGACTGGGTGCTGTTGACGAAGGGAGAGGCGGTCTGTGTCCTGAAAAAGGAGCCGGGGGATTTATCCGTCACGGCTCTGCCCGGAGAGTTTGCGGAGGGTTTGAATAGTCTTTTGGGAAATATTGACACCAAGGGAAGCAAGAGCGGACAATTTGAACTGGATTATGAGCAGTACTGCATGATTATGATGCTTTTCCTGACGCGCTCGGAGGACTTGAGCCAACGATCGGCGGATTTGATAACCTTGAATGTCAATACGGTGAAACAACAGACGGGCTCCGACGGTGAATTGAGCAGTCTTGAATTTAAGATGGAAGATACCGTCACTGCCGTAGATGTAACCTGTGCGGTACAGCTGGATATGGTGGTTATGCCCAAGGGATTCGCCAAAAGCACGGTGGATGACGGCACTTATGCGGCCATAGAAGCATTTGAGGATAACACCTATAAATTTACGGTGACAAGAGGTTATTAAGAAACCGCTTTTCGGTTCGACGGTGCGGAACGGTTTCCGGTTTATAAGGTATTTCCTTGATACGATTTTGAGTATTGCAAAATCCGGATAAGGCCAACGGACCGGATGGGTGTACGGCGGATGATTTCCGGATAGTTTCTGAGACGAGGAGGCAGTAGTTTGAGCGGTTATTTCACACAGGATTCCGTAGGGGAAGCCCATTCTCTGCGGAAAAACAAAGTGCATATAGGGAGCGGGAGGCGAAGGAAGGGAGAAGGGCGTCTGAGCGGAAGTGAAAGCGGAATGATTGTGGTGGAGACGGTCATTTCCTTCACCGTGTTTCTGGTCACTATTTTTTCCATTGCCTATTTCATCAATATGCTTATCCTGCACAACAAAATGCAGTTTGCCATTAATTCGGCTGCTCATGAACTGGCAAGCTATACCTATTTGTATGCGGCATTTGGCGGAAGAGATGCGTCTCTGGCATTAAAGAATGACAATGCGGAGAACACGGGAATGATTGACAATGCGGCAGGCTCGGCATACAGCAGCTACCAGAAGGTGGTGAATGCCACGGGAAGCATACAGTCTGCGGCAGGAGAGACGGTAAACTTTCTGACTCAGCTTCAGGGCTTCGGAGAGACGGAGGGAAGCGGCGACAGCGGTGTGGATCTGGAGAATCTGGCACAGCAGCTTGACCGTCTGGGAGATTCGGCTGTCCAGACAGGCCAAGCCGTACAAGGCGCCGTGGGAGATGTGGGAGATGCTGCAAATCAAGTCATGGACACGGTCAATCAGGTGAAGGGACTTCTCCGGAATAAGGAAGGCATGATCAGCGGATTGGCTTATATTGCCGTGGAGGGTGCGGAATACGAAGCCAAAAAGCTTATGGGTATGGGCGCCGCATATCTGCTTACCAAGGGGTATTTGAAGCAAGGGAGTATGAGCGCCGATGAATATCTGAAGGCTTACGGTGTGAAGGACGGTTACGGGGGATTAGATTTCTCCGGATCGACGATTTTCTGTGATTCCGACTTCCGCACGATTGACATTGTGGTGGAATATGATGTGGAACCGGGATTTGTCCGTCTGATCCTTCCAGACAGCGTGAAGCTTCATATGGTGAACAGAGTGACCCTGCCGGCATGGCTTGACGGAGATGGCGTTAAAGTGAATCCGGGGAAGTAAAAGGATTTCGTGATCAGAAATATCAATGGATTCATTGATTGTTTGTGCCGCCATAGGCGGCATGACTGGAAATGTGAGAAGAATTTCTAAGTCTCACACTGAAGAATGCCAAGTGCAGGCATTCCTCTCACTTATTGTTTGTGCCGACTACGTCGGCATGACGGGAAGGTTGAATAAAAATGCGTATTCAACTATTGATTTGAGTGCGCGCAGCAGCGCGCAGATGGGTATAGACATGAAAATCATCAGCACTGTGCTGGGCGCAGTTATTATTTTTCTTTTATATTACGGTGCGGTGGGAAGTCTGGATGGGAAGCTGTCCCTTCAATTGACCAAAGGGAAAGTGTTTTTTGCGGACAATATCATAACGGATAAGTTTGTTCTGGGGGTGGGTGTACTTACTTTTGCCGCATGGTTTTGTCTGGGAATTAAAGAAGGTTCGTATCTGTCCATATTTCAAATAGTAATGAATATGACCATTGTCTTGGCTATGAGCATTTTTTCGGTTACGGATGCGAAGGTAAAGCGGATTCCGAACCCTATGGTTCTGGCTTTTCTTGGCATATGGTCCGTGATTGTTTTCGCTGCCGTAATTGCTGATTTTGAAGGCGGGCTGGCTCTGACCGGACAGTCCATGATAGGCGGAGCAGTGGGAGGGTTGATTTTCCTCTTGTGCTATTTTATATCGAGAGGCCAGCTGGGAGCCGGAGACGTAAAGCTTGCTTTTGTAATGGGGCTGTATCTCACAGGCCAGCGGATTGTGGGAGCCATTGCCTACGGCGTGCTGGTCTGCTGTGTTTATTCTCTATGGCAGATGGCGCGTAAAAAGCTGACCATAAAGGACGGAGTCCCGCTGGCGCCGTTCCTGTATCTGGGGACATTGATAACTTTTGCAATACTATGACTTATGCGCAGCGGTATTATGGCGTTTCGGCAGTAGGAAAAGGTAATTTTCTCACGTATTTTACGGAAGGATGGAGACTTAAAATGAGTAGTGTGAAAGGGAAAAAATGGATTGTGACGGCTGCCCTTTTGGCGGTAATCGGGCTGGGCTGGTACTTGTCAGTCAGAGCCGCAAGCGGCGTGGACAACAGGAACGAGCAGGCGGAGCTGGTAAGGCAGGCCGATATATTTGCGGGAAAAGAACTGTATGTGCGGGCA
>Ga0137308_100717_pt1 | contig 46387 bp, 42 predicted proteins | sample Inofrocosms_June_FD_97181 | JGI IMG/M metagenome (GOLD analysis project Ga0137308, IMG submission 97181) | Mouse cecal microbial communities from Vienna, Austria - N-Acetylneuraminic and N-Acetylglucosamine D2O microcosms_June | ecosystem: Host-associated > Mammals > Digestive system > Large...
CCAAAAGAATTTCTCCTTAAACCGGCTTCTATTATAAATACATTTTTTCCAAAGGAAATAGCTTCCTTATTCCCAGTTTCTTTGGTACGTTCCTTTTCCTGTTGAAATGTTCAGCAGCACATTCAAAAAAAACCGCTGTCCCACTTTTTCTGTCAGCATCGCGCCATCATATTTTTCCGCCACCGATTTGATATTGGAAAGCCCGATTCCCGCTGGAGGCAGCGGTTCATCTAAACAGGTGTTTTCAAATGCCAGCATATAGAAATCGCCCTGCCGCTCTCCGCTAATACGAATTGACTTTACTCCCTCGGTCAACCGGCACGCATTGATTGCATTATCCAAAGCGTTTGCAAAAATCACGCACAGATCAAAATCTTCTATCCCACAGGGCCTTGGCAGTAACAGAGAAATCTCTGCTGTAATTTCCTTTGCCAGTCCCAATTTTTCACTCAACAAAATATCCACTACCGGATTGCCGGTTTGGTATGGAAAAGACAGGGAAGTTGAAACCGTTTTCATCTTGTTCAGATATGCTTTGCTTTCATCCAGTTCTCCATGATTTAACAGCCCATTAAGTACAGACAAGTGATTTGCAATATCATGGCGAAATGCCTTCGTTTGTTCGTAACGCATTTGTGCCTCGGCAATATAGTTTTTTTGCGCTTGGGTTGCCTGCTCCAAAGATCGTAACGCCGCCTGCGTTTGAAAGCTGTGACAGATGTGTTGGTAGGCATACAGTGTGCAAAGCAACGCGGCCAGCCCCAGGATTTGCATGACGAATAACGCACTGTGTTTTCCGATCTCCCCTAACGAAATGTAGGAGGGTAAGACGGTATATGAAGTTTGCAGAATATACAGTTCAGCAGCAAAGAAAAACAATCCGGGAAATAGCAGCAAACCGACATACGGCATTTGAGGATCTTCTGTCAGAGATAGAAATTTCAATACCGCACCGCAGCAACAGGCGCAGACTGCAAAGACGGACAGCGTTGCTAAAAGAAGTAACGGATACAGCAGTTTTTTCCCGACCATACGGGAGAATAGTATTGCCTCTACCGAGTTGACGATACCGAAAGAAAGCTGAGAAATATAAACTGCCAAAATTGCAGCGGCCCAGGATACAAATCGCCGGTTTTGCAAAGCCAGACGGCTCACGCTGTATAGTAGAAGCAGCTCCGCACCGACGGGCAGCACATCGTGAAAGTCGAATGTAGTGAAAAACCATTGTATGGTACAGAGCAGAAAAAAGTAGATCACGAAGTGCCATATTTTCTGTTTCTTCCCGGTCAGACGGCTGACAAACGCAATGTGCACTGCACTTAGCCCAAGCAGGCAAAGACCGTCAAGGCATAGGCTGAAATAATCCATATCAAAAATCCCTCTCTTTCATATAACGCAAAAGAGCCTGCGTTAAATCTCGCTCACGCAATCTGGAAACAGGGATTTTATCGCCCTGTGACAGCATGACCTGTCCGGCATTGCATCCGCGGACATACTCAAGATTGACGAGATAACTTCTGTGACACCTGAAAAACCGCCTGTCAAGGCGCTGTTCCATATCTTCCAGCTTGTCATAGTAGTCAACGATTTTTCCGTCATTTTTGTGGATATAAATTTTTCGGCCTTGTACTTCGCAGTATAAAATCTGTTCCAACAAAATGACCTCGCAGGAAGTTCCTCGCTGTATAACAATGCTTTTGGCCTCTTTCGACTGTAAAGATATGATTACCCTGTCCATGGTCCTCTTGAAATGACCGCTATCCAATGGTTTGATTAAATAATCGAACGCCTCCACTTCAAAGGCATCAAAAACGTACTCTTTCAAAACGGTCACAAAAATCAATATACTATGATTTTTCCTTTGGCGGAGCATTTTAGCGGTTTCCATCCCGTTTAGATATTCCATTTGAATATCGAGGAAAATCACATCAAAATCACAGCCGTTTTCCAAAAGAGACCGACCGTTTGAAAAGCTGTTGACACAGTACGAAGTGAGCCCCTTTTCTTGCATATATTGTGAAAGTTGATTTGTAATCTCCTGTGCCATAACCGGCTCATCATCACAAATTGCGAATTTTATCATTTTCATCACCACGTTTCTTAACAGAATAACAGATATGGGATAAAAGAACAATCCCATTGTATCGAAATGGTCCTGATTTGTAATGAAATGGTTACAGTTCACACGGCGTGCACTTGCTGCACGGCATCCGGCCAATTCAGTGATGGGGCGGGCATACAGCCCCTCGCCTGCAGGCGACTTTTCAATGGGCTGGATGCCGTTACTGTGAACACCCGGCCAGGGTGTTCACAGTAACCCCTGCTCAGACGTGCGCCGCAGCGGCATACAGGCCGCAAGTACAAACCGATCCCCCTGCGCCTTTGCCTCCAGCGACCCGCCGTATCTGGCCGCGATCTCCCGCATACCGGGGATTCCGAACCCGTGCCTGCCGCTGTCCGGCTTTGTGGTTTTCAGCCGGCCGTCAATCTCCCCGCCAAATCCGTTTACCACCTTGAGCATGAACATCCCCTTATCGCACCGGCACCGCAGGGAAATCTTTTGATCCTCTGCCGAAACGGCGGCGCGTATGGCATTGTCCAGGGCATTTCCGATCAGGGAGCACAAATCGATGTCCGCAATGGAAATCCTCTCTTCCAGCAAAATCCGAAAATCGTAGTCCAGCCCTTTTTGCAGGATCAGATCCACTTTGGAACAGAGGAGCGCATTGACCGCCTCATTTTCACAGAAGCACGCCTTCTGCCCCGGCTGCACTTCCCCCAGCAGGCCGTCCAGATATGCGGCAGCCTCCCCCGGCTTGCCCCCTGCAAGCAATTCCCGGATGGTAAACAGATGATTCTTTATATCATGACGGATATGCCGGATTTGGGTTTCCTCCTGCCTAAGGCTCTCGTAATAATCTTCCCGCAGCTCCAAAAGATGCACAGTCCTCTCCATCTGCTCATAATCCGCAAGCGCGGAAACCGCAGCCAGGATGGTAAAGGACGTCAGAAACACAGAAGGCAGAATGACCAGCCCCATCGCCCGAACCTGGACATACGCAAGATCGCCGAAGCGTTCGCTCATACCCAGGGTGACCAGCGTGGCCAAAGTCCCCAGCGGCATCAGCGAAAACCAGAAAAGAATCTTCCAGAGCCGCTTCGGCAGATACACCCATTTTTCCGGCAGTTTCCTTTTCAGATAAAAAAAGATCAGGATATAAGAGACGCACCTGTATCCGTCAAAAGCCATTCTGGAGAAGCCCGTGTATGGCCCGACACCTTCCAGGTAGGTGCCGAAAAAGGCGCTGAGGGACATTTCCAGACAGAAGAACGTAAACACCGTACAGAGACGCCCATATCTGTTTCCCTGCGTACAGAGCATAACCGTCCCGATAAACGGAGGGGCGGTCAGGAGCAGATTTTCATCTCCCAGCCAGATGGGCATGAAGCTGCTGATGCCAAACGCGGCGAACAGGACCAGTTTGCAGATCCAGTTCTGCCGCGGCTGTATATAGCGGACAAATAACCGGTAAATGCAGAATCCGCCGAGCAGGATACAGACCATACTGTAAAGCCACTCCAACATCCCCCGGGGTTCTATGATATAAACAGATTCCATGTTCAGTCCTCCAACGCCGCATACGTGAGTGCCATCATGGCCGATTCCCTGCAGGAGCGGCTCACAGGCAGCACGGCATCTCCGATATGAACCTCCGCTGCTGAAACCTCCTCCACTGCCGGGGCATACACAAGATATCTCTGATGAATCCGAACAAACTGTCTTCCAAGCCGGGACGCCACATGATCCAGTTTGTCGTAAAACACATATTCCCTCTCCGCTGTCACGCAGGTAACCATTCTCCGTTCCGAATAAAAATAGAGAATCTTTTTATAAGGAATCCGGTAGGTCACCTCCCCGTATTTGCAAAAAAACGTACTGTTTTCATTCTGGTACAGCTTCGCCAGAATACGGTCCGCAATGGGTTCCAACTGAGGTTTTTTCACCGGCTTCATGAGATAGGCCAGCGCCCCCACGGAGTACCCGTCAAAAACCCGGTCCGAGTAGCTGGTGACAAAGACCAGATCCAGCCGGTCGTCCGCTTTCCGTATCCTCTGGGCCGTTTCCATCCCGTCCATACCTGTCATTTTGATGTCCAGAAACAGGACGTCCAATTCCCCTCTGTGGGCCGAAAGCCAGCGCAGCGCCCGTTCCCCGGAAGAAAATTCCACAGTCGTACTCATAAGCCCCCTGCCCTCAAAAATCTGCTCCAGCGCGGCACGAAGCATCAGCCTGGCATCATAGATATCATCACATATTCCGATCCGGATCACGATCATCCCCTCCTTTTTCTGCCTGTCGCACAGAACATCCATTTCCCGTTTCAGGCAATTCTATCTTACCATAAATCCGAATTTGTATAAAACCAAACTTTACATGAAACCTGCCGTTTTTGATGAAATTGCCACTCCCCCTGCAGACATTGACCTGTCCCCTGCCATAAATGACATGCCCTTTTGAAATGAAACCGCCTTTGTGCTACGCTTCCCTGCAGAAAGGAAGTGATATTTATGCTGCAGGTTTTAAAACTGCAAAAAAGTTATGGTGCAGGCAATACCATCTATCCCGTCCTCAAAGGGGTCTCTTTCACGGTTATGGACGGGGAATTTGCGGCGGTCATGGGAAGCTCCGGCTCCGGAAAGACCACCCTTTTGAACTGCATCTCCCGGTATATACCGGTTGATTCCGGAAAGGTGAAGCTGGGGGATACAGACTTAAGCCTTTTGGACGAAACACAGATCGCAAGAGTCCGCAGCCGGGAACTGGGCTTTGTATTCCAGGATTTTCTCCTTCTGGACGGGCTGACGGTGAGGCAGAACATCCTCCTCCCGGCCATCATCGGCAATACCATATCCGATGCCGCCGAGGAACAGGCGGACCATCTGTGCACCATTTTCGGAATCGAAAAAATCTGTGAAAAATACCCTGCGGAAATCTCCGGCGGCGAGAAACAGCGCACCGCGGTTGCCAGGGCCCTGATCAACCACCCTCAGCTCATTCTTGCGGATGAGCCCACCGGGAATCTGGATTCCAAGTCCGCCAGGGCCGTAATCGACACGTTTCTCCAGGCCAGGGATTCCCTGTCCGCCACCATTTTCATGGTCACACACGATTCGTTTGCGGCCAGCTTCTGCGACAAGGTCATCATATTACAGGATGGACTGGTCTGGAAGGAATTATTACGGGACGGAAGAGAACGGCGCGCGTTCCAGGACGAACTGCTGAATGCGATAAGGGAGATGGGAAGGTGATACGAAATGAACACATTTTCTGAAGTCTATAAAACGCTGAGGAGACAGAACCGGAAACAATACCTGCTGCTGTTCGGCTGCCTGTTTTTTTCCGCCCTGCTGATCTCCTCCTATATCTCCATGATGTACTCGCCCACGATCCTCACCGTTTTGCCAGAAGGCGGAGACAGCCGGAAGCAGGTGATGATGATCTTCGTTCTGACCGCCATCGGATGCATGGTCTTTTCCCTGTACGCGGCCGGCCTGTTCTTCCGGCAGCGATCCAAAGACACCGGGATCTTTCTGGCCCTCGGGGCAGACAGAAGGCTTCTGGCCGTGCAGGTCTTAAAGGAAATGTGCCTGCTCCTGGCCCTGTCCTGCATCTGCGGCATTGTACTGAGCATCCCCTTTACCAGGGGCCTGTGGACGTTATTCCGGCTGCTGGTTGTAGACACGGAAGAAATGACGCTGTTTTTAGATCCCCGGGCTTTTGTCTTTACACTGGCATTTTCCCTGATGGTCCTCTTCCTGCTGCTGTTCACAGGATACCGTTCCATCCAGAGGATCAGCGTCATTGACATCATCCACGAAAGCCACAGGTCAGAACCCATCCGCAGCGTGCCGAAAAGCTATGGGAAGCTTGGGATTGCCCTCCTGTGCGCAGGTGTTTTTCTCGGATACCAGGGCCCTTCGTTTTTCATGTCCGTCTTCCACTGGAATCCGCCGGGCGCTCTGTCGGCCCTCTTATATCTTCCGGCCCTGACCGGCCTGTACATGATCCTTCTGCATACGGTCGTAAACGGATGGAGGCAGAGTACGCACCGCTATAAAAACCTGGTGTCCGACAGCCAGATGAAATTCCAGGGCCGGCAGACCGTGCAGACCCTTCTGGTCATGAGCATACTGATCGCAGGCGCTTATTTCGCGTCCTTCTATACCCCCGTCACAGGGACGGGCTCCGCTGCGGAGTACAGCTTAAGGCAGACAGACTTTCTCTACCGCTTCCGGATGGACCAGAAGATTCCCCGAAAACCGGAAGTACAAAAACTGGCAGGCAGGTATGATGTAGAGATCACGGATTGGACGGATATCCCGGCAATCCGGCTGGGAGTGGACGGGACGGACAGAATCTGGACCCAGCAGGCCGTAGGCATGACGGAGGAACTCCGATACCGAAGGCTGCTGTGTTCGGCGCTGTTTCTGCCGGAGTCGGCATACGCCAGCTATACCGGGGACGCGCCGGGGCTAAAGCCTGGAACACTGGGCGCGGTTTTCCGCGGGGACGCAAATCCGGACTCCTACAGTTCCCGCGATGTGTCACTGGTCACCAATACACTGTCGGGGCAGACCATGAAGGTCGATTCCATCGTCCCCTTAAAGCATGACACCCTTTTCGGATACTATGTGATGAACGACGAAGATTTTCTGTCCATGGAAACAGGCCTGAGTGAGGAATGGAAGGAAATGCTGTGCCTGTTTAACGTAACGGACTGGGAAAACAGCTATGATTTTGCCAAGGCACTGTTTTATGACATTACAGACCATTCCGATCAAAACGTAGAGCTCTTCCAAAGCTGGGATCCGGTCGTAAAACAGATTGACGATCACGAAAAAGGCTTTTATTTTCTCGACCCGGAGCATATAGAGGATCATGGATTCGAAAAAATTGATTATAACGAGCGGGACAGTTCCGCGTTCCGGCTGAACTGGGAATATATGCCCAAGTTCCGGATTCTGGACAAACAGGATTTTTTGAAGACATTGGCTGTCTATTTCATGCTTTTCATTTTTATAGCCATTGTATGCTTCGCAGCCGTGTTTGTCATCGCCTTTACCAGGACTATGACCATCGTGCTGTCCGGAAGGCTGGTCTATGAAGACCTGCGGCGTCTGGGCGCTTCCGATCCCTATCTGTATCATACGGTAAGGGATCAGGCAAAACGCGTCTTTCTCACACCGGCAGTGGTGGGCACCAGCGCCATCTATTGCTTTTTTGCCATGATCCTGTATCTCAATGATCAGAGCTTTAGCCCCAGCGAGCTGACCGCTCTGTGGATCTGCGCCCTGGTGGCCGTCCCGGTCTCCCTGCTGTATTATGGAATCTACAGGGTCACGCTGCGCAAGGCGTGCCGGGTATTGGATATCCGCTGTAAAAAAAGCTGAAACAGGGGGATTCGGTATATAGAAAAAAACGGCAGGAACCGGGAAATTTGTTTTGGTTCCTGCCGTATCTTTTTATCTTCTATCCGCATATCTTCTATCTGCGTATGGAAAAACTTCCGGGTCTTTAGCTCTCCCCGGACAGGCCGAACTTCATCCTGGCCGCCACGGCCAGATACTGGGCGGTGGCCTCCACCCCCATGGTGTTGCTGTCGATCAGGATGTCCTTATATTCCTTGTCTTCCGCCAGGTATCCGGAATACTCCAGGGAGTAGGAATCCCGCATCTCATCGATCTCACGCAGGGCCTTGCGGCTGTCCTCCTCCGTGCGCCCAAGCACTTCCATACAGTATTGAAGCCTTGCCTTATACTCTGCAAAGATGTAGATATGCAGGGCGTTCTCTTCCTCGGAAAGTATATAGTCCGAACAGCGCCCGACTACCACGCAGCTTCCCTTCTTCACCACACGTTTCATAAATTCCGACTGCACCTCGAAAATCTCGTCCTGGGTACTGCTGCTGTTTCTTGCCATCGCAAACGGAATCCGGGTGGCCGGCTGGGGCTGGCGCACGGCCGTCTCCTCTTCCCTCTCCACCACATCCTCCGGGATCGACAGCTCCTCCGCCGCCTCCTGAATCATCTCGCCGTCATAGCAGGGAACCCCCAGGATCTCGCTCAGGCGCTTTGCAATCTCGCGTCCATGGCTGGCAAACTGTCTGTTCACGGTAATCACAAATCGGTCCATCTATGTTCCTCCATTCTTCACTCCGAGTACTCTCGGAAACTCTTTGTGCCCAGATTTGTGAGACGATTTTTTGTCAGAAGTGCACAAATTTATGAGGCGTACGTGGAACGTACGTTGATTAAATTTGGGTGCTTCTGGCGGAAAATCAGCCGCAAAGATGGGTGCAAGGGAGTTTCCGAGAGTGCTCACTCCTAAATACGCTTGCTGAAACCCCGCTGTATATTTTACAACATTCCCGGAAAAATCACAAGAACAAAGTGAATACAAGCTACATGACAGCCCCCGTGATCATAAATCCCGCGATCGCCAGCACGCACGCGATGACATTATAAGGAAGCTGGGACAAGGCATGCTCCATGCTGTCGATTCCTGCGCTCTGGGCCGCCAAAAGGGTGGCGTCCGAATAGAAGCAGGCATGGCTGCCGAAGGTTCCCCCGGAGATGACCGCCGCCATGATCAGCACCGGATTTGCCCCGATCACAGAACCCAGCGGGAATACGATGGGGGTAATGATGGAACTCATGCCCCAGTCCGAGCCGGTGGTAAACGCAAGAACCGCCCCCAGCGCAAACACCATAGCCGGAAATATGGCCGGAAACAGGAGGGGCTCGGTTTTCTCCACAATGTACTCCGTCATACCCATCTTCCCGCAGATGTCCTTCAATACAAAGGTCACCAGGAGCATGGTCAGTACCGGCAGCATATCGCTGAATCCCTGGATGGTGTTGTTCATAAATTCATCCACCGTAAGGACTTTACGGGGAACATAGAGTACAAAGCAGACCACCAGCGCCACCACCACAGACACCAGGATATCCCCGGTTGCCACCGCCAGCCCTACCAGCACTCCCATGGGGATCAGGAAGTACCAGATATTGCCGTCCGTATCCTGGTCATACACCGTCGCGTGGTTGAACTTCCGGCTGAAGTCCGAATACACCTTTCCCGTCTCCTCCACTCTCCGAAACGCCTTCTTCATGGGCCCAAGCTTCGGCATGGCCCCGACTGCGAACAAAAAGACAAAAGCCAGCGTGATAATCGGGTAAAAGCAGAAGGGGACTGCTTTCAGATAGGCCGCCATGGGAGAAGTCACCCCCATCGCCTTCACACTCTCCTGCTCGAAAAACAGGTTGGCATAGAATACCGCCCAGGTGGAAATCGGCAGGAGCACGCATACAGGCGCCCCGGTGGAATTGAGCACATAGGCCAGCGATTCTCTGGGGAGCTTCCTGTCATCGTAGATCTTTTTCATGCAGGCTCCGATGGACAGCACGTTCAGGTAATCATCCACAAAGATCAGGATTCCCATGATATATGTGGTGAGAAACGTTTTTTTGTCGCTGCTGCATATTTTCGCCAGGTATTTGGAAAAGCCGAAGCTCCCTCTGGAGGCCGTAAGCTGCGCGATCAGCGCGCCGAACAGCAGGCACACCAGAAAAACCCAGACCTCCTCCGCAAGCATTTCCTGTAATACCACGCACCACTGCGCAAGGAAATTCCCCTGAAAGGCAAAAAATGCAGCCACAAGGGAGCCCAGCAGCATACACTCCACCGTTCTCCTTGTCTTGATTGCCCCTATAATAATACAGACAGTTATTATGATTGCGATTAATCCTTGATCCATAGGCTTCTCCAATCGTTTTTTATGAATCCCGGCATCTTCCCTTGCAGACCCCGGTCGTTTCGAAAATGCAGGAAAGGGCGTATCGGGAAAAAATGTTTTGTTTTTCCGGGACGCCCTTTCGTAAATACATATTTTTAAGGAATTATGGTTAAATCATGTCAGCAGTTCCAAACCAATTCATAAGCCGTACAGCTTCCGCGCTTTTGTTTATGCGAATGTGATCACTGTTCCGGTCTTTCCTTCCAGCGCATCAATGGCCTTGTCCAGGCTGGTGATGATGGCTTTCTTATTGGGATAGGTGCGGGCAAATTTCATGGCAGCTTCTACCTTCGGAAGCATGCTTCCCGGTGCGAACTGGCCTTCCTCTACATACTGCGCCGCCTCTGCAAGGCTCATGTGATCCAGGTTCTTCTGATCCGGCTTGCCCCAGTTGATGGCAACCTTCTCCACCTCTGTCAGGATCATCAGCGTATCTGCATCCACCTGCTCTGCCAGCAGTTCCGCCGCAAAGTCTTTGTCAATGACAGCCGCAACGCCTTCCAGGGTTCCATTCATCTTTTCCACAACCGGAATCCCGCCGCCTCCGCAGGAGATCACGATGGAGGAATCCCACAGGTTCTTGATGGCTTCGATCTCTACGATCCTCTTCGGAATCGGAGAAGCAACCACTCTTCTCCAGCCTCTGCCTGCATCCTCTTTCATCGAATATCCCTTCTCTTCCTGCAGGGATTTCGCCTCTTCCTCTGTGTAGAAGGGGCCGATGGGTTTTGTCGGATTGGTAAATCCGGGATCTTTTTCATCTACGATCATCTGGGTCGCAACCGTCAGTACAGGATAATTGATGTTGCGTGTATTCAGCGCATAGCGCAGCGCCTGCTGGATGTGGTATCCGATATAGCCCTGGCTCATAGCGCCGCATACGTCAAAGGGCATAGCCGGGGTCACATCCTTTGCGGTCTCCGATGCAAGCAGGATTCTTCCTACCTGAGGCCCGTTGCCGTGTACGATGGCTACCTCATATCCCTGGGAGCAGATATCCGCGATCCTCTCACAGGTATTCTTTACGACTTCAAGCTGTCCCTCTGCTGTCGGTGCACTGTTCTTTGATTGAAGGGCATTTCCGCCCAATGCGATTACAATCTTGGACATTTTCTTCACCTCATGCTGTTTTTTCTATTTCAATGGATTAGTTGATTCCTCTGTCAGCCATGAACTTCTCAAGACGCTCTTTTGCCGCTGCGATCTGAAGCTCTGACGCTGCCTCTTCTCTCTGATACTGTGTCAGGTATACCAGAAGTCCTCTCATTGCTGTCAGACGGTTTCCAGCCTCATCCCAGCAAAGTGAAGAATCAGAATCCGCAACTTCGTCTGTCACATCCTCGCCTCTGGTTGCCGGCAGGCAGTGCATGAACTTGCATCCAATGTTTCCAAGGCTCATCAGTTCTCTGTTTACCTGGTAGTCGCCGAATACGCGTACACGCTCTTCCTTTGGCATCTCGTTTTCATACAGGCCGTACCATACGTCTGTGTAGATGAAGTCAGCGCCCTTTACATCCTCTCTGTTGTCAGAGGTCAGGAAGGTTGCTCCGCTTTCCTTGCAGTTCTCTTCGATCTTAGCCAGGCATGCCGCGCTGGGGCTGTCCTGAAGCTGATGTCCCTTCGGTCCATAGTGTACGAACTTCATGCCCAGCTTTGTGGTGATCATTGCCAGGGATGCGCAAACCTGTGTCGCGTCGCCTACGAATACCACCTTGCAGTCTTCCAGTTTCTTTCCTCTCGGCAGGTTCTCTACGATGGTGCAGAGGTCGCCGATTTCCTGGGTCGGATGGTTGTAATCGGACATTCCGTTGAGTACCGGGATGGAGCATGCGCTTGCCAGGTCTACAACTGTCTTATGCTCAATTACACGTGCCATCACTACATCGATCAACTGGGACAGAACCTTACCTGTATCGCCGATGGTCTCGTGTCCGCCTAACTGGATCATGCCAGGTCCAAGGTACTGTGCGTGTCCGCCCATCTGTTCCATAGCAGTCTCAAAGGATACACGGGTTCTTGTGGAGGACTGCTGGAAGATCATTCCCAGTGTCTTGCCCTTCATGAGCGGCGGATTGTAGCCTGCCTTGATGCTCTTCTTGATCTCCAGGGAAAGGTGGATGATGTCAAGCAGTTCTTCCTTTGTGAAATCCATTGTGTCGATGAAGTGTCTTACGCCATTTGCATACATAATTGTAATCTCCTTTTTCTTTTAAATTTATTTTTTTTAATTGGTATCTGTATTATGTTTTCATTGCTGCGGGCCTTGTCATATGTCCAGGTTGATTAAGCCTTCGGCTGCTGCTGTGTGATGCAGTGGATATTTCCGCCGCCGTAAGCAACTTCTGTTGTCTGCACGCCTACGATCTTGCGATCCGGATAGATTTCCTGCATTTGTTTTACTGCAAGCTCATCATTCTCATCGCCGTACTGAGGCAGGATGATGGCTCCGTTTACGATCAGGTAATTCAGATAAGAAGCGATGGAAATCTCGCCTTCTTCACGCGGAATTGCGCCCTCTGAATAATCAATCGTGTCTGCGTCCTTCAAGTAGCAGGGCTCTTTGGTCATGCACAGTTTATGTACTTTGAGCTTGCGTCCCTTTGCGTCTGTCTGCTCGCACAGGAACTTATAAGCATCCTGCGCCTGCTGATAGAACGGATGGTTCTCATCGTCTGTATAAATACATACAACCTCACCAGGAGCGACAAAGCAAGCCACGTCATCGATATGTCCGTTAGTCTCATACGGATCAATTCCGTCTTTTACCCAGATTACTTTCTCTGCATTCAGATAATCTTTAAGAATCTGCTCTAATTCCGCCTTGCTCTTGTCCGGATTTCTGCTTTCATGGAGCAGGCACATCTCTGTTGTGAGAACCGTTCCCTCTCCGTCTGTATGGATGGAGCCGCCTTCCAGGACGATTCCCGGCCTGTAGCTGTCAGCGCCTGCAATCTCACACATCTTGCGTGCGATCATAGCATCCTGATCCCATGGGAAGTAAAGTCCGTCGATCAATCCTCCGTAAGCGTTGAAATCCCAGTCAACCGCTCTTAAGCCGCCCTTGTCATTGATCAGGAACGTAGCGCCAGTATCACGAATCCAGGAATCGTCGTTGGTCATTTCGATAATGCTGATATTATCGGTTCCTCCCAGACGCGCGATTGCGTTCTCATACTGTGCAGGAGGTACGCACATCTTCACCGGTTCAAATTCCGCGATTGCTTTTGCTACGTTGCAGTAAGCTACCTGCGCAGGCTTTGCGCCCTGACGCCAGTTGTCGTTTCTCCATGGCCACAGCATCCATATGCATTCCTGCTCTTCAAATTCTCCCGGCATACGATAGCCGTCCTGCTTCGGAGTGGTTCCTTCAATTCTCTTTGCCATTTTTATTTCATCCTTTCTTTTATTTATATATTTTTAAGTCCTTGTGCGGGACTTATTTGCACTTAGCAATTCTTCTTTGACTCCCCGCGCCGCGCGGCACATGACACGGCACGGGACCAAATATCAGCTATACTTCATTTTTTTGCACCAGGCAGCCTCTTAAGGGCCCCTTACATACGGTTTGTTTTACTCTTTGCCCTTCATCCGGATGATGATTTCACCGAGTACGATGAAAATGATCGCTCCGATGGTGATCGGAAGTGTTGCTGAAAGCGTATCCGGATCAAAGGACAGCGGAACTGCCGTAAAGATGATGGATACGATGATCAGGATCATCGGGATGTATGCCAGCAGTGTCAATCCGATTCCGCTTCCGGGAACACGGAACGGTCTCTCCGTATCCGGATCCTCCTTGCGGAGTTTCAAAAATCCCGGGAATACCGGAATGTATGACATCAAGAACATAACCAGGTTCAGTGCGAAGAAGCTCCAGAACAAATCCTGGTTCGGGATAAACGGCGCTGCAACGACTACGATAGAAGCAACCACTGCTGTCGTCATGATCCCGCCTACCGGCATATTGTTCTTCGGATCTCTTTTTGCGAAGATCGCAGGCATGTCTCCATTCTCTGCCGCTGCCGCCGCACCTTCGTGAACGCCTGTTGACCAGGAGATCATATTTCCAAACAGGGTCAGGCCGAATAAAACTGCCACCGCAGAGATGAAGATTCCGCCTTCCTTGCCTGTCAGAAGCATAAACGCATCGATCATTCCGCTGTCGGTGCTGACCTCAGATGTAGGAATCGCCGCTCCGATCCCAAACGCGGAGAACATATAGATGGCCGCAATCGCGATACCGCCTATTACAATCGCCTGGGGGATCTGCTTCTTCGGGTCTTCCATATCATCGGACATGGTGCAGATTACTTCAAATCCAAGCATATTGAAGATGATAACGGAGATGAAGGATAAGCTGTCCAGGTCGAAAGAAGGCAGCAGGTTGGAAAATGTAATCGGATTTGCCATACCGTTCTTCGCAATTCCCATCACTCCAAAGATACCAACGCCGATTGCCAGGATCACCTTGATCGCCGCGGAACCGTTCAGAATCCACACCGCGTCTGCGGTAGGAGTCCGAGCGATCAGTGCTATGATCCATACAAATGCAAGTTCTATAATGATGGCTGCAATGGTATTTAACTCTTTCCCTGTGATCACTGTATACAAGTCCGGAAACATAACTGCAAGTGATGCTGTCCACAGCGGGAAATTGATCCAGTAGTACCAGGATACTCTTGCGCCCATCCTGTGACCGTATGCCGCAGATACCCAGTCATAAAGCCCGCCTCCATTATCATAAGTCGTTCCCATCTCCGAGGAGATCAATCCATATGGAAGCAGGAACAATATGATCATGAAGATCCACCAGAAGTACTGTGAGTTGCCGATCGCCGCTACAGGAGCAGCCGCTTCTGCTACGAATACAACACAGATGACTGTGAGTATGCAGCTCAGCATACTAAATTTTTTCTTTTCGCCCATTTGCCAAGCTCCTTTCTCTTTCGGAACTCTTCTATTAATAATAAGGAAGATTCTGCGGTATGCCCATTTTATTAAATCCGCTCATTTCCTCTATATATTTTATGAAGCGTTCCTCATTCCTTATTTAGTTGTAAATGTGCCGTGGGCATTTGCAATGCCCTTTAGTACGCAGCCCCTTCTTAACATTTCCGTCTTTCCTGAAATAGAAAAGCGGCTGCTTTGTTTCACCGCTTAGCGCAGTTGTTATGATGGTATTCTAGCACGTAAAAAACAGGTTTAAAATAGCCCTTTTGGGTTAGTTTTTTTATTTATTTTGTGAATATCATATATAAACTCTTCTAAACTTTTGTGCAATTTGTACAATACCTTTTTCTTTTTTCGCAGAAACATACCATCTGTCAACCAGGTTTCCTCAAAAAAGTTTCTATTCACAGCCGGGCAGACCAAAACACCAAAAATCAATCCCGCGTCATTCTCTTGAAAAAAAGATTTACTCTCTTTTTCTTTTCTGCTATACTATGGTCATGCTCATTGCCAGAATATTTTAAAAAGGTGGCATTTCACTATGGAAGTCTTATTATTGATCTACAACTTATTGCTGCAGATCCTATATTGTGTTCCCGTGGTTTATGCATGGATACTTTTCCAGCATACAAGGAACTATTTGTATCTGTATATTACAGGCTTATTTTTCTTCTATTCCGTTGAGAACGTGATTATATTCATCACAGAATTTGATAGCACGTTCGCAAAATTTTATGACACGACGTTCATGTCCGTCCCCACGGCACGGACAATTATTTTTGTTGCCGTTCTCCTGTTTCTGCTCCTGATTACGGCCTCCATCTTAAAGGAAACCGTCAATTATCTCTTGCTGGCCCTCCTGGGCCTTATCACCCTCTTCATGCTGTTTATCCCCATGATGAAGGACAGCGCCATGAAGGTGTTTATTTATTACACGCCCTGTCAGATTTTTTCATTTTTAGTCGGTATCTATGGAATGAGACGACTGAAATCGCACCCGAAGCACTATGATGAAACACTCAGGAAGCGATTTCACCGGGCTTTTTTCTGGACTGCCGTATTTTCGATCCTGATCATTGTGGAAGACTGGATCGTCATATTCAATTTTGATAATTATGGAATCCCCGGCATCCGCATCACAAACCGAAGCTTTACCGAGAACCTGATGAGTATCTACTTCGTATATACTGCGCTGCGCATCTTAGGACCCTATCTGCGTTCCTTCATGGTGTCCGCCGCCTCTGCCGAAAATGCCGAAACGCAGACGGTTTCGACCCAGGACATGCCGTCCGGGCAGGATGCCGGTTCAGAACCGGGGTCAGATTCTTCAGAATACGTACCAGACGGAGCATCCAATGGGCCCGCCCCAGCGGAACCTTCTGCACAAATTCAGGAGCCGCCGCTGGATGCCGGTTTCCGCTCTCCGGGTGCGTCCCCGGAAGACGCCTTCTCTGACAGGGCAGACTACTCCAAGTTCTATCTGTTCAGCAGGGACTACCAGCTCACGCCAAGGGAGCAGCACATCCTGCAGCTTCTGCTGGATAATAAGACGAATGTGGAGATTGCGGACGACCTGTGCATTTCCATCGGCACCGCCAAGGCGCATGTGCACAATATCTTTGCCAAGGTAGAGGTGAAGAAACGGCAGCAGCTTTTAGACGTGTATGAGAAATTCGGATAACCGCTTTTTGCCGTCCGATACGGCGCAGCAGCCTGCGCCGTACCATTTACTGTATTTTCATATCAGATCTTTTCTTTCCGCATTGCTGACGGACAGTACCGCAAACACAAAGGAAACGGCTGTCAGAATCATTGGAAACACCGCATTGTCCGACATCGTAAAATCTCCCACATTGGCCTGGGTCAGAAAAATCAGTAAAAACGAGGTAACCACCGCCGCCTTCGAAGATTTCGCAGCCAGCCCCACAAACAGCGCAATAAAGCTCATACTTACGATTGTCACGGATTTTAGGATCAGTTGGATATAAAACGCCAGGCTGCCCATGTCAAAATCAATGGCAAACGAGGACTGCATGGATCTTGCCCCGAGAAACACCCACAGATAGATCGCCAGCTTTGTCAGCGTCAGCGCCAGAAAGTTGAAGGTCCAGACCGCGATCATCTGGGACGCCAGTATCTTCTGCCGTTTGATGGGATAGGAAAACATCAAGTTCATGGTCTTGTTCTTGTAGGCGCTTACGATAAAGGCTGACAGCATCACGCTGGTATGAATCAGAAACGCCATGCTGGTGAATAATTCGATAGGCGCGGAGATCGTATCTGTCCCGGGGGCTGCATCCAACGTCCCGTCCGGATCGTTTGCGATTCCCAAAAATGCCAGTGCGAAAATAAACAGGCCCAGCAGCACCGCTGTGATGGCCGCACTGCGGATATATGCCTTGATATGATTTTTCTTCCATTCAAGTCTGATTAATTTTAACATTGCCCTACACCTCCGCCGTCAGTTTTAAGAAATAGTCTTCCAGTGTTTCCGTATGCCTGCTGATCGAAACGATCTCTACGCCGTTTTTTATCAGTTCTTTGGAGATGTTCTGGGCCGTGGCATCCGGGTCATAGATGCGTATCCTGGAGTCATCCACGATCTTGAAATTTTCCAGGCGCATCCGGTCAGCCAGCACCCAGGCCGCTTTCTTCGGATCTTCTGCGGAGAGTTCAATATAAATGGTATTGGTTTCCGCGATCTCCTTCATGGAAATTTCTTTCTTTATTCTCCCGTGGCTGATCACCCCCACCGTATCGGCAATGCTTTCGATCTCCGAGAGAAGATGGCTGGAGATCACAAAGGTCATGCCGTATTCCCTGCAGAGCATTCTGAACAGGTCCCGGATCTGTTTCATCCCCGCCGGGTCCAGACCGTTTGTGGGCTCGTCAAGAATCACCAGCTCCGGCCTGCACAAAATGGCCCGGGCGATCCCCAGACGCTGCTTCATCCCCAGCGACCAGCGTTTGACCGGCTTCTCCCCCGCGTCAGTCAGATCCAGCATTTCCAACGCTTCCTCTATGCAGCCTTTGTTGTAATACCCCATGTACTCGCAGTGGAGCCGCAGGTTTTCGATTCCGCTCATGTGTTCATAGAAGGTGGGAAATTCAATGATGCTCCCCATTCTTTTGAGCACCTCGTAGGAAGTAGGTTCCAGCTTCCTGCCGAAAATCAGGACCGTGCCGTCCGTCGGCTTCCAGAGGTTTGTGATCATCTTCATCACCGTCGTTTTCCCGGCTCCGTTGGGTCCCAAAAATCCGTAGATCTCACCTTTTTTCACATGGATATTCACGTCTGCAGCCAATTCTTTTCCATCAATTGTTTTACACAGATGGTTTGTTTGCAAAATATAAGACATCTATATGCCTCCTCTCTTTTTTGCCCCTTCCTACCAGTTAAAGTTTTTTCAAAGAGGTCTGTTTGCTTTTATGAATAGCATTATAGATCCATAGATTTTCAAAACTCTTGACCAATTCTTACGAAATTCTTTCGATTTCGAAAAGTGCCTGCGGCTCTGGCTGCTGCGGATACATTTCCTAATAATTTATTTTTTTCAATTTTACGGAAAATGTGGTTTTCACATTCGGCGTGCTGTTTAACAGGATATCTCCCCCCATCTGCCCCGCAAGGTTCTTCGCGATCGTCAGCCCCAGGCCGTTCCCCTGTATTTCCCGATTTCTGGAATCCTCCATGGTGTAGAGCCGGTCAAACACATGGGCGGCAGCTTCCGGCCCGATCCCTTTCCCCCTGTCCGTGACGTCAATGTACACATTGCGGCTGTCCTGGCGCACAAAGACGCCCAGATAGTTTCCGTCGCTGCCGTAGCGGATCACATTGGACAGCAGATTGCAAAAAATCCTCTGCAGTGCGTCCGGATCCCCCTGCACGAAAACGGCGGATTCCGGGATGGAAAGCTCCACCTCAAATTCTTTCTGCAGCAAAATGTCATAAAATTCCAGGACATTTTCCCTGCACACTTCGCTGATATTGATTTTTTCAAGACGGATATCCGTATCCCCGGCCTCCAGCTTTGCCAGGGAAAAAAACTGGTTGATCAGATCCAGCACCTGTTTTGCCTTTGCTTCCGTCTTTTCCAGCATTTCATCCTCCCCCCGGTCCAGGCGCATGATCTCCAGGTATCCAAGGATGACTGTCAGCGGGGTCTTGATATCATGGGAAATGTTGGAAAGCATTTTTTTGGAAGCGATCTCCTCCCGCTTAAAATCTGCCCTGATCTTCTGGCGTTCTGTTAACAGCCGGTTGATCTGCGCCCCCAGCTCCATCAGCACCGGATTGTCCGTAAAGACCATGACCTTCTCGTCGCTGTCAGTCTCTGAGATTTCCTCCAGCTTTTCGCAGATCTGCCGGAGCTTTTCCTGTATCCCCCGGTGAAAGGCAAACCGCTGATAGAAGACAGCAAGGAGCAAACACACAATTGCAGCAGCCATAAAAAATAAAATCGTCTCGTCACGCATCTCTGACATCTCCCAATTTATATCCGATCCCCCAGACCGTGACTATATACTCCGGTTTTCGGGGATTGTCCTCGATCTTGTTCCGCAGCCTGCTGATATGGACGTTGACCGCGTTCTCATCGCCTAAATACGCGTCATTCCAAACCAGGGAATAGATCTGCTCTTTCGTATAGACCTTCTTTGGATTCTGCAGCAGCAGCTTTAAGATCTCAAATTCCTTCGAGGTCAGTTCGATTCTGCTGCCCTGCTTTGTAACCAGATATTGGTCCAGATCCATCACAAGGCTGCCTTTTTTCAATGTCTGACCGGGCTGTCCGCCCCCTTCGGAACGGGCATACTGCGTACTCCTTCGGATATTCGCCTTGATCCGGGCCAGCACCTCTGTAACGGAAAATGGTTTCGTAATGTAATCGTCCGCCCCCAGCCCCAGTCCAAGGGTCTTGTCGGAATCCGTGTCCTTCGCCGACAGGATGATGATGGGCACCGTATGATGCTCCCGGATTCGCTCCATCACCTCCATGCCGCTCATTTTCGGGATCATCAGATCCAGCAGGACGAGGCTGAACGTATCCGAGAAAAATTTGCTGCAGGCACTCTCCCCGTCAGAGGCCGTCACCACCTCAAAGTTCTCCGTTGCCAAAAAATGTTTCAGCATGGCGCTGATCTCCGCGTCATCCTCCACCAGTAAAATCTTATTCATGTTGAAAATCCTCCTCATAATACGGCCCGAACCCGTGAAGAAAGGAATCCGATTTCGAAGTCCTCTTTGTTTTCTGCCGGCATGCTCACTTCTGTAATTTCAGAAGAAGCTGATTTCGGTTCTTCACCTGCATTTTTTCAAAAATATGGCTCATATGCTTCTTCACTGTCACCTCAGAAATGCAGAGCCTCCCGCCGATCTCCTGATTCGTAAGCCCCTCTCCCAACTGCCGCAGGATCTCCGTCTCCCGTTCCGTCAGATGGTATTTTCCCAGCAGGCTTTCATCTACGGCCCGGAAGTCGCTCTCCCTGATCCCGTTGGGATAAAGCATCTGCAGATGGGAGGACAGATGGGTATTCAATAATCCCAGAAAATAAACCTCTTCCTCCGTAAAGTCCCCCGTCTCCTTTGTGCGGAACATGGTGATTGATCCGTAGAAATGCCCCCTCACGATGGTGCACCCCAAGCCGTAATATGCCCCCAGCGGACGCATCCACTGCTGGTATATGCGGCTCTTCTCCCGCAGATGGTCGGGCATCAGGTCGGAATCCCGGTATACCACCGGTTCCGTCTGCGAAAAATTCCAGACTGTATAATCCTTGTGCTGATAATTCTGATAATAATCCTGCAATGTCTGTTCGTCCAGGTTCCCGGAATAGGGATGAAAAAACCGGATCGTCTCATCCCCGGCTCTTCCGTAGTCAAACATGGAACATTGATGCAGGATCTCCGCCTGCAGATACTCCATGACCATCTTCTGTATCTCATTCAGCCGGCTTTGCCGGTACAGTTCCAGCAGAAATCCCTGAAAACCGCGCCACCGGGTATTTGATAATTCCATCCCTTCCCTCTCCTTTCGTTTCCCCTTCCAGACCAAGGTTCTGCCTGTAAATCCTGTTCTGCCTCAGATATAACGCAACGACATATGCTACTTTAGTAGTATATCACAAAATTCCACCTTCGTACAATTTCTTTTCTTTTTTTCTGCAGGTATACTCAGATTAACGGTGTACTGTGCGGATGCGCAGACGCAATCACTGGTATATGGGCAAGCAGCAAATGAACAAATGTATACTAAGGAACTGTGCAAAAATAACTTGCCTTTTTGCGCAGAACAAATTTTCAGACACAAGGCGGAGGAATGAGGCGTACCGGGGTACGTCGATTGACGACAACGCAGTGTATGAAGATTTGGACAAGTAAAACGGTAAGATTATTTTTGCACAGTTCCTAAGATCTCAAAGGAGGAATCATCACATGAAAACCATCAAATCCACACCAAAGGCAGACGGCTACTACATGCCTGCGGAATTTGAAACCCATGAACGGGCCTGGATGCTCTGGCCGGAGCGCACGGACAACTGGCGCAACGGGGCCAAGCCGGCCCAGAAAGTATTTACGGAAGTAGCAAAGGCGATCCGCAGATTCGAGCCCATCACCGTAGGAGTCAGCGATGAGCAGTACAGCCATGCCAGATCCGTACTGCCGGATGATATCCGTGTGGTAGAATTGTCCTGCAACGACTCCTGGATCCGCGACTGCGGCCCTACCTTCGTAGTCAACGACCAGGGCGGAGTGCGTACTGTAAACTGGGATTTCAACGCATGGGGCGGTTTGTATGACGGCCTGTATTTCCCATGGGACAAGGACGACCGTGTGGCAAGCAAGATTTCTTCCATGGAAGAGGTTGACATGTACAAAGCGGAAAACTTCGTGCTGGAAGGCGGCTCCATCACGGTAGACGGGGAAGGAACCCTGGTGGTGACCGAGCAGTGCCTGCTCTCCCCGGGACGGAATCCCCATCTGAATAAGGAACAGATCGAAGAGAACTTAAAGCAGTATCTGGGCGTAGAAAAAATCATCTGGCTCAAGGACGGTATGGACCCGGACGAGACCAACGGGCACGTAGACGACGTATGCTGCTTTGCAAGGCCCGGCGAGGTGGTGGTTCCCTATACAGAGGATCAAAGCGACCCCTGGTATGAGATCCTCAAAGCCAATAAAGAGCAGTTGGAGCAGGAAACCGACGCAAAGGGGCGCAAGCTGAAAGTGCATACCATCTCCATGCCGAAGGTTCCGGTGTATTTTACGGAAGAAGAAGCCTCCGGCATCGACATCGTAGACGGCACCATCCCGCGGATCGCCGGGGAAATGACCGCTGCTTCCTATCTGAATTATCTGTATGTGAACGGCGGAATCATCGTCCCTCAGTTCGGGGACGAGAATGACGCAAAAGTGCTTGAAGAGCTCAGAGCGATCCATCCGGACCGTGAGGTGGTCGGCGTCCTTACCCGCGAGATCATCTTAGGCGGCGGAAATGTACACTGCATTACCCAGCAGCAGCCGAAAGGGCGCGTGAAATAGAATCGGTGTGGAGATGATACACGCAAAGTAATGCACTCCATATTAAAACTTATACTGCAATAGGCGGTCATTACGGCCGCCTATAAAAAAACTTACATCTTTACCCTGAGAAGTCCCCATTCCTGCAGGTCCTTAATAATGAATCACTGCAGGCACTCCCAATTCAATCATGGAATACAGGGTCTGCGCATCGTATTTGGACATATTGATGCATCCGTGAGATCCTATGGAAAGATACAGATCCCCGCCGAATGCCGGCTGCCAGTCCGCGTCGTGGAAACCGATCCCGCTCTGGGTCACCCGCATCCAATAGTCCACCTCCTGTTCGTATTCCGGCTTTCCGTCCGCCTGAATCTCCCCGATCAGGACGGTTGGGGACAATTTTTCCGAAACGTAATATACTCCGGCAGGCGTAACCTTACTTGCATCGGGAGCCCCGGTCACCACGTCGCACTGCATCGCGATCCCGCCGTTTACAACATACCACATGTGCTGCGCCGACAAATCCACATCTATATAGGTGCTGCCCCAGTCCTGCGCCCCATGCGCCGCCGCGGTCTGGCACCAGGCCGGCTCTTTGGAAAGAACCTCTCCCTTCTTGATATGATCAATCAAAAGAGCGGTTTCCCCGTCCTCATCCACCGACCACCCATAGGTCCCTCCGGAGACCTCCGCGGTTTTTCCAGCAGGCGTGGTAAAGGTACGTGAGCTTCCCAGCGTATCATAACGTTTTCCAAATTCCCGCATCCACTCCCGGACAGCAGCCTCATTCAGGGTCACATTCATATCCCCGTCCACGGACAGCCAGCCGGAGATCAGCGCCTTATCCACCACCACAGGCACGTCCATATTGTAGGTAATGCTTGCCCTGCAATAAGTATTCAGCGTCTCACATGCCGACGTTACCTGCTCAGACTGGGAGGTATATTTCGGCGTTTCATAACAGTCTTCCTGTTTCAAATCCACTTCCGCGGCAAACGTCTGTACCGAATTGGTGATGCATTCCTTCACCGCGCGGATATTGACGGCAGTCCCGTAGGACTCCGGCTCAATGACATATGTATTTCCATCATATTTCGGAAAAGCGGAGGATGCCGGAATCTGCTCTGATGTCACCGCATCCAGAGACTGAATCCGTTTCTCCAGAGCCGCCCTGTCATAGGAAAGCTCGATCTGTACATCCGATGCTTTTTTGTTCCACAATTTGACCGGCCATTGGAACGCGTTCTGCTGTTTCAGCACCGCTTTGATCTCGCCGCCCTCCCTGCAGGTCAGGGAAATCTCACTGCCATGGATGGTCTCTGTCCCGCTCCCGTTCGCTATGACCGTCAGCGAATACCCTTCCGTCCGCTCTTTGAAAAACGCCTCCGCAGCTTCTGCCGTCTGCCCGGAAAAATCCTGCCCGTTGATGATCGTATTTGGAAAGAAATGCTTCATAAAGTAAAAAGACACACACAGATACGCGATGCACAAAGAGCCGATTACCGCTGCAGAGGCCACAAGCAGCTTCTGTCTGAATGCCTGCTTCTGCCCGGAATTATTCTTCTGTCTGGAAGTCTGCTTTTTTCCGGAAGTACGCTTTTTCCCGGAAACGTATTTCCGTTCCGAAACTTGCTTCTGCCCGGAAATACGTTTCTGTTTGGAAGCGTTATTTTGGATGGAAACGTTTTTTTGTTTCTCTTGATTTTTACCGGATGTTCTGCCGTCCTTTTTCGCGCTCATGATTATTTATCCTTTCGTACTGCCCCAGCTTTGCCTGCCGTTTCGGACCGTTACTTTTCTTTATTTTATAATAGCCATGAGCAATTTTCAATTGACCCGGTGTAACCGTATTGTAAAAATTAAAAGCGCTGATTACCGTTCATGATCTGAAGCAGAGGATTTATATCTGCGGCTCGCGATCTTTTTAGAACGAATTACTGCATAGGCGTCCCTACTTCGATCAGATTCCCGTCCGGATCATAAAAACGAATGACTTTCTGCCCCCAGCTATGCGTCATCAGCCGGTTAACATACTGAATCGAGGGATATAATTTTTCCAGCTTACAGACAAATGCTTCTATATCCTTTTCCTCAAAGTACAGTTCGCAGGAGTTATTTTCAGGAATAATATCCCTTCCCAGGAACTGTTTCCAGATTTTTTCATCCTGTAGCACAAGACCTTCCGTTAAAATCATATTGCCGTCGTTGTCAAGCAGCAGATCAAGACCGAACAGGTCATGATAGAACTGTCTTGACTTTTCAATCTCTTTCACAACGATCAAAACATTCTTTAATTTCATTGTCCATACCTCTCTCTTGTAACCAATTCCCGTATTGTTTTTTTGCTTTTCACAGTAACTTTTTTCCAAAACTTTACGCCGCCTTTACAATATTTTTTCGTAAAGGTGAAACCAGGGAAGCCCGTACGCTTCGTATCCCAGACTGACCGTTCCGACCAACTGATATCCGCATTTTTGGTAAAGCCGCTCTGCAGGAATGTTATCTTTTACAACGTCGAGTCGGATGCTTATACACTGTTCTCTGCGTGCCGCACGTTCCGCAAACATCAGTAATTCTGTGGCGACCCCGCACTTTAGGAAGTCTGGGTGGACGGCAAGGGTGTAAATCACATATATATGCTGATAATCATCCTCCGTCAGCCATCTGCCGTTTTTATATCCTTCCTCCGGTTCGTGTTTTAAGATCATCGCTCCTGCAGTTTTGCTGCCGATACAGGCAATATACAGCCCGTCGGCCATTAGCCCTTTTTCTGCGTCACGGCGGCTTGGATAACTCCCTTTTTGCCATCCCGGATAATTTTTATGCGTTTCTAAATAGCCGCAGATATCTTCGTACAGCTTCTCGATACTGTCAAGGTCTGATTCTGCGGCTTTTCTAATCTGAATGTCCTGTTCCATGATTCGGTTCTCCTTTTTTAATAACTCCAACAGGAAGCCCTGGAAATTATGCCACCGGGCATTGGATAATTCCATTGCTCTCTCCCTTCCATTTTATTTTTCAAAGCCAGCTATTCATGCTACTTTAGTAGTATATCACAAAATTCCACCTTCGTACAATTTCTTTTTACACGCAGGTATACTAAGGTCACAAACTGTTACATGTCACACACTGACCAATCACTACGCTGATTGGTCAGGAGGATGCACATAAAAGCTGGGATTCAGGCCGTCCATTGCCGTAGGCAATTTTAAATGACGGCCTGAGTTACAGGGCACGCCTGGCCAAGGTGTGACCTGTAACCACAAACTGACAAATGGACAAGTAACAATTTCCATGAGGAACAAACACATGAAAAGCAACGGAGCAAAGCCAGCCCAGAAGGTATTTACGGAAGTCGCAAAGGCGATCTGCGGATGCCCTGATGCTCCTTTTCCAGCATGTAGCAGATTTCCTGAATATCGTTATGGCACAGGGATTTTCCGAACATCTGTCCCACCGCTTCCGGGAGCTTGTGGGCTTCATCGATCGCCAACGCCCGGTAATCGGATAGGAGCGGACGATAGCCCTTTACCCGATGGGAGGCGTCCAAAGGATAAAAAGCAGGCGACACCTCCTTGTCTCACTGAGGTACCGCCTGTTTTCATCTAAGTATACGATTTTTCTGTATCTTATACTTCGTACACAACTTCACCATCCATGATGGTCGTCACAACCCTGGTATCCAAAATCTTCTGCGGCTCCACTGCAAACAGGTTCTGATCGAGAACAATGATATCTGCCAGCTTTCCTTCCGCCAGCGTACCGAGATCCTGTTCACAGCCTTCCGCATAAGCCGATCCCCAGGTGTAAGCCTTCAATGCCTCCGCCAGCGTGATCCGCTGCCCGGGATACCAGCCGCCCTCCGGCTTGCCGTCAAAGGTCTGGCGTGTCACTGCCCCGTAGATCTCACACATGGGCTCAATGCCCACTACCGGAAAATCGCTTCCCAGTGAAAGCACCATTCCTGCGTCCAGCAGTTCACGCATGGGCCAGGAATGCCTTGCCCGCTCGCTTCCCACAGCGGCTTCCTTGTCGCCGTACAATCCGTTTCCCTTATCGCCGCCCTCCAGGTCAAAGAGCATATGCCAGGGCTGCATGCATCCGCAGATGCCGAGCTTTGCAAAGCGCGGGATATCCTCCGGATGTATGGTCTCCAGGTGCTCCTGCACATGGCGGAGATTCTGTTTTCCATAGAGTCTTTCGCCCTCCTCAAAAATGTCCAGCATCTCACGGACCGCCCGGTCTCCGATGGTGTGGATCCGAAGCGCCACTCCGTCTTTGATCGCTTCCAGCGCCTGTTTTCTAAACTCCGTCATGTCCACAGAGGTCGTACCGCAGGTACTTGGGTCGTTTCTATAAGGCTCCAGAAGATATGCGGTAAATACACTGGTCACACCGTCGATCAGCTGCTTTAATCCCTGAATCCTAAGCTTCCCATCCGAGTATTTTTTCTGCAGAGCAGAAAAGCTTTCCTTCTCATATTCCGCAATATTCGGATACAGCATCACTCTGGAGGTCAGCGTCCCCTTCTCTTCCATTTTTTCAAAATACGGAAGCGGGTCGTCATGAGCCCCGTAAGGCGCCACCAGACTGCAGCTGGTTATTCCCAGCTTCTTCATCTTGTCGAACAGGTTCTCATAGATCTGCAGATAAACCTCGTCCGTAGGACTGCAGATCTCATCTGTAAACATGAACGAAGCGCCGTCATAAAACCGTCCCGTCAATTCTCCCTTTTCATCCTTCTCGATCAGGCCGTCCGCCGGACTTTCCGTTTCCTTTGTGATCCCGATCTTCTCAATGGCACAGGTATTGACCACGATGGTATGCATGTCCGCCATCTGAAGTACCACCGGCCTGTCCGAAATCACCCGGTCAATGTCATGATACGTGGGAAGTGTCTGATCTTCCCAAATCAGGTTATTCATCATATAGCCGAATACCCACTCGTTATCCGGATGGCAGTCCGCATACTCCTTTGCCATCCGGATGGCATCCTCTCTGCTTCCGGATTCCAGCAAGCTGAAGGAAAAGTCCGGATCCTCCAAAAATGCTCCCTGGGTAATATGCGTGTGTCCATCGTTAAAGCCGGGCATGATCAGCCGGTCGCCGCAGTCGATCACTCTGGTATCCGGTCCGATGTATCCGTCAATTCCGTCTCCCTTTACCACAGCCGCAATCCGATTTCCTTCCACTGCGACTCCGCCTGCAAAAGGCTCTGCGCCTGTTCCGTCAAATATCGCGTTTCCTTTAATTACAATTTTTGCTTTTTCCATATGTATTCCTTCCTCTTTTCATTCATTTTCTACGCAGCCTTCATGTTTTTCAGACGTTTGATCTCCATCGCCGCCAGTACCAGCGACAATACAAATGACAGAATATCGGATACCGGCTGTGAGAACCAGACGCCGGTAATCCCCAGCGTATTTGCCATGATAAAGATGGCCGGGATCCCGAAAATGATATAACGGCAGATTCCCAATACGGTAGACTCTACCACACTCTCTACTGCCTGGAAATACCCGGACATCAGGTTGGCCGTCAGCCCCAGCGCGGTACAGGAAATCACAATCCTTGTATATTTTGCCGCAATCGGGATCAGCTCCGAGCCTGCCCCGATGAACAGCGCGCAAACTGGTGTTGCCGCAAGCCAGAATACGATCGCCAGAACATAGACCGCAATCAGGTTGCCGCCGATCCCTACCTTGATCAAATCCTTGACACGGTCATAAAGCTTTGCGCCGAAATTGTAGCTTGCGATAGGCTGTAAACCTCCGGTCGTAGACTGGGTGATCATCATCAGAATGTAGACCACGTATCCGTTGATGACTGCAAATGCCGCGATGTCCAGCTCCCCTCCGAATTTTCCCAGAAAGTTATTAAGCACAATGGTAAATACGGTGGAGGATGCCTGTACCAGAAGATACGGGAATCCGATCTTCACGATATTTGCAATAATCTCTTTATCCAAATGCAGATCTGACATCTGAACCTTGAAAATGGTATTCTTGCTGAAGAAAAAGTACAGAATAAAAAATCCCCAGATTCCGATGGAGGACGCATAATAGCCTGCGCATCCCGCAATCCCCAGTTTCAGGATAAATACACTCGCATAGAGCCACACCAGCGCTAAAATCGCGGAAAGTGTCATGGCCCAGGTAGCGATGCTCGGCTTTTCATCTACCCTCGCCATATAAACCGCAATATGACCGATGATGCAAAAAGGATATCCAAACATAAATATACGGATAAATAATACGATGGAATCAAACAGATCCGGTGTCGCTCCCAAAAGCCCCGCGATCGGTCCGGCAAAAATAAAAATCACAGCTGCAATGGCAACAATGGCGATAAAGCTGAACCACAGTCCCTGTCCATAGACTCTTCTTGCCCCCTGCTCATCGCCGTCTCCCAGCTTCATGGCAGCCAGTGTGGAAACACCGATCGCAAAGAAGCCTCCCAGCGCAAGCATGAAATATTCCAACGGCATGATCAGTCCTACGCAGGCAAGCCCTGTCTCTCCCAGACCTCTTCCTATAATGATACCTTCCAGGATGACCATGATCGCCTGTGCCAGCATCCCGATTAATGTAAGAAAACTGTACTTCACAAACAGCCCAGCCACCGGTTTCGTACCAAGCTCTCTGGATTCGGAACCCTGTTCCTGTTTCATTTCTTCACTCATTTTGTTGTTCTCCTTCCTTTTCTTCTGTGGATTTTACCTGCCAATCCGACCCGCTTGCTTCCTGAGTACTTCCTTGCGATCTGACTCACCTGCTTCACGAGTGTTGTCTCATGATTCTTGTTTTGCGAATTTGTCACATTGGCACACTTGCTTTTCTATGCTTTGTATTATATGACAGTTTATGCTGCGTTTACACTCCTATTTTTTGTACATTTTACCTAAACTTTATGTCTAAACCAGCCTAAACCATATCCAAACCCGTAGAAAAAAATCAGGCAATGCCCCTTTCCTGAGACATTGCCTGATATGTTCTGTTTCTTCTATTCTGATTGCGCAGAATCTTAGGAACTGTATGAAAATATCTTATGCATCTTGCTTGTCTGATTGTACAGATCGAAGAAATAACCAGCGCAATCTGCACAGGTTATTTTCCTGCTGTTCCTTATCCCCGGCTCTTTGTTCCGGTTCCGTCCCGCTTCGCCACCTTCAGACGGTTCAGCATGATCTCCTTCTCTCCGAATTTTCCTTTCGCTTCCGTCCCTTCCTCGAACAGATACACCGTTTCCAGTTCATCCTTTTTCTGCAGCTTCATGCCCCGGACGCCTACGGCGCCTTTTTTCTTCTCCGGAATCTCGGCTGCCGGGAACCGCAGGAAGTACCCGCCCTTCGTCTGCAGCACGGCATGCTGGTTCTCCGTCACGACCTGGACAGAGATCACCGCGTCCTCCTCCTGGAGCTTCGTAGCAGCGATCGTGCGCTTCGCCACCTGGAATTCCGCGCCTTCCACACGCTTGATCATCCCCTGCCTGGTGGCAAAGAGCAACTTCGCATACCGCATCTGCTCCATATCGCAGACCATCACGATCTGCTCCTCTGCGCTGGCATAGTTACTCACATTATCGATCGGTGTCCCCTTATCCCGGAATTTCCCATAAGGCAGATCCAGAACCTTGATCTGGTGCATCTTGCCCGTATCTGTGAAAATGCAGATCTTCCCGGTATTCATGCAGTGGATGATATACTTGTTCTCACTGTCCGCCGCCTCCCGGTTCCGCTCATATACGGATACGTCCACGGTTTTCGCATAGCCGAAGCGGTCCATCAGAAATACCACTTCCTGCTCTTCGATCTTCTTCTCCTCAAATACCGCTTCCTCCGCATTTTCAATGGCTGTGCGCCGCTTCCTTCCGTACTCCTTCCGGAATGCGTCCAGCTCATCCATGATCACCTGGGCCATGGAATCATAGTTATTCAGGATGTCCTCATATCTCGCGATATGCTTCAGCGTTTCCTCATGCTCCTTCTGCAGCGCCTCGATTTCCAGGCCGATCAGCTTGTACAGGCGCATTTCCAGGATCGCCGTCGCCTGCCGCTCTGTAAACCGGAGCATGGCCGCCATCTTTTTGGAAATGCCGGACTTGAACTTGATGTTGTCGGTGACCCCGTTGACCAGACAGTTTCTCGCATCCTTCACGGACTTGCTTCCCCGAAGGATCTCGATGATCAGGTCGATCACGTCACAGGCCTTGATCAGCCCTTCCTGAACCTCCTTGCGCTCCAGCTCCTTGGCAAGGAGGGTCTTATATTTTCTCGTAGCCAGTTCAAACTGGAAATCCACGTGATGCTCAATGATCGCTTTCAGCCCCAGTGTCTCCGGCCTGCCATTCGCTACGGCCAGCATATTGACGCCGAAGGTATCCTCCAGCCGGGTCTTCTTGTAGAGCATATTTTTCAGGTTTTCGACATCTGCGCCCTTTTTCAGCTCCAGCACGATCCGAATGCCTTCCTTGGAAGACTGGTTGGAAATGTCCACGATATCCGTCGTCTTTTTCGTCTCCACAAGACCGGCCACATCATTGAGAAATTTTCCGATCCCGCTTCCGATCATGGTGTAGGGGATCTCCGTGATAACAAGCTGTTTCTTGCCGCCTTTGAGCTCCTCGGTCTCCACCTTGCCCCTCAGCTTGATCTTCCCCTGTCCGGTCTCGTAGATATTCAGCAGTTCGTCCTTGTTCACCACGATCCCTCCGGTAGGGAAATCCGGTCCTTTTACATAGCGCATGAGCTGTTTGGTGCTGATCTCGTCATTCTTCATATAAGCCTTGACCGCATCAATCACCTCGCACAGGTTATGGGTGGGAATGCTGGTGGCCATTCCCACTGCGATGCCCTCCGCGCCGTTGATCAGAAGGTTGGGTACACGCACCGGGAGTACCAGCGGTTCCTTCTCTGTCTCGTCAAAATTGGGGCCAAAGTCTACCACATTTTTATCCAAGTCGGACAGGTACGCCTCCTGGGTAAACTTTGAGAGCCGGGCCTCCGTATAACGCATGGCCGCAGCTCCGTCTCCTTCAATGGAACCAAAATTGCCGTGGCCGTCCACAAGGATCATGCCCTTCTTAAATTCCTGTGCCATCACCACCAGCGCTTCGTAGATGGAACTGTCGCCATGGGGATGGTATTTACCCATGGTATCTCCCACGATACGGGCGCATTTTCGATAGGGCCGGTCATACCGGATCCCCAACTCATGCATGTCATAGAGGGTCCTGCGCTGGACCGGCTTCAGCCCGTCCCGGACATCCGGCAGAGCCCTGGCAATGATCACGCTCATGGCATAATCAATATATGATTTTTTCATCAGGTCCGAATACTCGGTCCGGATGATCTGTGGTTCATTACTCATAGTTCTCTCCTATCCTGCTCTGAACAGTTATACTATGGAACTGTCCCTAAGCGCCAGATAAATCGGCCGTGAGCATACTTCGATTAAATATCCAGCTCCGCCTCGGTGGCATTTTCATAGATAAATGCCCGTCTCGGCGGTACCTCCGTTCCCATCAGCATCTCCGTGACACCGGATGCCATTCTTGCGTCCTCAATCTCCACCAGCTTCAAGAGCCGGTTCTCCGGATCCAGTGTGGTTTCCCAGAGCTGCTGGGCATCCATCTCCCCAAGACCTTTGTACCTCTGCAGGGTAAATCCGCCGTCATGGGTCTTCCGATACCGTTCCAGCGCGGCATCGTCGTAGAGGTATTCCTCCTCTCCCTTCTTCGGCATGGCCTTATACAGCGGAGGCATGGCAATATAGACGTGGCCTTCGTAGATCAGCTCCGGCATGAACCGATAGAACAAGGTCAGCAGAAGCGTGGAAATATGTGCCCCGTCCACGTCCGCATCGGCCATAATGATGATCTTGTCATAGCGCAGCTTCGTGATGTCAAAGTCATTTCCATAGCCTTCGGAAAATCCGCATCCAAAGGCATTGATCATGGTCTTGATCTCCGCGTTTGCAAGCACTTTGTCGATGCTGGCCTTCTCCACGTTCAATATTTTCCCACGGATGGGCAGGATGGCCTGATAATTCCGATCCCGGGCGGTCTTTGCGGAACCGCCGGCGGAATCTCCCTCCACGATAAAGATCTCACATTTCTTCGGGTCGCGGCTCTCACAGTTGGCCAGCTTTCCGTTGCTGTCAAAGGAATACTTCTGCTTGGTCAGCAGGTTGGTCTTGGCCTTTTCCTCGGTCTTACGGATCTTTGCCGCTTTCTCGGCGCTGGACAGAACGGTCTTTAAGGTCTCCAGGTTCCGGTCAAAATACAGAACAATCTCGTCCCCGGTCACCTTTCCCGCCGCCTTTGCCGCATCCGGGTTGTCCAGCTTGGTCTTGGTCTGGCCCTCGAACCGGGGATCCGGATGCTTGATGGATACGATCGCCGTCATGCCGTTTCGGATATCCGCCCCGGTAAAATTGGCATCCTTTTCCTTCAGGATCCCCAGCTCCCTCGCATACTGGTTCATCACCGTGGTAAAGGTCGTCTTAAATCCGGTCAGGTGTGTGCCGCCCTCCGAGTTGAAAATATTATTGCAGAAGCCCAGCACATTTTCATGAAATTCATTGACATACTGCAATGCTACCTCCACCTCAATGCCCTCGGACTCTCCTTTAAAATATATGGGATCATGCAAGGCTTCCTTTTTCTGATTCAGTTCCCGGATAAATCCCATGATCCCGTCCGGCTCATGAAATACCACATGCTCCGGCGATTCCGGACGTTTGTCGTCAAATACGATGGTAAGCCTGGGATTCAGATAGGCGGTCTCGTGCATCCTGCTCTTGACTTCCTCCGCCCGGAAGCGGGTCTTTTCAAAAATCGTATCGTCGGGCAGGAAATTGATCTTCGTACCGGTCTTTCTCGTCTTTCCCACAATGGGAAGGAGTCCCTCTTCCAGCTCGATCACCGGGATTCCTTTCTCGTATCGGTCATGGTGGACAGCTCCCTCCCGGCTGATCCAGACATCCATGTGGTTGGACAGCGCATTGACCACGGAGGAACCCACTCCGTGAAGACCGCCGCTTGTCTTATAGACCGAATCGTCAAACTTTCCCCCCGCATGCAGCGTGGTATAGACCAGACGGGCGGCGGAGATTCCCTTCTGGTGCATCCCCACCGGCACGCCCCGGCCGTTATCCTCCACCGTGGCGGAACCGTCCCTTTCCAATGTGACATGAATCTCCGAGCAGAAGCCTGCCAGATGTTCGTCCACCGCATTGTCCACAATCTCGTAGATCAGATGGTTCAGTCCCTTGGTGGACACACTGCCGATATACATGCCCGGCCGCTTCCTGACCGCTTCCAGCCCCTCCAATACCGCAATGCTGTCCGCATCGTATGTATTCTGCTTACTCATAAAGACTCTCCTTTTTCAAAACCTGTCTATGAAAATAAATCCTTTCTTCTTTCCGATATTCCTGATTAGCGCAATTCCTATTATAACAAGATTTAAAAGTTTTTCAAGTTGTTTTCCCGGCGTTGTTGATTTCCCGCTTATTAAAGCAAAGGCTTTTGATGGTATTTCTTACCGCCAAAAGCCTTTTTACTGTTTCGTACTTTATTCTATATCAAAAACATCGATCGTTAATTACTGTCCGTAACCTCCACAAGATAACACTCATCATGACAGCTTCTTCCCTGATTCATGAGCAGCAATGGAAATTCATCATAATATTTCATATGGTTCTCACGGAGGATCTGTCCGATATTCTGTCTTTCCGGCGGGATCACCCGCTGCTTTACCCAGCGCAGGCTCCATTCTTTCCCGATCCGGCGCTGTCCCTTTTTTATAAAATCTGCTATGATCAGAGGCGCTTCCACACTTTTTACATCATCCGGTATTTCAATCTGGTACTCCCTCTTCATCTCATCGTATAACAAATATGCAACGGTTTTATCATGATAAAATCTATTCTTCACCGCAAATCTGTACATATCTTTCCCACCTCTTCCATAACATATTCCAGATTTTTTCCAGATGCTCCGCATGCAGTACGCCATCCAGACCGCTTAACAGCTTCTCTCTGTCATGCTCCCGCAGTCTCCCGTCAAACCAATGCAATCCCTTTGGGATAAAACGGAGATTATACTCCGAAGACTTTGAGCCTATAAAGTTATTCACTGCCTTATCTTCCAGAATGTCATATTTCCGTATACTTTCTATATTTCCGTAGCAGGAAAACAGCAGGGAAATTCCCTGGTCAAACAGCGGTGCCGGACGCGCCTGATCTTCTCCATCTATCAAGATCTCGATATTTGCTCCGTGGCGGTCCCGATTGCAGATCAAGTAGTCTATCGTCAGGATTTGATACAAATAGGCTGACCAGCCCATCCTGATAAAAAAATCCAGCGGACTCTCCGCTTGCTGTCTGTGCAGATCATAAAAGACCTCAAATGGCATCTTCCGTTCATCTTCTTTCCGGAAATTCTTTGACCTGGTTATATACGTATCCATTTCTTTTCCATCGATACAGATCAGAGCATGCAGCAATTGGTAATGTAAATGCGGTATCTGCAATATCTCCAAAAGTCTTGACACAATGAGTTCATTGATACATTCGTGCCCGAATACACCTCTGTAGCTGTCATAATTGGACAATTTATAATAGTATCTCTGTCCGTTTTGTTCTTCATATGCTTTTAAAAAACATCCGGGAGTTCCCGGAGATAATTTTGTATCAGACCAGTTTAAATGCCTGAAATCCTGAATTTCCCATATAAAATCTTCCATATCCTCACCATCTCTGCATATAAAGTTAAGGCTTCCGTCAATATTTTACGTTACAGTTACCTATTATAAACGATTTTTGTTCATTTGTCACTTATTGATCTGTCCGTCCCGTGCCGTATCACGCCTTCCCAACGCTTCCACAGACCTTCATTTTATCCATCACATACATTTTCACCTCTTCCCGTCCCTGCGCGTTATACTTCTTCGGGTCAAAGGTATCCGGATTTTCTTTCAGGACTTTTTTCACACCCTTCGAAAACGCGATCCGCAGGTCTGTCGCGTAGTTGACCTTACAGATCCCCCTGCGGATGCATTCCTTCACCGCCTCGTTAGGAACTCCCGATGTACCGTGCAGGACAAGTGGGATGCTGACTACTTTACGGATCTCGCTGAGCCGTTCCACATCCAGCTTTGGAATCCCTTTATAGACTCCGTGGGCGGTGCCGATCGCCACGGCCAGAAAATCTACCCCTGTAGCTTCCACAAATTCCTTCGCCTGCTGCGGATCCGCCCTTCCGGGCATCCAGCAATACTGTTTTGTTGTAACTAATGGCATAATGAGCCTCCTTCTATTTTCGTAATCTTTACTTGATCGACCAGTTTTGCGTAAACATCCGGGTCAAAATACCCGGTGCTTGGGGACATCGCATTCGCGGAAGCGACCGCCACCGCGAACTGCAGCGATTTCTCCGGTTCATAATTCCGGAAGAGCGCAACTGAAAGCGCCCCACACCGATCATCAGGCCGGAGCGGATGGCCTTCCCTACTTTTACCCCAATACATACACTGATCACCGGGATTCCGTAATCTCTCTTTACCTTGGAGGTAGGCACGATCAGAACTGCCCCGGAAAGGTTGGATTCGATCTCCGAGATCCGGATCTGGCAGATCTCCACGTCGATCCCGTTCTTTTTGCAAAGCTCCACTACTTTATTTGCCGCGATTGTTGAAGTTGCTACTGCTCCGCCGCATGCTACGATCACTTTCTTTTTCATAATCAATTCTCCTTTTCTTTTATAATCTCAATCATCGTTTCTTCGTCTTGTGCTTCTGCGATCTGTTCCAATACTGCCTTATCCTGAATGATAGACAGGATCCTCTGCAGTTCTTCCATGTGCGCCTTCGGTTCTACCACTGCCAGCATGAATACCAGCTTTACGCTGACCTCCTCGTCATCACTGCCCATCTGGATAAATGTGACCGGATTTTTCAGCACCGCGATGGCCGTCGCGGCCTGGTTTACATGGCTTACATCCGTGTGGGGGATCGCCACGCCGAAGCCTTCTATATCCAGTCCGGTGGGATAATCCTTTTCCCTTGTACATAATGCTTCTATATAAGTGCTTTTTGCATAGCCTTCACGGATCAGCGCTCCGCCAAGCTGCCGGAAAACATCCTCACAGGAGTCTGCTTCCATTTCTTTCACAATCAGGGATTTTTTTAAGGCCTCCCAAATCATTGTTTCTGCCTCCTCTTCTTTTTATATCTGCGATTCTCTATACCGGTTTTTGAATCTCAAACAGCCATTCCTTTCCGGAGAACCGCGATCCTTACATGACGCTGGTCTGTCAGCGGCCTGTAATGCTTACCCTGCAGGTCTTCCCTGCCTGTGACTCTATACTAGCACGTCCTGAGAGTAAAAAACAGTCAAAGGTTTTTCCACATTTTTGCAAAAATATAGAATGGTAAAAAACGTTTCCAGCGGATTGGAAATGTTCTTTACCATTCTCAGTATCCTTTCAAACAGATCGGAACGCCAGCCTTGAGTTCCGTCCTGCTTCGTAAACAATCTGCTGCTGTCCCTGCCTATAATCCGTACTCATACTCTTCTATGATCCGTGCCGCCTCGGCAGGTGTCCGGCATTCGTGCAGCTTCTGTTTGAACTGTTCCGTCTGGAGCATATTGACCAGATTGAAAAATGCTTTCAGATAGGTCTTATGATCCACTGCGCTCAGGCAGCATACAAATTCCACCGGGTCAAACTCCTCACTTCCAAAGCTAACCGGGGTTTTCAGCCGGATCAGGTGCATTCCCACCTTGATGCTGCCGGCCTCCAGCCCCTCATGGGGCACCGCAAATGGATTCCCATCTCATCCGAAATCTTTTCGATCAGCGCCCTGGTGATCATCTGGATCTTGACCACATTTTTCTGGACTGTCCTGCGTTTTAAGTACCTTGCGCCTGCAAGCAGCTCGCTCGATAACGTTCTTTTGTTCATATTATCTCCTTGATGAAACACATTTATATTACAATCCAGTTACAAGCAGCCTGTTTACTTTACACTTTCATTTTTCCGGACTTCCGGTAAGCTTCCGCTGCCAGCATCCCCTGTGCGATCCGGCATGCCTGGTCATAATAATAGTTCACCGCAGCAGCCAGCACATTCCCGCGTTTTCCTTCCAGCAGGTCTTGGCTGAACGCCACCTCCCGATAATAAGGGCGTAGCTTCCCCTCGACCAGAAGATGATTTTCCTGGCTGTCAAGGTTCACGATCAATTGCGGAGAATCCCCTATGATCAGCCGATTCCCCTCCCGGCGCATTTCTATTTTTTTTCTCTCCATAACCCAATCCTGCCAATCCCTTTATCTGTTCCATATCCTCACGGTGCATCTACCAATACTTTTCCATTTTCCAAATTTTCTTTCCCTGCTGAAACAAATCCAGATATTCCATTTTCTGTCGGATTGTACAGGCAATTTGCGCTGCCCTGGTTTCCGGCATATCCGTATACTCCTTTATCATCCTTTCCGCCTCTTCGTAAAAACCGTCAAGCAGCTTTAGATCCACCAGCCCTGTCTGCTTTACATACCGGAGCATATCCACCTCCCGGCCGCAGAAGGAACTCACCGGAATATTCAGAAGGCGGCGTCCGGAAGGAATGATCTCCTGGTTGTAAAACAGGGCATTTCCCGTATCAAAAATGGGAGCCATGGCAGTCAGCCGGTGCTTTGACGAATCATACAGAAACCCAAAATTATTATAGTGTCGGTCCGTATTGCTCAGAATAAAATCTGTCATGATCGTATATTCCAGCTGTTCACGCACAGTGCCTTCGTCCATTCCATACTGTACCGCCTGACTGATCACGGCTTCAAATTCAGAAACCGCATTGGGCACCTTATAATCCTTCACCAGCTGATATGCAGATACAAATTCAAGCTCCGAAGAAGTAAACATCGGATTCAGAGAGCAGGGGTACTCCCGTCCTTCAGCCAGGATCCTGTCAAGCTGATAGGATACATAATTTTTCCAACCCAGCCTTTCATGCAGTCTGCTTGCAATCACCTCGTTCACGGACTGCTGACCATAGTCATTCATATTGACCTTCATCAGATAGCGGATGTTGTCCATGATCACCCATTTTTTCTTCATTTCTCCGTTTACAGAAGAAGCTGGGGAAAATTTGGAAATGTGAGACTTCATGTCGATCCTTCCGGATCCGGTCAGCAGATTTCCCAACTCATCCGCAAAATCATGGTCATAAAAATTCAGGTCTTTCCAATACAGTTCTTCCCCGATGGGCTGCATCCAGTAATGGTCCGTAAGGCTCAGTCCATAGGCTGACAGCATCAGAGAAAGATTCGTTTCCTCCCGCAGATAGTTCAGCACCTGCTGGATGCCTCTGCGGGTATCCGGTACGGCACGGGATGCCCACCAGGCCGCAATCCTGCCGCCGTCCTCTCCCACACCCGGCGGAAGTTCTTCCGGCAAAAAGATATCCGGTACATACTCAATTTTTCCGCTTGCCCTGTCTATCTGAACCATTGCCACGTCCAGATCCTTGTGCTTTAGTAAATAAAGTCCGGAGCTTATCATTGGATTTCCCTTTACGTCATTTTTATCCCGCCCCATGGACACCTCCTATATTACAGACTTCTACCTGACTCTCCACAATTGGACCAGAAAAAATATCATCGGCCCGAATGTCAGTAACAGCGTTGCTGCTAAAAACCAGGGCGGCATGTAGTTCTCATGCCAGCTTGTGATAAAAGAAAAGATCAGCACCACAGAGAATTTCAGGCAGACGAGCATGTGATACAAAATCCGATACACCCTTGTCCGATTTCGCGCCGTAATCTTTACACCGGTATTCCACGCCTGCGGAAAGTGCTCCAGTACGGACATTCCCAGATACATCACCCAGTTCAGCACAATCAGGAAGATCAGGGAACCTTTTCCTGTCATCGAATCCACTTCCCCGGCAAAATTATAATGTCCCGGCACTTCCGCCGGTATCTGATTCCATCCGATCATGAAATATAGCGTGGATCCCGCCAGGCATAAGATACATAAAATCTGCATTGCCATTCCAAATTTTGTTTTTATCTTCATCACCTGAATCCTCCCTTTGATCTGCCTGTTTTCCTGCATCCCTTTTTACAAGTGTCACGGCTGACCATGGCAGGAAAAGCATGATCGCAGCCGAAAGCATCAGCCATACTGTAAAATTCTTTTTCACTGCCGCACTCCTTTCCGGAAATATTCCCAGCCCATGTACTAAGCCCGTGAATAACGATCATCATGCATTGCAATCTGCGGCCTGGCTGAACGTAAATTATAAATATCATTTTACCATATTCACAGACATTTTTCTATCCCTTTGGTTCATCAAAAAACCCGTTGTTACAGTTCACGGCCGCAAACTGTAACGCATAAAAAACGGGAGAGGCACTTTTGCCCCTCCCCGTCTGCTTAACCGTTGATCTCCAACACCTTATAATCCTGATCCTCAACCGCCTTTTTCAGCACATCATTGGCAATCTCCGCATTCAATGTTACCACCGCTGTGCCTGCCTCATGGCTGACCTGGGCCGCATCCACCTCCGGCAGTGCCTCCAGGCATTTTTTCACGGCTGCCTCGCAGTGTCCGCACATCATCCCTTCAATCTTCATTGTTCTTTCCATCACTGTTACCTCCTGCTTTCTTTTTACTTTGATCTTTTTGTCTTTCTTTGTATCATGTATCTTAAACCAGTTCAGCCGCAGTGCGTTTGTCACCACGCAGAAGCTGGACAGGCTCATCGCCGCTGCCCCGAACATGGGGTTCAGTTTCAGCCCGAAGATCGGGAACCAGATCCCTGCTGCCAGCGGTATCCCGATCACATTGTAGAAAAATGCCCAAAACAGGTTTTCATGGATATTGCGCAGTGCCGCGCGGCTCAGTCGGATAGCAGCCGGCACATCGCTCAGGCGGCTCTTCATCAGGACCACATCCGCCGCGTCGATCGCAATATCCGTTCCCGCTCCGATGGCAATCCCCATATCTGCCCTGGTCAGGGCCGGCGCATCGTTGATCCCGTCCCCGACCATTGCTGTTTTGCCTTTCTGCTTCAGGGCACGGATCACGCTTTCCTTTCCATCCGGAAGGACACCCGCAATCACCTCGTCCACTCCGGCCTGTTTACCGATGGCCTTTGCGGTCCGCTCATTATCCCCCGTCAGCATGACGACCCGGATGCCCATATTCTGGAGCTCTTTGATGGCCCTGGGGCTGTCCTCTTTGATCACATCCGCCACAGCGATGATTCCGGCAAGCTGACCGTTGCTGCTGAAAAACAGCGGGGTTTTCCCCTCTTCTGCCAGATGCTCGGCCTGCCTGCGCATGGCATCTGTGACCTCTGCATACTGGCTGATGAATTTCAGATTCCCACCTTTCAAGGTGAGTTCCCCTTTCAGCACCGCTGACAGTCCATTTCCCGGAAGCGCCTCAAAGTCACTGACCTCCTGCACTTTCAAACCGCGTTCCTCTGCCTCTGTCAGGATCGCCCTTGCAAGAGGATGTTCACTTTTGTGCTCCAACGCATAAGCCAGCTCTAAAAGCCCGGACTCGGAAATCCCCTCTGCCGGCAGCAGGTCCGTCACCTTCGGCTCCCCGCTGGTTATGGTTCCTGTCTTGTCCAGCGCAACGATCTCCATCTTCCCGGTCTCTTCCAGAGAAACCGCGGTCTTGAACATGATTCCGTTTTTGGCTCCCACGCCGTTTCCCACCATGATGGCTACCGGAGTCGCAAGCCCCAATGCACAGGGACAGCTGATGACCAGAACCGAGATCCCCCTTGCCAGCGCGAACCCGATCCCTTCTCCCGCAATCAGCCACACCAGGATCGTTACCAGCGCGATCACGATCACTGTGGGAACGAAAACACCGGAAACCTTGTCCGCCACCTTGGCAATCGGCGCTTTCGTAGCCGCCGCGTCGCTGACCATCTGGATGATCTGGGAAAGTGTGGTATCCTCCCCCACCCTGGTGGCCTGGCATTTCAGGAAGCCGGACTGATTCAGCGTAGCCGCCGATACCGCATCTCCCTCTGCCTTATCCACAGGAATGCTCTCTCCTGTCAGCGCCGACTCATTTACCGCGCTGCTTCCTTCCAGTACCACTCCGTCCACCGGGATATTCTCTCCCGGACGGACCACGAAGAGATCTCCTTTTCGTACCTGATCAATGGAAACTTCTGTCTCTGCGCCGTCCCGCAGGATCACTGCGGTTTTGGGCGCCAGCTTCATGAGATTTTTCAACGCGTCCGTTGTCTTTCCCTTGGAACGGGCCTCCAGCATCTTTCCCACTGTGATCAGCGTCAGGATCATGGCCGCCGATTCAAAATAAAACTCATGCATATAGGACATGACGCCCGCCATATCCATTTTCATCTGCGCGTCCGTCATGGCAAACAGCGCATAGGTGCTGTACACAAACGCCGCCCCCGCCCCCAGCGCGACCAGTGTATCCATATTGGGCGCGCGATGGAGCAGTCCCCGGAAGCCGCTGATAAAAAACTTCTGATTGATGATCATAATGATCCCTGTAAACAAAAGCTGGATCAGGCCCATTGCCACATGATTGCCTGCCAGAAATCCAGGCACAGGCCAGTTCCACATCATATGCCCCATGGAAAGATACATCAGCGGAATCAGAAAGATCAGGGACGCGGTCAGCCTCTGCCTCAGGACCGGAGTCTCATGATCCTTTAAAAATTCTTCCTCTGCGGCGGCTTTCACGGTTCCTTTTGATTTTGCCTCCGCATTTTTTATTGCTGCTCCGTAGCCTGCCGCCTCTACTGCCGCGATCACCTCCGACGCGGAGACAGATCCCTCCACTCCCATGGAATTGGTCAGCAGGCTCACCGAACAGGATTGCACTCCCGGCAGGCCGCCTACAGCTTTTTCCACTCTGGCGCTGCAGGCCGCACAGCTCATTCCGGTTACTGTATATTGTTCCATAATCCTTCCTCCTTCGCACTACAAAATTTTTCCACCTGTACGCTTGGAGGCTCTTTAGAGCATCCAACCATACAGGGGGAATCTGTTTAGGAACTGTGCACAAATAACTTGTACAGATGACGTAGGATCAATATTTATCTGCAAAGAAGAAAATCGCAGGCGCAGTGGGCTGCGTCAAGATTTTCTGATGCGGCAGATGGATATTGAGACAAGTCAGATATATAAGTTATTTATGCACAGTTCCTTACTTCATCAGCTTCTGCAATGTCGCCACCAGCTCATCAATCGTCTCATCCTTCCCGGCCCGGATGTCCTCTGCCACGCAGGTCCGGATGTGGTTCGCCAGCAGTACCTTGTTAAAGCTGTTCAACGCCGCGTTCACTGCCGATACCTGCACCAGGATATCCGTACAGTAGGCATCCGTCTCCAGCATACGCTTCAGTCCCCGTACCTGCCCCTCAATCCGGTTCAGGCGATGAACCAGATCCCTGTACTCCTTATCCGACCGCTCTTTCGTCTTGTGGCAGCACTCCTTCTGTGTTCCGCAGCATCCGCCGGTCTCTTCCGGCAGCGTATCCTTTGTATATTCCTCTTCTACATGAGTCTCTTCCATATAAACCTCTTCCTCACACCGTTCTTTCGGCGACGCAAAAAACTTTCCACCTGTACGGTTGCAATCCGCAGTCACATTTTTATGCAATTTATTACAATGAAAATACGACTTCGGATTAGCAACCTACCTCATTAATGAGTAAAATGTGACTGCGTTAGCAGGCACAAAAGCGCGAAGCACGGATTTTACGAATGAATGAGGTGGGTTGGATGCTCAAAGAGCATCCAGCCATACAGGTAGAAAACTTTCATTACCTTATACGCTTTACATTATATACCCCCGCAGGGTATATTGCAAGTCTTTTTTCATTTCTTTGAAGATTATCCGGAAATTTACATCAGCACCTGATGCAGTGTTTCCGCCAGCACCTCCATGGCATTGCGCATTTCCTCCACCGTATTGGTCTGAGCCCCCGCTTCGATCAGCAGTGACTTCGGCATCAGATGCAGATTGTACCGGTATCCCCGCAGGTAGATATGCCGCGCAAACCCCGGATACATGCTCTCCGACGCAAGCTGCATCTGCAGGGAAAATGCCAGGTTATCCTGGATATATGGATTGTACAGATACTCGATATCCCCGTTGGTCCTTGTACGGCTCAATCCGTTAAAATACATGATCTTTGCCGTAGGCTTTCCGTCCACCTCCGTCACCAGATGGGTGCCCTCCGCCACGCCGTCCCGGTGCAGGTCAATGACGACTTCCACCGTGGGATTGGCCTCCAGGACCGGACGGATGGAGGCCTCCGCGTTTTCGTAAGCATTACTCCGGTCCAGCTGTCCGTTGATGATATCATACACCCCGGTATCATGAATGGCTCCGATCCCCTTGGCATTCAGCAATTGTACCAGATACTCCCCGATCCCGATGATGCTTGTAGCCGGGTCTCCCGGAGTGGAATCGGCGAATTCTTCCTGAGAATGGGTATGAAAGACCAGCACTTTGGGTCCCTGCGTACTGGTATCGATCTTCATGCTCCTTCCCAGCAGGTCATCCGCATTCAGCTGCTCCGGTCCGATCATGGTAGAACTGTCAACCGTATAAAAATTGCTGAGGAGATAATCAAAGTCCCGAAGCCTTTCTATGGACATGTCGAGGACCGGCTGTCCCGGTGTCGGCACAACATCCTCCACGCTTTCAGTCCCTCCCACCGGATTTCCGTTCTGATCTACCATATGGCCGTCATTGGCCTGATTTTCCAGTATTTTTGCGATGGTCTCCTCATCCTCCATGACCGTCCGGTACTGGATCTTCGTATCCAGATACTCCACCAGCGGGATCCAGTCGAATGCCTGCTCCAGGAGCCATTGCGCAGCAGGCTTGTTTTCCTCCCGGGCCGCGTACACCGCCCCCGGCAGATACATCCGCTCCGTACTTTGAAAGAGCGCCCTCTGCCAGCGGTATCCCCATCCAATGCCTGTACCTCCCGCGGTATCGATAATGATATATGTAAAAGCCAGGCACAGCAGCACTGCCGCGATCCCCCGGCTCAGTCGTTCTTTTTCCATACACCCTCCTTTAATGAGGGACCGGTCAGATCCCTCATTTTACCTTATTCCTTACTCCTCCTCTTTATTCGTAAAAAGCATATTCAATGCTTCGGAAATTGTATAGCTGATCTGTTTTACCAGCTCATCCTCATCCTTTGGCGTCACAAACATGCCGTTCAGATGGGGAGATATGAGTTCTTTTACAAGCTCGTATTTTTCCGCGCTGTTGTAAGTCCGCAGAACGTCCCCCACTCCTTTCAGAATTTCCGAGGTTTCCAGCGCGTCGATAAGATTTTCCATGGTATCATTGGCAATGGTCGCCGCGTCTACGACTGTGGGGACGCCGATCCCGATGACCGGAACTCCCACGGACTCCTTCGTAAGCCCGTTCCTGTGATTTCCCACTCCGGAACCGGGATGGATACCGGTATCCGCGATCTGGATGGTCCGATTCAGTCTTCTGGTATTTCTCGCCGCCAGCGCATCGATGGCGATCACCAGATCAGGTTTCGTCTCGTCTACCACCCCTTTTACAATTTCCAGAGTTTCCATTCCTGTCTGCCCCATGACACCGGGTACGATGGCGCTGACCAGACGGGCATGCTCCATCCCCATAGCGTATTTTCCATATTCCTTCACAATATGCCGGGTCACGCACAGGTTATCCGCCACATACGGCCCCAGCGCGTCCGGCGTTACCTGCCGGTTTCCCAGACCTACTACGAGGACGGACAGATCGTCCGTATCCAGCGACCTGCCCCGGATCAGCTCCTCGATATATTCGGAAAGCTTGACCGACACTTCCCTGTGGTAATCCTCGTCCGGCACTGCCATATTGGGCGCTTCCATGGTCAGGTAGACGCCCACCGGCTTCCCCATGGTCTTGGCCCCGTTTTCCGTCTCCACCTTCACACGGGTGATCCGAATCTCCCGTTCCTTGTCGTATTCTTCCTCCAATACCACTCCGGAAATCTCCACATTGTCTGATTCAAACCGTTCCTTCTCCTCCAGCGCAAGATCTGTACGCACACTATATTTCTCCAACATGTTCTTTCCCTCACTCTACTTATTCTTATAAGACTGCGAATAGTATGTAGTTTTTACAATATTTTGAGAAATATGTATTGACATCTTTTGACAGTTGGCATAAAATAAGTGAGTATGTTCCGTTGGTACGTCCGTGTCCGAATCCAACGGAGTCATTTTCAGGCAGATTTTATGATCTGTCTGCATTTTGTTATCATTCACAGTTTGTGAAGTGTAACTGCATTTTGATTATTATGTGATTTGGAGGTGTACAGGTTGGCTAATATTAAATCTGCTAAGAAGAGGATTTTGGTAAACGAGACTAAGGCTGCCAGAAATAAAGCGATCAAGTCCAGAGTGAAGACTGCTGTCAAGAAGGTTGAGACCGCGATCGAGCAGAAGGACGCTGAGACAGCTAAGACAGCTTTGAAGGCTGCCATCGTTGAGATTTCTAAAGCTGGGACAAAGGGTGTATATCATAAGAACACCGTTTCCAGAAAGATCTCCCGTCTGACCAAGGCTGTCAACGGCATTGCTTAAGAATAGATATTTATTGAAATAAAAAGGCATACGCTTCCGTCATGGCGTATGTCTTTTTTATTCTATGGAAAATTCAGAGAATTATCCTGATCTATAAAAGAACAGCAGCCCACGACTGGTCTACTGTTCTTTTATAGATTCATTCTCTATTAGTTGTTGATCAGCTTGTCCTCATCACTCCAGCTGTAGAGCTTGCGGATCTCTTCCCCGATCTTCTCCGACGGATGCTCGGAAGCCAGCTTCCGCATTGCCTTGAAGTGAGCCTGTCCGCCTGCTTCGGACATATCCAGCAGGAAGTCCTTCGCAAACGCGCCGCTCTGGATGTCTGCCAGGATCTTCTTCATAGTCTTCTTGGTCTCATCTGTGATGATCTTCGGACCTGTGATATAATCACCGTACTCCGCAGTGTTGGAGATCG
>Ga0137308_100720_pt1 | contig 46134 bp, 44 predicted proteins | sample Inofrocosms_June_FD_97181 | JGI IMG/M metagenome (GOLD analysis project Ga0137308, IMG submission 97181) | Mouse cecal microbial communities from Vienna, Austria - N-Acetylneuraminic and N-Acetylglucosamine D2O microcosms_June | ecosystem: Host-associated > Mammals > Digestive system > Large...
ACCTTCCGGGAATAGGTCTGGCCGGAGACCGGCGTCCACTTCTCAAAGCCCACCTGCTCCGCCACCAGCTTCTCCAGGGCCTTCACCTTCTCCTCATCGCCGTCAAACAGCTCCATAAAGCTGGCCTGGGTACCGGTGGTGCCCTTCACCCCCCGCAGACCCAAGGCGGAGACCTGATACTCCAGGTTCTCCATATCCATCACCAGCTCGTTCATCCACAGCGCGGCCCGCTTGCCCACGGTGGTCAGCTGGGCGGGCTGGAGATGGGTGTACCCCAGACAGGGCAGGTCCTTATACTTGTCCGCAAAGGCGGCGAGATTGCGCAGTACCTGGGCCGTCTTGCGCAACACCAGCCGGGCCGCGTCCCGGAGAATGATGACGTCTGTGTTGTCCCCCACGTAGCAGGAGGTGGCTCCCAGGTGGATAATGGCCTCGGCGTCCGGACACTGCTGTCCGTAGGCGTAGACGTGGCTCATGACGTCGTGGCGGACCTGCCGCTCCCGCGCCTCGGCCACATCGTAGTTGACGTCCTCCCTATGGGCCTCCAGCTGGGCGATCTGCTGCTCCGTGATGTCCAGGCCCAGCTGCTTTTCCGCCTTCGCCAGGGCGATCCACAGCTTCCGCCAGGTGCGGAATTTATGATTGTCAGAGAACAGATACTGCATTTCCTTGCTGGCGTAGCGGGTGGAGAGGGGGGAAATGTAGCCGTCTCGATTTCGTTCCATTGGTTCTTTACGCTCCTTTCAGCGCCAGAGCGGTTCTGTACCCTTCGTGTGGACGGTTCCGGTGTGCTTGTTGACAATCACCGTGTCGGCAAGACCGCTTCTCAAGTCGATATACTGCACAAAGAGGGAGACTTTATTCTCCTCATTCATGGCTGACCACAGCTCCTCCGCCAGCGCGGGGGCATTGGGGGCGGTCACGTCCACCTTCACCGGCTCCCCGGCAAAGGAGGGCAGCGGGTCGCCGTCGCCCTGGTAGGTGCTGATAAAGTGTCCCGCTCCGGCCCGCGCGGAGTATTCAAAAAACTGCCGGGCGCAGCCCTCCTCCTCCTGATGCTTCAGGATGGACAGGCAGTAGTCCCCGCTCCGCTTCAGAATGCCGGAGATCCGGGGGGTGAAATTGGGCCGGTCCGGCTCGTACTCCCTGGTGCGCAGGGCGCAGACGTAGCACTCGCCCTTCTTCAGATAGTCCCGGATGGTGTCGGTCTGGTCGCCGTTGGTGACAATAACCCCCTGCTTCACCACCCGCACCGGATGGTAAATAATCAGGGACGGGTCCGTCATCCTGCTCTCGTCGAAAGCCTTGGTGCGGATGCCGTCCGCCGTCTCCTCAAAGACGCGGTTGCGGCTGTTCTCACTGCGGCCCATGATAAAATAGGCGATGACGGCGGCATTCGCGCCGGGGCGGTACAGGCTGCCCAGCAGGATGCCCCGTCCGGGATAGGCGTTTCCGCGCAGCAGTGCGCTTAAATCCTGTGTCATGACAAATTCTCCTTTTCCTCCACGATCTCCGCGGCGGCGGTCTCCACCGCCTGGGGCAGCAATTTCCACTCCGCCTCCTCCATCACCCGCCGCTGCAAGGTTTCCGCCGTATCGCCGGGCCGGATGTCCACAGCCCTCTGGAGGAGGATTTTCCCGCCGTCCGGGACCTCGTTGACCAGATGGACCGTAGCCCCTGTCACCTTCACGCCATAATCCAGAGCCGCCTGATGGACCCGCAGTCCATAGAAGCCCTTTCCGCAGAAGGAGGGAATCAGGGAGGGATGGATATTCAGAATCGGTTTTCCAAATGTGCGGATAAACGCCGGGGACAGAATTCCCAGAAAGCCCGCCAGTACCGCCATATCAATCCGGTACTGGGCCAGCAGCTCCTGTACCTGGGCCTCGAAGCCCGCCTCCCTGCGCACGGCAACCGCACAGGCCACCCCCGCCGCCTGGGCGCGGGCAATGGCCCCGATGCCGGGCCGGTCGGCAATGACCAGACGGATCTCGCCGCTTTTCAGCTCTCCGCGGGCCTGGGCGTCCAGCAGGGCCTGGAGGTTGGTGCCGCCGCCGGAGGCCAGCACGGCGATGGACGCTTTCAGCACAGCGCCACCTTCTCCCCGCTCTGGACAATCTCACCCATAATATAGGCGTCCAGGCCCCGACCGCGCAGAATGTCCAACGCCTTGTCCGCGTCCGTTTTTGCCACGGTCACACTCATGCCTACGCCCATATTAAAGGTATTATACATGTCCCGTTCAGGGATATTCCCCTTTTTCGCAGTCAAAGCGAACAGGGGCGGAACGCGCAGGGCGGTTTTCTCCAGCTTTGCGCCCAGCCCGTCCGGGATACTGCGGGGGATGTTCTCATAGAGGCCGCCGCCGGTGATATGGGAGATGCCGTGGACCTCCGCCTGCTCCAGCAGGGCCAGAACCGGCTTGACATAGATGACCGTCGGCTCCAGCAGGGCGTCCCCCAGACTGCGGCCCTCCAGCTCCTCCAGGGGGGCGCGCAGGTCCGCGCGCTCCACGTCAAAGACCTTGCGGATCAGGGAAAAGCCGTTGGAGTGTACGCCGCTGGAGGGCAGGGCGATGACCGCGTCGCCAGGGACGGTCCGGTTCTTGTCGATCACCTGGTCCCGGTCCACCACGCCCACGGTAAAGCCCGCCAGGTCGTAGTCGTCCTCCGCCATCATGCCGGGGTGCTCGGCGGTCTCGCCGCCCACCAGGGCCGCGCCGGCGCGGACGCACCCCTCCGCCACGCCGCCCACGATGTCCGCAATTTTCTCCGGGATATTTTTGCCGCAGGCGATATAGTCCAGGAAAAACAGGGGCTTCGCGCCGCAGCAGATCACGTCGTTGACGCACATGGCTACGCAGTCGATGCCGATGGTGTCGTGGCGGTCCAGCAGCTGGGCCAGACGGATTTTCGTCCCCACGCCGTCGGTGCCGGAGACCAGGCATGGGTGGGCCATCCCGGCAGTGTCCAGCTGAAACAGCCCGCCGAAGCCGCCGATATTCTCCGCCATCCCGGCGGTCATGGTCCGGGCCACATGGGCCTTCATCAGTTCCACCGCTCTGTAACCGGCGGTGATATCTACGCCTGCCGCAGCGTAGGAATCGGAATAGCTCTCGTTCATCGTCTCTTTACTCCTTCCCCGTCCAGCAATAGGTGCAAATCTTTTCTTTATCAATGCCAATAGCCTCCAGCAGACCGTTCAGGGACTGGTACCCCAGGGAACTGAAGCCCATGTCCTCGCAGATGGTTTTCAGCAGGCACTGGCCCCGCTCGGTGGAGCCGTCGGCATACTCGTCCAGGTGCGCATGTCCCTCGTCCCCCTCCAGCTTCTGGATAGTAGCCCGCGCCAGCAGTTCCATATCGGAGTTGCTGCGGGAGAAGTTCAGATACTTGCACCCGTACATGATGGGCGGACAGGCGGAGCGCATATGGACCTCCTCCGCGCCGCAGCTGTACAGGAACTCAATGGTCTCCCGCAGCTGGGTGCCGCGGACGATGGAGTCGTCCACAAAAAGCAGCTTTTTGCCCTCAATCAGCTCAGGGACCGGGATCTGCTTCATCTTCGCCACCTGATTGCGGATTTTTTGGTTGGCGGGCATGAAAGAACGGGGCCAGGTAGGGGTATACTTTACAAAGGGGCGGGCAAAAAACTTGCCGCTGCGGTTGGCGTAGCCGATGGCGTGGGGCAGTCCGGAGTCCGGCACCCCCGCCACGTACTCCACCTTGGGCAGCTGGCCGCGGGCAATCTCGTCCCTGGCCATGATCTCCCCGTTGCGGTAGCGCATAACCTCCACGTTGACCCCCTCATAGTTGGAGTTGGGATACCCGTAGTAGGTCCAGAGGAAGGCGCAGATCCGCATCTGCTCTCCCGACGGCGACAGGGTCCGCCAGCCGTCCGCCGTCACCTCCACAATCTCCCGCGGACCCAGCTCATAGGCGTCGCTGTACCCCAGCTTGTGGTAGGCGAAGGACTCAAAGGACACGCAGTACCCGTCCTCGCTCTGCCCGATGAGCACCGGCAGGCGGCCCAGCCTGTCCCTGGCGGCGATGATGCCCTCCGGCGTCAGGACCAGGATGGTGGCGGAGCCGTCAATGATCTCCTGTGCATGGCGGATGCCGTCCACCAGGGTGTCCCCCTGGTTGATGAGGGCGGCAGTCAGCTCGGTGGCGTTGATCTGTCCGGAACTCATGGCCATAAACTGGTGGCCCTTGTCGGAGAAAAATTTCTCCACAACCTCGTCCGCATTGCTGATGATTCCCACGGTGGTGATGGCGAACAGGCCCAGGTGGGAGCGCACCAACAGGGGCTGGGGGTCGGTGTCGCTGATGCAGCCGATACCGCTGCTGCCGTGGAACTTGGCGATATCCTTCTCGAATTTCGTGCGGAAGGGAGTATTTTCAATATTGTGAATCTGCCGCTGGAAGCCGCTTTTCTGATCATAGACAATCATGCCGCCCCGGCGGGTACCCAGATGGGAGTGATAGTCCACGCCGAAAAAGATGTCGAGAACGCAGTCCCTCTTGGAGACCGCTCCAAAAAAACCGCCCAAAATATGATCCTCCTTATTTATTACGCCGTCCAAGGAACCATGCCCGCAGGCCGTCCGTTCCGCCGGTGACGCCCATTAAGCCTGCTCTCCGAACACCCGGCGCATCATCTCCTGATACGCCTCCTCAACGCCGCCCAGGTCGCGGCGGAAGCGGTCCTTGTCCAGTTTCTCGTTGGTCTTGGCGTCCCAGAACCGGCAGGTGTCGGGACTGATCTCGTCCGCCAGCACAATGGTCCCGTCCGGCAGGCGGCCAAACTCCAGCTTGAAGTCGATCAGCCGCACGCCGCACCCGGCGAAGAACGCCTTGAGCGCCTCGTTGACCTGCAGGGCCATGGTGCGGATGGTCTCGATCTCCTCCCTGGTGGCCAGCTTCAGGGCCAGGGCATGGGAGGTATTGAGGAGGGGGTCGTGGAGGTCGTCGTTTTTGTAGGAGAACTCAAACACCGGCTCGTCGAACACAATGCCCTCCTCCACACCGTAGCGGCTGGCAAAATGTCCGGCGGACACGTTGCGGATGATGACCTCCAGGGGTACGATCTCCACCTTCTTCACCACAGTCTCCCGGTCGCTCAGTTCCTCCACAAAGTGGGTGGGGATGCCCTGCTCTGCCAGCTTGCCCATGAGGAAATTGCTCATGCGGTTGTTCACGGCTCCCTTGCCGCGGATCTCCCCCTTCTTCGCCCCGTCAAAGGCGGTGGCGTCGTCCTTGTAGGAGACGATGACCAGATTGGGGTCCTGGGTGGCATAGACCTTCTTGGCCTTGCCTTCATAGAGCTGAACGGTCTTTTCCATTTTGATGTGTCCTCCGTATTCAGATTTTTGATATCGTGCCGTATGCGCCGCCCAGCTGGGCGGCGATCTCCCTGTCGGCGGCCAGGACCTTCTCCCCGTCCCTGCGCCGCTTCTCCTCTAGTTTCTCCGCCAGAGCCCCGTCTTCAACCGCCAAAATTTGGATGGAAAGCAGGGCGGCATTGACGGCGCCGTCCACGGCCACTGCCGCCACCGGGATGCCGGAGGGCATTTGTACCGTGGACAACAGCGCGTCAACGCCGTCCAAGGTATTGGACTTGATGGGGATGCCGATCACAGGCAGGGTGGTGCCTGCGGCCATGGCTCCGGCCAGGTGGGCGGCCATTCCGGCGGCGGCAATAATGACGCCGAAGCCGTTTTGCCGGGCGTTGGCCGCAAAGGACCGGGCCTCGCCGGGGGTACGGTGCGCGGAATAGACGTGGACCTCGCAGGGGACGCCGAAAGCGTCCAGCGTCTCCACAGCCTTGCGGACCACGCCCAGGTCGCTGGTGCTGCCCATGATGACAGCTACTTTCTTCATGACAGAACACGCTCCTCTCTGAACACGCTCAAATTTCCATTCCAGCTGCGGGAAAGCTCCCCGGCAGTCGGAGATATCACATAGAAATACTATTCTAGGCTACCATTTTCCGCGGAAAAGTGCAAGATGAAATAATGTATGAATTCTCTTGCGCCCTTTTGCGGCCTTCCTATGAATTTTACATAAATCCGTAAATTTCCACGCTTAGACCTTGACTTCCTGGGCAATCTGTGAGATAGTTTTTTATGTAAAAATATAAGATAAATATTCATCCCGCACAAGGAGCATACATACGCGGCGGCGGGGCGGCCCTGCATTCTTATACATCCGCCGCCATGAAAGGGAGGAGAGCGCTTATGATCCGGACTTATGACTGCAAGATCGTATTGGACGACGGCAGCGAATATCCCGGCTACCGCTTCGGCGCAAAGGTAGACCGGGTCTGCGAAATCGTCTTTAACACCTCGATAGTGGGCTACCAGGAGATCGTTTCCGACCCCTCGTATACGGCCCAGATGGTGGTGATGACCTACCCTATCATCGGCAACTACGGCATTACGGACGAGGATTTTGAGACGAAAATCCCCACCCTGGGCGCGCTGGCCGTCCGGGAGTATAACGACATCCCCAGCAACTTCCGCTACACCAAGACCCTCTCGGAGATTCTGGAGGACCACACTATCCCCGCCATCGAGGGCATCGACACCCGGAAGCTGGCCCGCAGCATCCGGGATTCCGGGAGCCGCCCGGCAATCCTGACCGGCATTGACGTGAGCACGGAGGAGGCTCTCCGGCGTCTGGCGGAGGCCCGGCCTCCCCACGACCAGGTACGGCAGGTCAGCTGCAAAAAACGCTGGTACGCCCGCACCTCCAACCACCGCTTCAACGTGGTGGCGGTGGACTGCGGCATCAAGCTGAACATTGTCCGCTCCCTCAACGGGCGGGGCTGCAATGTGACGGTGGTCCCCTACGACACCGCCGCCGCCGACATCCTGCGCATGGAGCCGGACGGCGTGTTCCTCTCCAACGGCCCCGGCGACCCGGAGGATGTGACCCCGGTGATCGAGCTGGTGCGGCAGCTGCGGGGCAAGGTCCCTATCTTCGGCATCTGCCTGGGCCACCAGATGATCGCGCTGGCCTACGGCGGCAGGACGTTCAAGCTGAAATTCGGACACCGCGGGGGCAACCATCCGGTGAAAAACCTGACGACCGGCAAACTGGAGATTACCAGCCAGAACCACAGCTATGCCGTGGACGCGGCCTCCCTGGAGGGAACCGGGCTGGAGGCCACCCACATCAATCTGCTGGACAACACCGTGGAGGGCCTGCGCAGCCGGACGGACCGGGTCTTTTCCGTCCAGTACCACCCGGAGAGCGCGCCCGGCCCCCAGGACAGCGGGTACCTGTTTGACCAGTTTATCGCTATGATGGAGGAGGCGAAGCGCAATGCCTAAGAGAACGGATCTGCACAAGATTTTGGTCATCGGTTCCGGTCCGATTGTTATTGGACAAGCCGCGGAATTTGACTACGCCGGAACCCAGGCCTGTCTCGCACTGCGGGAGGAGGGATATGAGGTTGTTCTGGCCAACTCCAACCCCGCTACCATTATGACGGACACCACCATTGCGGACAAAGTGTATATGGAACCGCTGACTGTTGAATATTTAGCCAAAATCCTCCGCTTTGAGCGTCCGGACGCCATCGTCCCCGGCATCGGCGGCCAGACCGGCCTGAACCTGGCTATGGAGCTGCAGAAGCAGGGCGTACTGGAGGAGTGCGGCGTGGAGCTGCTGGGGACCAAGTACGAGAGTATCCGCCGTGCCGAGGACCGGGAGCTGTTCAAAGAACTGTGCCTGCGCCTGGGCGAGCCGGTGGTGCCGTCGGAAATCGCCACCGACATTGACGGCGCGGTGCAGGCGGCGGCGGCCATCGGCTACCCGGTGATTCTGCGCCCGGCGTTTACCTTGGGCGGCACCGGCGGCGGCTTTGCCGGAAATGTGGACGAGCTGCGGACCTTGATGCGCACCGCCCTGGAGCTGTCCCCGGTGGGGCAGGTCCTCATTGAGAAGAGCATCAAGGGATATAAGGAGATCGAATACGAGGTGATGCGGGATGCCAATGACACCGCTATCACCGTCTGTAATATGGAGAACATCGACCCTGTGGGCATCCACACCGGCGACTCCATTGTGGTGGCCCCCAGCCAGACCCTGACCAACAAGGAGTACCACCTCCTGCGGGACAGCGCCCTGCGGCTGATCCGCGCCTTGGAGATTGAGGGCGGGTGCAACGTGCAGTTTGCCCTGGACCCACAGTCCTTCCAATACTATGTCATTGAGGTCAACCCCCGCGTGTCCCGGTCCTCCGCCCTGGCCAGCAAGGCCAGCGGCTACCCCATCGCCCGCGTATCCGCGAAAATCTCTGTGGGAATGCATCTGGACGAAATCATGCTGGCCAACACGCCCGCCTGCTTTGAACCGGCCCTGGACTACGTGGTGACAAAAATGCCCCGTTTCCCCTTCGACAAATTCGGCAGCGCCAGCAACGTGCTGAGCACCCAGATGAAGGCCACCGGCGAGGTCATGGCCGTGGGCCGGACGCTCCAGGAAAGTATTCTGAAGGCCGTGCGGTCCCTGGAGGCCGGGGTGGGCCATATCTACATGGAGAAGTTCAACGACTACTCCGCCAAGGAGCTGCTGGACTATATCAAAATCGGCACAGACGACCGCATCTTTGCCATCGCTGAACTGATGAGCCGCAGTCCCGACCTGGGCCAGATTGCCAGCGCCACCCAGATCGACATGCTGTTTCTGGACAAAATCAGCTATATTGTCCGCTGCGAGGAGGAGATCAAGGCCCATCCCTGGGACCCCGCCATGCTCCGCAAGGCCAAACGGAAGGGGTTTTCCGACAAGGCTCTGGCGTGGCTGTGGAACTGCAGCGAGCAGGAGGTCTTCGACCGGCGGCAGGAGCTGGGCGTCTTCCCCGTCTATAAGATGATTGACACCTGTGCCAGCGAGTTTGAGAGCTATGTCCCCTATTTCTACTCCACCTATGAGGATGAGAATGAGTCCATTGTCTCGCCCCACAAAAAAATCATCGTCCTGGGTTCCGGGCCCATCCGCATCGGCCAGGGCGTGGAGTTCGACTACTCCACCGTCCACGCGGTACAGACCATTAAACAGAGCGGCTACGACGCTATTATCATCAACAATAACCCTGAGACGGTCTCCACCGACTATACGTGCAGCGACAAGCTCTACTTCGAGCCGCTGACCGTGGAGGACGTCATGAACATCATCCAGCTGGAAAAGCCAGAGGGCGTCATCGTCTCCCTGGGCGGTCAGACCGCCATCAATCTGGCCCAGCCCCTGCGGGACCGGGGCGTGAAGATTATCGGCACCGGCTGCGACGCCATTGAGCGGGCGGAGGACCGCAAAATCTTTGAGCGCGTCCTCCGGGAGCTGGAAATCCCCCAGCCCAAGGGCCACGCGGTCACTAACATTGAGGACGGCGTCCGGGCGGCGGCGGAGGTAGGATATCCGGTGCTGGTGCGGCCCAGCTTTGTGCTGGGCGGACGGGCGATGGAGATTGTCACCAACGAGGAGATGCTGCGCCACTATCTCCAGAGCGCGGTGGAGGTGGACGCCACAAAGCCGGTGCTGGTGGACAAGTATATCATCGGCAAAGAGGTGGAAGTGGACGCCATCTGCGACGGTACCGATGTGTTTATTCCCGGCATCATGGAGCTGGTGGAGCGCACAGGCGTCCACTCCGGCGACTCCGTAAGCGTATATCCCACCTTCTCTGTCTCCCAGGCGGTCAAGGACACCATCATCGACTACACCCGGAAGCTGGGGCTGGGGATTGGCATTATCGGCCTGTACAATATCCAGTTCATTGTGGACAAGCAGGACAAGGTATACACCATCGAGGTCAACCCCCGGTCCTCCCGGACGGTCCCCTTCCTGTCCAAGTCCACCGGCTGGTCCCTGGCGGATATCGCCACGAAGGTCATTCTCGGCGAGAGCCTGCGGGAGCAGGGTATTACGGATATGTACCCGAAGGAGAAGCAGCGGTGGTACTGCAAGGTGCCTGTGTTCTCTTTCAGCAAGCTCAGCGGGCTGGACGCCTACCTGTCCCCAGAGATGAAATCCACCGGCGAGGCCATCGGTTACGACGACCGCCTGCCCTACGCCCTGTATAAAGCTATGGAGGCGGCAGGCACCCGGCTCCAGGACCACGGGACGGTGCTGCTGTCGGTCTGCCCGGAGGACCTGGAGGAAGCCCTGCCGCTGGTAAAACGGTTCTACCGTCTGGGCTTCAATATTGAGGCCACCACTGGTACGGCCCAGTATCTGAAGAACAACGGCGTGCGGACGAAAAAGCGGGCGGACTACACCGAGGACCCCTCCGACATCACCAAGGCCATCCGCAGCGGAAAGACCGCCTATCTCATCAACACCCGCGATTTGAATTCCGCCGCCCATGTGAGCGCAGGGGTGGCGATGCGGCGGCTGGCTATTGAGAACGGGTTGACTACGTTTACCTCTTTGGATACGGTGCGTGCGCTGCTGGATGTGCTGGAGGCTATTTCCAGCCGTATTTCCACTATTGACGCATAAGAACAGAGCTGCTCAGGCGGCTCTCCGGCCCCTCAGTCAGACGCTTTGCGTTTGACTGAGGGGTTTCCCATCCCTGCCTGCTCCATCACGGGCGAGGACAATGTAATCCATCCGGATATTCTGCCGGCAGATGTTCCAGAAAGATATAGTACTCTATTGGGTACCCAAGAAGCGATGGCAGGTCTGTTCCTTCAGCCGGTAGAGCTGCTGGAGCAAGCTGCAGAAATCGATTTGGGCACGGTGTTTATAGACGGATCAAAGATATAAAGTCTTGTTACTGCCCGGATAAACTGCTAGTCCGCATCAGGCTGTTTCATATCCCGCCATACGGTACGCATCATGGTAATAAAGCACGCCGCTCCGCCAATAACATCGCTGACCGGCTCCGCAGCAAAGACGCCGTAAGTTCCCAGACCCCAGATCTGGGGCAGGAGCAGCATCAGCGGTATAACCAACGCTACTTTGCGCAGCAAAGAAAAGAACACCGCATTTTTCGCCCGGCCCAACGCCACAAACGTATTCTGACCAATAAACTGAAAACTCATCATCAGATACGCCGCATAATAAATGCGCATAGTTTTCACGCCCACATCCAACAGGTCCGCATTGTCATTGAACAGCAAAATAAACGCCCTTGGGAACGCCAGCAGCAATACCCAAACGAAAAAATTGTAAGCCAGGCAAGCCACGGTAATAAAGCGGATGCTCTCCCGCACGCGGCTGTACTTACCGGCGCCGTAGTTGTAGCCTATCACAGGCTGGGCGCCCTGGGTCACACCCCGCACGGGCTGAACCACAATCTCCCGAATAGAGACAATAGCCGTCATAGCCGCCACATAGAGATCTCCGGAAGCGGCGCCGTAAGCTTGCAGCTGCGCGTTTCCCAGAGCCTGGACCAAGCTGTTTGTTACAGAAAAGGTGAATCCGGTCAACCCCAGCCCGCAGACCCGCCAAAGAATTGTCCGGTCCAGACCAAGGCTTTCCCGTTCCAGACGCACCACGGCCTTTTGGCCTGTCAGGAATAGCAGTACCCAAACCGCTGAACAGGTTTGGGCCGCAACCGTTGCCAATGCCGCGCCCTGCACCCCCAGTCCCAGGCCGAATATAAACACAGGGTCAAGGATCAGGTTGATCACCGCGCCTAGCAGCGTTGTCATCATACCGGTTTTTCCGAACCCCTGGGCGTTGATAAAAGGATTCATGCCCAGGCTGATCATAACGGGAATCACACCAATGAGATAAATTTGCAGATAATTCCGCGCATGGACCACAGTGCCGTCGCTGCCCCCTACCCAGTAGAGAAAGGGGGTCCGAAACAGGTAAAACACTGCCGTCAGCACAGCCCCCAGCAGCAGCAAGAGCGTAAAGCTGACGCCCATAATCCGGGCGGCTTGCCGGTCCCTGCCCTTCCCCCGCGCTATGGAAAACAGCGGCGCACCGCCTGTCCCACAGAGATTTGCAAAGGCGGTGATAATGTAGGCGGCGGGCATGACCAGCCCGATGCCGGTGAAGGCCTCCCGCCCGATGGCATCAATATGCCCGATAAAGGCCCGGTCTACCACATTATAAAGCGCCACGGTCAGCTGTGCTACCGTGAGCGGAATTGCAAGCGACAGGATATTTTTTGCAATACTCCCCTGTGAAAAATCATTCTTACGCTGCAGCATAGGCGTCTTATCTCCCCTAATTCTATTTTGGGATATTATAGCATAAACGCGCAGAATTGTCACCGGGTTATTGGCCCCCTTTAACCGTCTCTGCCGCCCTCTTTTTCCATCCCCTGCATAATTTGCCTGGATTTGCGCATAAACTAAGGGGAACAAAAGGAGGGATCGACTTTGAACAGTTCCAGCAACGTACGCCGCCGTGCTCAGCAGCTCCGGCGGGAACGGGCCAGAGCGCAGGGACAGACCAACGCAGGGGTCCTGCGCCTGACTGTCTGCGGCATAATTTTTGTGCTTTTGGTAGCGGTAAAGCTGCTGTTTCCGGAGGCCGTCAGCAATATAGCCCAGTCTGCCGGGCGGCTCATCGGCAGGGATGCGGATTTCAAAGCGGCCTTTGCAGCGGTAGGCCGGGCCATCAGCGGAGAGGAGCCCGCCGCCGCTTCCCTCCAGGACGCCTATACCGCCGTCTTCAATCCGTCCCAGCCGGATGCCAGGCCGAAACCGGCGGAGGAACCTTTGGACACACCCGCTCCGCCCACCCAAGTCCAGCCGTCCGCCCCACAGCCGGCGGTGCAGACGGTCCTGCCGGAGTTGGATGGAAATCCCGCGGTCCAGACATCGCTGCCCCCACCCCCGGCGGAGGCGCTGGACGCCATGACGGAAACGGTGGTAGAGCCGCCGTCCGAGCCGGATGACACCACCGCCAGCGAGGCGCTCTCCTATGTCTACACCATGCCCGCCCTGCCGGAAAACGCCAGTCTGGAGCAGCGGAACCTGGGCTTTGCCTACAGCACTCCCATCCGCGGCGTTCTCAGCTCCTCCTTCGGCTGGCGGGAGCATCCGGTGGAGGGCGGCAGCAAATTCCACTACGGCGTGGACCTGGCGGCAGACGAGGGGGCGGCAATCGCCGCCTTTGCCGACGGCACGGTCTACGCCACTGGCGAGAGCAGTTCCCTGGGCCGTTATATCATGCTCCAGCACGAGGGGGGCTATATCACCCTATACGCCCACTGCAGCAAGGTCACGGCCACCGGCGGGCAGGTATCCATGGGGGATAAAATCGCGGAGGTAGGCTCCACCGGTCTGGCCACCGGTCCCCACCTGCACTTTGAACTCCACGACGGCAGTCTGTATCTCAATCCGATTTTCTATGTGGAATTGGGGTAAGCTGACCGTCACCTGGGGCTTTGGAGCCATGCTGCTGGTGGCGTATCTGGCGGGTGCGGGCAGCGTGCTGCCCCTGGTGATGCTGTCGGCGGTGTGCCACGAGCTGGGGCACCTGGGCGGACTGCGGCTGGCAGGGGCGGCGGTGGAGCGCGTCCGGCTCACCGCCTTCGGCGCGGAGATCCGGGCGGATACCCGCTATCTCCCCTATGGCCGGGAAATTCTGTGTACCCTGGCGGGACCGGCGGTCAACCTGGCGTTGGCCTTGTTGTTCTCCCGTGTGTCGGGGGAATACGTGCTGGCCGGGGCAAATCTGCTGCTGGGGTGCTTCAACCTTCTGCCCATGCCCTCTCTGGACGGCGGTCGGGTCCTGTATCTGCTGGCGAGCTGGCTGGCGGACCCCATGCTGGCGGACCGCGTGTGCCGTCCGGTGGGTTTGGGCTGCTCCGTCCTCCTCACCGCCGCCGCCTTGGCGCTGACGCTCCGGCACGGCGCGGGACTGTTTCTTCTCCTGGGCGCGGCGGGTACGCTGCTCCCCCAGACGGTCCTCGCCGGCCGGGGACAATACACTTATGATACTGTATGACGAGGTAACTGCGTATGGAATCCATTTGGCATCAAACGGCAAAATTCACCCCCTGTCCCCCCTTGTCCGGGGACCTGAAAGCAGAGGCGGCGGTAATTGGCGGCGGTCTGGCGGGAATCCTGACCGCCGCGTTTCTGACGGAGGCAGGGGTGTCCACAGTGGTTCTGGAGGCTAACCGGACAGGGTTCGGTCAGACCGGCAATACCACCGCAAAGGTGACAGCCCAGCACGGGGCCATATACCGGCAGCTGGAATCCGCCCACGGCGCAGAGACGGCCCGCCTGTACGCCCAGGCCCAGCAGGAGGCGGTGGAGGACTACCAGCGGCTGATTGCGGACCGGCGCATCTCCTGCGGCTGGGAGCGTCTGCCCGCCTATCTCTACTCCATGGAGGAGGAGAACGTCCTGGATGATGAATACGCCGCGGAAAAACGGGCCGGGCTGCCGGTTGAGCTGACAGTGGAAACCGGCCTGCCGTTCCCGGTGAAAAAGGCGGTGCGGTGCGACCGGCAGGCCCAGTTCCACCCGCTGCGGCTGCTCTACTACCTGGCGGACGGCCTGACCATCTATGAGAAAACCCGTGTGCTGGAGGCGGAGGGCGACACCCTGCGCACGGAGCATGGAACAGTTCGGGCGCAGCACATTGTGTTTGCCTGCCACTTCCCTTTTGTCAACGTGCCGGGGTACTATTTCATGCGTATGCACCAGGAGCGCAGCTATGTGGCGGCGGCAGGCGCGGCAAAGCTGCCGGGGATGTATTACAGCGTAGACGAGGGTGGACTGTCCCTGCGCAGCGCAGGGGAGCTGCTGCTGGCTGGCGGCGGCGCCCACCGTACCGGAGAAAACCGCGGCGGCGGGAAGTACGAGGCCCTGACCCGCTCTGCCGCCCTGCTCCTGCCGGGCCTGCAGCCTCTCCTGCACTGGTCCGCGCAGGACTGCATGACCTTGGACGGAATCCCCTATATCGGGCAATTTTCCGCCAATACCCCCCACTGGTACGCTGTTACCGGCTTCGGCAAATGGGGGATGACGTCCGCCATGGCCGGCGCGAAGCTGCTCTGCGGCCTGATTCTGGGCAGGGAAACCGCCTTTGCCGGTCTGTTCTCCCCCCAGAGGTTTACGCCTGCCGCATCTGCCGCCGCGCTGGCGGAAAACAGCGTCCATGCGGTGCGGGACCTGAGCCGGAAGCTGCTGGCTCCAGCCCGCGGCGCAGCTGTGTCGCTGCCGCCGGACCACGGCGGCGTGGTGGAGCTGGGCGGGGAAAAGGTGGGCGTATATAAAGCCCTGGACGGTACGCTGTATGCGGTGGATGTGCGCTGTCCCCATATGGGGTGTCAGCTGGAGTGGAACCCGGATGAAAAAAGCTGGGACTGCCCCTGCCACGGCTCCCGGTTTGACCGGTATGGGAAGCTCCTGGACGGTCCCGCACAGATGGGGCTGGACGCGGCCCGGCAGGAGGAAAAGAGGGGCTGACCGGTTGGTCAGCCCCTCCAGTGATTCCCTTGTCTATGGCTGCGCCGCCCGCCAGGCGGACACGCTCCAGGAGGTCCAGCTTTCGCAGTCCGCCGCCGCGTCCTCCTGCACCCACGGGAGGATATCCGGGTCCGTCAGATGCTCTGCCAGTATGGTCAGACCGTCGTACCCGCTGCGGTGGTAAAGCAAATCCTCTACCGCACTGTAGGCCAGCCGGCCTCCCTCCACCTGCCGGACGTTATACCGGCTGACAAGCGCGTCTGCATTACAGTAGTTCAGCAGCAGCCACCAAGCCAGAGCGGCAGGCGCGGCAGTCCGGAAAAACATAAAGTCCTTCTTCCAGATTTTCCGCACCGTCAGGCCCAGGAAAACGGCCAGAATCACCATTCCCCAATAGGTCAGCAGACGCTTAAAAGACAGCCCGTAAGCGGACACATACAGCGTCATCCTCCATGCGGCGGACAGCAACAGCACCCCCGTCAGCATGACCAGAGCTGTGGACAGGACCTGCAGCCGCTTATCCCTCCTGCAGAGCCAGATCACCGCCAAAATCAGCGCAATATTCACGCCCGCCAGGCCCACCAGCTGGAAGAAACCGCTGCGGGCGTACTCCGCAAAGCTGATGCCTGCCCGCTGTAAATAGGTCTGATCTCCAAACAGGGCCACCCCCTGTACAGTCAGGAAGAAGAGATACAGCGTATCCAACGCACCCAGCAGAATCACGGCGGGCAGGACTTCCAGCTCCTTCATGCCTTTTTTCTCCTGGGACTTTGCCTCGGTATGCGCGGCAAAATACAGCAGGGAAAACAGGAACGGCATTCCGCACGCCGCCAGAATCAGCCGCAGGACCACCTGTCCGAATTGGCGTTCCAGCCAGGCAATCGCGTCCCCGGCCACCAGGGCAAACAGCGCGTCCGCGTCCATCAGCACGATTGTCACCACCCACAGCAGGGGCAACGTCACGCCCACCCCGGCCAACGCCGGGAACCAGCGGCTGAACCCCTGTCTGGATTTCAAAGACCGCACGGTATCCGCAATTGCGCCGCAGCGGACAAACGGGCCGCACACCAGCAGGAGCAGCCGCTCCAGCAGCATCCCCGCCCTGTGCCACGGCAGGCGGGTCCCGCCGCACAGCTCCCAGGTGTGGACGGCTATCAGCAGGAGCAACACCCACCGGTTCCACAGGCGGAACCACTGATTGGAAAAAATCGTGAAGGTCAACGCCAGCAGGACCACCGCGCCCATGAGAACACGGTTTACGCTCCGCTGCATTCCACCGGTCCCCCGGTAGCAAAACAACACCCCATACCACCCGGCGGCCAACACCGTGACGCCGAACCCCTGGCACCGGATTCCCCGCCGGTCCAGACAGAAGCTGACAAACAAATAGGCCAGCAGTAAGGACAGCGGCAGCAGACGCCGCTCCCGCCGGTCCGCCGCCCAGGGCTTCCGGGCCGGACGCGCAGGCTGCTGAACCTCAGATGCCGGATTCACCGGTTGTTCCATCTCTTCATTCTCCTTTCACTGCTTTTCATCCTGTCTCCCCCTGTTCCAACAAATCATCCAGCAACTCCGTATCAACTCTGTAAATTCCTTGATACGGCTGCTCCAGGAGTGTCTTCCCCCTCTCCTGGTACAGAAACACAACGCTTGTGCCGCCCTGTGAAAATTCAAAATCTATTTGCAGGACATCCTCTGCCAGCGGCCTGTCATGGATACTCATACCGCCGGTATCCCGCGCCCTGCCCATCCTTTGCAGCAGCTCCGTGATCTCCCCCGCGTCCTCTACCGCCAGGGATATCCCGCCGCCAGTAACGGTGACTTTCTCCACATCGACTGCATCCGGCAGGACAATCCTGTTTCGCACCGCGCCGCAGGCGGCCAGCAGGCAAACCGAAACCAGCGATATGCAAAAAATCCACTTCAGCTTACTCATGACCCCTCTTCCTCCACATACTCCAGGATATCTCCCGGCTGGCAGTCCAGGGCCTTGCAAATGGCCTCCAGTGTGGAGAACCGCACCGCCTTCGCCTTGTTTGTCTTCAGAACCGACAGATTGGCAATGGTCACATCCACCTGCTCCGAGAGCTGGCTGAGGGACATTTTCCGTCTGGCGAGCATCACGTCCAAATTCACAATAATCGGCATACAGCTCCCCTCCTCAAATGGTCAGGTCGTTTTCCGCCTTCAGGTCAGCGGCCTTGAGTACCAGGTGGGACAGGAGGAACGCCGCCAGCGCGATCCCCAGGCCTGCCACGCACACGACAGTCCCCAGCAGCCAGATAGGCGAACCGGCGATAATCTCCAGCGTCACCGTACCTACCGCACAGTAAGCGGTGTCCACCAGCGCACAGACGCCGATCCCGCTGAGCCAGCGGGCGTTTTGGTAACAGAAAGAGTTATCCCGCCCGATCTCCGTGCAGATTCTCCAGAACAACGCCAACGCTATGGCAATCGGGACTGCGCTGAGGCTGATGGCGATAATTCCCGGCGTCACCAGCCAGCTCAGCTCCGGCATCTCCATTCCAATCTCCCGTATCCGGCTGGGGAACAGCTTCCCATAGTACACAGCGGCCATCACCGCAAGAAATACGATCACGCCTTTCAGCGTCCGCACCAGTCCAACTCGTTTCATCACGATTCCCTCCTTGTTGATATGCCCACATCTTACCAGATGATTTTCTGTTTGTCAATATATTTTTATCGTTTATCAATAAAATTATTCTCTTTACCAAAAGCCTTCCCTGTGCTATAATAGGTGCGATAACATCGACAGGGGGATTACCTATGCAAATCGGACTTGCTTACGCCATGAGCGGTGAGATCGAAAGCATCCTGAAAAACACCAACGCCCAGCTGCTGGAAACCGTCAGCGGCGTACCGGTCTACGAGATCGAGCCGGGCATCCTTGCCTATGCCGGGGGCATCGGCAAGGTCAACGCCGCCATGAGCGCGCAGCTCTTTATTGACCGCTATCATCCCGATTGGATCGTCAACGCCGGGGTGGCGGGGAGCTTCCTGGACCTGCCCATCGGCACGGTGGTCCTGGCGGACAGCTTCGTACAGCACGACGTGGACACCTCCGCAATCGGCGACCCGGTGGGCCTGGTGTCCACGGTGAACCGGGTGGCGTTTCCCACCGACGGTCTGGAACAGGCGGAAGCAATCCTGAACCGGCTGGGCGCAGCCCATAGGACCGGGCGCGTCGCTACCGGCGAGGTCTTCATGACCAAGGGAGCGCGGGCGGACTGGATTGCAGAGACCTTCGGCGCAATGCTCTGCGAGATGGAGGGCGGCGCGGTTGCGCAGGTGTGCCTGCGCAGCGGGGTGAAGTTCACTGCGCTGAAGTCTGTGTCGGACCGGCTCTGCCAGGACAACAACGCCGGGGAATATTTCAATTTCGGCGAAGCCATGGCAAAATTGAATACCATCGTACTGCCCTTCGCCCAAGAGCTGCTGAAACAAACGACATAAAAGGAGAAAAGATATGGAACGTATTGCCAGTTTCCAGGTGGACCACAATACCCTCAGCCCCGGACTCTACCTCTCCCGCCGGGACGGCGGCGTTGTCACCTTTGACCTGCGCTTTAAGAAGCCCAACACCGGCGACCTGCTGACCAATGCGGAGATGCACTCTGTGGAGCACATCATCGCCACCCTTCTGCGCAATGGCCGCGCCAAGGACGCCGTCATCTATTTTGGCCCCATGGGCTGTCAGACCGGATTCTATCTGCTGTTTGACGGCGGGCAGCTCAGTTTGTCCGACGGCGTGGAGCTGGTGAAGGAGACCTTTGCCGCCGGGGCCGCGTTTGATGGGCCGATGCCCGGCAAGAGCGCGGCTGAGTGCGGGAATTACATCAATCTGGACGTCGCGCTGGCAAAGAAGCAGTGCGCTTATTACGCGGAAGTCATCCGGGATTGGAACGAGGAGCGGCTGGCGTATCAGTAACGGCATACAAAATATCCCGGAAGCGCAGACGCCGCTTCCGGGATATTTTTCGTCTTTATGAACTTTTTGCAGCAGCAATATTGCGCATCACCCCAAAATAGCTGGGAATCAGGATTACGTCCGCACCGGCCCAGGCCAGGATTTCCGCGTACAGGATGCCGTCCTCTCCCAGCAAGGCCGGTAAAAGCAGCGCCGCGCCGGTCCGCATGACAAATTCCGCCAGACCGGACACCATGGGCAGCGCCGTGTTTCCCATGCCCTGGATACAGCTTCTGGTCAGATGCAGGACGTACAGCACCGGCAGGCAGATTGCCATAATAGTAAGATAGCGGTACCCAACCGCCAACGCCCTTACCGTCTCCCCTGTGTCTTCGGGCAGGAACCACGCCAGCATCCACTGTCCAAAAGCCAGCATAGCCGCCGCAATGACCACCGATGTAATCAGAGCGATGACCAGACCGGCCCGGATTCCCTCCGAGATGCGGCGCAGCTTACCCGCCCCCAGGTTCTGCCCGGTGTATGTGGTCATGGCGTAGCCGTAGGAGGTCGCCGCCACCTCCAGTACGCCATAGAGTTTGTTGGTTGCGGTAAAACCGGCGATAAACGGGACGTCAAAGCCATTGACAATGGTCTGTGTAATCATGCCGCCAATGGCGATGACCGTATTCTGAAACGCCATAGGGGACCCCAGCATCATCAGCCGCCCGCACAGCGCAGCCCGGATTTCCCAGTCCTCCCGGCGGATGCGCAGCGCATCAATATGGCAGATATGCCAGATGCAGTAAGCCGCCGAGAGGCACTGGGCAATTATGGTCGCCGCCGCCGCGCCCCGCACCCCCCAGCCGAATCCTATCACAAACAGCAGGTCCAGCGCAACGTTGGTCAGCGACGCAATCACCATTGCAAGCAGCGGCGTACGGCTGTTGCCCAGGGAGCGCAGGATGGACGCCGCCAGATTGTAGGCCATCACCACCGGCAGGCCCCCGAACATAATCCGCAGATAGGCCATGGAAATGGGGCGGATTTCCTCCGGGACCTTCAGCAGCGTCACCGCAGGCCCGGCAAGGACCTCGCTGGCGGCGGTCAAAGCCGCGCCGCACAGAACCGCCAGAAAAATGGCGTTGGTCATGGTGCGGCGCAGTTTTTCATACTGCCCCGCACCAAAATTCTGGGCCATCAGGATAGAAAAGCCCTGGGTAAAGCCCTGAACCGCACCCAGGGTCATCCAGTTCAGCCAGTCCACCGCACCCAGCGCAGCCAGTGCGCCGATGCCCAGTGCCTTCCCTACAACCGCCGTATCGACTACGGTATACATCTGCTGGAAGATGTTTCCGGCCATCAGGGGCAGGGAGAAAAAGAGCAGCAGTGTCCATGGATTCCCGGTGGTGTGGTCGCTGGTGTGCACCCATTTTTTCAGTCCGGACTGTACCTTCATTGATCTGTCTCCATCTCTCAGGGGATAGAGGGCGTCCACCAGCGCTGATTGTAGAGATCCGTAAACCGGTAGGTGGCCCGCAGGACACCGCCCTCCAGCGGCACGTTGCTGATTGCCAGCTCTTCGCCGGTCACAGTAATGGGTTCGCCAATCAAATAGCTGTCCTGATAATCGCCGTCATAGCTGTAGTCGTCGCACAAAAACTCCAGGGTGTCGCCGGGCTGCAGCTCTATATCGCTCTTTGCCACTGTGCTGGTTTCCCCCTCTGGGTACACGGCGCGGACGCCGGATACATAGCCGTAGGGCTGCTCGTTGTCAAAGGCGAGAAGCAGCTCGGCACGCTGGCCGTTATACAACACCGGTACCCGGCCTGTAATGGCGTAGTTCGTCCCGTCGTCCACCGTCGCCGTGTGGTAGTAGGCCACCGGCTGGCCGTCGATTGCCAGCCAGGTCCCGTCACAGACGCCGAGAAGTCCGCCGTTTTCGTCAAACTCGAACACGTTGTCCAAGCCCATATCGAGATAGCCCTCGCCGTCGTCGCAAAACAGGTTCAGCTCCAGGTCCTGCACCAGACCCCACTGCTCCTCGCTCAACGTAATCACCGGCGTGCCGTCCTCCCCGGCAGTCCACGCCAGCGCACCGGGATTGAAGCTGTTTTCCGTCAGATACTGGACTGTTTCCTCCATGTCCAACGCCCGGTCGCTGAGGAAGGCGGTATTATCGCCGGTCAGACCGGAGACACGCCCAAAGCTGCCGCCCAGGAACGCCTCCAGCAGCTGCGACACCGCCGCCGCATCCACGGCTCCTCCGCCGCCCAGCGTCCCCAGCAGGGACGGCAGGGGCGAGGCTGTGCCGCCGGATGCCGCCTGTCCGCTCACCTCCAGACTGGCAAACTGCTGGATGCAGCGGGCGTAGGCCGCGTCCATACCGATCTGCCGGTAGGACGCCACCGCCCGGTCCACGTTGGATAGCTTCCGGTATGGGAAATAGATGGAAATGCCGTAGGCATTGGTCATATTGGAGGAGGTGCGGTTGTACTTGACCGCGCTGAGCAGCGTATCCGCCAACGCCTTGCCCTCTGCGGTACCCAGGTTCTGCGCCAAATGGACCAGGTCAATCTGGTCGATACGGCTGGACTGGGCAAATTCCCTGGTATGACTGCGTGCGTTGGCGACAGTCTGGTACTCCTTAGCCTGAATGAGCCGGCTGGCGGACTGTGAGAATTGGGTCAGCTTGGCGGGGAGCGTCTTCTCCAGCTCAGCCAGGTCGATAACGGACAGAGTGGTCAGCTGCCCCCGGCATTTCTGGGCGCACACATCCACAAAGTCGTCCACGATTTTCTGTCCGATCTCAACAGTGGGCTTCGAGGGATTTTTGCCGAACTCCGTGAGCCAGTTGGCGTAGTACCAGCCCACGCCCGGCTCCGTCTCCTCGGAGGCAATCAGGTAATCGGCGTAAGGGGCCAGCAGCAGGGCCGTCTCCGCCGTGGCCATCAGACAAGCGTCAAAACCGATAAAATCAAAGGTCACACCGGCATTTTTCAACGCCGTGTTGATGCCGGACAGTCCCATGGAGCCGCTGGAGGCAAATTTCTCATCGTAGCCGTAGCCGCTGATGGAGCCGCCGCCGTGGTCCCAAAAAATCAGCTCATAGCGGTCCGCCGGGTAATTTTTCGCGCACCACTGGATGTAGCCCGTCAGCGTGTCTGGGTTGGTCATGGACACGCTGCCCAGGTCCTTTTGCAGACAGACCATACCGCCGTCCCTGATCTGCCAAATCTGGTTGACAGAGCTGCTGACCAGATTGTTTTTCCAGCCCTTGCAGCCCCCCGTATAGACCAGCAGATTGATATTCTGCCCCAAATCGGCGGCCAGCATCTCCTGCAAATCAGACGTCCCCATCCCGCTGCGGGATTCCAGGTCCGTGCCGCACATATAGACCATAATGGTGGCGGTATCCCTGCCATTGCCCAGCAGCTTTGTACGCTTCTCACGGGCCTCCGGCGCGACCGAGGTATTCAGCCGTCCGGTGTTCGCGCCGCCCTGCCAGCCGCTGGAGACGCTGCCGCCGTTCAGTCCGCCCAGCAGCGCGGATAAATCCCCGCCTGCAAGCTGGCCGGCCTGCTGCTGTTGTGCCGGTCCGGTCTGCCCGGTTGACTGTCCGCTCAGCAGCGTACCGATCCCGCCTCCGCCGCCCAGCAGCAGCACGGCCAGCAGAATCAGCAGCTTCATACCGCCGCCGGAGCGTGTGCCGCCGCTGCGCTGGCCGGAACCGCCGGACGGTTCTTTCCGGTCCGCATAGCCGCCGGCATCTCCAACGGGGCCGGTGTGCAGGCCCTCGCCCCGCTTGTTGACGCTCTTTCCGGGACCGGTCACATGTTTCTCCCGTCCCCGCGGTCTCTGATGATCCATCTCTTTCCTCCTTTGTCCGCCGCTTTGGCGGATGCTTTTTAGCTTTTTATATTCTACATAGGTCTTCTGGAAAATGCAACACAAAAGTTTTGAAAATCCCGGTTATGGGCGGTATGTATCCCTGATAAACGGCTCCGCAATTCCAGTATCCACCAGAAGCCCATATTTTCCGGGGTGTCTGTACGCATTTCCCTGTACCTCTGCGGCGCGGTATCTGCGAAGCTGCTCCACATCCAGTACGGCAAGAAAGACGCCCTCCTCCCCGCCTGCCTGCAAAATACAGGTATCCCGTGATCCCTCTCTGTCCGGCAGGTAGGCCACGCCGTCAAAAACGCTGGACCCGCCGTTGCAGTCCGGAACCGTTTCCGGATAGTTGCAGGTGGCGACCGCCAGCATATTTTCGTACGCCCTGGCGCGAAGCTGCGACAGGCGGTTGATCTCCATGGGGCAGGCGTTGGGGACGAGAATCAGCTCCGCGCCCTTCAGCATCAGAATCCGTGCGCTTTCCGGGAACTCCCTGTCGTAACAGATCATCGCGCCAACCTGGATTGCACCGCAGGCCGTATCCAGACGGACAGTATAAAAATCCTCGCCGGGCGTTAGGTTCCGCTCCGTATCAAAATCGCAGGTATGCACCTTCGCGTATACCAATTTCCGTTGGCCGAACCGGTCAAAGAGAACCAGCGTGTTGCGCGGGGCCGGTTCATACGCCTCCAGCAGCGTGATGCCAATAGCCATGTCCAGCTCCTGCGCCAATTCCCCGAAGGCCGTGACAAAACCGCCGTCTATAGAAATGGCTTCCGCCATCCACTGGGCGGCGGGCCGGTCATAGATTCGATAGCCGCTGCTCCACATTTCGGGAAAAAGCGCGACGTCCGCCTCCAGCTCCTTTGCCTTCCGGCAGCAGGCAATCCCCTTTTCCAGATTTTCCGCCAACGTGCCGCAGGGGGCTATTTGCAGCAGGGCTATTTTTAATTGGTTCATTGTTTTGCGTCCTTTCCGTTGTCCGCCTGTTACCTGAATATGGTGGCGGGATTTAATGAATTTTCAGCTTCTTTTCCATGATTTCATAAACCAGTTTGACATCATTTTGCAGCTCATAAATTCCATGCCCTACCGTTTTATACCCCCTGTGTTCATACAAACACACTGCCGGAAGCGAAGCATCCAGCAGAACTGTATCATGTTTTTTGGAGATTTCCACTTCCAGACAATCCATAATCTTTGAACCACAACCTTGTTTCTGATAATCTGGCAGCACGTATACTCCTGTGATATGATTGCCGTCATAACAGCCTGTACCGATAATACCAGAGCCGTCCATCAATACGCCCATATTGCCAGATGCTATTCCTTCTAAAATATGTTCTCTGCTATGATGCCGGCAAAAGAAATCTGCCACCTCTTCAGGATAATACTTTGGATATATCGTTCGTATTGTTGTATGCAAAATATTATGTATTGCATCTGCCATTTCCACTGTTGCTGTTAAATACTCCATACTGTTCCTCCCAAAACTTTTGACTTACAACGCGGATTATCTCCAGTTCTTCCGTGTTGAAACTTTGTTGGCGCAGCCCGGCTTTTCTGCACTGCAAACCGGAGGCCGTCTGGTTTTTCCTTTTCCAAAATCAAGGAAGCTCAGGATTGGCGGTATTTTGCCGCCATTTCCTTACAGCTCTCTGCAAAAAGCGACTGGGCAGTTGTCTGCACCGTCTCAACAGGAAGTTCGGCCAGTCTGCCGCGGTCTCTTTTTTGACATATCTCGAATTCTCTTACAATGCGTTCAGCGGACAATCCATGCCCGTTGTCTGCTCTTGTTGTGTCGGCCTGACTCACGAAACGTTCCAGCATCCTCCGTTCTCTGGAATAAATCAGCTCCACCAGCTTGGCCCGGTATTCCAACTCCTCGTTTGTGATACCCTTATAATGGGCCTGGTCCATGGAATGCTGGGCTTCGTGCTTCAGGAGGGACACTTGGAAATTCTCTGATTCCAAATCATAGGCAGTTCTGACACAGTGAATCAAACCGTCGCCGTTGGACCATCCGCCAGTACCCGTTTCACCAAAGGAAATGTAGTCCAGCCAGCTTTTCATGATGAACCCGTCCAGAAATTTAACAGCATAGTCCTGCGTGCCTTCCGGCAGTTCCACCTTGTAATGCCTCAGTTCCTCGTCCTTCCATATGTAAGGACCGTAATACCCGCTGGTTCGTCCCATCAGGGCGTGGAGCGACTTCTGACGGAATGCGTCCCCGGCCATTTCCTCCAATTTGTCCAGCGAAAAATCGGACGTAGTCTGGAACAGTTCTGCCAACCGTTCCCGCAACCGCTGCGCGGCCTCTTCAGCAGAGAGCTCCAGATAAAAGGCATCCCGGTAATACTTCTGATAGATCAAGAGAATCTCGTTCAGTTCCGCATCTACATCATAAGTCAGGTAGTGTTCTTTTTGATACAAAGCCACGCCCTTTTGATATAGCGCTGTCGTTTCCTGGAACTGCCCCAAATATGTCATTGCTGCCTGGAGATTCCCCTTTACAAGCATCCCACGCAGGGTATCCTTCTCAAATTTCTTCATAGTACAAATTCTCCAAATCCACATTATACATTATATCTATACATTACATCTCACCATTGATTTCCGTGCGCTTGATATTCTTCGCCCCAGTTCCGCATAGCGTCTAATACAGGCTTCAGGCTATGTCCCAACTCTGTCAAAGTATACTCTACCCGCGGCGGAACCTCCGGATAGACTGTCCGGGTCAGCAGGCCGCTCTCCTCCATCTGCCGGAGCTGAGAGGTCAGTACCTTGGGACTCACACTGCCAATAGATTTCTTCAATTCCCCAAACCGCTTTGTACCCGGCAGCAAATCGCGAATAATGAGTACCTTCCACTTGTCGCTGATGAGCGACAGCGTTGTCTCCACCGGGCAGGCGGGCAAAGCTTTTGCCTCCATTACGGCATCCTCCTGTCTGTCAGTTTCCAAAATTCTGTACAGCCCTATTTTACTGTATCTTCCACGGCGGCGTCAAGACGCCAGAAAAATTTTTACGCCGCCCCCACGTCCATCCGCTCAGGTAGCAAAATTTTTCCTCCCGGCAAAAACCGGAATCCCTTGAAAACACACGGCAGTTTCCTACTGGTAACTGTCCAATCGTTACGCTCAGGTAACTATAGCTAAGATTTGCTACCTGGAGGGGCTGAAAACCATTGCCTCCTCCTGCGCCAACGGAACGTCGTTCAAAGCCGCAGTCCGGGAGCGGTATCCGGCTTACAGCGGGGAAAATTATCTGGATATGACCGCAGGATTTTTCTTTAATTGATTGTATACAGGTCCTCCCTCCGGAAAAGTCCGGGGGGAGGATTGCCGTGAGCGGGCATAAAATCCTTGAAATTTTTGTTTCAATCTGCCTCTTGACAAATTCCTCCAAATGTATCATGATAGAATTTCCCCTATTACATATACGCAGCTGGAGGTAACCCATGTTTATACAGGCGCTGTCCAACGCACTTTTTCAAGTTGTTCTATTTTCATTGATCCCTCTTGTCTGGTGGGCCTTCACCGCGAGGAAAAAAGAAAACTTTTTCATCTGGCTGGGCATTAAGAAGCCCGTCGTACAGGACCGTAAAAAATGGCTGTTCGCTCTATTGGCAGTCACTGCGGCCTGTTGGTTACTTGCCCAACTGGCTATCTGGGTACGCGGTCCGCTGGCCGCAGCGGATTCCCAGTATAAAGGGATGGGAGCCGCCGCCATTCCAAGCGTTCTTGTCTATGCGGTCATCCAGACTGCCATGTCTGAAGAAATTCTGTTCCGCGGCTTTCTGATGAAACGGCTCATCTCTAAATTTGGCTTCCGAAGGGGAAACATACTGCAAGCCGTTATCTTTGGCCTGGTACATCTTCTGATGGTCTGGGGACACGCCAACCTGCTTGCAGGTCTGATGATTGTCCTTTATCCTATGGCTGCAGCCGTTTCCCTCGCCTATATGAATGAAAAAGCGTCGGGCGGTTCCATCCTTCCCAGCTGGCTGATTCACTCCATTCTCAACGCGGTTTCAGGTATATCCGCGGCAATGTAATGCAGGCGGCGGTTGACAAACCTCTCTCCATATACTAAAATAAACTGCCTATTTTATATTCGCAAAACAAAAGACAGACGATGGAGGCGATTGCCATAGACAGCAACAGGACCTGTTTTCAGAGGGGGCTGCGGGACGGAATGCCCATCGCCCTCGGTTACTTTGCGGTATCGTTCACCCTGGGCCTTGCGGCGAAAAACGCCGGTTTCTCGGCGTTCCAGGCCATGATTGAAAGCCTCACCAACAATGCGTCCGCAGGAGAATACGCTGTTTTCTCCCTGGCGGCTGTTGGCGCAAGCTATTGGGAGGTTGCCATCATGACCCTCGTCACCAACGCCCGTTATCTGCTCATGGCCTGTTCCCTCAGCCAGAAGCTGGCTCCGGACACTCCCCTGCGCCACCGAATGCTGATTGCCTACGACATAACGGACGAGGTCTTCGGCATCTCCATCGCAGTTCCCGGACGGCTGAACCCCTGGTACACCTACGGCGCCATGTCTGCCGCCATTCCTGGCTGGGGCGTAGGCACCTTTCTGGGGGTTGCGGTGGGCAGCATTCTGCCGCTGCGGCTGGTCAGCGCCCTCAGCGTGGGGCTGTACGGCATGTTCCTGGCCATCATTGTCCCGCCTGCGCGGGATAACCGCGTGATCCTGGGAGCGGCGCTGCTGAGCTTCGCCGCCAGCTTTGCCGCCAGCCGGTGGCAGCTGCTGGCCGGAATCTCCTCCGGCGTAAAGACGATTATTCTGACCGTCGTGATTGCTCTGGCTGCGGCAATTCTGTTTCCCGTTAAGGATGAGGAAGGAGCGTCGAAATCGTGAATATCTGGATGTACATACTGGTTTCCGCCGCAGTCTCCTATCTCATCCGGGTCACGCCGCTGGTTCTCATCCGGCGTGAGATTACCAACCGCACCCTGCGGTCCTTCCTCTACTATGTTCCCTACGTCACGCTGGCGGTCATGACCTTCCCTGCCATCGTAGAGGCCACCCAGCATCCCATTGCCGGACTGCTGGCCCTCATCGCCGGTATTGTCCTGGCGTGGAAAGGCGGCAGTCTTTTTCTGGTTGCGGTCATCTGCTGTCTGGTAGTCTTTGTGTCGGAATGGTTCCTTATTTAATACTTTTTCTTGGTTCTCAATGCTTACGGATTCCCCGGCTCGCTCGTCGTCATGGGAGAGCCTTTCGTATAGGGCGGTGGGTTTGTCTTTCTCTGTCTGCTTCTTCATGGTGTGTAACCTCCTTTCTTTGAGGGGGCGCGATTCCCTATAACCCTAACCCGGATAAACCGGAAAAGTTTTTGTATTACCTCCAAGATTCAAGTACAATAAAAAAACCATGGAGGATATGTTCATGTTACTTACGGATAAATATACTGACAAAATTTACTGTACGATTACCTGCTATGACCGTATGCTCCATCCAGGGCTATATCCCTGGATGGAGCCATGCCGAAGGCATGACTGGCTATCTTAAAGCCAACAACATGCGTATTTTTGATTTCGCAAATTTCTCCCATCCCCTGACGGAACAGATCCGTTCAAATGCCCAGCGCATCGCCGATGAAAATGGCATTGAAATCGGCATTTGGAACATATCAGTCCGTCAGCCATGTCCAGAATCTTTAAACGTCTCTGTCTCCATGCGCTCATTGAACGGGTACAAGGAACTTATAAATACTTCGCTACAGCTGGCACAACGGAAGCTGTGATACAGCCGTCAAAGACCAGCAGGATCTCTACCTACACCCCAGCAGCTTCAGCGGAGTGATAGATGAGGCCAGCATCCAGCCCCTGCAAGAGCAGCTATCGAAAGCGCGAACCTTCCGCTGCTATCACGTTGACCGCTATAAGGAATACCGGGATCTGAGCGATGAGGCGTATCGGGCGGAGCTGGAGGCCAAGCGAGATGAGATCACAGATTACATCCTGGAAAAATGCAGGACAAAGCGCAGCAACCTTTACATTGTAGACCCCGTTGCGATCCATGTCGCGGAACACTTTGCAATTCTTCGTCTATGTGACAAAGACAAGCGCAATAAGATCGGAAATCAGTTTGTGGCTGAACTGATGGGCCAGGGGCTGATCGAGGAGGCGCTGGAGGCGACGGAGCGGCAGGCGGACAGCCCGGAGCCGGAGGAGCCGCCCGAGGAGGAGGCCGGTGTCGGCCTCTGTGAGGCCCACCCGGAGGGCAGCGGCACCAACCAGGATGAGGACAACCCCGCCGCGTTGGGCGCGTAACGGGCCGTGTGAGGCCAAAACAACCAAACAGCAGACGAGAGCAGCCCCCAGAGCATCCCCAATCAGGATGTTCTGGGGGCTGCTTTTCGTTTCGCCGGAAAAAGGAGGTGAGCAACATCACGAAACAAAACTATGCCCCGGATTTCCGCTTCACAGACGAGGAGATGGAGACCGCCAAGGGGACAGATCTGCCGGACCTGCTGGAACACCTGGGCTACACCGTCCGCCGCCTGGGCAGCCGCTACCACACCACCAGGGAGATGGACAGCCTCCGCATCAAGGACCGCCGCACCTGGAAACGGTACTCCAGCGGCAAGGGCAGGGACGCCATCGACCTGATGAGCTTCTGCACCCTGCACCGGCAGGCCAGAGATAGGGGGAATCAGTTCCAAAACATTGCCAGATAACGCGCATCCAGGCCGAAAACAAAGTAAAAAGTGAAGGAATTATCGAAGGAGATGATCGATTGAAGATCCGCAGTTTTCTGCTGGTCATGATGCTGTGCGCCTTCTGCGTCACTCAGACCAGCGCTTTGGAGTACACCTTTGACGCCCCAGAGGACTACCTCTTTGGCCAGCCCACCAGCGATGACACCATCTACGAGTGGGAGAACCCCAACGTGGACCGGAGCAAGAACACCGCCCTCATCGCCCCCGGCTTCGGGACTCCCACCAGCTACCTCCCCGGCAGCGACGAGTACCTTACCCCCAACCTCGTCCCTGGCGCGCTCAACGGCGGGCTGGTGAACCAGGTGGGCAGCGCCAACATCAACGGAGGGACGGTGGGCAGTTCCGTCATCCCCGGCCAGTACCCCTCGGTAAACGGCAATGTCACCATGACTCAGATCCCCGGCGGCAGTCCCACCGACATCGCCCAGGGCAATACCACGGGCGGCTACACCGAGGTGACAAGCGACCTCTACTACTCAGGCGGCTACCTGGGGACGCTGAAGATCCCCGCCATCAACCTGACCGTCAAGGTCTACCAGGGGACGGACAGCGACGCGCTGAAGAAGGGCGCGGGTCACTTCACCAACACCAGCATCTGGGACGGCAATGTGTGTTTCGCTGGGCACAACCGGGGGTGCGCAACGATTTCGGCAAGATCCACACCCTGAACGCGGGTGATACCGTCACCCTGACCACGGCGCTGGGGACCCGGACCTATGCTGTCGCCAGCGTGGAAAAGGTCAGCGTCAACGACTCCAGTGGTACCGCCCCACCACGGATAACCGGGTGACGCTGTACACCTGCGTGATAAACCAGCCGGAGTACCGCTGGAAGGTCACGGCGGTGGAAGGATGAGCGTGGAATACGACAGCGCTATAGAGGAATTGGCGCAGGTACTGGCCAACCGCTTTGCGCAGCTTGCGCAGGGCTGGGAGGCCAGTACGCCCGGTAAGCGGATGCTCTGGTTCTGCTGAACCTGGAGGACCTGCTGCAGGCTGTAACGGAGCAGTGGCTGAGAGCGACCGGGCTGGACCGTCCCCAGGATGACGCCCTCCGTCAGTGTGTAGGAACGCTGTGCGGCGAGATGCCCGCCAGACGGCAAAAACGCAAAAAGCGCGCTGCCGTGATCCTATGGAGAGATGATCCGGCTAAAAACCGTCTGCCGATTGTGTTCGACTTTCCCTGCTTTCTGTGATATGGTTCGGTTTGCGAAAGCCCCAACATATTACGAAACGGAGGAATCGAGCATGAAAGACAGAAAAATCCTGTCCCTGCTGCTGGCTGGTACCATGACCGCGACCCTGCTGGCTGCGCCTGCCCAGGCGGCAGAGCAGCAACCCCAGACGCCAGCCCCCTACGCCATCAGCTTTTTCTACCCTTGATTCGCATTATAGCACATAGTATTTTATTATCAAACCTTTCTTTTGATTTTTGCCTTTTAGGTCACAAAATCAAAAAAAGAACTTTTTTGTTCTTTTGATGTAATAAACTTGATTTTGGGGCATAACTATGATATGCTACAATAAAAGTCTAATGGTATGAAGTCAAGTAGGTGATGCAAGGAAATTTTGAGGAGAACCGGACAAAAGGGGCCATAGGAGCCGCAAAAAGGCAACCCCAACCCAAGCCCTGTCCCTGCAAATTTTTGAAACAGGGCCCCCGCTTCCGGCAAACAGCTAATGAGTTTGCAGCGAACTTCCGGCTCAGGGGGACTGACTTTCCATGAAGCAGCCTTGCGGCTCAACCAGGAGGTAGAGAACTTGACCCTGCTGTCCTACAGCTATTCTATCACGGGTATCTCTAAACCTGCTGATACTGAAATCTATTAACTTGAAACTTATTATACGAGGTGGTGAAGACTGTGCAAAAGTTCTCTTTGAAAAACCGAGATCTCTATTTGAACAGGATAATTGCATTTCAAGATACCGAAATGATCAAAGTTATAATTGGCATTCGTCGCTGTGGCAAATCCAGCCTTATGAAACTGATGGCACAGCATTTGCTTGAAACTGGCATTACTCAGGATCAGATCTTGGAAATGAACTTTGAGTCTATGAGTTTTCCTGATATGGATGTCAGGGGCTTTTATGAATATGTGAAAGCTCGGATCCTACCCGATCAGCGGATGTACCTGTTTTTCGATGAAGTACAGCGAATTCCAAGTTGGGAAAATGCAGTCAACTCCTTCCGAGTAGATTTTGATTGCGATATCTATATCACAGGTTCAAATGCTTATCTGCTGTCTTCAGAACTATCCACCTATCTGTCAGGCCGATATGTTGAGATCAAGGTACTCCCCCTTTCGTTCAAGGAGTTTTTAGATTTCCACGGCTACACCGTGACTGAAAAGAAATCACCTACTGGAACGCTAAAACGCCGAATCACAGATCAGGACGGCGATATTTACGCTGAGCGGGATTTATTCAATGAGTACGCCCGGTTCGGTGGGATGCCTATGCTGGCAGATGTGGGGCTGGAAATTGACCGCGTAACTGCCGCTTTGGACGGTGTGTACTCCGCCGCTGTTGTCAACGATATTTTAGAGCGTGAAAAGCGGAAGGGGCGCCGTACCATCACTGATCCCATTCTGCTTCGGAAGATTATTATGTTTCTGGCAGACAATGTTGGAAACAATGTGTCGGCAACCTCTATTGGCAACACGCTGGTCAACGAGGGGCTTTTAGAAGAAAAAGGCCGCAGGAAACCTGCGGTGCATACCATTCAGAGCTATATTGAGGCGTTGCTGGAGGCGTATATCTTCTACGAGATCAAACGATTCGACATCAAGGGTAAGGAGTATCTGCGAACGCTGGGCAAGTATTATATCGTGGATATGGGCCTGCGGAACTATCTGTTAGGTTATCGGGATGGGGACAGCGGACACATTCTGGAAAACATCATCTATTTTGAGTTGCTGCGTCAGGGATACGATGTGGCCATTGGGAAGATTGACAACCAGGAAGTGGACTTTATCGCCACCAAGGCGGATGAGAAAAAGTATATCCAAGTCACTGAGAACATGAATGCCTCGGAGACCCGGGAGCGTGAGTTGGCTCCGTTACGGAAAATCAGGGATAACTACGAAAAAATGGTGATTGCGCTGGATTGCGACTTGACGCAGACGCAGGATGGGATTAGAATTATAAAAACATTAGATTTTCTTTTAGAATAGAATTCTATTGGTCACTGATACATGTTATATTCCTAAGGATTAATATTACCTGGAGAGATAGAGATGAAAAAATTAGTGCTTATTCTTGGTAATGGGCTGACTATGGATTTGCTTTCTAATATGGATGAAAAGAAAGACGACATTGATTTATCCAACTTGTTCTCTAACGCTAAGAGTGATCCTGTAGTTGTTTCTGCTAAAGTTAATGAATTTTTTGACTGCTTAAGAACCGCTGATAAACTTTCTGATGATGTAAAAGAATATCGAGAAAGTATGCAGGCAAGTACTCGTTCAAAAAGTCAGAGAGTACGCCGGATTCGAGTACTTTCTCATTACTGTGGAATTCAATGAATGACCGCCTATCCTCCTAAAATTTCCCACCACTTACAATAACCACGGTGCTACCAAAAACATCCAATGCCCGGACAAGCCCTTGCTCCGCAAGGCTTTCCGGGCATCGTTTACATTAAGCGCGGCGGGATACATAGCTGCGGGAAATGCCATAATCAGCTGCCAGTTCCCGCTGTGTACGGGGCGTTTTCCCGTTTAGACCATATCGCTGCCGGATAATATCTGCTTCCCGTTCTGTTAAGCATTGCTCAATCAGGCGGCGGACTTGGATATGGCTCTCTTTCATATCCAGATCGTCCAGCATGGTGTCCTCTACCCCAACTACGTCCAGTAGCGACAGATCATTGCCATCTTTGTCCGTCTCCAGCGTTTCAGATAGAGATACCTCTCCCTGCAGCTTCTTCTGGCTGCGAAAGAACATCAATACCTCATTTGCTATACTCTCGCAACGGCTCCGCATCTCCCCCTTCGGCCGCCCCGTTAAAATTTTCTTTTTCGCCGTTTTTTGACACTATTTCCCCAATTCCGATGGGCGTTTCCGGGAATTCATACTTATAATCGGAACCAAACAGAACAACATGGGCATCTTTCCCATCCCAAATGATTTGCTTCACGATGGCTCGAATTGCCGCTCGCTTCTGTTCAACGGTCATCTCGTCTACTGTGTTTTTGAAGGTAGCCAACATCTGGGCCAAAAGATCAAACTCTACCTCTGACCAAGCATTACTGGAGGTCAGCTCTTCCAATTCTGCCAAACGCCGTTTTAGAGATTCCCCTTTGGTGTGCAGTTCATCAATCTGTTCCATAATATAGTCTTCCGCTGGAGTACCAGATGCTTTCCCCAATGCAGAAACCAATCCTTTGATTTCATTGTCATTTTCTGAAATTTTACTTTTTAGTTGGGCAATTTCATTGTCATACTCCTGCCTGTCTCCCATTAAGACCCGTTTGCTGCGTTCCAACTGGCGGAAAAGGTCCGAATGATCCTCACTCAGAGATTTCAACTGCGCAATAACGTCTGCATCCAAAATATTGCCATTACAATTCTTCATATTGCAGATATGGCTTTTGCTGCGTTCTTTTGTGGAGCACAGATAGGTGTAGATCGGCTCTCCCTTTGTGTTTACCCTCTGAGAAACCTTTGGGCGCATATAATCTCCGCAGTTACCGCAAATCAGTAAGCCAGAGAGCAGCGCAACATTGCTGCGCGGCTTTTTGTAGCTCTTAGATTTATTTCGCTCCAAGAGCATTTGTACTTTTACCCATGTTGCTCCTTCAATCGTCCCTTCATGCTTACCCACCGATACGATCCATTCCTCCATTGGCTTGATCTGGTTTGCCTTTCCGGGTTGCTGCAATGTACGGTTGTACGCCATGATACCGTGAACACCATCAAATTCACTTTCATCGGAAAATAAGTCCACATTTTTATCTTTCAAATAAGTATAGGCAAATTCATCGGCAATCATATAAACGGGATTTGTAAGAAGTCCCTTGATGGTAAAGCGAGTAAACTGGTTCCCATTTTTTGTAGTGTATCCATTTTGCAGCAAGTATGTTTCTGTTTTGGTCAGAGAGCCGGTTTCAAGAAATTTGTCAAAAACCAGTTTGACAAGGCTGATTTCTTCCGGGATAGCCTTCAGTTTGCAGGCTCTTTTGGTTTTTCCGTCAATCGTTACACTGGATACGCTTTCTGACTGGTAGCCTGTAGGCGGAACTCCACCCAGCCAACGTCCGGTTTTGGATAACTCGTGCATATTATCCCGGATTCGTTCTGCAATCGTCTCCCGCTCTAACTGAGAAAAGACGGAGGAAATATACATCATGGCTCGTCCCATAGGAGAAGATGTGTCAAACTGCTCCTTTATGGAAATAAAGTCGATCTTCATTCCATTTAGCTTTTCAATCAGCTTGGCAAAATCTCCAATATTACGGCTGATTCGGTCAAGGCGGTAGACAACGATGGCTTGAAACTTTTTTTCCTTCGCCTCTGCCATCATTTTTTTGAACTGCGGACGCTCCAGGTTGCCGCCAGAAAATCCTTCGTCCTCATACACTAGGACACCATTCGCTGCCTTTTCCCCAAAGTGCAGCCGTATGTACTGCCTGCACATTTCTATTTGGTTTTCAATACTTTCTCCTTTACCAGTAAACTTAGATTTTCGGGAGTAAATCACGATCTGTCCAGTATCGTTCATCCTACGCCACCTCCGTTGTGATACAATTCTCATTATTTTTATACCATAATAGGCCCTTTTTGTAAAGGAAAATATTAAAAATCTTGTAGAAAATGCAATTATAAGTTCACTATCTCAAATCGTTCCTGTCTACCACCAAGAAATTTTACAGATGGTAGTCGTTGCTTTCTAAATAATTGCACAGGAGCAAAACGCCCTGGCTGCTGACCCAAAGCAGCCAGGGCGTTTTTTGCGTTTCACCACAAAAAGGAAGGAGGCCGTAAGAATGTCGCTGGAATTAGTTTACTTCTACGGCAGCGAGGCCGAGCAGTACAGCTTTTACCGCATCCCCAAGGTTTTGCTAACAGACCGGCGTTACAAGAGCGTATCTATGGAGGCCAAGGTGCTGTATGGCCTGATGTTGGATCGTATGGGGCTGTCTGTCCGCAACGGCTGGCTGGACAGCGAGGGCCGGGTATATATCTATTTCACGCTGGAGGATGCGCTGGCGATGCTGGGTTGCGGCAAGGATAAGGCTGTCCGGCTGTTCAAGGAACTGGACAAATCCGGCGGTATCGGCCTGATCGAGCGCCGCAAGCAGGGTCAGGGCAAGCCGACGCGAATCTACGTCAAGAACTTCACTCTGCCGCCAGACCCCGAAAAATGTACGCCCTCCCCAGCTCCAGAGGAGCCGCCGGCGCAGACTTCTGAAAAACCGAAGTCTGGACTTCTGGGAGCTTCCGAAGTCTTGACTTCTGAAATTCCGAAGTCTGCACTTCTGGGAAGCAGAAGCCTAGACTGCGGAAAATCCGCCGCTAATAAGACTGATAAGAATAAGACTGAGTTGAGTGATACTGAGCTATCTATCCATCCCCCTGCCCCCGCGCCATCGCCGCCCTGCCGTCAGAGGGGTGTCAGTGATAGGATAGGACAGATGGACGCCTATAGAGCGTTGATCCATGAGAACATCAGCTACGGGGATCTGCTCCGTGACCACCCCTACGACGCAGACCTGATAGACGGCTATGTGGAGCTGATGGTGGAGGTCTGCTGTACCGGGCGGGAGACAGTCCGGGTCAATCAGGATGACATACCCGCCGCTGTCGTCCGCAGCCGGTTCCTGAAGCTGGACCGGGAACATATCCTGTACGTCATGGAGTCCATGCAGCGAAATACCACGCAGGTAGTCAATGTCCGGGCCTACACCCTCTCGGCGCTCTACAATGCGCCGGTGACTATCGGCCAGTATTACACTTCCCAGGTCAGCCATGACATGGCCCAGGGCTGGGAGGTGGGGACATGAACATTGCCCTTGTGGATGTGGACGGCCACAGCGGATTCCCCAATCTGGCCTTGATGCGCCTGTCGGCTTGGCACAAAGCCCAGGGTGACAGCGTGGAGTGGTGGAACGGGTTCACCCACTACGACCGGGTGTATCTGTCCAAGGTGTTCACGTTCACCCCAGACTTCGATACTGTGATCGACGCGGATGAAATCATCACTGGCGGGACGGGCTACAAGGACTACACCAACCTGCCGCCCGAGGTGGAGGCCACCCCGCCGGACTACAGCATCTACCCGCACTATAAGCGGGCCGTTGGCTTTCTGACCCGGGGCTGTATCCGCGGTTGCCCCTGGTGCATAGTCCCCCGCACGGAGGGCTATATCCACCCGGCGGCCACCTGGGAGCAGGTAAAGCGCCCGGACAGCCGGGAAATCGTCTTTCTGGACAACAATGTGCTGGCCTCCGGGCATGGCCTGGAGCAGATCAGACGCATGGTCGGCGAGCCGGTATGGGTGGACTTCAACCAGGGCCTGGATGCCCGCCTGATCACCCCAGAGACCGCTTCACTGCTGGCCGGCCTTCACTGGATACGGTTTGTCCGTCTGTTCTGTGATACCAGCGCCATGCTGCCAATCATTGAGCAGGCTGCGGCCTATCTCCGGGAGGCCGGGGTGGCTCCGTCCCGGCTCTGGGCCTATGTGCTGGTGCAGGATGTGCCCGATGCCCACCGGCGTGTGCTGGCCCTGGAGAAAATGGGTGTCACAGCCTTTGCCCAACCCTATCGGGACTACGACGGCGGAGAGCCGCCCAACGAGCAGAAAGCCTTTGCCCGCTGGGTCAACATCCGTTCCGTCCATAACTCATGCACCTGGGAAAACTATGACGATGCAAGGAGGAGAACACGAAATGGCAGGTAAACGCACGAAAAAAGCTCTGGCGGAGGATTCCCGCTACCATGACACCTGGCGGCTGCTGAAAAAGTACCGGGATGTGGTATGGAGCATGGAGCTGTCCGTCCAACAGGTAAAGAAGGAGTTTGAAATCGAGTTTGGCAGCACCATTGACGACTTCCTGGAGTCCGTCTACCTGGCGGGGGCCGACCTGGGCGGCACCAGGATCGAGAACCATGCCCGGTGCATTGAGCGCAGCAACCAGATGCTCAAGCTGCTCAATAACGCGGTGGAGGTCCTCCGTACCCGGCACAAGAGCGGCGAGACTTACTACTGGCTGCTGTACTACACCTTTTTGTCCCCGCAGCAACTGGACAATGTGAACGAGATTATCGAGCAGCTTCGTCCGCACATCCGGGACATTGGCCGGACTACTTATTACCGGAAGCGGGAACAGGCAGTAGAGGCCCTGAGTTCCATCCTCTGGGGTTACTCCTCCAAGGACTGTCTGGCACTGCTGGCCGACTTTTTTCCTGATTCAGAGGCAGAGATTTAACTTTACGCTTCTGTGGGACAAAATTGGGACAGTTTTGGGACGAAATTGGGACGGCTTTGGAATTGACACGGGAATCCATATATGTTAGACTAAGTATGCTCAAAACTGTAATCACAAGTGAAAACGACAGCGGGAGGACGCCGATGGGCGTCTTTTTTCATGCTTCCGCTGCAAAGGACAGCGCCCAACGCTATGGGCGCTGTTTTCGTTTTCCGGGACAAAAAAGGAGGTAATTGATTGAACCGAAAAACCACACTTTCTGAAACCCCGCAGAAAAAGCATCGTGACTACGGGCGCATCCTCTATACGAGCTTCCTCGGAACCTGTATGACGGCGGTGCTGGCCCAGCCCGCCCTGGCTGCCGACACCCTCTGGACCAAGGCCAGCGAGGTGATGAAGGACGTCTATACCCAGATCCTGGGCATCTCTACCATTGCGGCCATCGTGACGGCGGCGGTGGCCTTGGTGATGATGAACTTCTCCCGGTCCGGCCGCACGGTGGACGAATCCCGGGCCTGGCTCAAGCGCATCGTCATCACCTGGATCATCCTCAACTCCCTGGGCTTCATCATGTCCTATATCACTCCCTTCTTCTCTGGCGGACAGTGGAACCCGTAACCGTCCATGGGCATCTTAGACGGCATTGTGGAGTGGATCGCGGAACAAGTCATGCACGGCCTGGACTTAATCAATACATCAGTTTTGGGCGCGCTGGGCTGCGACATGCGCGTGTTTCTGCGATACTTCCCGGCGGCGGAGACCATGTACGACATCTTTGTGGCGCTGGCAATCGGCCTGATCCTCTTGATTTGGGTCTGGAACCTGTTCAAGAACTTCGGCATCGGCGGAGGCGGCGAGGCGGAGGACCCGGTAAAACTGAGTATCCGCTCCGTTCTGTTCATTGTGCTGGCCTTCTACTCCGATCAGATTGTGGAAATGGCGCTGGACATTGGCGGTACACCCTACGACTGGATATTGACCTCCGCGCTCCCCAATCTGAGCTTTGCGGACTTCAACTCCGTACTGCTGACCATCATCGGCGTGTGCGCCAACGGCGCTGTGGCCCTGATCGTGCTGATTCTGCTCCTCATTCTCGCCTGGAACTACTTGAAATTACTGTTCGAGGCGGCGGAGCGTTATGTGCTGCTGGGCGTGCTGGTCTTCACCGCGCCGGTGGCCTTTGCCATGGGCGCGTCCCAGGCCACATCCAACATCTTCAAGAGCTGGTGCCGGATGTTCGCAGGGCAGATATTCCTGCTGCTGATGAACGCATGGTGTCTGCGGCTGTTTGTGAGCATGGTGGGGGCGTTCATTGCCAACCCGCTTTCGCTCTGACAGGAGGAAACTTATGAAAAAGTCCAAACAGATTTTGACCGTTCTCTTTTTGGCAGTGCTGGTCATTTCGACGCTGTGTGTTCCGGCCTTTGCCCTTGACGAAAGCGAGGTAGAGGCTGCGGTGGCGGCATCCGGCAAGGAGGCGGTCACTGGCAACGTACTGATCTGGTTCCTCTGTGCGGTGGCCTTTCTGAAGGTCTCGCAGAAGATCGACAGCTTTATGGCGACGATGGGGGTCAATGTAGGACGCACCGGCGGCTCCATGCTGGCCGAGGCCATGATCGCCATGCGGGCCGTCACAATGGTCGTAGGCGGCGGACATGGGGCTGGCGCTGGCCGGGCCGGTTCCGCTGCTGGAAGTGCGGCGGGCAAGTCCGGCTCCTCCGGGATGACCGGGTTCTTCAAGGGCGGACTGGTGGGTATGGCCGGCCGGCATATCACCAACAGCGCGGTCAGGACAGCCACAACCCAGACATCCGCTGTCCATACCGCCCAGAGCCAGGTGCAGCAGGCAGCGGCCTCTACTGCTGCAGCGCAGACCTCCGCAGATACGAATATCAACAGTGAGGTGCATACTGGCGGTTCGTCTATCCACACCGGAAACGCCGCGCCCGCTGGTACTCCGCCCCAAGAGGGAACCATTGTCACAGGCGGCGGCGCTCCCTTGGCGGCTCCTGCGGATAACATTCCGCAAGCTGCTTCCACCATTAACAGCGAGGTACATACCGGCGGTTCGCACAGCCATACCCAAAACGACGCAGCGGTTGGACCTCCGCCCCAGGAAGGCGTTATTGTCACTGGCGGCGGGGCGGCTCCTCAGACGCCCGCTGTGGAGAGTGCGCCGCCTGTCAGCCCGGTACCCAGCGGGACGCCGCCCCAGGAAGGGGTTATCCTCAATGGCACCGAACCGCCTCCCGCTGTTTCTACAGCCGGCCCAATCCCCCAGGCCGTCAGCGAGCCGCCCGACGCGGCCCCGCCCGATATACCCCCTCCCCAGGAGGGCGTTATCCTTACAGGCGGAGAAAACTCCGTTTATGCGCCCCAGACCGAGAACATCTTCGGCGGCGGCACAGATGGTACGGTCCATGTGGAGAATACGGCGGTTACTGGCGGCGGGCAGCAGACGCAGACCCATACGGAGCGGGTGCAGACAGCCCATACCGCTACTTCCAGCGAAAAGGTACAGACGAATTGGTTCCTGTCAGGTTCGGGGACACGGCCCACTCTGGGCGGCATGGTGTTCTCCCGTTCCCTGGCTGCCGGCGGCAGCTTTGCCAATGATGTGATCGGCACGGTGGCCCGTGGCGAGGTGGCCGGCAGCATCACAGGAGATATGGCCGCTCAATCCCTTTCCTCGTACATGGGCTATGCTCCCACCGGTATTGGGAGCCGGGATGCCCCTGTCTATTCCGATGTGGAGATCGGCCGGGGCCGTATCACCGGCGTGGAGACCGCGCCAGGGAGCAGGGAGGGTCTTTCCTTCGCTATGTACCATGTGGACCAGTACACCGCCCCTTCCGGTGACTATACCAAGGTGGTCTCCGCCGACGGGACCCAGTGGTATAAGCAGTACGCCCAGGACGCTGTGGAGCGCAAGCCCTACATGGCTCCGGACGATACGGTGGCCTACCACGAGCGCATCATCAAAAAACTTCCCGACCCGCCCAAGCGCAAGGATCGGATATAAGGAGGACCTATGCGGCAAGAAGAACGGGATGTTTATATCATCCCCCCTAATTTCATTGAGGGCGGTACGCTGATGGGCGGGATGTTCAAGACCCGCAACGTAATCGAGGCCGGCATCCTGGGCGCTTTGACGGGGGTGCCGGTCTTAAAGCTGCCCTTTTCCCTCACAACCCGTATCATTGTCCTGTGCCTGACCACCCTGCCTCTGGTGCTGGTGGCCCTGATCGGCATTGGCGGTGGGAGCCTGTCCGAGTTTATCCTCCAGTTTTTCAGCTTCCTCCGCAACCGGCGGACGCTGGACAGGGACGGCGCGGACCGGGGGAAAAAGAGCCTGCTTCCCAGCTGGGGCCACAGCGCCCCCAAGGAGGAGGACGACAGCGAAATACCCAAAAGCCGGAACCGCGTGGAGGTGGATTTCAAGGAGCGGAAGGTGGATCGGTTCAAAACCTTTCTGGCCCCGGAGGTGAAGCCCCTGAACCCATTGGCGGACTATGTGCCGGTGGAAACCATCAAGCATGGCGTCATCTACACCAGGGACCACCGCTATGTGAAAATTCTGGAGGTAGTCCCGGTCAACTTCCTCCTGCGCAGCGCCCAGGAGCAGCGCAGCATCATCTACTCCTTTATCAGCTACCTCAAAATCGCGCCAGTCAAGGTGCAGTTCAAGGTACTGACCAAGCGGGCGGACATCGACCGCCATGTGCAGGCGGTGCGCCGGGAGCTGGCGCGGGAGACTGACCCGCACTGCCGGATGCTCCAGGAGGACTATCTGCGGCTGATCCGCCAGCTGGGTTCCCGGGAGGCCATTACCCGACGCTTCTTCCTGATTTTCGAGCATGAGCCGCTTCCCGGTACCAAGCGGGGCCATGAGGAGGAGGAAGCTATCGCCTCCCTCCAGACCGCCGCCCGTACCGCCGCCAACTACCTGCGTCAGTGCGGAAATACGGTGGTGCTGAACCACGACGATGAAAGCGAGGCCACGGCGGAGGTGCTGTACCACATCCTCTGCCGCCAGGAGAGCAACGAGCGTCCCTTCGAGGAAAAGGCCAAGCAGGTGGTGGCCGAGTATCTGACCGCCGGGCGGCCTGTGGACCAGATCCCGGTGAACGAGTTCTACACCCCCAACCGTATCGACCTCTCCCACGGGCGGCATATCTGCATCGACGGCGTGTATTACGCCTACCTGCTGGTGCCCTCCGGCGGCTACAAGACCCAGGTGCCGGCGGGCTGGCTCAGTCTGCTGGTGAACGCCGGGGACGGCATCGACCTGGATATGTTCCTCACCCGTCAGCCCAAGGACCGCATGATACGGAAGCTGGGCCAACAGCTGCGCATCAACCGCAGTAAAATCAAGGAGACCAGCGACACCAACACAGACTTCGACGACCTGGACGGGGCCATCCGCAGCGGCTATCTGCTGAAGGACGGCCTGAGCAACAATGAGGATTTCTACTATCTCAATCTGCTGGTCACCATCACCGCCGCCAATGTGGAGGACCTGGAGTGGAAGTGCGCGGAGATGAAAAAGCTGCTGCTCAGTCAGGACATGGACGTACAGACCTGTTCCTTCTGTCAGGAGCAGGCTTTTTTATCCTCGCTGCCCCTGGTGACCCTGGAGAAACACCTTTTTGAGCGTTCCAAGCGCAATGTCCTCACCCTGGGGGCGGCAAGCTGCTACCCCTTCACCAGCTATGAGATGTGCGATGACAACGGCATTTTGCTGGGGGTGAACAAGCACAACAATTCCCTCATTATTGTGGACATCTTCGATTCCCGGGTTTATAAGAACGCCAACATCGCCATTCTGGGCACCAGCGGCGCAGGCAAGAGCTTCACCATGCAGCTGATGGCAACCAGAATGAGGCGCAAGGGTATTCAGGTATTTATCGTGGCTCCCTTGAAAGGTCACGAGTTCCACCGGGCCTGCTCCAACATCGGCGGGGAGTTCATCCAGATTTCCCCGGCCTCCAAAAACTGCATCAACGTCATGGAAATCCGCAAGGTGGACAAGTCGGTGGACGAGCTGCTGGACGGCCCCGGCGTGGAAAAATCCCTACTGGCGGCAAAAATTCAGCGGCTCCACATCTTTTTCAGCCTGCTCATTCCCGATATGACCCACGAGGAGCGGCAGCTTCTGGACGATGCCCTGATCCGCACCTACGCCAAACTGGGCATCACCCACGAAAACAGCACTTTGGACGACCCGGCTGACCCCAGCCGCTACCGGACCATGCCGGTGCTGGGCGATCTCTACGAGGTGCTGAAGGAGTCCCAGGAGACCAAGCGGCTGGCGAATATCATCAACCGTCTGGTCCACGGCTCCGCCCGAACCTTTAACCAGCAAACCAATGTGTCCCTGGACAACAAGTACACGGTGCTGGACATCTCCGAGCTGACCGGCGACCTGCTGACGGTGGGGATGTTTGTGGCTCTGGACTACGTTTGGGACAAGGCCAAGGAGAACCGCACCGAGGAAAAGGCCATCTACATCGACGAGTGCTGGCAGCTGATCGGCGCCAACAGCAACCGTCTGGCGGCGGAGTTCGTGCTGGAGATTTTCAAGATCATCCGGGGCTACGGCGGCTCCGCCATCTGCGCCACCCAGGACATCAACGACTTCTTCGCGCTGGAGGACGGCAAGTACGGCAAGGGCATCATCAACAATGCCAAGACCAAGATTCTGCTGAACCTGGAGGACGAGGAGGCCCGGCGGGTCCAGTCCATCCTGCACCTGTCCGAAGCGGAGGTCATGGAGATCACCCACTTTGAACGGGGCAGCGGGCTTATCAGCACCAACAATAACAATGTGACGGTGGAAATCAAGTGCAGTCAGATGGAAAAGGAGCTGATCACCACCGACCGCCGGGAGCTTCAGGAGCTGCTGGACAAGTCCGGCGAACAGAGCGCCTAATACGGAAATAATGCGGAGATAATACGGCATTTACACGCATAACAGCCGAACCTTGAAAATGGATAAAAATAATACGCCTATAATACGGCGTTAATACGCCAAGCGGATTTTAATGCGGAAATAATGCTGAATTAACACGCATAAGCCCAAACTGCACCAAAAGGCAACGCAAACAATACGCCAATAATACGGCGATAATACGCACAACAGTAAACTGTACGAGGTGAAAGCCCATGAAAACACGCGCACAGATCTATGAGCGGGAGGCCGCCGCCCTGCTGCGGGACATTTCCATGTACCAAGTCATGACGGAAGGGCAGCTTTTGCGGCTGCATCCGGGGAAAAAGGACAAAACCCGGAATCTGCTGGCCTATCTCGTCCGTCAGAACCGTGTCTGGCAGGTGGACGATTTTTATTGCGCCGCCCAGGACAGCTTGGGGAACATGGACCGGGGCCTGCTGGCCGCCGTCTGGGTGCTGACGGACTTCATCGACCAGGTGGAATACCATTCGGTAGGCGATTATCCGGCCAAAATCATCTTTTTTGCGGATGGAGAGGTCTATGAGATCGTCCACGCGGCCCAGGGGAAAGAAGTCCTGCTGTCCCATGTGCTGGCTGACACCGGGGAGCAGCCCTCCCGCTACCTGGTGCTGGTGGATGACCCGGCGCAGATTGCGGAGCTGATGATCCCCAACGTCAACGGCTACTGCACCGTGTCCCCGGCCGGCGAGGTCCAGTATTATCAGAAAGAAGGAGCGTGACAGTGAACAGAAGCGTCATTTCCCAGCGAATTACATCCATTTTAGATGACATTCAGCGTCTGAACAGTGCGCTGTATGCCATGAATACCACAGACATCCAGCGATACCCGGACAACTATGAAGTGCTGTCCACCGATGCGGCTCTGCGGGCGGAGACCATCGCCTGCCGGCTGCGCCATCTGCTCTATGCCAGCACCAACACCAAAAAGAGCGAATACCTGACCTCCTCCGCCGCCATGCAGGGCATCGACATCCAGCACCGGGGCGGCATCTATGAGATCACTTTGCCCTGCCTGCTCCCCAAGCGCAGGCAGTCCCAGAGTACGGAGTACCTGATTGACCCGCTGACCGCCGCGCTGGAGCAATATGTGAAAAGCCATACGGTCCGGCGGTTCCGGCGGTGCGTGGTGTGTTTTTCCCACGCCTACTGCCGGGACCTCCCGGAACGCCGGGTTCGGGACTATGACAACCTGGAGGTAAAGCAGTACCTGGACGCGGTGGCGGCCTGGCTCCTGATCGACGACGGCGGGCTGTTCTGCGACGTTCACCATACCACCGAGCTGGGCGAGGCCGACTGTACCCGTATGTTCATCATGGACACATCCCGGTTCCCGGCATGGCTGGCGGAGCGGGGATTGCAGCTTCAGGACAGCCCGAAGGAATAAAGGGAAACCGGCCCGAAAAGTTGTATTTTCCGCAAAAAATCCATATCCCATTTTTGCCTTTTTTGAGGCGTTGAAATGGGATACGGGTTGAGAGGCCGCAAAGCCTTGAAAACAGGCGCTTTTTCAGTGCCGGGCCGGCGAAAAAAATACCGAAGCTGTAGACCCCTCGGTAAAAAACCTGTGTGAAGGAGGCTGAATTTGTGTCAGATGCAGTTGGGCGGGAGCTGCCCGGCCTGGACACATTTCCGGGCCTGGTTCTGGCGCTCACCGCTCTGTCCGGTGAACTGCCCGCCGCCCTGGTCAGCCGCCTCCCCGCCTCTGATACCTACAAGGAGTACGCGGTCAAGCAGCTCAAACGGGACAATCTCCTGCGGACATTCTACCGCAATG
>Ga0137308_100721_pt1 | contig 46119 bp, 42 predicted proteins | sample Inofrocosms_June_FD_97181 | JGI IMG/M metagenome (GOLD analysis project Ga0137308, IMG submission 97181) | Mouse cecal microbial communities from Vienna, Austria - N-Acetylneuraminic and N-Acetylglucosamine D2O microcosms_June | ecosystem: Host-associated > Mammals > Digestive system > Large...
AGAAACCTGTACACGGGACAAGGAGGGATGTCAATGAAACAACCAGAATTATTGAAACATACAGATACAGTAAATGAACAGCTGGCACGTTATGGCGTAAAATTTGGGATATATAAGAATAATATATTTAAAGAACAATTATTTCCATTTGATTCAATACCAAGGATTATAGAGCATAGCGAATTCTGTCTTTTAGAGAAAGGATTAAAACAGCGTGTTACTGCACTTAACTTATTTTTAAAAGACATATATAGTAAAAAACAAATTGTAAAAGATGGAATTGTACCAGAAGATTTTATATTTGCATCCAGTGGATATATGGCAGAATGTGAAGGTGTAACTCCAGTAAAAAGTGTATATTCACATATATCAGGGATTGATTTAGTAAAAGGAAAAGATGGACATTGGTACATATTAGAAGATAACTTAAGAGTGCCTTCTGGAGCTTCATATCCCATGATTGCCAGGGAACTCTGCAGGAGGAGTTCCCCAGAAACTTTCCGTGATAACAGGTTAGAAGATAACAGGAATTATGCAGAACTTCTTAGAAAGACAATGGATTATGTAAACACAGGCGGACATACAGTTATTTTAACTCCAGGAAGGTATAATGCAGCATACTTTGAACACTCTTATCTGGCGGAGAAAACGGGGGCACATCTTGTAACAGGTTCTGAACTAAAAGTAGAAGATGACAAACTTTATTACATATCAGCAGACGGGGCTAAAGAACAGGTTGGGGCAGTTTACCGCAGGATATCAGATGAGTATCTTGACCCAATGAATTTTAACCCTGGTTCCTTAATTGGGATACCACATATTTATGATGTGTTCCGCAAAGGTAATGTAGCATTATTAAATGCACCAGGCAACGGCGTGGCAGATGACAAAGGAATATATTATTTTGTTCCAAAGATGATTAAATACTATCTGGATGAGGAACCAGTTTTAAGCAATGCCCCTACATATCTTCCATTTTATAAAGAAGATATGGAATTTGTACTAAAATATTTTGATAGCCTGGTATTAAAAGATGTTGCAGAAGCGGGAGGATATGGAGTTGTATTTGGCAATTCAATGTCTAAAGAACAGAAAAATGAATTTATAAAATTATTAAAAAAAGAACCAAGAAGGTTTATTGCACAGGAAGTAATTGATTTCCAGGATTTAGACACTATAGAAGACGGGGAAATAGTGCCAAGAAAAGCAGACCTTCGGGCATTTGTCCTTATGGCAGATGAACCGTTAGTATGGAGAAGCGGGCTTACAAGGTTTTCAAGAAATCCAGATTCATTTATTGTTAATTCATCACAGGGAGGAGGATTTAAAGACACATGGGTATTATATCAGTAGAACAGGCAGACCATTTATACTGGCTTGGAAGGTATACAGAGCGTGTATATACAACATTGCGGGTTTATTTCCAAAGCTTTGATACCATGATTGATGAAAAAGCAGACAGTTACCAGAAATTCTGCGAGTCAGTAGATATACCAAATATTTATATTTCAAAAGAAGATTTTTTAAAGCGTTATCCATTTGACCCAGATAACCCTGATTCTATTATTAGCAATTTAAACAGGGCATATGATAATGCGGTTGTACTTAGGGAAAGTATTGGTTCAGAAACATTGTCTTATATACAGCTGGCAATATATGATATGAATAAAGCGGCAATAAGCAGTTCACCTTTAATTGAATTACAACAGCTCCTGGACCATATTCTTGCTTTCTGGGGTATTGCAGATGACAGTATTGATTCTGAACAGGTACGCAATATTATTAAAGCAGGAAAACGTATTGAACGTGTGGATATATATGCACGGCTTGGTGCTTCAAAAGGTGAACTTACAAGGGAAGTACACAGGATGCTTCCAAGGGTTATAAGAAGCGGGATTGCTTATAATGAAGCAAAATTAAAACGAGTAAAAGAACTTGTGGAAAGCTCCAGTTTAGATTATTATATGATTGTATCAAATGTTGAAGCAATTATATAATAAGTCAGGAGTGGTAAAGTGGCAGTTTTACACTTTGAGTACAATATGGAGATTAGTTATGGAAAGCCTGCCAGCAGATGTTATTTTACAATTAAATGTATACCAAAAGAGGATGCAAGGCAGCATTTACTTGGAATGGATATTTCATTAAAACCTGTAACAAAGTATTCTTTTGGTAAAGATTCTTTTGGCAACAGGCAGATTTATGGATGTGTTGAAGAAGAACACAATAAATTTGTATTCCATATATCTGGAGATGTGGAGATATTACAGACAGATTACGAGGAAGAGGAATGTGCAGACAGGACTGGGATGTACCGTTTTCCTTTTGGAAAATGTATTCCAGGGCAAGGGCTTATAGATTATTACAATTCCCTGGATGTTTCTAGTTGTAAAAATAATTATAATATCTGCATGTATATAATGGACCAGTTATACCATGATTTTTCTTATGTACCAGAAAGTACCAATGTACAAACTACTGCAGAGGAGGCATGGAATCTTGGAAAAGGTGTATGCCAGGATTATGCGCATATTTATATTTCACTGCTTAGAATGGCACATATACCAGCAAGATATGTATGTGGGATGATTATAGGGGAAGGGGCAAGCCACGCCTGGGCAGAAGCTCTTTGTGATGGAAGATGGATAGCGTTTGACCCTACCCATAACTGTCTTGTTTTAAATAATTATATAAAATCAGGTGATGGAAGGGATGTATCAGACTGTGCGATTAACCGTGGAATTATGTGGGGCGGTGGTGAACAGACACAGACAGTATCAGTTGTTGTAGAAGAAAAATAATTAAAACTTCCAGAAAGAAATATGCAAAAGCAGTATTTTTCTAAAGCAGGTTTGTCCTGTTATGTTATTTGTGCCATAAAAGAGCATGGAGGATTATTATGATAGAAACAGTTGCTTCTGTGGGACTTCCCATAGATGAAATGTTAGAGATTAAAAAGAACCGGATTATGCCAGATAGTCCTTCTAAAAATATGAAACGTATTAGTATTGTTACAGGAATACATGGAGATGAATTAGAAGGACAGTATGTATGTTTTGAATTGCAACAGCGGATTAACAAGGAAAAGGAAAAACTTACAGGAATTATAGATATTTATCCTGCAATAAATCCTTTAGGAATTGATTCAATTACAAGAGGAATACCTGCATTTGATTTAGATATGAACAGGCTGTTCCCAGGAAATATAGATGGAAATATGACTGAATACCTGGCAGCAGGCATTATTGAAGATATATCAGGTTCAGATTGTGTAGTTGATATACATGCCAGTAATATTTACCTTACAGAGATACCACAGATACGTATTAATGAGCTGCATGAAGATACTCTTGTACCAATGGCAATGGAAGCTAATGTAGATTTTATATGGGTGCATGGTGCAAGTACTGTGTTAGAGTCTACATTTGCCTACAGCCTTAACAGTACAGGCACTCCTGTTTTAGTTGTTGAAATGGGGGTTGGAATGCGTATTACAAAAGAGTATGGACAGCAGATGACAGATGGTATATTGAACCTTATGTATAAAATGGGAATCTGGAAAGGAAAACCTCCAAAAATTAAGAGGCCGGTATTGTCAAAAGACCCAGGTGATGTATATTATTTAAATGCCAGTGTAAGCGGGTTATTTATTCCAGCTGCCAGACATGGGGCAAAGTTAAAGAAAGGTGAAATAATTGGATGCATTACAGACCCATTGTGTGGAAAAGTCCTGGATGAAGTAAAAGCACCTGCAGATGGCATGTTGTTTACTATACGTGACTATCCAATAGTAGATGAAGGGTCATTAATAGGACGTCTGCTTAAAAAGGAGGTCTGCGGGTATGAATAAGAAAATTATTTATGAACTCAAAGGCATTTACAGGGATTCATTCAGGGTTACTGGTTATGAATATGGTGAAGGTGAAAAGTCGGTATGTATTATAGGAAACCTGCGTGGAAATGAAGTACAGCAGATTTATTGCTGTTCACAGCTGGTAAGGAAATTCAAACAGCTTGAAAGTGAAGGCAGGATTAACAAAGGACATAAAGTCCTTATAATACCATCAGCTAATCCATACTCAGTAAATATACAGAAAAGGTTCTGGCCATCAGACAATACTGATATTAACCGTATGTTTCCAGGATACAATATGGGGGAAACTACACAGCGTATTGCGGATGGTATATTTAAAGAAATTGCTGGATATAAATATGGCATACAGTTTACTTCTTTTTATATGCCTGGAAATTTTATGCCACATGTCCGTATGATGGATGAAGGGTTCAGCAAGGCAGAAACTGCAAAGAAATTTGGTCTGCCTTATGTTGTAGTGCGCAAAGTAAGGCCTTATGATACTGCAACTTTAAATTATAACTGGCAGGTGTGGGATACACAGGCATTTTCGCTATATACTTCCACTACTTCAAGAATAGACCAGAACGGGGCAGGAAAAGCAGTTTTGTCTGTTATGAATTTCTTATCTGTCCAAGGTATTTTAAAATATAATGTACCACAGCTTATAGAACCAGAAGTAATAGAGGATATAGATATGATATCTGTACGTACAGCAGAATCAGGAATTTATGAGCCATTAGTAAATGCAGGCCAGGCTGTTACAACAGGACAGCCTCTTGCAAATATATTAAATCCATATGAAGGTGAAATAATGGAAACATTATATGCACCTGCTGCTTCAAAAGTATTTTTTATACATAATGAACCTTTAACCTATGCAAATACAGCAGTTATAAAACTGGTGAAAAACCATAAATAAAAAGAGGCTGCCGCATTAAGAAAGTACCAGGCAGGATATAGAATTTTTATTAAAAATAATATAAATTGTATGTATAAAGACATACTGTATAAATGCCAATGTCATTTAGTCCACCATTTACAGGGGGTTGCTTAACTAAATGGCATTGGCATAAAAACAGGATGTCTTTTTTATGCCAAAAATTATAATGCAGAGGGATATTAGTTTATAAAGAGATTTTGCAAAAAATAATATTTATGTTATACTTTTTAAACAGGAATATATAAGGAGTAGTATAGAAAATGAATAATAAAAGTAAAAAAAGGTTCTGGATTGTGCTTATACTGGTTAATATAATTATTTTAGATGTAATGTTTTCTGGGATATATGGTAAAACAGACTATTCATTAAACCAAAATAAAAAGACACATTTGATTGGTGCAAGCTATATGACAATGAATAATGAATTTTATAAAATATTAAGTGAAGAAATAAGTGCCAGAGCTGAGGCGGAAGGTGACAGGCTGGTTCTTAGGGACCCTGCATTAGATGCTGGAAGGCAGATTGAACAAATAAGAGAAATGTTAGACCTGGATATTGATGTACTTGTGGTAGCGCCAGTAGACTGGCAAAGCCTGGAATCAATACTGGAAGATGCAAGGGCGGAAGGAATCTTAATTGTAGTAGTAGATACAAATGTAAGCAGGGAAGACTTGGCAGATTGTACAATACTTTCTGATAATTACAATGCAGGGGTTCTTATTGGACAATATTTTTTAAAACAACGTGATACTGCAAAAGTTGTTGTTATGACACATGAAAATGCAAAATCAGGGCAGGACAGGGTTCAAGGTTTCATGGATACAATAAAAGGTCATAAAGGTATAGAAATTGCAGATAAAATAGAGTGTGAAGGCCAGTTAGAAATTGCAATGCCAAAACTGCAGGAAGCTATAGATAATGAGCTGGAGTTTGACAGTGTATTTTGTTTAAATGACCTGGCAGGTGTAGGAGTAGTTGCAGCACTAGAAGAAAACAGAATATTAGATAAAATAGATGTGTATGGTGTAGATGCATCACCAGATTCAAAAGCATTAATAAAGGAAAATATGATGGCAGCATCAGTGGCACAGTTTCCATCTGAGATAGGAACAAGGACAGCAGATGTTATATATAAATTGTTAAATGGTGAAGAAATTGAAAAACACATATTAGTACCTGTTAAATTGGTGACAAAAGATAATGTAGAAGATTTTGGAATAGACAGATGGCAATAACAGAAGGTTTTTCTGTTTGTAATATGTAGTGCGTGGAGGCTGTATAAATGGAAGAAAATAGTTTATCAGAATATATACTGGTAATTATGAAAAACCTGAATTTTATAATTATATTATATGTTTCTTTAATTATATCATATAGTTTATCAGGATATATACAGGAAAATTCTGCATATGAGTTTCTGGCAGAGATTAGTGTTACACCACCAGCAGCATGGAAGATTCCAGTAGTATGCAGCATTTTGTATATTAGCTTCCTGATGTTAATGTTTATAAAAAATATAAGAGGATTTAAACTGGTAATAAAGCTTTGTCTTGAAATAGTAACCAGCTTTTTTATCAGTTATATACTGGGATTTAGTTATACTGGAATTGTGCTCCTTATTATTGCTGATACTATGAAATTTGTTCCAAAGCAGGGCTGGAAGTTTCCATTTATAGTTTTTATTTGTTTTTTTTATTTTATAGCAGATTATGATTTAATGTCATTACATTATAACCTGGTTTCTTTAGAAACTTATATTGGTTATTTCAAGGATGGTACTGGTTCTGTATTAATGGGAATAAAGAATATTGTTAATTCATTAAATACATTTATTTTTCTTATTTATATGATTTTACTGGTACGTATACATATGAATGAGAAGGAGAGGATTATGCATCTGAATAACCAGTTAAACAGTGCAAATGATGAATTGAAATATGTAAATATGCAGTTATCTGAGTATGCAAAAGAATCAGAAAAAATGGCAGAAACAAAAGAAAGAAACCGTCTGGCGAGAGAAATACATGATACACTTGGACATTCCCTTACAGGTATTATTACAGGGATAGAAGCTTGTACTACACTTATGGATGTGGCTCCTGAAGCAACAAAAGAGCAGTTAAAAGCAATAGCAGAAGTTGCCAGGCAGGGAATTACTGATGTACGGCGTTCAGTTAAAGCATTAAGACCTGATGCATTAGAAAAGTCAGACCTTAGCAATGCCCTGGTTACTCTTATTAGTGAAATGCGCAGTGCTACAAGTGCAGAGATAGAATATAGTTTTGAAACAAGTTTAAATTGCTTTAATGAGGATGAAGAAGATATTATTTACCGTATTGTACAGGAGTGTATTACAAATTCTATCAGGCATGGGAAAGCTGGTAAAATTTATATTTATATTAGCAGGGAGTTTAACTTGCTGAAAATATTAATTAAAGACAATGGTACTGGATGTGCAGAGATAAACAAAGGATTTGGTCTTCACCATATGGAGGAAAGACTGGATATGTTACATGGAAGCCTTAACTATAATGGTAATGATGGTTTTATTGTAGAAGCAAAAATTCCAATACGGTGGGGGACAGAAGAAAAAGGCTGAAATTAATATTTCCAGCCAGAAGATGTATTTACTAATTATTTGGTTATACACATATGTAAAATGGAACGGAGGCAATAATGATTAAAGTAATAATTGCAGATGACCAGGAGTTAATAAGACAAAGCCTGCAGATTATATTAAGGGCAGAAAAGGATATTGATGTAATTGATACAGTGGCAAATGGTGTTGAAGTTATACGTTCTGTAAGAAAGGAGAAACCTGATGTTATTCTGATGGATATACGTATGCCAGAGATGGATGGTGTAGTATGTACAGAGATTATTAAAGAAAATTATACTGATATAAAGATTATAATACTTACTACTTTTGATGATGATGAATATGTTTTTAATGCTTTAAAATATGGAGCAAGTGGTTATTTGTTAAAGGGGATTTCTACAAAGGAACTGACGGATGCCATACGGAAGGTATACCATGGCACTGCTATGATTAATGAAGATATTGCTTCTAAAGTTGTAAAGCTTTTTTCTAAAATGGCACAGTCAAATTTAACAATACATGTAGATAAAATACAGACAGCAGATTTAAAGACAGCAGAATGGCATATGATTGCTTTGGTTGGAAGTGGTTTATCTAATAAAGAGATGGCACGGAAACTTAATCTTTCTGAGGGGACAGTCAGAAATAATTTAAGTATTATATTAAACAAGCTGGGATTAAGGGACAGGACACAGCTGGCAATATGGGCAGTACAGACAGGAGCTGTAAATAAACAGTTTGAGGATAATGAATAATGAAAAATAAAATAAATCTTATAGCAGGTTCTTTAAGCGGAATATTACTGGTCTGCGGCGTATTTATCTATAATGGGACATATAAAGATTTTATCCAGGGGAAAAGTAATGTGGTAACTATAGGTGTATTCTCAGATAGTTACTGGGAGGTGCAGAATGGTTATTCATACCATATATTAGAAGATGCAATTAAATTGTTTGAGGAAAATAATCCTGGTATTAAAGTAGAATATACAAGTGGAATTTTAAAAAAGGATTATTCAGAATGGCTTTCTGCACAGATACTTTCAGAAAATGCACCAGATGTATTTTATGTACTGGCAGATGATTTCAATAATTTTGCAGAAACTGGGGTTTTAGAGGATTTATCTTTATATATAGAAAAGGATAAAGATTTCAATATAGATGCTTTTTATTCATCAGCTTATGCATATGGGCAGTATAATGGAAAACAATACTGTCTTCCTTATGAATGTGCACCTAAGCTTATGTTTGTTAATAAAACAATTTTAGATAATGAGGGACTGGAAGTTCCAGATAAGGACTGGACATGGGATGATTTATATTCAATCTGTGAGAAGGTTACAAAAGATACAGATGGGAATGGTACAGTTGACCAGTTTGGAGTTATAGGTTATACCTGGAAAGAGGCATTTGAATCAGAGGGAATAAATCTTTTTAACCGCAATGGGACAGAGTGTTATTTTACAGATGCAGGTATTGGCAAAGCATTGTCTTTTATTGAGAAACTGGAAAATATAAATAGTGGTTATAACGCAGGCAGCAAAGACTTTGACTTGGGAAATGTTGTTTTCCAGCCTATGTCATTTTCAGATTACAGGGCATATAAGCCATATCCATTAAGTGTTAAGAAATATACAGGATTTGAATGGGGATGCATCCCAATGCCAGCAGGACCAGATGGTGATAATATATCAACACTTGATACCTTGTTTATTGCTATAAATGAAAAGTCCAGAAATAAAAAGGCAGCATGGGAACTGGTAAAGGCTTTGGCATATAATACAGAAATACAGTCGGAGATTTTTAATTATTCAGAAGGTGTGTCTGTATTAAAAGATGTTACTGAGTCAGAACAGACACTTGGACAGATGATGGATGGGAACAGCCTTGACCTGGCAATATTAAGTAATATTGTTGAAGAAGCAGTAGTAGTCCCAAGGTTTGGCAATTATGAAGAAGCAGTAGCACAAGTGGAGCAGGCAGTAACAGCAATTATAGAAGATGGTTATAATATAAGTATGGGCCAGATTATATGGAACCGTAAGATTAATAAATACCTGAAAAATAGTAAATAAAATTAATGGGTTACAATTGTCAGTGAAAACGTGACATTTGTAATGCTAAAAGGATGACACTTGTTATGTAGATGGTGCCATCCTTTTTTGTATACTATAGATACAAGTTACGGAGATGGAAAAATAAATTATATGAGGAGGTATTTAAAATGAAATATGTATTTTTAGTAAGCCATGGAACATTGGCACCAGGTATGCATAATGCATTGGCAATGCTTGCAGGTGAAGGACGTGAGGATATTATTTCTACAAGCCTGGAAAATGGAATGGGCTCAGATACATATGCAGAAAATGTACGTAAGTGTATATCGCAGATTACAAATGAGGATGAGATTATTCTTTTTGGTGACCTGGCTGGAGGTTCTCCATTAACAACAGCAGCAAATGTTATTGCAGAACAGGGTATGCTTCCTAAAACTGTAATAATTGGCGGAATGAACCTTCCATTAGCATTAAGTGCTGTACTTATGAAGGATACAATGGATACAGCAGATTTAATAACTATGCTGGTTACAGAAGCAAGGGAAGAAATAAAAGAGTTTAAAGTAGTAAATGAAGAAAAAGAGGATGATATTTAAAAAGGAGGAAAAAATTATGGCAGTTTCATTTATCCGTGTTGATGACCGTATGATTCATGGGCAGACTTGTACAAGGTGGGCACTGGAGTACCCTTGTGACGGGCTTATAGCAGTAAACAATGCTGCTGCAAAAAATCCAGTATTAAAGTCAGCATATAAAAGTGCAAGTGGAAAGAAAACATTTGTATGGGGACTTGATGAATTTAAAGAAAAAAGTGGAAAGGTTCTGGCAAGTAAGGATAATTATTTCCTGATTACCAAAAATCCTTTGGATATGGAAAAGATATTGGTGGAACAGGGATTTGAACCAGGAGTGAAAACGGTAATTATAGGACCATGTAATGACAGGCCAGGCACAACTAAATTAGGGAATAACCAGTCTATTACACAAGAAGAGGCACAAGCACTGGAAAATATTATGCAGGCCGGTTATGAGGTAGAGTTTGCTTTACTAAAAGAAGAAGCAATTGGAAACTGGAAGAAATTCAGGGGGCAGTTTGGATTTAATTAGGAGGTAAAGAGTGAAAAATAACTTTTTCACTCAGCAAGTTTGTGTCTGCGCTGCGGCACAAACATTGCGTTATGCGCAAAAGACAGCGCAGAAATGAGGGGAATTATGGAGATTAGCTGGTTACAAGCCATATTAATAGGCCTGTTTGCTTGTTTATCAAGTATGCCAGGCATGGGAGGTACATCAATTGGTAATTATACACTGGGAAGACCACTGGTAGGCGGTCTGGTCTGTGGAATAATATTAGGTGATATACCAACAGGAGTTTTGGTTGGATGCGCAATGCAGGTAGTTTACATAGCGCTTGTTACACCTGGAGGCACTGTGTCTGCTGATGTAAGGGCAGTAAGTTATATTGGTATTCCTCTTGCAATGGTTGCTTTAAGCAGTTATGGTCTGGGTGCAGAGTCATCTGAAGGAGCAGCACTTGCTACATCATTTGGAACAATGGTTGGTACATTAGGTACAGTTTTATTCTATGGTACAGCTACTATAAACCTGCTTTGGCAGCATATAGGCTGGAAAGCTGTAGAAAAGAGGGATTATAAGAAATTATACATGGTTGATATGGGATTGCCATGGATTTCACATCTGGCATGTTCATTTATCCCAACCGTCATTATGTGTAAACTTGGGGCAAATGTTGTAGATATAATTAAGACAACATTGCCAATGGATGGTCTTGCAATGAAAACATTATTTACTGTTGGTGCATTGCTTCCTTGTGTAGGTATTGCAATTCTTTTAAAACAGATTGTTAAATCAGCAGTAGATTTTGTACCATTTTTCTTCGGTTTTGCATTAGCAGCTTCACTAGGTATTAATCTTGTATCAGCAACAGTAGTTGCCGGAATGTTTGCTGTCCTTAATTACAGGATTAAGATGCTTGCAGTAAAGAAAGCAGAAAGCGGAGGCTTTGAAGAGGAAGAGGAGGAAATCTGATATGGAAAAGAAGTTATCAAAGAAAGCATTGTCAAAATCTTTCCATAACTGGTATTACGGGCATCTGACATGCTTTTCACAGGAGCATATGCAGACATTTGGATATCTTTGTTCCATGCTCCCATTAGTAGAGGAATTATATGACAATGAAGAAGATAAAGCAAAAGCAATGAATACATATACTGCATTCTTTAATACAGAACCACAGTTAGGTTCAGTAATTGTAGGTATGACAGCAGGGCTTGAGGAAGCAAGGGCAAATGGTGCAGAAGATGTAGATGAAGAAACTATTAATGGTTTACGTGCAGGCCTTATGGGACCTATAGCAGGTATTGGCGATTCCCTGGTGGTTGGAACTGTTATTCCTATTTTATTAGGAATTGCAATGGGTATGTCAACAGGCGGTTCTCCATTAGGTGCAATATTTTATATAATTGTCTGGAACTTATTTGCATATTTTGGCATGAGGTTTATGTATTTTAAAGGTTACAAGCTTGGTGGCAAAGCAGTTGACTTCCTGGTTGGACCACAGGGTGAAGCATTGAGGGAATCAATATCAATGCTTGGAGGAATTGTTATTGGTGCTGTATCAGCAACATGGGTTAGTGTAAAAACATCATTACAGCTTAATAATGATGCTGGTGAACCATATCTTGTCTTACAAGATAAACTTGATGCTGTATTTCCAGGATTATTAACATCATTATTTATTTTTGCATGCTGGTATCTTATGGCAAAGAAAAGGCTGTCACCAATTAAGGTTATGCTTTTGCTTGTAGTAGTTGCATTTTTAGGAGCTTTAACTGGGTTCTTTGACCCTGGCCTTGCGTACTAATTTAAGGAGGTAACACCATGGATAATTTAGAAAAAAAGTTATTATCACAAGAAGCCGCTATGCAATTAGCAGCCCTCAAAAAAATAAATGTATGGAAAAACATTGCTATTACAATTTCAACTATTGGCGTAGCAGTAACTTATGCAGGAGCGGCGGGTACAGATTTAAACATTTTTCTGGTTATTCCTGGTGTTATTATTATATTGCTAGGGTTTGCCAGTGCTGCAATACTTGTTACAGGATTAAAGAATGGCAGAAGAAATGTTGGGAAGATACTGGATATATTAGATGGAGGAAAGTCCAATGAAGTATAAGTTGTTGTGTATTGATATTGATGGCACCTTATTAGATGACCAGAAAAAACTTTTGCCACAAGTAAAAGAAAGCATTAAAAAAGTGGCAGGTAAAGGAGTGCATATTGTACTGGCATCTGGGAGAATGCCAGCAGGAGTTGGCTTAATTGAAAAGGAACTAGGTGTAAAGTGTATAAAAGCATGTAGTGCAGGAACATATATTTTATCAGGTGATGAATGTATAGGTGCAGGGTATTTATCATTAGAAACAATGAAAAGTGTTTATACAGATATAGCAGAAAAATATAAAATACCACTATGGATTTTCTGTGGAAAGTCATGGTATGTAACAAGTACTGACCAGTATGTTGAAAGGGAAATACATACTATTAAGCGTGAACCTGTAGTTGTTGATGCAATATCACTTGCAGGAAAGTGGGAATGTGAAAGTACCAGGCCTAATAAGCTTCTGGTTGCAGCAGAGCCACAAAAGCTTAAACATATATATAAGGAAATGAAAGAAAAAGACTGGAAAGATATTGATATGGCATGTTCTGCAGCAGACTTTATAGAGATATTCCCAAAAGGGATGACAAAGGGAAGGGCATTATCTCTAATCTGTAATAAGCTTGGTATCAATATAGAAGAAACTGTTGCATTTGGTGACCAGGAACTTGATATTCCAATGATAGAAGCAGCAGGTATAGGAATAGCAATGGGAAATGCAATCCAGGAATTAAAGGATAAAGCTGCTTTTATTACAAAGTCAAATAATGAAGCAGGAATTGCTTATGCAATAGAGAATTATTTAGAGAAGGGGGAATAATTATGCAGAAGTTTACATTTAAAGTAAAGGATGAGCTGGGATTACATGCAAGACCAGCAGGTGAACTGGTGAAAGAGGCAGTTAAATGTTCCAGTAAAGTTACAATACGTAAAGGTGATAAAACGGGTGATGCCAAACGTATTTTTAATGTTATGGGTCTTTCTGTAAAGTCTGGTGAAGAAGTTGAAATAACTGTTGAAGGAGAGAACGAAGAAGCAGAGGCAGCGGAATTAAAGAAGTTTACTGAAAATATTTAGAGAGGTGGCAGAATGGAGAAATTAACTGGCAAATCTATATTAAAAGGAATTGCAATTGGTAAAATACTATTCTACCAGAAAGATGAACAGGCAGTAAAGCGTGTTAAAACAGAGGATACAAAAGCAGAAATAGAAAGATATGTAAATGCAAGGAAAGAAGCAGTATTACAGTTAAATGAGCTGTATAAAAAAGCTGTTAAAGAAGTAGGTGAAATGAATGCAGCTGTATTTGAAGTACATGCAATGATGGTAGAAGATGGTGATTATGTTGATTCTATTGTAAATATTATAGAAACACAGCAGGTTAATGCAGAATATGCGGTTGCCGTTACTGGAGATAATTTTTCTAAAATGTTTGCTGAAATGGATGATGATTACTTTAAAGCAAGGGCAGCAGATGTTAAGGATATTTCAGAAAGGATTATCAATATTTTAAGTGGCAATAAAAATTCTGGAAATAACTTAAAAGAACCAGTTATAATTGTGGCAGATGACCTTGCACCAAGCGAAACGGTGCAGATGGATAAAGAAAAACTTCTTGCTTTTGTTACAGAACATGGTTCTTCAAATTCACACACAGCGATACTGGCAAGAACAATGAATATTCCTGCACTGACAGGTATAAGTATCAGTAAGGAATGGGATGGTAAAATTGCAGTTCTGGATGGTTATACAGGAACTTTGTATATAGATGCTGGTAAAGATACCATTGATAAATTTAAAAAACGCCAGGATGAAGATATTAAGTCCAGGGAATTATTACAAAATTTAAAAGGTAAGGAAGATATTACACTTGATGGAAGAAAAATTAAATTATATGCCAATATAGGAAGTGTAAAAGATGTAGCAAATGTACTTGCGAATGATGCCGCTGGAATAGGGCTGTTCAGAAGTGAATTCTTGTATCTGGAAACTAATGATTATCCAGATGAGGAAAGCCAGTTTACAGCATATAAGACAGTAGCAGAAAATATGGCTGGTAAGAAAGTTATTGTAAGGACACTTGATATAGGTGCAGATAAACAAGCAGATTATTTTAACCTGGACCATGAAGATAATCCAGCAATGGGATACCGGGCAATACGTATATGCCTGGAACGTACAGATATTTTTAAAACACAGCTGCGTGCATTATTAAGGGCAAGTGCATTTGGAAATATATCTATTATGTTTCCAATGATTATATCTGTAAATGAAGTAAAGCGGATTAAAGAAATTGTAAAATCAGTAAAGGCGGAACTTAGCCAGGAAGGAATCCCATATGGTGATACAGAGCTTGGAATTATGATTGAAACACCTGCAGCTGTAATGATTAGTGACCTTCTCGCACAAGAAGTAGATTTCTTTAGTATAGGTACTAATGACCTGACACAATATACATTGGCTATTGACAGGCAGAATATGAAGCTTGATAATATTTATGATTCCCATCATCCTGCAGTATTACGTATGATACAGATGACAGTTGAAAATGGTCATAAACATGGGTGCTGGGTTGGTATATGTGGTGAACTTGGTGCAGATACAGAGTTAACAGAAGATTTTGTAAGAATGGGTATTGATGAGTTATCAGTATCACCATCTTTTGTACTGCCAATAAGGAAAATTATACGTAATATAAAGATGGAATAAAATAAATTTATATGTTAAAAACTGCCAGACACAGAAGATTTTTTATCAACGTAAGCCAGGCTGTATAATATGGAGTATATCACCAGAAAAACAGCTAATTCCTATAATTTGTCAAATTAAAAGCAAGATGGTAAAACAGGGTTAAAAATGGTTTTACCATCTTGCTTTATTTTTATGTATATCTGCCTTTATTTTACAAATGTGTCACAGGATATTTATTATATTATGTAATAAATTTGCTTTTTTTATATAAAAATATTATAATAAATTCTGGTTAAACTACCATTATCTGCATAAGCGGTAAAATTTGTGCAGATGGTATTTAACTTATAAGATAATATTCTAAAATAAAAAAGGCCAGGTATATTATTATGAGAGATAAGGTGATTAAAGTATTAGGGGCAGCTTCTGTAGCCGCCAGTGTATTTATGGCAGCTGGATGGTCCTTTTTTAAAATGATAGTCCGTTGTAAAGAACAGAAAAAGCTTATGAGAAAGAAATGGTTCCAGTTATCCCATATAAAACTTAACCATCCAAGACATAAGTTTGAAAAGGAATATGAAGAGGGCAAGGCATGGTGTATGCAGCAGGATATGCAGGATTGTTATATGGAAAGCAAGGATGGGCTGGTACTGCATGCATATTATCTGCCAGCAGAAAATCCAAAACGGTTTGTATTATTAAGCCATGGATATAAAGGCAGTGGTTTTGGTGATTTTGCATATACTGCAAGGTTTTTGCATGAAAATAATTGTAACTTGCTTTTTATTGACCAGAGATGTTGTGGTGCAAGCCAGGGAGAATATATTACATTTGGTGCATGGGAACAGTATGATGTGCAGGGATGGGCATATTATATTTCAAAACGCAATAAAAAGAGGCTTCCTATATATCTTTATGGTGAATCTATGGGGGCAGCGGCTGTACTTATGGCATCAGGGCATAAACTGCCTGCAGAAGTAAGGGGGCTGGTTGCAGACTGTGGGTTCCGTTCTATGAAAGGGCAGGTTAAGGATATGGCAGCAGACTGGTTCCATCTGCACTGGATTGGACTGATGCTGTTCCGCCTGGATTTGTTCTGCAGGGCATTAGCAGGTTTCCGTATGAAAGATGCGGATACAACAAAAGCTTTGGAGAAAAATAAAAGACCGGTTTTATTTTTTCATGGTGAAGAAGATACTTATGTAAATTATAAGAATTCTATATATAATTATTCCGTATGCCAGGCTCCTAAGGACCTCCTGATAATATCAGAAGCAAGGCATCTTTGCAGTGCATATGAAAAGCCAGAATTATACAGGGAAAAGTTATCAGGGTTTTTTGAAAAATATGATTAAAGTTTATTGGCACCAGTTTTTATAAAACTGGTGTTTTATTTACCAGTCATTGCATGTAAGGTCTTGGACAATTTGGGGCAAAATGTTTGTTAAGTCCTTTAGGGGGTAGAAATAAAAAATAAAATATGGTAACGTTTCTTTAGAATAAATGATAACAGAGGGAAGTGTGTAAAGAAAATTCTAAGCTAGCCAAAAACGCTGGCTAAGAATTTCTAAGATTACACACAGGAAGAATACAAAAACAGAATTCTTCATTGCAAGTTTGTGTCTGCGCTGTATCCACGAACTTGGAATGCGAAAAAAGCAACGCAGAAATGAGGAAAAACATGATTAGGAGGATTTATAAATGCAAGAGTATTATCCTTTAACAGCAGCACAGAAAATGCATCATAACTGGATTTTAAAATACAAAACACAGCAGGTTTCAGGCGTCAGCGTTATAGCATCTTTAAAATCACCTATAGATTTTGGTCTTTTTAAAAAATGTATCCAATTAGAATTAGAACGCTATGGTTGTATGAGGGTACGTTTTACAAAGCCAGATAAAAATGGAGAGGTAAAACAGTATATTGTAAAAAATGATAACAGGGATATTCCAATTAAGGACTTATCTGGCATGAGTATGGCAGATGCAGACAAATTAATGCAGCAGTGGGCATACCAGACTTTTGACGGTGATGATATCCCGATGTGTGATATATCAATGATGAAACTTCCAGAAGGATATAATGGGTTTTTCATCCATATGGACCACAGGCTTATTGATTCATGTGGACTGGTAGTAATGATTAATGACCTGATGCAGCTTTATACCCATTACAGGTTTAAAGCTGCATATCCTGATGACCTTGCTGATTTTGAAACAGTCCTTGATAAAGATTTAAAAAAGGCAAATAATGAGAAGCGTTTTGCAAAGGACAAAAAGTTCTGGGATGACCAGCTTGATGCCCTGGGAGAGCCGCTGTATTCTGATATCCAGGGACCCTCTGTTCTTGAAGAAGCAAGAAAGCTGCATGGCAATAAAAAGTTAAGGGCAGCAGATATAGAATTAAAGAATTTATTTGTAGATGTTAAAGACTATTATCTGGAACCAGAGCCAACAAAGAACCTTATGGATTTCTGCATGAACCACCAGTTATCTATGACAAATCTTTTGTTGCTTGGTATCAGGACTTATCTGTCAAAGGTAAATAATGGACAGGAAGATATTACAATCCAGAACTTTATTTCAAGACGTTCAACACATGATGAGTGGACATCAGGCGGCAGCAGGACAATTATGTTTCCATGCAGGACAGTAATTCCGCTTGAAACAGACTTTATGTCAGCTGCTTATGAGATACAAAACGTGCAGAATAAAATTTATATGCACAGTAATTACGACCCTGCATTGATTGAAGATGAAATGAGAAAACGTTATAAAACACCAGAAAATACTACTTATGAAAGTTGTTACCTCACATACCAGCCAATGCCAGTTAAGATGGATAATCCACATCTTGTAAATATCCCACAACATTCTAAATGGTTCGCCAATGGTGCAGCTACTAAGAAAATGTATTTAACTGTATCACATACTGAAAACGGAGGAATGAATTTCTCTTACCATTACCAGGTAGCACATTTAGAAGAACATGATATGGAACTTCTCTATTACTATATGATGCGTATTCTCTTTAAGGGAATTGCAGAACCAGATATGAGTATAGGGGAAATTATGGAACAAGTTTAAAAGCCAGGAAATATTTATTGCTGCTGCCCATTTTTATAATAATTAGCAGCAGTACACCAATAAGGAGGAAAAAATGACACAGGAAATGCAGTTTAAAACAATAGTAGCACAGTATTGTGAGGTAAAGCCAGATGAAATGAATAATGATATGAGGTTCAGGGAAGATTTAGGTTTTAGTTCCCTTGATTTTATGTCTTTTCTGGGAGAGCTTGAAGATACATTTGACATAGAGCTTGAGGAGGAGGATGCATTAAAGGTTCTTACAGTTGGAGAGGCTCTTGAACTATTGGAAAGATTACAATAGGAGGTTTGGCGGATATGGGAATACTTATACGTGATATATTAGAAGACAGTGTAAAGAAATTTGCAGATATTAAAGCTGTAAAATGGCTTAAAAAGAAAGATATCCTTGAAAGAAGCTATAGTGAACTGATGGATAATGTTATAGCAATAAGAAAAAGTTTACTTGCAGAAGGGTTCAAAGGAAAGCATATTTCCCTGATTGGAACAAGTTCTGTAGAATGGATTGAAAGTTATCTGGCTATTATTACAGGAAATACAGTTGCAGTGCCACTTGATGCAGGACTGCCAGCAGAAGATTTAATTGACCTTATAAACCGTTCGGATTCAGAGGCTCTATTTTTAAGCCCTAAGAATATATCACTTTTAGAGGGGATTTTAGCAGAATGTCCTAAACTTAGGAAAGTATGGCTGCTCCAGGAAGAAGAACCAGACTCTTTATATGAAAAGACTGCATCACTGGCAGGACTTAAAGCGGCTTCCGCAAATAGCAGCACTGATGCAGACAGACCGGCTCCAGATGATGTAGCAACAATTATCTTTACATCTGGAACAACAGGAAAAAGCAAGGGAGTAATGCTGACACAGGACAACCTGGCAGCTAATGTGCTTTCTGTTGATTATACTACAGAACCTGGAAGTATATTATTAAGCGTGCTTCCAATCCACCATGCGTTCTGCCTGGTTATGGACTGGCTTAAAGGATTTTCCCTTGGTACAACTATATGTATTAATGATTCACTTCTGCATATGGTGAAAAACATGGGTGTATTTAAACCACAAGTTATGCTTATGGTACCAATGATGATTGAAACAATATATAAGAGGCTTGCCAGTGTAGACTCTGCAATTCCTAAAAAGGCTGTAGCAGATAATGTATTTGGCGGCAATCTTAAAATAATATTTACAGGTGGTGCACATCTTGACCCATATTATATTGGAGAATTTGCAGAATATGGAGTAGAAGTCCTTGAGGGATATGGCATGTCAGAGTGTTCACCAGTAATTAGTTCTAATACACCAGAAACCCATAAAGCAGGTTCCATTGGAAAACCACTTCCTAATGCTGAGATTAAATTTGAAAATGGAGAAATCCTTGTAAAAGGCAGCAGTGTTATGAAGGGATATTACCAGATGCCAGAAGAAACTGCTGAAACATTAAAAGATGGATGGCTTCATACAGGGGATAAAGGATATATGGATGAAGATGGTTTCTTGTTTATTAATGGACGTGTTAAAAATCTTATTATCCTTTCAAATGGAGAAAATATTTCCCCAGAGGAAATTGAAAATAAATTAGCCCTTGATGCACTTGTAGGTGAAGTAATTGTAACAGGTGAAGATAACGGGCTGGCTGCAAGGATTTATCCAGACCAGGATGTTGTTGCTGCTAAAGGGCTTGATGAAGAAGCAATAAAAACAGCATTACAGGCATTTATAGACCAATATAATAAAAAACAGCCTACTTACCGCCAGATTACAGGGCTTATAATCAGGAAAAACCCATTTATCAGAAGCTCAACAAAGAAAATTAAGAGACAGGAAGCTTTAATTGATGAACCTCTTCCAATGGCATAATATAAAATTGTAAAAGGAAGGAATGCTCCCTATAATATGTAAGGGAGCATTCCAGATATAAAGGTCTGTGTAAGGATATTAGCAATGGTTTCAGCAGAAACCTGGAAATTGTCTTTTGTCCATTTGTGAAGGACACCAATGGTACTGCCAATAGTAGAGGCAATCATGTAGGATAGTTCTTCACTATTGTGATGTGAAGTTGTAGTGCTTTGTGTCACTTTTTTTACGTAATGGTGGAACATGGTAACAACTTTCTCAAAAAAGGCATCCTTCCTTGGATTGGAAAGAAGATTTGCTAGAAATGGATTTGTCATAGTATATTCACATATAGTTAAATAATATGATTTACATATATCCCAGTCATTTTTGGGATGGAATGTATTCATAAGAGAGAATATATCATTTATAGTTTTGTTTTCAATAGCATCTACCAGGTCAGGAATATTTTCGTAATGGTTATAAAATGTACTTCTTACAATTCCTGCTTTTTTAATTACATCGGATACAGTGATTTTATCTAATTCTTTTTCTTTTAAAATTAAAAAAAATGCGTCATATATGGCTTCATCAGCTATATGGTATCTTTCGTCCTGTATTTCATTCATCTTATTGTCCTCCCAGCTTTTTATATAACTACATAATATTTCCATTATAATATATATAGTTTAGAAACGCAACGGACGTATTTTTTGAGTTTCCCCATTTTTTAATATGCAAACATCTTGGCTCTGGCAATTCCAAATGTTTACCGCCAGCAGCACGCTTCCGCTTGAATGGGATACGCAGTAGTGCATAAAACCGCAAATGCTTAATAGAAACAAAAGTTTCTATATAAGCATTGAATACCAGATTTAAGCACCAGCGTCCCCATAACAGCTGCTTTTTGGTAAAACATTTGGAAATTGCCAGAGTAATATAGTCTTTGCGTAATTTAAAAAATAGGGAAACTCAAAAAATTAACAGTAGTTTACAACTTTTTTCAGACAATGCCCATTTTAAGCCAAATGACAAAATAAGAATATATAAGCTGAAAACTGCTGTTTTATTGTGTTTTTTTAAAAACTTGTAAACTGGTGAAAAAATTAATTAACTTGAAAAGAATTCATATATACATTATAATATGCACGTGTATTATTCAATAAAATATAAAAGACACCCATACTATAATTTAAGGAGGAAATTTTATATGAAGATTGCAGTTTGTGAAGACCAGAAAGAAGAAGCAGACTGGCTTTGTACGGCAATACGCAGCTGGGCAGCAGATAAAAAACTTCCAGTTGATGTAGTTTCTTTTGGTGATGCAGCTTCATTTTTATTTTCATTGGATGATAATGTTTATGATGTACTTTTCCTGGATATTAAAATGCCTGGTGAAGACGGGGTAACACTGGCAAAAAGACTTAGAAACATGAATAATAATGTTTTTATTGTATTTGTGACAGGAGAAAAAGAATATGTTATGGAAGGATATGAAGTGGATGCAGTGAATTATCTTCTTAAACCAGTTGATACTGGCCAAGTGGGAAAATGTCTTGACAGGATATATGGGAAAACAGATATCCAGCAACCATATATAATACTTGATACAGGGGAAAAAATGTTAAAACTTCTACAAAAGGAAATATATAAAATTGAAGTGTTTTCACATAAACTGGTATATACTACAGAGAGAGGGGAATTTGAGGTGTATTCTTCTTTAAAAGAAGCAGAAAAGGAATTACAGGAAGGATATTTTATAATATGCCACAGGGGTGTATTAGTAAACCTTATGCATGTAGTTACAATAGGCAAAAACAGCCTTATGCTTGCAGATGGTAATACAGGGTTCCATATGGAAGTTCCTGTAAGCAGGAGGCTTTATAACAGAGTGAATGAGGCATTTATAAAATTTTATAGAAATTGAGCTGTGAAAGCGGGGAGGAAATATGGAATTTATACTTTTAATTATTACAGTTATTGTATTAAGTTTTACTATTGCAAGTATATTAATTATCCGTATTTTTTTGCCAAAGCAGATTATAAAAGAATTAGAGAATTATGAAAATACCCTGGCTGGCAGGCAGTTTGAGGAAATTAAAAATACATACCATGAGATGCGTGGCTGGCGTCATGATTATAAAAACCATATGCATGTGCTTAAAATCTATGTAGAAAACAGGCAGTGGGAAGAATGTATTTCTTATATTTCACAGATTAATGAAAACCTGGATAGTGTAGACCATATGGTTAAAACAGGCAATGTAATGGCTGATGCAATTATAAACAGTAAGATATCTTTAGCAAAGTCTAAAAATATAAAACTTGATGTAACAGCAAAAGTGCCAGAAGAACTTCCAATTTCTGATGTTGAGTTTTGTATAATTTTTGGCAATCTTATGGATAATGCAATAGAAGCATGTGAAAAAATCTTTTCAGAAGAAAAGCGTTTTATAAGGATATATATTGGCATATTTAAAAAGCAGTTTTATATTTCTGTAACTAATGCGACAAACCAGAAAAAAAGGCTGGGAAGTTATTACTCACTTAAGGGTGAAGGGCATGGTTTTGGGTTGTACCGTATTGACAGGATTATTAAAGAACGTAATGGTTTTCTTAACCGTAAAGATGAGCCAGGTGTGTTTTCAACAGAAATAATGCTGCCGTTTATGCTTTAAGAAAAACCGTTTGTGAAGAACAAAACATATATAATATATTTTATGATAATATAATGGCAGGATATAAGTCCTGCCATTGTTTTTGTATTCTTGTGCTGGCGGGAAATATTAAAAGTTTTATTAAAGGAAAGGAGCAGGATAATTATGGGAAAAGGAAAAGTCTGGAAAGGATTATGTTTATATATAAGATATATATGGAAAGAAAAGAAATCCATTTATCTTATGGGAATTTTATTTTTTCCAGCGTATATATTGTCAAATTATCTCCAGGTTTATCTGCCTAAAATGGTAATTATGGAACTTGAGGAAAAAAGGACAATTACACATTTTGGTATTTCAATTATGGGGCTGTCATTTTTTTTAATATTGTGTATTTTTATAAAAGTAAAGATGCTTTCACGTATAAAGTATTCCAACAGGTTTATAAACCAAAGGATGCAGAATGAGTATAGCCAGAAATTGTTGTATGTTGATTATAAATATCTTGAAGACCAGGAATTTTTAACTGTAAGGGATAAAGTAAAAGAAAGTCTTTTTGGAGGTAGTGTTGGCGATGAGTGGGAGCGTGCAAAACTTGCTGATTTTATGGAAACACTTGTTACACTTGCAGCTGTAACAGGCAATGTAGTTTTGTATGCATACCACTTGTGTAAACTGTCATACTGGATGCTTGCAATATTTTTAATTGCACCTTTTATAATGGTTCTGACACAGAAAACGGTAATGAAAAATGAAAGGGACAATGCTGTAAAAGCATCTGGTGTCTGGCAGAAGTTAGATTATGTTATAAGGAAAACAGAAGATTTCAGTATGGCAAAAGATGTCAGGATGTACCGAATGGATGTATGGCTGTCAGGGCTTCTTGAAAAACTTTGTAAAAAGAGACTGGAATACAAGGCTAAAGAATTAAAGCCAAGGTGTGCTTTGTCTGTTATTTCAACTTTAGTTTTTGGAGTATACCATGCTGGCTTGTTTGCTGCTATACTGGCAGGCTTGTGGAATGGCAATATAAATGTTGCAGATGTAGTATTTTATGCAGGCATGGGACCAGCATTATATTTTCTTATGGAGGAGGATTTCTTAAATAATATAAGAAGGCTGTTCCAGCTTTCTGTTGAATTTAAAAGATTCCGGGAATATACAGACTATGGGGAAAATACAGGAAAAACAGATATACCTGTAAATAGAAAAACACCTGTTATAGAATTCCAGCATGTTTCATTTACTTATCCAGGTTCAGACAGGGAAGTGTTAAAAGATATAAACCTTGTTGTAGAAAAAGGTGAGAAAATTGCTATTGTAGGTGTAAATGGGGCAGGCAAGACAACATTGATGAAATTAACCTGTGGGCTTCTGTTACCTGCCAGTGGCAGAATTTTATTAGATGGAAAAGATATGGCACAGATGGAACCAGAAGAGAGGTATTCATGGTTTTCATGTGCATTCCAGGATATACAATTTCTTCCGCTTAGCATAAAAGAAAATATATCAATGCTTATAGAAGATGCAGACAATTTAAAAATATGGGATTGTTTAAAACAGGCAGGCATAAAAGATGAGGTTGGAAGCCTTCCTTTAAGGCTTGATACAATGATGGAAAAAATCCTTAATAAAAATGCTGTGGATTTCTCGGGAGGGCAGAAACAAAAACTTATACTTGCAAGGGCATTATACAGGGATGCAGGGGTACTTGTACTGGATGAGCCAACTGCTGCATTAGATGCACTGGCAGAAAATGATATTTATGAGAAATATGCCAGGTTTACAAAGGATAAAACATCGTTTTTTGTTTCACACCGTCTTTCAAGTACAAGATTCTGTGACAGGATATTATTAATAGATGGTGGTAATATTGCAGAAGAAGGGACACATGAAGAACTTCTGGCAGCTGGAGGATTATATGCAGGGATGTTTGAGATGCAAAGCAAATATTACAAGGAGTGTGAAGCGTAAATGACAGAGAAGAAATTAACAGCTATAGAAATGTTAAAAATTAATATACGTGGTATAAAACTATGTAACAGCCTTATTCCATGGAATTCTTTCCTTACATTTCTTTTAATTACTTTACAGATACTTGTTGAATACTGGCCATGTATTTTTCTTGCAATATTAGTGGATGATGTAGCAGGCGGAGCTGCAAAAGCAGTATTAACCAGGGACGCTGTAATACTTGTAGGAGGGGATGTTGTATTATTTGTACTTATACATATATTACAACATTATTATTTTTATTGTGGCTCAAATATATGGGAACTTGCCAATGTACAGCTAAATAAGAAGATTATGGATATGGATTATGAATATATGGAGTCAGAAGCAGTACAGAACCGCCGCAGGGATATTGATTCAATGGCAAGGGATAATGCAGATGGAGGAGGTATTAACAAGCTGTTCTGGAATATAATGGCATTGCTGCGTTGTAGTTTTAGTATTTTAATAATATTTTTCTATACAGTTTATTTGTTTAGCCGTTCTGGTGTGGCGTTTAAAGGAGAACCAGCTAAGGCAGTGGCATTTGTAAGTGTATTTGTTATATTATTTGCTATCCTTATGTTTATTGCTATACAGAAGAATAAATCCATCCAGAAAAAGATTTATAAGCACAATGAAGAAATGCTTCCATTATTCAGGCAGATGCATTTTTATACAGAAGAGTATATTAGTACAGAAAAGTGTGGAAAGATAATACGCATGTTCCACCAGCAGAATTTATTATCAAATTATATAGAGGAATTATTTAAGAAATTAAATAACAAGATAAATTCTATAGGCCGTCTGGATGAAAACAGGAATGAGTGGACGGGAGTTATAGAAACAATTATTTCTGGGCTGGTCTACCTGCTGCTTGGAATAATGGTATTAAAGGATACTATATCTATAGGAAGCGTTTGTCTGTATGCAGGATGCATAAGCAGGTTTTTAATGGATTTCAGGCATTTTGTGAATGTGGTTACGGACCTTGCCAGCAATACAAAGTATGTAAAAATGTATTTTGATTTCCTGGATATACCTAATAGGAAATACCAGGGAACTCTTCCTATAGAGAAGAGAGATGATGATAAATTTACAATAGAATTCCAAAATGTTTCTTTCCGTTATCCGGGTTCATCAAAATATGTACTTAAAAACTTTTCAATTAATTTTAATATTGGTGAAAGGCTTGCGGTAGTAGGAAAAAATGGTTCAGGTAAAACAACATTTATTAAACTGCTATGCAGGCTTTATGACCCAACGGAAGGTGAAATATTTTTAAATGGGATTGATATAAGGAAATATAATTATAAAGAGTATATTTCGTTATTTAGTGTAGTATTCCAGGACTTTAAAATTCCTGCATTTCCTTTAGGGCAGAATGTAGCAGCTTCAATAGAATATGATAAAGTAAAAGCAGAAGATGCATTAAAGCGTGCAGGGCTTAGAGGGCTTTTAAGCAAACTGCCTTTTGGGCTTGATACACCTGTTTATAAAGATTTTGACAACAGAGGTGTGGATATATCTGGAGGTGAAGCACAGAAGGTTGCAATAGCAAGGGCACTTTACCATGATACACCATTTGTTATACTGGATGAACCAACTGCTGCATTAGACCCTCTGGCGGAGTATGAGATATATTCAAGGTTTGATGGACTTGTTGGTACAAAGACTGCTGTATATATTTCACACAGGCTTTCAAGCTGCCAGTTCTGTAATGATATACTTGTTATTGATAAAGGAAAAGCAGTGCAGAGAGGAAACCATAATGAGCTTATAAAAGAAAAAGATGGTTTATATTATAAATTGTGGAATACACAGGCAAAATATTATAAAGTGGAAGGTGAAAACATATGAAGATAGGAACTTGTATAAGAGGGCAGCACCTGCTGGCAGATTTGAAAAATGCCATTGCTACAGGCTTTGACACTGTGGAACTTTATTTTAATGAAACTCTTGGTGGTATTAATTTTAAGGAACTTTCAACGCAGATAAAAGAGGTAACAGGGTATTCTGGTGTTACTGTGTCTGGTATAGGGTTATATTGTAACCCGCTTCAAAGTACACAGGCAGAAAAAGAACTTGAATATTGTATAGAAAATGCGCATTTATTAGGTGTGGATTTTGTAGGGACATTTGCAGGAGCGCTTCCAGGAAAAAGTGTAGAAGAAGCAGTCCCAGTATTTAAAAAGGTATTTACAAGGCTTGCAAAACTTGCGGAATATAATGGTGTAAGGATTGGAATAGAAAATGCACATATGTATGGGCACTGGTATAGTGCTACATGTAATATTGGTTTTTGTCCAAGGGCATGGGAAATAATGTTTAATGAAGTTGTGAGTGACAGTCTTGGGCTTGAATGGGAACCATCACACCAGGCTGAACAGCTTATAGACCCTGTAAGACAGCTGGAACAGTGGATGCCAAAGGTTTTTCATGTACATGGCAAAGATGCACATATAGATTATGAGCATATTAAAAAGTATGGAATATGGTTTGGCGGAAGCTATTGTAAACATCGTTTTCCAGGAATGGGGGATACTAAATGGCAGGAGATTATACAAATATTAAACCAAAATGGTTATAAAGGTGATATTACCATTGAAGGATATCATGACCCGGTTTATTGTGGTGACAGGGAGAATGACGGGCAGAAAATGTCATTATTGTATTTAAGGAACTGCTGTAAGGATGTGTCTGGAGATTAAAATGTGCATAAATTATATTGACCTGGTGATTTTAGCAGTATAAATATATAACTTATTAGTGCAAGCATATATGTTTGCACTTTTTTAAATTTTGTGGTAACTATTATAGGAAATTGTGGTATAATATCCAAGTGGTATTTTTTATGCCAAAAAGTATTTATAAGGGTGATGTAAAATGATAAGCATGGAAACAAAAAAGACAAAGTTTAAGACAAAGAGAAGTATACGTTTTAAAATTATGCTTATGACAAATATAATTGTCATAGCAGTTATGATAGTATGTTCTTTAATACTCAGGTATTCTATGAACAGTCTTACCAAATCTATATTAATAGATGTATTGCAGCCTATGGCAAAACAATCATCTAAAGCTGTAGAAAGCAATATACACCTTATGGCAGACCGCATTATGGGTATCGCAACGGACAGCCGGCTTATGCTGGGAGGCTCTAACTATGTGAATGTGCAGGAGGTACTTGCAGATGCAATAAATACATATGAGCTTTATGGTATTGGTATTTATGGAATGGATGGCAGATGCAGGGGAGCAAAGGGTGATATTTATGAGAACCTCTCAGAAACCAGCTGGTTTAATGTTTTAAAAGAATCAGATAATATGACTATTGCAGACCCTGTTATTACAGATTCTTATATTGGTATCCCGATGGCTATGCCAGTAAAGTATAATGGCAGGACTAATTTATATCTTGCAGGGATTTATAAATATGATTTGTTAAGGGAAGTACTGGCTTCTATACATATAGGACATAATGGAAAGGCTCTTATTATAAATAATAAAGGAAAGATAGTAGGACACCTGCAGGAGGAACTTGTCAGGAAAGAAACCAATATATATGACCTTGACAGTAGCAAAGAAGCACGTAGTATTTTTGACAGTATGGCAGCAAGGGAAACTGGTTCTGCAGAAGGTGTAGTTAATGGTGAGGATTCTTATGTAAGCTACTGTCCAGTGAGAGGTACAGGATGGTCTTTTGCTGTAGAAGTGCCAAAGAATGATTATATGGAGCAGACTAATATTGCATTGTATAATACCATTGTTGGTACATTTGTTACGTTAATTGTAGCATTGTCGGGAATATGGATTGTGACAACTGTAATTTCAAACCAGCTTAAGAAAGCAATTACAAGAATGAATAAGTTCTCAAACGGGGACCTTAAGTCACCAATTGAAGTTAAGAGTTCTGGTGATGAGATAGAAATCCTGTCGCTTTCACTTAAAACTACAGTAGAAAATATTAATGGATATATTACAGAAATACGTAATGTGCTTGAAAATATTTCAGATGGAAACCTGGCTGTGTCCGCAGATGGTGATTACCATGGGGATTTTGTGGTTATAGGGGAATCACTTACGGATATAACAGAGTCTTTAAATAATGTGATGAAACAGACTAGCGAAACAGCATACCAGCTGGCAGGCACTGCACAAAATATGGAAGACCAGTCAAGAGAGATGCACCAGGCAGCAGAAGCCCAGACAGATACAATGCTTGGGCTTGATTCGGAAGTAGATATTATAAAGAAAAACCTGGAACAAGTAACAGATAATACAAAGCAGACACATAAAAGCGCCTATGATATTGCAGCACAGATATCAGAAGGTGGCAGAAAAATGAAAGAATTAAAGGAAGCAATGGATGCTATAGAATGTAATGCAGAGGATATTAATAAGATAAGCAAGGTTATTGAGGGGATATCACAACAGACAAAAGTGCTTGCTTTAAATGCAACTGTAGAAGCAGCCAGGGCTGGTGAGGCTGGTGCAGGATTTGCGGTTGTAGCACAAGAAGTAAGGAAGCTTGCAGAAAAAAGTGAGGAAGAAGCTAAAAATACAGTTAGTATGATAGCGCAAGCGGGTGTTCTTATAAGAAGAGGTGCAGAGCTGACAGAAGAAACTGCAATAGCACTTGAAGAGATAAGTAAAAGTTCAGATGAGGTTACAAGGATTGCTGGATGCCTGGCAGAAGCAGTAGATGTACAGGAAGCTTCATTAAATGAAATTACTGGGAAAATAGATGAGCTTTCTGCAATTACTGCATTAAATCTCCAATGTGCACAAAATACAGAAAGTGCAAGTGCAGGTTTGAAATCAGAATCACTTAAACTCCAGAAGCTGCTTAGCAGGTTCAGGTTCCATTAAACAATTCTTATTGTGCTGCCAGAAATGGAAGGGAGGATTTTTATGAAAAAGTTAACAATAACAGGAATATTAATAATATTTGCCCTGGCATTTACAGGATGTACTTCTAAAAAGGAAGATAATACAATGAAAGATGGCTGTTATACAGCACAGATGCAGGAATATTCTTATGGATGGAAAGAATATGTGACAATTACAGTGAAAAACGGTAAAATTGTTTCTACAGAATTTGATGCAGAAAATGCCAGTGGTTTTATTAAAAGCTGGGATAATGCATATATGAACAATATGAAACCAGTTTCTGGCACTTATCCTAATGAGTATACACGTTATTATGCTGCACAGCTTACAGGGCAGAGTGAAGCACCAGAGATAGATGCTATTACGGGAGCTACAAGTTCAGCAGTAAATTTCCAGGCATTGTCCAAAGCGGTGGTAGAGCAGGCTATACAAGGGGATTCTTCTGTTGTGTTTGTAAAAAGCAGTAAATAAAAGGGATAGTTTTTTAATATGTAGTTTGTATACCTTTAAAATAATAAAATAGATTGCTTTTGCCAGATAAATATCATACAATAGTAAAAGATGGTAAATGCATTACCCAAACAAGATATTACTTATAAATGATGGAGGTTTACTATGTACGGGATTGAGATTGAAAATATTGCGTCTAAAAAAAGTAATGAAGAAATTTATTATGCGCTTCTGGAATTTACAAAAGATGTTATGCAAAAGCGTGGCAGAATAGAAGGGAAAAAGAAGATTTATTATATTTCTGCAGAATTTCTTATTGGAAAGCTTCTTTCAAATAACCTTATAAACCTGGGTTTGTATGACCAGGTTGCAGAGGCGCTTGCAAAGAATGGTAAAAGCATGGCAGAGATAGAAGAGATTGAACCAGAACCATCTCTTGGTAATGGAGGTCTTGGACGTCTTGCAGCATGTTTCCTTGACTCTATTGCTACACTTGGGCTTGCAGGTGATGGTATAGGCCTTAATTACCACCTGGGGCTTTTTAAACAGGAATTTGAGAATAATCTCCAGAAAGAGGTTAAAAATCCTTGGATTGAGAAACAGAGCTGGCTTCGCAGGACAGGCAAAGGGTATACTGTAATTTTTGGTGATTTGCGTGTGCAGTCTGTAATGTACGAAATTGATGTTACAGGTTATGACAATAAGTGCAATACATTGAAACTATTTGATATTGAATCCATAGATGAAGGAATGGTAAATGAGGGAAGTATATCATTTGATAAAAATGATATACGTAAAAACCTTACTCTGTTCCTCTATCCAGATGACAGTGACTACAATGGGGAACTTTTAAGGATTTACCAGCAGTATTTTATGGTAAGCAATGCAGCACAGCTTATTATTGATGAGGCACTGGCAAAGGGCAGCAACCTTTATGACCTGCCAGATTATGCAGTAATACAGATTAATGATACACATCCTACTATGGTTATACCAGAACTTATAAGGCTTCTTCTTAAAAGAGGAATAAGTATGGATGATTCTATAAATATTGTATCAAAGATGTGTGCATATACAAACCATACAATTCTTGCAGAAGCTCTTGAAAAATGGCCAATATGGTATTTGGAGAAAGTTGTCCCACACCTTATGCCGGTAATTAAGATGCTGGATGTAAAAGCTAAAGAGAAACACAGTAACCCAAGAGTTGCAATTATTGATAATGAGAACCGTGTCCATATGGCACATATTGACATACATTATGGATTTAGTGTAAATGGTGTTGCAGCACTTCATACAGATATTTTAAAGAAGAGTGAACTTAAACCATTTTATGATATCTATCCACAGAAATTTAACAATAAGACTAATGGAATAACATTCAGAAGATGGCTGCTCCATTGTAACCATGAACTTTCTTCGTTAATTACATCAAAAATTGGTGACGGATATAAGAAAAATGCAAATGAACTTGAAAAACTCATGCAATTTGCAGGTGACAAAGAAACACAGGACAAACTGCTTGATATAAAGGCCGCTAAAAAGAAAGAGTTTAAAGAATACATTAAGGAAAAACAGGGAATTGATATAGATGAGAATTCTATATTTGATGTGCAGGTTAAGCGTCTTCATGAATATAAACGCCAGCAGATGAATGCACTTTATATTATTTATAAATACATGGAAATCAAAGCAGGAAGGAAGCCAGAAAGACCTGTTACAATGATATTTGGTGCAAAAGCAGCACCAGCATATACAATTGCGAAAGATATTATACACCTTATACTGTGTCTTTCAGAAATTATCAGGAATGACCCAGATGTAAGCCCATACTTAAATGTAGTTATGCTAGAGAATTATAATGTGACATATGCAGAGAAAGTTATTCCTGCAGCTGATATTTCAGAGCAGATTTCACTTGCATCCAAGGAAGCAAGCGGAACAAGTAACATGAAGTTTATGTTAAATGGTGCAGTTACTCTTGGTACAGATGATGGTGCTAATGTTGAGATACATGAGTTTGTAGGTGATGACAATATATATATCTTTGGTGAGTCAAGTGAACAGGTTATTAAACACTATGAAAACAGTGATTATTCATCAGAGAAAATATATGATAATGATAAAGATATTTCAAAACTTGTTGACTTTATTATAAGTAAAGAACTTTTTGCAGTTGGCAATAAGAAAAGCCTTATAAGGCTGTATATGGAGATTGTTACTAAAGACTGGTTTATGACCCTGCTTGACCTTAAAGAGTATATAAAAGTTAAGGAGCAGGTGCTCGCAGAATATGAAAACAGGGAGGCATGGGCATCAAAGATGCTTGTAAATATTGCAAAAGCAGGCTTCTTCTCATCCGACAGGACAATTTCACAGTACAATGAAGATATCTGGAAATTAAACTAAGATTATAATGCATATTAATGCATATATAAGTTGTTATTATGCCAGGATTAGGAGGTGCAGCAGGCACCTCCTAAATTTGCTATATAAAGACATGGAATTATTTATGTTTCTGTAATTGGCAGTATTTTGGGATGGCATAGTACAAGGGACAGGGATAAGTTATGGGGGAAATAATTATATCATTGCCAGTTGTGGTAATAGTATTTGTGATTATTGCTATTGGATATACAATAGTTTCGAAAATAGTATTTAAAAAATGGGGGTATACCAGAAAAAGGGAAAAAGAACTTGAGGATTTAGATGAAAAAGCATTTTTTCTTAAAAAAAGGAAAAAGTGGTATAAATAACCCCATATAATGATGTTGGAACCAAAAGTATTCTGCACCCAGCGGATGTTATGGATTGAAAGTAAAAATACTGGTTGTAAATACCTCTGTTAATAATATTATTTGTGAATAACAATAAATAAATTGCGTAATAATAAGTGGTATGGTAAACTTGTTATTAGATATGGCAGTTTGGAAAATCTTAGATTTTCTAACCATTCTATTTGTGTTATGACAGCGGGTGCAGTCTGACATAGGTATCAATTTACATAATATTGCGCAGGTATTGTGTTTACTGCAGAAAGGCGGGGATTATGATTAGAGTAGGTTTTTTAACAAGTGGAGGAGATTGCCAGAGTTTAAATGCAACAATGAGAGGTGTAGCAAAGACTTTGTACCAGACTTATGATGATACTGAGATATATGGTATTTTAGAAGGATACAAAGGACTTATTTATGGCAACTACAGAAAGATGAAGCCAAGTGACTTTTCAGGAATACTTACAGAGGGTGGTACTATTATTGGTACTTCCAGACAGCCATTTAAAAAGATGCGTGAACCTGATGAGAATGGACTTGATAAAGTAAAAGCAATGAAAGACAATTATAAAAAATGGGGACTTGACTGCCTTGTAATTCTGGGTGGGAATGGCACACATAAGACAGCTAACCTTCTTAGTGAAGAAGGGTGTAATGTTGTAACACTTCCAAAGACTATTGATAATGATATATGGGGAACTGATATTACATTTGGTTTCCAGAGTGCTGTAAATATTGCAACTAATGCAATTGACTGTATCCATACTACAGCTGCATCACATGGCAGGGTATTTATTGTAGAGGTAATGGGACATAAAGTTGGATGGCTTACACTCCATGCAGGAATTGCAGGTGGTGCTGATATAATATTGATTCCAGAGATACCATATGATATAAATTCTGTAGTAAAGGCGCTTGAAAAGAGAAATAAACAGGGCAAGAAGTTCTCTATACTTGCAGTTGCCGAGGGAGCGGTTTCAAAGGAGGATGCTGCACTTAGCAAGAAAGAACTTAAGGCAAAGAAAAGGGAGAAGCTCTATCCTTCAATTTCTTACCAGATTGGCCAGGAGATACAGGAAAGGACAGGGCAGGAAGTACGAATTACAGTTCCAGGCCATACACAGCGTGGAGGTGGTCCAGGACCATATGACCGTGTAATTTCAAGCAGGCTTGGTTCAGCAGCAGCAAGGCTTATTATTGAAGGCAAATTTGGTTATATGGTAGGGTTCAGGAATGGTGAAATTGTACCTGTACCGCTTAATGATGTTGCAGGTAAGTTAAAGATAGTTAATCCAGAGTCTTCTATTATAAAAGAAGCAAAGGGCCTGGGAATTTGTTTTGGTGATTAATTATGTCCTATACAGCTTTATACAGGAAATTCCGTCCAACAGACTTTGAGAGTGTAAAAGGACAGGAGCATATTGTTACTACCCTGAAGAATGAAATACGTACAGGCCGCATAGGTCATGCGTATCTGTTCTGTGGTACAAGGGGTACAGGTAAAACTACAGTGGCAAAGATACTTGCAAAGGCTGTGAATTGTGAAAATCCTGTTGATGGCAGTCCTTGTAATAATTGCAGCATGTGCCAGAGGATTAACCGGCAGGTTTCGATGAATGTTGCAGAGATAGATGCGGCGTCAAATAATGGCGTCGCAAATATCAGGGATATTATAGATGAAGTACAGTATTCCCCAGCGGAAGGGAAATACAGGGTATATATAATAGATGAGGTGCATATGCTTTCTACAGGGGCTTTTAATGCCCTTTTAAAAACCCTTGAAGAACCTCCTTCTTATGTTATATTTATCCTTGCAACAACAGAAGCACACAAAATCCCGGTTACAATATTGTCAAGATGCCAGAGATACGATTTTAAAAGGATATCTATTGACACTATAACAGCAAGGATGAAGGAACTTACAGACAGTGAAGGTGTAGAAGCAGAGGATAAGGCACTAAGATATATTGCAAAGGCAGCAGATGGCTCATTAAGGGATGCATTAAGCTTGCTTGACCAGTGTATTGCATTCTATTTTGGGCAGAAGCTGTCTTATGAAAATGTACTAGATGTACTTGGAGCAGTGGATACAAGTGTATACAGTGAAATGTTTAACAATATTATAAATTCTGATGTTACAGGCTGTACAAAGCTTATTAGCAGCATGCTTTTGTCTGGCAGGGATTTAAACCAGTTTGTAACAGAGTTTATATGGTATCTTAGGAACCTTCTGCTTATAAAATATTCAGGTGATGTGGATGGAATTATAGATGCCTCAGCTGGACAGCTTGCCAATATGAAAGAAGAAGCAGGAAAAATAAGTACAGATTTGTTATCAAGGTATATTTATATTTTATCAGAATTGTCAGGACAGATAAGATATACATCCCAGAAACGTGTGCTGGCTGAAATAACTTTTATAAAGCTTTGTAAACCACAGATGGATACAAAGCAGGATTTATCATTGCTTATTTCAAGAATTGAAGAGCTCGAAAGAAAAATTGAAAATATCAGTACTACAGGGATACATGTGGATATACTGCCACAAGAAAATGATAATGTACCTGTTGCAGAAGAAATGCCAGCTGCCATTCAAGCTGCTGTTCCAGAAGATGTAAAGGAAGTAATAAAAAACTGGAACAGTATTTTAAGCCAGTTTGGAAGGTCTGGACAGACTATGCTTGAGGGTGTGAAAAAGTCTGTGTCTGAAAGCGGGGAATTGCTGCTTGTTTTTGCAGACCTTGTAAGTGAGGGATATTTTAAACAGGATGACAGCAGACAGCTTGAAGCACTTAAAACAGTTATAAGTAATGTAACAGGTAAAGATGTTAATATAAAAACAATGGTTTCAGAAGAAAAGACAGACAACGCTTTTGTTGATTTGTCGCAATTAATACATTTTGAGGATGTAGAGTATAAATAGAATACAAAAGAGTGTCTAGAAATAAAAAAGTGTACAAATTAAGAGCTGGTTGTAAGAAATGCCAGATAAAGTTTTAAAGGATTTGAAAATATATATTGGAGGATTTAATAATGGCAAAACGTGGAGGCTTTCCAGGAGGTGCTATGCCTGGGAATATGAATAATATTATGAAACAGGCACAGCGTATGCAGAAGCAGATGGAAGAGAAGTCAAAAGAATTTGAAGATAAAGAATGGGAAGCAACGTCAGGTGGCGGAGCTGTTACAGTAAAAGTATCTGGCAAGAAAGAAATAGTATCTGTAAAGCTTTCGCCAGAAGCAGTTGACCCAGATGATATTGAGATGCTTGAAGACCTGATAGTCGCTGCTGTCAATGAAGCACTGCGCAAGATGGAAGATGAAAACGCCGCAATGATGCAGCAGCTTACAGGCGGGCTGGGTGGTCTTGGCGGATTATTTTAATAGTGGGGCAGCAGTATGGAATTCTATAGTTCACAAATAAACAGTCTTGTAGAACAACTGTCAAAACTTCCAGGAATAGGGGCAAAATCAGCACAGCGCCTTGCATTCCATATTTTAAATATGCCTGAAGACCAGGTGGCAGGACTGGCAAGTGCTATAACAAGCGCAAAAAGGAATGTACGTTATTGTAAGGAGTGTTATACATATACAGACAATGAACTTTGTCCAGTTTGTTCAAGTCCTAAAAGAAACCACAGGCAGATAATGGTGGTTGAGAATCCAAGAGACCTGGCAGCATATGAGAAAACTGGTAAATATGAAGGTGTATACCATGTACTGCATGGTGCAGTTTCACCAATGGCGGGCATAGGTCCACAGGATATCAGGCTTGATGAACTTATGGTAAGGCTGCAGGGAGATATAGACGAAGTTATTGTTGCAACTAATAAGAACCTGGAAGGTGATACAACTGCTACATATATAAGCAAACTTATAAAACCACTTGGTATAAGGGTGAGCCGTATAGCAAGTGGTGTGCCAGCAGGTGGTGACCTGGAATATATTGATGAAGTTACTTTATATAAAGCACTAGAAGGACGGACAGACATGTGATGGTCAAGCGGATATTTGCAATCCGCTTGGCTTTTTAGTCACCTGCTAATTTTGTGTTTTATATATTTGTAATTCCTGTAAGGGTAAAACGTTGGTTTTGCCCTTTTTCTATAACTTGTAATATACCATATGCAATAAACTCTGCAAGGTCTACAACAGTTGAAAGTTTGGTTGTCTGCAATGTTATATGGCTGTTTGAATTAGAAGCATTTACAATACCAGTAATAAAAGCATCACCAACACATGGCAGTTTTTTATTTACACCTATTCCAGGTGAAAGAGGACCATATCCTGTTGTTACATTGCCAATATGCTGCCTTATTCCAAGGGAAGCATCAATAGCTATTATATATGGGTCTGGTATTGTATTATAGATGAAATCTATTGTTTCACCAAGATTTTGGGCATGTACAGGTGAAGTAAGAGTCCCAAATACTGGGAGATTTTTATTTTTCTTAATAAGGATATGCCCGACGATAGGTCCTAGGCAGTCACCAGTTGCACGGTCTGAACCAATACACAAGAAAACTATATTCTGGTTTTTATCAAAACACTTTTCATAATGTTTATTTATTGTATTTACAAATTTGGGAAAAGATGCAGAACGGTATACATTGAAATATTTTATTTCTGTTGATATGTTTGACATATAGCTAAACCGTATTTTCAAAATACGCCTTTCTTTTCGTTATTCTCATTATATGGTAAGTATGTCCATATAGCTATATTTTATTCAAGTCGAATTTTAGCATTAAGATGAAGCCGGGGTTATCCTGTTTTCGACAAAAATGGCAGGTACACAGTGTTACAATTTCTGCATCCGGTGGTGGAATATGGATAAAATATAGTTAGAAAGGTGTTGTAGCGGAATGGAAAATAAGAGATTTGGTAATCTAGGCGAATATGCAAAAGAGTCAGCTCATAAAGAGTATGTGTACAGCCGCTTGCCAGAAAACATAAGACAGATAGGTGAAACAAATGGAAACCTCAGGATATACATAGAAGATTATGTAATGACATATATACACCAGATATTTAACGAAAAGCAGGAGAAAGCAATAGTTATATTTCTTGGCAAAAAAGGTAAAGAACAAGCATCAGGATGTATGTTTATATATGGTGCATTGTTTGTCCAGTGTGATATGATGGAAGGACCAAAAGAACTGACTGCTAATAAATGGAACCAGGTTTACAAAGATATGCATGATAATTTTCCAGGTGCCCAGATGCTTGGATGGGGCTGTGGGGTAAGTATGTGGAACAGCAGGGCAGATGTGGCTGTAAGGCAGATACATGGCAAATATTTCAGTGAAGAAGGAAAAGTATTATTTGTAACAGATATTTCTGAAAAAGAAGAGAAGATTTTTCTATGGAATGATGGTGATTTATATGAACAGCCTGGCTTTGTTGTATATTATGAGAAAAACCCCCAGATGCAGGAATATATGCTTAAAAGTAAAGAACCAGAAAGTATTGAAGCCCAATACCAGGATAATGTTACTGCAAATATGCGTAATGTAATTAAGGAAAAAGAGGATAAAAAGCCTGTGGATACAAAGAAAATATCATATGCAGCAGTAGCAGTGATGTCAATAATGCTTCTTTTTGCAGCAGGTATTTTATACAGAAGCATTGACAGGATAAAAAGCCTTGAAAAGACACTTAATTCAGTAGAAGGATATATAAATAATAATATTGCACAGCCTGTAATGGCAGATAAAAGCACAGTATTTGAAGATGGTACAGCTTCAAAAAACAAGGAGACAAATAAAAAGAATAAAAATGTTTTATTGGAAAACAGTACAAAACCGGATAAAAGCAGCAAAACCAGTACACCAAAAAATACAGATAGTCCAGAGAGCCAGGAACCAGCAAGTACAAGCAAGCCTGTAAGTGAAAGTACATCTTCATCAGTTAAACCTTCAAAAAATAGTAAAAATACCTCTAGTAAAAAAAATAACAATTCAAAAGAAACAATTAAATATAAAGGTAAATATGAAAGTTATATTGTAAATGCAGGTGATACATTAAGCCAGATTGTGTGGAAACAGTATCATTCATTTTATTATCTGGACAAAGTGATGAAAGCAAATAATATAAAGGACTCTGATAAAATATATGAAGGAGACTGCATTATATTACCAGATTTTTCATAATCCCTTGCTTTGTACTATTTGATAAGTTATACTTATTATTTGATAAATGCTTATTTATTTTATAATATAAAAGAACAGAGGAATTGTATATGAATAGTTTTGTAGGGCGTTCACAAGATGTAGTTGTTATAAATGGACGCCGCCGTAAAATAATAATAGTTACAATAACATGTGTTGCCTGTATAATTGTGGCAGCAGGTATATTTATGCTGCTGGTAAATTCATTTTTAAATAAGCAGTACAAATCTTATAAAGTAATAGAAGAAACAAAAATAAATATAAGCACTTCTGATAAATATTTATCTTATAATGGCAAAATAATAAAATATAGCCGTGATGGCATTTCTGCCGTTGATGCGTCAGGAAATATAATATGGAATGGAAGTTATGATATGATTTCACCAGCTGTTGATATTTGTGGGAAATATGTTGTAGTAGCAGATATAGGTGCAAAATCTTTTTTTGTATACAATGAAGAAGGACAAGCAAAGGAAATAGTAACAGATTATCCAATAACCCAGGCGTGTGTTTCAATACATGGAATTGTAGCAGTGTTACTAGAGCAGGCAAATTCTAATGTTATAAATATATATGACCCATATAATATATCTGCAAGGCTGCTTGTGGAAATACCTACTAATGTTGATGAAGGATATCCTGTGTGTATAGATATATCCCCAGAGGGTACTAACCTTGTAGCATCATATGTATGTGTAACAAGTGGTAATGTCCAGAGCAGGGTGGCATTTTATGATTTTACAGATGTTGGAAAGAATACAAACTGCCTGGTAGGTGCAAAGAATTATGATGAAAGTATAATATCAGATGTAAGGTTTCTTGGAAGTGACAAGATATGTATTTTTGCTGATAATGGTTTTAGTATATGGGAAAATCCCAGGCAGCCAGGCGAAGTTTATTCAAAAACATATAAAACTAAGATAAAGAGTGCTTTCTGTAATGAAAAATATGTGGGCATGGTTTTTGAAAACAGTAATAAAGGCAAGCCATACCAGATGAAAGTTTATGATATGTCAGGCAGTAAGGTTTTAGATATGGGATTTAATAATGAATATAGTACAATAAGGATGTATGATAATAATGAAATTATATTAAATTCAACATCAGAATGTACAATTTTCCGTGTAAACGGCATTAAAAAGTTTTCATGTAATATAGATGGCAAGGTATTATATTTATTTCCAGATGGCGGAATAAACAAGTATTATCTTATTATGGAGAGTAAAATACAGAAAATAAAGATGGAAAAGCAAAAATCTTAAGGCAAAAACCACCAAAAGTGTTGACAAATGGATATTTGCATATTAAAATAAGCAAGTGTGTTTATGTTGGAAGATATTTTAAGGCAGCCAGATGTTTTATGGCTATTGAAGTTCCAGCAGTATATAATATGTGCCATGCTGTATAAGCGGGGTATTTGGTTATATGCACACATGTAAATATTTGGACAGGAGGTGAAATTAATGCCAACATTTAACCAGTTAGTCAGAAAGGGAAGGAAGGTTTCAGCTAAGAAGTCTAATTCTCCTGCACTCCAGTACACATACAACTCACTTAACAAAAAGGTTGTAGAACAGAGCTCTCCACAGAAGAGGGGTGTTTGTACTGCTGTACGTACTGCTACACCTAAAAAGCCTAACTCAGCACTTAGGAAGACAGCCAGGGTACGTCTTTCTAATGGAATGGAAGTAACAAGTTATATCCCAGGTGAGGGACACAACTTACAGGAGCATAGTGTTGTTCTTATCCGTGGAGGCAGGGTTAAAGATTTACCTGGTACAAGGTACCATATTGTACGTGGTAAGCTTGATACAGCAGGTGTTGTAAACAGGAAGCAGGCCCGTTCTAAATATGGAGCAAAGAAACCTAAGAAGTAATATTCACTAATTTGGAGAAGTGCCGGATTAATTTCACATTATATAAATGGTGCTGCAATCCAGACCTGGACTGCAGCTATTGGGTAAATTAACCTGGTGCGGACACAGAATACCGTGAGTACCGATGAATTAATAATAGTAATGTGTATAATAATACAATTATTGTTATAAGCATTGCTAAATAATGTTAAGGAGGGAAGTAACGTGCCACGTAAAGGACATATACAGAAAAGAGATGTATTAGCAGATCCTGTGTACAAGAATAAAGTTGTAACAAAGCTTATTAACAATATTATGCTTGATGGCAAAAAGGGCATTGCCCAGAAAATTGTTTATGGCGCTTTTGAAGAAATAGCAGAAAAGACTGGCAAGGATGCTGTTGAAGTATTCGAGGAGGCTATGAACAATATTATGCCACAGCTCGAAGTAAAGGCAAGACGTATTGGTGGTGCAACATACCAGGTTCCTATTGATGTAAGGCCTGACAGAAGACAGGCTTTAGCATTGCGCTGGCTTACCCTTTATTCACGTAAAAGGGGCGAGAAGACAATGAAGGAAAGGCTTGCTAATGAAATTTTAGACGCATCTAATAACACAGGTGCCGCTGTAAAGAAAAAAGAAGATATGCATAAGATGGCAGAAGCAAATAAAGCTTTCGCGCATTACCGCTGGTAATAGTTAGTTTTGTAAGGATATTTGTAACTGCAATATAAAATCAGGAGGTAAAGAGCCTTGGCTGGAAGAGAATATCCACTTGAGAGAACAAGGAATATCGGTATTATGGCGCATATTGATGCTGGTAAAACAACATTGACAGAGCGTATCCTTTATTATACCGGTGTTAATTATAAGATTGGTGATACTCATGAAGGTACTGCTGTAATGGACTGGATGGACCAGGAGCAGGAAAGGGGTATTACAATCACATCTGCGGCTACTACTTGCCACTGGACACTTGAGGACCACACAAAGCCAATGGATGGCGCTTTAGAGCACCGTATCAATATTATTGATACACCGGGACACGTTGACTTCACTGTTGAAGTTGAACGTTCACTCCGTGTACTTGATGGTGCTGTTGGTGTGTTCTGTGCCAAAGGTGGTGTTGAGCCACAGTCTGAAAATGTATGGCGCCAGGCCGACACTTATAACGTACCTAGAATGGCATTTATAAATAAGATGGATATTTTAGGTGCAAACTTTTTCGGTGCTGTTGACCAGATACGTGAAAGATTAGGTAAAAATGCAATTATCGTCCAGATTCCTATAGGAAAAGAGGACGAGTTTAAAGGAATTATTGATTTATTTGAGATGGAAGCTTACATCTATAATGATGAAAAGGGAGATGACATCTCAGTTGTAGCAATTCCTGATGATATGAAGGAGCAGGCAGAGGAGTACCATACAGAACTTGTTGAGAAAATCTGTGACCTTGATGATGACCTTATGATGGTTTATCTTGAAGGTGAAGAGCCTCCAGTAGCTGATATGAAGAAAGCTCTCCGTAAAGCTACATGTGAGTGCAGGGCAGTGCCTGTATGCTGTGGTTCTGCATATAGGAACAAGGGTGTACAGAAGCTTCTTGATGCAATTCTTGAATATATGCCTGCACCAACAGATATCCCTGATATTACAGGCGTAGATGATGAAGGTAACGAAGTAGTACGCCATTCTTCAGATGAAGAGCCTTTCTCAGCACTTGCATTTAAGATAATGGCTGACCCATTTGTTGGAAAGCTTGCATTCTTCAGGGTTTATTCAGGTACACTGAACTCAGGTTCTTATGTACTTAATGCTACAAAGAATAAGAAAGAGCGTGTAGGACGTATTTTACAGATGCATGCTAATAAGAGAGAAGAATTAGACAAGGTTTATTCAGGTGATATCGCTGCTGCTGTAGGTTTTAAGAATACAACAACAGGTGATACAATCTGTGATGAACAGCATCCAGTTATACTGGAATCTATGGAATTCCCAGAGCCAGTTATTGAGCTTGCTATTGAGCCAAAGACAAAAGACGGACAGACTAAGATGGGTGAAGCTTTAGCAAAGCTTGCTGAAGAAGACCCAACATTTAAGGCGCATACAGACCAGGAAACAGGCCAGACAATTATTGCTGGTATGGGTGAGCTGCACCTTGAAATTATTGTAGACCGTCTTCTTAGGGAATTTAAAGTAGAAGCTAATGTTGGTGCTCCACAGGTTTCTTATAAGGAAACATTTACAGAGTCTGTTGATGTAGACAGCAAATATGCTAAACAGTCTGGTGGACGTGGACAGTACGGACATTGTAAAGTTAAGTTTGAGCCTATGGACCCTAATGGTGAGGAAACATTTAAGTTTGAATCAACTGTAGTTGGCGGGGCTATTCCTAAAGAATATATACCAGCTGTTGGTGAAGGTATTGAAGAAGCTGCACAGGCAGGTGTGCTTGGAGGATATCCAGTGCTTGGTGTACATGCAACAGTATGGGATGGTTCATACCATGAAGTTGACTCAAGTGAAATGGCATTCCATATCGCAGGTTCAATGGCATTTAAAGATGCAATGAAGAAAGCAAAACCTGTATTACTTGAACCTATTATGAAGGTTGAAGTAACAATGCCAGAAGAGTACATGGGTGATGTAATTGGTGATATCAATGCACGCCGTGGACGTATTGAAGGTATGGATGACATTGGAGGAGGCAAGATTGTAAGAGGTTATGTGCCACTTGCCGAAATGTTTGGTTATTCAACAGACCTTCGTTCAAAGACACAGGGACGTGGTAACTATTCAATGTTCTTTGAGAAATATGAGCAGGTTCCAAAGTCTGTACAGGAAAAAGTGCTTGCTGCAAAGAATTCTAATTAATTTAATTATTGGAAAAGACTTGAAAAATAGTTAAATTTGCAATATAATAATGCCCATAGCGTGGTTATATGCGCAAAACGGAGAGGCATTAATTGTCTATTTATTAAAGGAGGATAATTTAAAATGGCTAAAGAAAAGTTTGAAAGAACTAAACCCCATTGTAACATTGGTACTATCGGACACGTAGACCATGGTAAGACAACTTTAACAGCTGCTATTACAAAGACACTTGCAGAGAGAGTTGCAGGAAATGCAGCAGTAGATTTTGAAAATATTGATAAAGCTCCAGAAGAGCGTGAAAGAGGTATCACAATTTCTACAGCCCATGTTGAGTATGAAACAGAAGCAAGACATTATGCCCATGTTGACTGCCCAGGCCATGCTGACTATGTAAAGAACATGATTACAGGTGCTGCACAGATGGATGGCGCTATCCTTGTTGTTGCTGCAACTGATGGTGTTATGGCACAGACAAAAGAGCATATCCTGCTTTCACGCCAGGTTAACGTTCCTTATATCGTTGTATTCCTTAACAAGTGTGATATGGTTGATGACGAGGAACTTATTGAGTTAGTAGAAATGGAAGTTTCAGAAGCACTTGAAGAGTATGGCTTTACAGACTGCCCAATTATCAAGGGTTCAGCACTTAAGGCTCTTGAAGACCCTAGTGGTGAATGGGGCGACAAGATTATGGAACTTATGTCAACAGTAGATGAGTATATTCCAAATCCAGAGCGTGATACAGATAAGCCATTCCTTATGCCAGTAGAAGATGTATTTACAATTACAGGCCGTGGTACAGTTGCTACAGGCCGTGTAGAGAGAGGTACACTTCATCTTAATGATGAACTTGAAATCCTTGGTGTTAAGGAAGAGGGTAACAAGACAGTTGTAACAGGTATTGAAATGTTCCGTAAGATGCTTGATGAAGCACAGGCTGGTGATAACATCGGTGCACTTCTCCGTGGTATCAACCGTGAGCAGATTGTACGTGGACAGGTTCTTGCTAAACCAGGTACTGTAACATGCCATAAGAAATTTACTGCACAGGTATATGTTTTAACAAAGGATGAAGGTGGACGTCATACACCATTCTTTAACAATTACCGTCCACAGTTCTATTTCAGGACAACAGACGTAACAGGTGTTTGCGAATTACCTTCAGGTACAGATATGTGTATGCCTGGTGATAATGTAGAAATGACAATTGAACTTATCCATCCTGTAGCTATGGAGCAGGGTCTTAACTTTGCTATCCGTGAAGGTGGAAGGACAGTAGGTTCAGGTAAGGTTGCTACAATTGTTGAGTAATCAGTAAAAAGCTAGATTTTATGGGGCTTTCCGAGAAATCGGGAAGCCCTTTTTGAAACTTTGCAACAGTGAAAAAGTTGTAAGTGGTGCCAAAACGGTGCCATAAAAAGAACTCCGATGAAATTTGGCACCATTTTCACCGGAGTTTATCTTTTTACCAACCTTTTATTTGCTTTACCTGTTCTGCCCGCTCTTTGTCTTTGTGATACTGTAATTTGAACTGTATCGTTTCCACTACTTCCTTTCTTGCTTCATCGTCTAGCTGATAAAATGAAGTCAACAGGTTATCCACATCGGGCATACTGTTTTTCCCAAACAGATACATAAGCGGATATAGGGAATTTTTCAGATATACCTTTACCCGGTTTCCATCAAGAGCGCCATTCAGTCCATCGGGGAGCGTGGGATATATTTCTTCTTCGGTAATAGCGTCGGAGAATGGACTGGCGGCGCATATCTCATTCACATCAATTTCTAATTCGTTTGCCAGCCGCAAGGCAAAGTCAAAACGGATATTGGAATCCTTTTGAATAATAGAATACAGCGTTGTAGCACTAATTCCAGTAGCCTTTGCAATCTGACGGACATTTGTGTTCTTACTGTCAAGTATTTCTTTCAGTTTCTTTCCATCACCCATAGTGACCTCCTATTTTCATATGTTGAATAATTACGAAAAGCATAAATCTTATTTATCATCATACCACATATACGAAAAACATAAAAGAGAAAAATAGAAAAAATGTAAATACGAAGTTCGTAAAAATACTTTTACGAAGTGTTGACATTATATGTATAAGGTGATAATATGTATATACGAAATTCGTACAAGCATGAAATACAAATATTGTAATGGATTTCTAAAAGGGGAAAGGAGGA
>Ga0137308_100722_pt1 | contig 46061 bp, 37 predicted proteins | sample Inofrocosms_June_FD_97181 | JGI IMG/M metagenome (GOLD analysis project Ga0137308, IMG submission 97181) | Mouse cecal microbial communities from Vienna, Austria - N-Acetylneuraminic and N-Acetylglucosamine D2O microcosms_June | ecosystem: Host-associated > Mammals > Digestive system > Large...
GGTACATGATCGATGCGAGGATTATCATAACGCACGGCGGACCGTCCAGTTTTATCGCTCCGTTACAGATGGGAAAAATCCCGATCGTGGTTCCAAGACAGAAAAAGTTCCGGGAACACGTGGATGATCATCAGGTAAAGTTTGCCAATGCCGTTGCCGGACGACAGGGGAATATCATTGTTGTCAACGATATAGAACAGCTTGAAAGAACGATTTTGGATTACGATGATATTGCTGCGGAAATGTCATTGAAGATAAAAAGTAATAACGGCAGATTCTGTTCAGAATTTGAGGAGATCGTAAATGGCATGTTTGAGAAGAAGAAAAGATGACGGGAAGCTTCTGTACATAAGCGGAAGCTATCCCGCAAGCCCTGAGGGGATTGCGGCATCGGCGGGGATGCTGCTGGATGCAATGGCAGGCATGGGGATGAAGGAGCATATAAAGCTTCTGACAACGGATCTGCCAGTCATTAAAAATCATATGAAACAGAGTGATTCAATACAGGTTACGTATCTTGATAACTGGAAGATCAGCATTAAAAATATACAAAATTATCTCCGTATTCTGAAAGACGATAAAATCACGGTAATCCACATGGAGTATCCGGGCGATTGTTATGGGAAGACGCTTTTAGCCAGCATCCTTCCCCTGGTCACAAGGCTATGGAATATGGGAAAAAAGAATAAAATATCGTTCAATGTCCGGCTTCATGAATTTACATGTGCCAGATTGATCCGAAAAGCCGCAATCATTCCTATTTTGCTGTTTGCCGATTCCGTTTATGTTCCGGCATTGCGCGACCGGAAAGCAGCGGCGCGGATTGCGGGAAAGAGAGTAAAGAAAACAATAATCGGGGCTAACATAGCGGTTTGTCCTGCAGAGAAGGAGAGAAACGGCAAAACTGTAATTTCTTATTTTGGAAGCGTATATCCGGGAAAAGGGATTGAGCGTATGCTGAAGCTCTGGAAACAAATCAGGGACCGGGATGGAGAAAACAGATTCGAGTTTAAAATCATTGGCGAGGTGAACCCGGATAACGACAATCATTTCTCTGAATACCACAAAAAAGTCATTGCCTGGCTGGAAGAATACGGCATGAGGGAAGTGGTGAAAATTACAGGCTATGTCACGGACGAAGAGGTGTCAGGAGAAATCCGGAATTCCCAGGTGGCGACCTTGCTCTATGAGGACGGCCTGACACTGCGCAGGGGAAGCTTTCTTGCGTATCTGACCCATGGAATTCCCATCGTCACAACGAATGGAGACGAGGAGGCTGCCGAACTTCTGGAGGGACATGACGGGATATTCATGTCAGACAGTGATGATGAGCTTTTGGCCAAGGTGTATGAATTTGTGGAGATGGATGAATCAGAGGCAGCAGGGATTCATAAGGATAACAGAGAGATTGCGAAATATTTCAGCTGGGATGAGATCGCAAAAACTTTCCTGGGAGATTACGGATTGCTATGAGACCAAAGAAAAACCGGATTTTGAATCGGCATTACGAAGTTCATGCGGGACAAAGACATTATGAGGAAATTTCTTTTCTCAGGGGATTTTCCATTCTTACGATCGTGCTGATGCATTTAATCCAGGGCTATTTGACATCATGTTCTGAATTTGTAAGGACTGCGTCGTCAATTGGAGGAGCAGGGGTTCATGTTTTCTTTTTCTGTTCAGGTTTCGGGCTGTATCTCTCACAGATGAGAGAACCCAAAGGCTTTTTCAAATTCTTTAACAGGCGTTTTTGGAAAATTTATGTCCCCTATATTGTGGTGATTACGGTTTCTGTGCATTTTCCTTTTTTGTACTCGGGAAACCGTATAAAGGCTTTTTTAAGCCATGTGCTGCTGTACAAAATGTTTTTTCCGGAATATGAGGACAGCTTCGGTATGCAGTTTTGGTATGTGTCCACGCTTTTTCAATTTTATCTGCTGTTTATTCCTTTGTGCAGAGTGAAGGAAAGATTGGGACGTGCGGGATTCTTGGCATTTTCGTTTATGACCAGCCTTTTCTGGTGGATTTTTCTGGCTGTGACAGGATTGCATGAGGAGCGTATATGGGGGAGCTTCTGTCTGCAATATCTTTGGGAATTTGCACTTGGCATGTTTCTGGCGGACTGGCTGGAGTGTGGAGGCGCTGTTTGTCTGAATGTATTTCAGCTTGCGTCCATTTCAGCTGCAGGGTTGGGGCTTATGGCGGCAGCCGCTTTGAAGGGCGGCGTGCTGAAGACGTTCAATGATGTGCCGGCACTTGCGGGATATGGAGCGCTTTCGCTGCTTGTGTATTATCTTGGTACGGCTTGGATGAAAAATTTGGTTTTGGCTGTTTCAAAGATTTCGTATGAACTGTACCTTGTTCATATACTGATCTTTTCCTTAACCTTTACCGTGACAGGGGCGTATGGAAAATCGGAGCTTGTGGTTGGAAGCGTCTCGCTCTTCATTGCGGCAGCCGCCGCATATCTCTATCACGGATGTTGTTCGAGGATTGCGGGGAATATTGAAAAAAATAAATAGGAATGGCAGGGCGATCAGTGAAACGCAAAGTCAGAAGACAAAAATTACTAATAAACTTCTTAGTGCTGCTGCATGCGGGGGTAATGTTCGGAATAAATTTGATGATTCCCGTTGCGGTACTGTCAATTTTCTATGCGGCAATGCATTTTCATGGAATTGTGAAAATGAAATGTGCCAGCAAACGGATTGTTATAAGCGGTATACTTGTGGCGTTTGTCAGCGTTATCGTTTGTCATGTCAAATATGGGCAGTCTGTTATCCAGGGAATGATAGGTATTTATTTTATTTTTATCTATTTTGCTTATTTCATTTTTTACAGCTATTTTGACAAGTATGACAATGGGATTAAAACCGTGATGCGGTTTGTTATAAATACCGCCACTCTCATAGCGGTTCTTGCAATCATGCAGTCGGTTTTTTATCCTTATTTTAATATCTTCGAATACATTTTCAGAAATGGAAGGATCCGCATCTATGAGATAGAATTGTCGTTTTTTGCTGAAATCATTGCATTTTCCTGTTTGATTTGCGGCCAGGGAAGCAGGAGGATGAAGCTTCAATTGCTGGTGATGATTTTTGAGCTGATTTTTGTCTCACAGTCGAGGGGTGCAATGATTGTGCTTGCCGCATCCGGGATGATTGCCATTATAAGGAAATACTGGAGGGAAAGGACGCTGCTTTCCTTTTTTAAGCTTTTCCTGCTGGCGTTTGCCGGCATCAGCGGGATTTACCTGTTTTCGAGAACTCCCTATTGGGATTTTCTGTTTTCCTTCTTTGATGAAATGCGGGAAGGAATGGGAAGCGGTGCGACCCGGGTGAATGAATTGATCTACTATTTTGCACAGCTGCGAAAGGATCCCTGGTTTGGTATGGGCATATTGAAGGGCGGATCAAAACTGGCGGATGAAGTGTACAGGCTGGATTTGTGGTTCTTTATAGAAGACTGCGGGATATTGGGATACGTTTTTCAGACCGGAATTGTCGGGGCCTTATGGCTGATTTCCGTGTTTGTCTGCGTCCTGGTTAAAATAAGTAAACTGATGAAAGGGAAGACCGCAGAGAGCAAAGTGATTCTGAATTCACTGACCATGCTTTTGATTGCGAGTCTTGTGGGTATTGCAAACGCAAATCACATTGTTTCCAGAACATCGATTTTATTTTTTTGCATACTGCTGGCCATGGCCGATGTATGCATAAAACGAGAAACGGAGATTCGAACATGAATATTCAAAAGGGACATATTCCCAGAATTTGCTTTGTCATTCTGCACTATAATGCGGTGAATGAAACAATAAAATGTATTGAATCCGTATTGCGGCAGATCGAGATGTGTAAAAGGGCCGTCATTGAGATTATTGTTGTTGACAACGGGTCGCTTAACGAAAGCGGGAGAATGCTGTCTGAGAAATATTCCCATGTTGATGCGGTTCATATTCTGCTCGAAACAAAAAATCATGGTTTTGCCCGTGGAAATAATATCGGTTTTCAATATGCGCTTGAAGCCGTGCGTGCGGATTTTATTATTCTGTCAAACAACGATATTGAAATAAAACAGGATAATTTTTTTGATGAGATGCTGTGTGTCTATGAGAAAAGCAATTTTGCGGTATGCGGTCCGGATATTTATTCTCCGTACAGGGGAAGCCATCAAAATCCCATGAGGGAACAGGCGTATGAGAAAAAGGACGTGGAGAATCTGATAGCCAGATACCGGCGAAACATCAGAATTTTTAAATGGCTTAAGAAAACCGGCACCTACACGTTTTTTCACAAAGCAAAGATGGCATTTTTCAGGGGTGGCAAGGGGGAACGGAAAACAGAGGAGGAAAAAGACCATATCGTTCTTCACGGCGCTTTTTTGATTTTTGGGCCTGAATATCTCATACAGTACCCGCAGGGCCTTTATCCTGGCACATTTATGTATTTCGAGGAAGAGTTTTTGTATTATTTATGCCAGGAGAGGAAACTGCGGATGCTGTACACGCCTGAGCTGACCGTGGTGCATAAGGAAGGAGCGGCAACGAGAGCGGAAACCTCCTCTTCTCTGGATGTGTCTGCGAGAGTGGATAAGGCGTTGTTCGAGTTTGAAAGAACCATTGAATCGGCGGAATTGTTTCTAAGTTTCATGGAGCAAAGGGAAAAAATTATTTACGCCTGCCCGTGGGCAAGAAACAGGGCAAAGTCGTGGTCCGGAACGCACTGGAATCTGAGACAGGCCCTGGGCAGGCGCCGCGTTATCATTGACCTTGACACGGGATTTTCGGATTACCGCAATGCCCTGCATATTTTATATAAGATCATCGGCAGAGCCGGAAGAATATCCGGAACTGGCGGCGTATTTTGTGCAGGGCTCCAGGAAGCTTTGACCGAGCGGGCTGCCAGACGAATACTTCGGGAGAATTCGTGTCCGGTGCTGCAGTTTGAGGCGGTCCCTTTTATTAAGGATAGAAGAGACCAGTATCTCTATCTTGACCTTCACTATGGTTACGTGAAAAAGATGTTTGAGGAAAATCCGGAGCTGTTTGGAATCAGCAATTATGCGAATCTTTCAAAGGAATGGATTGCCTATCAGGAGCAAAGGCAGTCGTCTTTTATGAAGGGCATGGCCGGAGTTTTTGTCATGGGCCGATGGCTGAAAAAGGAACTGACAGAAAGGTACGGACTGCCAGAGGAAAAGGTCCACCATGTGGGTGGCGGCATTAACCTGAATCCGGATTTGGCGGATGCGGGCGGGAAGGGACGAAACAAAATTCTGTTTGTGGGACGGGATTATGAGAGAAAAAACGGGCCGCTTGTAGTGGAGGCTTTTTTGCGGCTTCGCAGAAAGCGGAAGGATCTGGAATTATACATTGCGGGGCCAAAGGCGCAGGCATACGACGGATCGGGCGTTCACTTTCTCGGCGAGGTGCCGTCTGAAAGGCTGCCGGTTTATTTGAATCTCTGTGACATCTTCTGCATGCCTTCCCTGTTCGAGGCATACGGGATGGTGTTTGCGGAGGCGCTTGCCTTCGGCCTTCCCTGCATAGGCCGCGACGCTTTTGAGATGCCGTATTTTATCGAGGAGGGGAAAACGGGATATTTGCTTCGCAGACAGAGCGCCGGGGAGCTTGCGGAGCTGATGGACCGTCTGCTGGATAATGAAACCGTCTTTAAGAATGTGAGAGACAAAAGAGAATATTACCTGGAAGAGTATTCGTGGGAACGCGTGGCGCAGCGGATCGTCCGTGTGATGGGGAGGAACCGGACGGAGAGATGAAAAAGAGTATAAAGATAAATTATATCTATAACCTGTCCTATCAGATCATTGCGCTGGCCGTTCCGCTTGTCACGACCCCTTATATTTCCAGAATCCTGGGTGCCTCGGGCGTGGGGGACTACAGCTACACGTCGGGGATCGTCTCGTACTTCGGGCTGGCTGCTGCCACCGGGACCGTGTATTTTGCCCAGAGGGAAATCGCCGTGTGCCAGAATGACAAAATGCGGCGCAGCGTTTTGTTCTGGGAGACCTTTCTGTTCCGGGCGCTCTCCTGCGCTCTGGTTTTTGGGGTTTACACCCTGTTTTCCCTGAATTTTCTGACGCAGTACAGAACCTTGTTTTTGATTCAGTATCTCACGGTCTTTTCCTGGCTGGCGGATATCAGCTGGTATTTTCAGGGGACCGAGAATTTTCGGATAACATCCGTGCGAAGCGGCCTGGTCAAACTGGCGGGAACGATTCTTATTTTCATCTTGGTGCGGGAGAGGGATGATTTATGGCTCTATACCCTGATCGTCTCGGGAACGGCGCTTGCGGGAAATCTGGCCATGTGGGGATATGCGGTCAGGGAAATCCTCTGGCCCGGTTTTAAGAAAATACGCATTTTCAGGAATGTGAAGGATATCATGGGACTGTTTGTGCCGGTTGTGTCGATTCAGCTGTACACGGTTCTGGATAAGACCATGCTGGGAACCCTGTGCAGTACGCAGGAGGTGGGATATTATTCCCAGGCGGAGAAGATCATAAGAATTGCCCTGACGCTTCCCTCCGCATTTATTGCGGTATTGTCGCCCAGAATGGCGGTCTTTTACCGAAACGGGGATTCGGAAAAGATTGAGGAGTATTATGAAAAGACCCTGGGTTTTCTGTTTTTGCTCTCTATGCCCATGCTTGCGGGATGCTTTTTGTTGGCTGGGGAATTTGTCCCTGTCTTTTTCGGGAAAGGATACCGGCCCGTGATCCGGCTGATGCGGATGGAAAGCCTCCTGTTCATTATACTGAGCCTGGGACAGATGTTTGGCAATTTTCTGATTGCCATGAGCCGGCAGAGGCGGTACACGACGGCGGTGTCCTGTGCGGCGGTGGTGAACGTGGCGCTGAATTATGTGCTGATTGGCCGCATTGGTCTGGGGGCGGCTGGAGCCTGTGCCGCATCCGTTTCCGCAGAGGTCGTCTCCACGGGAATGCAGCTGTATTTTGCCAGAGATCTGCTGGGATGCCGGCCGATTCTCAGGACCTTCCGCAGGTATGTTATTCCCACGGGTTTTATGACGGTCGTGGTTCTGGCGGTACAGCATTGCTTCGACGGAGCGGCATCCCTGCTGCTTGGCGTTGCGGCAGGAGCGCTGTCATACGGTCTCTGTCTGCTCATCCGCAGGGAAGAGATTGTGATGCGCACTCTGCGTCAGCTGGCAGAGGGAATGAGACGGAGATGGTGAAGAGAGGGCTGCCTTGGAAAAAGTTGACTATCCGGATAAAAGCATATATAATAATTCCAATATGCGGTAATCCTAGTAAATGGAGAGAGCGGCATACAGGGGTATTTATATGACAGAAGAAGGAAAACAGACTAATAAACCCGAAGTGGTGATTGATGATGGAAGAATCGAATCCATACAGGAATTCCAGAGTCCGGAGCAGTTGTATGCGGACTTGATTTCACGCGTAAAAAAATACCATCCCTCGGATGACATTTCTCTGATTGAGAAGGCATATCAGGTGGCGGCCAGGGCCCATGAGGGTCAGGTGAGAAAGTCAGGGGAGCCGTATATTATCCATCCTCTGTATGTGGCCATTATTCTGGCGGATCTGGAGATGGACAAGGAAACCATTGCGGCGGGACTTCTTCACGACGTGGTGGAGGATACCATCATGACCGAGGAGGAGGTAAAGACGCAGTTTGGGGAGGACGTGGCCCTTCTGGTAGACGGTGTCACCAAGCTGGAAGCGCTCAAATTTACGGGTAACGGGGATATGCCGGACCGGCTGGAGATGCAGGCAGAGAATCTGCGGAAAATGTTTCTCGCCATGGCAAAGGACATCCGCGTGATACTGATCAAGCTGGCGGACCGGCTCCACAATATGCGCACGCTGAAATATAAGAATGAGGAGGGGCAGCAGCGGATTGCCAGGGAAACCATGGAGATCTATGCGCCCATTGCCCAGAGGCTGGGAATCTCCAAGATCAAGGTGGAGCTGGACGATTTGTCCCTGAAATATCTGGAGCCCGAGGCTTATTACGATCTGGTGGATAAGATTTCGGTGCGAAAGAGCATCCGGGAAAAATATATCCAGAGCATTGTGGACGAGGTGGGCGAGCATATCAAAAATGCAGGGATCAAAGCTCAGATCGACGGGAGGGTCAAGCACTTTTTCAGCATCTATAAGAAGATGAAGAACCAGAACAAGACCATCGACCAGATCTATGATCTGTTTGCCGTCCGCATCATTGTGGACACGGTGAAGGACTGTTATGCGGCCCTTGGCGTGATTCACGAGATGTATAAGCCGATTCCGGGACGGTTTAAGGATTATATCGCCATGCCGAAGGAGAATATGTACCGTTCCCTTCACACCACGCTTATCGGATCCAACGGACAGCCCTTTGAGATCCAGATACGGACTTTTGAAATGCACAAGGCGGCGGAATACGGGATTGCCGCCCACTGGAAATACAAGGAGGCCTCCAACGGAAGGAAGGCCGACAATTCCGAGGAGGAGAAGCTGACCTGGTTGCGCCAGGTGCTGGAGTGGCAGAGGGATACCTCGGACAACCGGGAGTTTTTAAACCTTCTAAAGAGCGACCTGGATCTGTTTTCGGACAGCGTTTACTGCTTTACACCCAGCGGCGAGGTGAAGAATCTTCCGGCCGGCTCCACGCCCATTGACTTTGCCTACAGCATTCACAGTGCGGTGGGCAACCGCATGATCGGCGCAAGGGTAAACGGGAAGCTGGTAACCATCGACTATGAGATCAAAAACGGGGATCGGATCGAGATCCTCACATCCCAGAATTCCAAGGGTCCGAGCCGGGACTGGCTCAACGTGGTAAAGAGCACCCAGGCAAAGAACAAGATCAATCAGTGGTTCAAGGCCCAGTTTAAGGATGACAATATTGTCAAGGGCAAGGAACTGCTGAACACCTACTGCCGATCCAGGGCAATCAATATACAGGAGGTCATGACGCCCGAGTATATGGAGCCCATCATGCGCAAATACGGCTTCCGGGACTGGGAATCCGTGCTGGCGGCCGTGGGACACGGCGGACTGAAAGAGGGGCAGATCATCAACCGGATGATGGAGCTGTACGAGCGCAGCCACAAGACGGTAATGACCAACGAGCAGGTTCTGGTCCAGGTGGCGGAGAATGCCCAGAATGTGGTGCGTCCCGCAAGGATCCGTTCCAGGAGCGGGATCGTGGTCAGGGGAATCCACGATCTGGCGGTGCGCTTTTCCAAGTGCTGCTCCCCGGTGCCGGGTGACGAGATTGTTGGGTTTGTCACAAGGGGACGGGGCGTCTCCATCCACAGGACGGACTGTGTGAATATCCTGAATCTCCCGGAAATTGAGAGAGAGCGGCTGATGGACGCAGAGTGGGAGGCTTCGCCCGAGGAGGAGGGCGAGGGTAAGTATCTTGTGGAGATCAAGATTTATGCCAACAACCGAAGCGGGCTTCTGGCGGATATTTCCAGGGCCCTTACAGAGAAGAATATCGATATTCTTTCCATGAATACCAGAGTCAGCAAGCAGGGCGTGGCCACATTGTCCACTTCTTTTGAAATCGGAAGCAGACAGGAGCTTTTACGGATTATAGACAAGATCAGAACCATTGAGAGTGTGATTGATATCGAGAGGACTACCGGCTGAAAAAACCACCGGCCGGGCGGATCACCGGCCCGGACATACGGCGGCTTGCCGGCTAAGCTGACAAGGTGGAAATCAGGCAGAAAAGCGGAAGGAGAGGCAGGGAATGAAGCGGTTAAAAATTGGGAAGATTACGCTTGGAGTGTGCCAGACAAACTGTTACTTTGTGTATGAGGACGGAAGCGGGGACGCACTGGTTTTTGACCCGGCCGACAGGGGGGATTATCTCTTTGAGGCGCTTCGGGACAAGGGCTTTACGGTGAAAGCAATTTTTCTGACACACGGCCATTTTGACCATATCTGGGGCGTGCAGAGGCTGAAGGAGCTCTCCGGCGCAAAGGTTTACGCTTACGAGAAGGAGGCGCAGCTGTGCGAGGATCCGGCTATGAACGTGTCCGCACAGGCGGGAAGGTCCTGCGGCGTACGGCCGGACAAGCTTTTTACGGACGGGGAGGAATTCGACCTTTTCGGAATAAAAGGCAGAGTGATTGCGACTCCCGGACATACGGGCGGAAGCTGCTGTTATTATTTTGAGGAGGATAAGATTCTGATCAGCGGGGATACTCTATTTCAGGAGTCGGTGGGACGGACGGATTTCCCCACGGGCAGTATGGGCGTGCTGATCCGCTCCATCCGGGACAGGCTTCTGGTTCTGCCGGATGACGTGAAGGTATATCCGGGTCATGGGCCGTCCACAACCATCGGATATGAAAAGGAAAATAACAGCTTTTTATAAATTTCTTATGGAATGAGGAGGAAAGAAGTGCAAATGAAAAAGAAAGTACTCATGGGATTTCTGTCATCGCTTGCCATTGTCTTCCTTTTTGCGGGATGCGGAGGGAAAGAGGAGACACCGCAGGAGGAAGAGCCGGGGCTGGTGGTTCAGCAGCCTGTGCAGCAAGAAGAAGAGCCCACGCAGCAGCCACAGCCCGAAGAGGAAGAAGAGACGGGTTTTTCCGTGATCCGGGACAGGGAGGTCGTGGATGGAAAGATGCAGAGCTATCTGACTGGGGAATGGAAGGATGAGAGCGTGGTCACAAGACGTCCCATTGCCGTCATGATCCCCAACAACTCGCCGGCCATGCCGCAGTATGGCATTACCCGGGCAAGCATCATCTATGAGGCGCCGGTGGAGGGGCGTATCACCCGTCTGATGGGAATCTTTGAGGATTTTGACGATCTTGACCGGATCGGACCGATCCGAAGCAGCAGGGATTATTTCCTTTACGTGGCGCTGGGATACGAGGCCATCTACTGTAACTGGGGGCTTGCAAGGCCCTATGTGGAGGAATTGATTAACCGCAGCAGCGTCCAGAATATCAGTGCGGCTGTTGAGGGAATCTATAATCCGGCCAACGAGGCGTATGACAGGGTCAGCCGCCCGGGCTACGCCACGGAATTTACGGGATATCTGATGATCGACGGTCTGAAGAAGGCCGTGGACCGTCTGGAATATGACTGGGAGTATGACGACGCCCATGTCCCGCCCTTTACCTTCGTGACCGAGGATGCGAAGGCGCAGGATAATTACCCGGATGCGGAGGATGCGTCCATGGTTTATCCGGGAGGAAAGAGCGGTAACCAGGGCGGATACGGCGCCTATAATCCCTATTTTGAGTACCATGCCGACGAGGGAGTGTACTACCGCTATCAGAACGGGAAGGCGCAGATAGACGAGATTGACAGCTCCCAGATCAAGGTGGCTAACGTGGTTTTCCAGTACTGCCACGGCGAGGTGAGAGACGACCACGATTATCTGGCCTTTGGCGTACACGGCGAGGGCGATGCCATTGTGTTTACCGGCGGCAAGGTGATCAGGGGAACCTGGAAGAGGCTGGACGGCGATTCCTCCCCGGCAAAATTCTATGACGAGAATGACGAGGAGATCATCTTTAACCAGGGGAAGACCTGGATCTGTAATATCTGGAAGGAGTACGGAGAGTTCGTATCCTACGAGTGAGGTATCTGTGCGGATAATGCGCGAAAAAGGATAAATAAGGCCTGCGGGGCTCTGTAAGAGGAGCTTTCGCAGGCTTTGCTTTACAAGCGTTCCCCTTTTGTGTATAATGGGGGACGTGGACCTTGATAATTGAATAAATTTTGGACTGTTATTGTTTTCCTCATCTAGCGCCAGGAGCCTTTGGCCGGGCGGACAAATGAAATGTCATGTCCCGGGCCTGAAAGGACGACGAGGTGAAGGGTTATCGAAAATTCGGCGGATGCCCTTCCGTATTCCTCCGGTGCGTGATATACCGGCAAATATGCGGGAGACTGCAAAACAAATACGGTATAGCGGAGGTCGGTATTAGAGTCGGCGGCAGACCATATAAACGATTGCTGTTGACTGTTAAATGAAAATTAATACAGGCTTTTCCGGGCTTATATGGCTGGAGATATGCATATAAAGTAAGGAGAAGCGATGAAAATATAGGAGCAACGCTCCACAGAAAGATGAGGAAAAGAATATATGTGCGGAATTATAGGATATACAGGAAAAAAGCAGGCCAGTGAGATTATGCTCGACGCATTGGAGCTTCTGGAATACCGGGGTTATGACAGTGCGGGAATCGCCCTGCTTGACGAGAAAGAGGGCGGAACCAAAGTAGCTAAATGTGCGGGAAGGGTGAAGGATCTGCGTTCTTTGTGTACGCAAAAGGATGTGTCCGGCACCTGCGGGATCGGGCATACCAGGTGGGCGACACACGGCGGGGTATGCGATTCCAACGCCCATCCGCACCGCTTCGGAAAGGTGACGGTGATACACAACGGCATTATTGAGAACTACAGGCAGCTGATCGAGAAGTACGAGCTGGACGGAAAGCTTCGTTCTCAGACAGACAGCGAGGTTGCGGCTGCCGTGCTCTCACGGTTTTATCAGGGGGATCCCTATGCGGCCATCCGTAAGACCGTGCTCAAGCTAAAGGGAACGTTTGCCTTTGCCGTGCTTTTTGAAGACATACCGGGCAAAATTTTCGCCGTGCGCAATGTGAGCCCGATTGTGGCGGCCAGCACGGAGGACGGGGCGATCCTTTCCTCTGACGTGGCGGCCATCGTGCCTTTTACCACGCAGTATTTCGTGGTGCCGGAGCTTCACGTGGTATGTCTTTCCCGGGACGGCATCGAGATGTATGACCTTTCCGGGGACAGGGCCGGGATCGAGTGGATGACCGTGGACTGGGATATCAGCCGCAGCGACAAGGGCGGATATCCCTTCTATATGGAAAAGGAGATCATGGAGCAGCCCCGGGTGATCGAGGAGACGGTGCTTCCCAGGGTGAAGGATGGAAAGCCCGACTTTTCGGCGGAGGGAATCGGAGATGATATGCTGACGCAGTGCAGGAGGATCTGTGTGATCGCCTGCGGAACCGCCATGCATGCCGGGCTTGTGGGAAAGAGTCTGATTCAGGCCATGATCGGAATTCACGTGGACGTGGTAATGGCCTCTGAATTCATGTACAATGATCCCGTGGTGGACGGGGAGACTCTGGTGATCGCCATCTCCCAGTCAGGGGAGACCATCGATACGCTGGAGGCTCTCAAATTTGCCAGAAAATGCGGCTCTCCCAGTATTTCCATCGTTAACGTGAAGGGGGCGTCCATTGCCAGGGCCAGTGAGTATGTGATCTATACCCATGCGGGCCCGGAGATCGCGGTGGCCAGCACCAAGGCTTACACAACCCAGCTTGCGGTGCTGTACCTTCTGACTGCGAGAATGGCCATTGCGAGAGGGCTCTGGGATGAGGATAAGACGAAACGCTATATGGCGGAGCTTTTGCGCATCCCCCGGGTGATGGAGGAGGTTCTTGCGAGGAAGGAGGAGATCCATCACATTGCGGATACCATGCTGAACGCCAGGGACGTGTTTATGATCGGGCGCGGGCTTGATTACTCCATTTTACTGGAGGGCTCCCTGAAGCTGAAGGAGGTTTCCTACATACACTCCGAGGCTTACGCCTCCGGGGAATTGAAGCACGGCACCATTGCGCTTATCACTTCGGAGACGCCGGTGATCGCCGTGGTGACTCAGGAGAAGCTAAAGAGCAAGGAGCTTTCCAACATTAAGGAAGTACAGTCGAGAGGCGCCAAGGTCATTCTTCTGATCAAGGGCGGGGAGGTTCTGGAGCAGGAAAAGATCTGGAGCAGGATTTTCCGCCTTCCGGTAATGGAAGATGAGTTTATGGTGATGCCCGCATCCATTGTGCTGCAGCTGATCGCCTATTTTGTGTCTCTGGACAAGGGACTGGATGTGGATAAACCGAGAAACCTTGCGAAGGTGGTAACGGTGGAATAAGGGATATACGGCCAGGGGGCGCTGCTTTGCGAAAGGATCGCACTTTGCGGCACCCGGATGTCCGGATAGGATGAGGAAAACAATAACAGACAAAGAAGGGAAAACAAAATGGAACAGAACTTATTGGCAGTGACGGTGAGCAGGGCGGATTTCGAGTACGACATTCATTCTCTGGTGAAGGCCTTCTATCCGGAGCGTGCGGTGAAGGTCTGGCAGGAAACGGATGTGAGGAGGCAGAATTCGGCAAAGGGATCTCCGCAGCTGCACATTGCCTTTGAGGAGGATGGGATCCGGGCGGAACTGCTTTCGCAAAGCGGGGAAAAGAAGACGCAGAGAATTGAAATTTCGTCCGAAACGCCCCGGCCGGAGGTCAAAAACCGTCTGAAAAGGCTGCTCTACCAGCTGTTGTCAGAGCATAGCGCCCGCACCCTTCCCTGGGGGACTCTGACCGGGATCCGTCCGGTGAAGATTCCCATGCAGCTTCTTGACCAGGGAAAGGGGCGGGAGGAAATTCTGAATTACCTGGAAGAGACTTACTATGTGAGCCGAGGCAAAGGGCTTTTATCCCTTGAGATTGCGCACAGGGAGAGAGCGCTTCTCTCATCCCTGCACGGACAGGAGGGCTACAGCCTGTATATCGGGATCCCTTTCTGCCCAACCACCTGCCTGTACTGTTCCTTTACCTCCTATCCCATCGCATCCTGGAAAAAGAGGGTGGGGGAGTACCTCGGGGCGCTGGAGAAGGAAATTGACTTTGTGGCCAGGCGCTATGGGGACAGGATTCTGGACACGGTGTATATAGGAGGGGGCACGCCCACCACGCTGGAGGCGGATGAGCTGGACCGGCTGCTGGGTAAGCTGAAAAAGAGTCTCGACTTTTCCGCGGTCATGGAGTTTACCGTGGAGGCGGGAAGGGCGGACAGCATTACGGCCGAAAAGCTGGAGATTTTGAAAAAATGGGGCGTCACCAGGATTTCGGTGAATCCCCAGACCATGAAGGAGGAAACCCTGCGCCTGATCGGACGAGGGCACACGGTCGCCCAGGTGGAGGAGGCCTTTCATCTTTCGAGAGAGGCGGGATTTGACAATATCAACATGGATCTGATTCTGGGCCTTCCGGGGGAGAACGAGGCTGACGTGTCCGCCACCATGAAAGCCCTTGGAGCGCTCTGTCCGGATTCGATTACGATTCACTCCCTTGCGGTGAAGAGGGCTTCCCGGCTGAATTTGTGGCTGACCCAGGGAATCAATCCGCTGACGGACAGTGAAAAAGGGGGAGAATCCGGGCACGGTGGAACCGGATTATCCGGGGGGACTCAGAGGGTCATGGAGATTGCCTCAGACGGCGCCCGCAGTCTCGGCATGTCTCCCTACTACCTTTACAGGCAGAAGAATATGTCCGGAAACCTGGAAAATGTGGGATTCGCCCTGGAGGGAAAGGCCGGAATCTACAACATTCTTATTATCGAGGACTTCCAGAGTATTGTGGCGCTCGGGGCAGGCTCGATTTCCAAGCGGATTTTCGGGGACGGGAGAATCGAGCGGTGCGAGAACGTGAAGGATGTCGCTCAGTATATTGAGAGAATTGATGAGATGATTGAGCGTAAGAGACAGCTTTTGAGAGACTGACGGGCAGACGGATGAAAGAGGTCTATCTGTATTTTTGGCAGATTTTTACCCCCGCTAAAAGAATCAGATAAATGATCAACACGTCAAACAAAAACCCGAGTGGGTTTAAGTGCATGGACATAAGCAGTTGATCTTTTTCATGGCTTCTCCTTGTGCGCACAGCGTGCGCTCACGGCGGATGTTAATAGTGATAGTTAATAATTCCGGGAGGCAGCTCTCTGGCCATTTCCTGCATATGCTGTTCCATGGCGGCCCGTGCCTTTGCGGCGTCATGGGCTTTTGCCGCATCCAGGATCGCCTTGTGGTATTTCAGCCCGGAGTCCTTTCCTCTCTGATGGACAATGTCCTTCATGACGCGGGAAAGGTTTGCGCAGATCATCTGGTAGGCGGCTTCGAGAATCTGGTTGCCGCAGCAGGAGGCCAGCGTGGCGTGGAAAGAGACGTCTGCGGCTGCAAAGGCCTCCTCGTCCTGCCGGGCCAGACACATGGCATCATAGCACTGGCTGAGCCGTTTCAGTTCGCTCCCGGTCATGCGGGAAACCGCCAGGCCGCAAAGGGGCCCCTCCATGACGCAGCGGAATTCCAGAAGCTCCCGGAATTCCCGCTCAGTCATACTTCCCGGGATATTTATGCGGGACATGGCGTCGCAGAGGGAATATTTTCTGACATAGCTTCCGTCGCCCGCTCTCGTCTCGATCAGTCCTTCTCCGGCAAGCTTCTGGAGTGCGTTGCGCACGGTTACGCGGCTGGTGCCGAATATTTCACAGAGCTGTATTTCTCCGGGCAGGCGCTGTCCGGGCAGCCAGGTTCCTGTTTCTATATTTTCCTTCATCTGTGCGATCACCTGATCGCTCACGCTGTTTCGCATTACCCGATGCAGCGCCATGTTCATTCCCCCGTTTCCGTAAAAGTTTTCCATCTGTGCGGTCAATATTTCCGAAACATTCATGTGCAGCTGTCCGGCATTTTCAAGGGAATTATACAGGAAGTATCCCCTCACGCACAAGAAACGCATGCACCTTTTCCTGATCCGCTTCCTCCAGATCCGGCATGGGGAAGGTAGACTTTGCGCTCTCTATAATGCCGCACTGGCGGACCGCCTCTTTGATATAGGGGACAAAAGGGGAGCCAATGAAATAGATATCCATGCAGCGGTTTATTTTCTGCTGAAGCAGGCATGCCTGCTCCATATTTCCTGCGTTAATCGCTTTCACCCAATCGGTGCAGACCCCCGGGATCAGGTTGGAGAGGCCGCAGATGGAACCGTCTCCGCCGGAGAGCGCATTGTGGGCAAAATTATCGTCAAAACCGGAATAAATCTCAAAGTCAGGACGCACGGGCTTTACGGATTTGATCAGCTCCCTTGTATGATCCATGCCGGCAATGGTGTCCTTGATGCCAATGATGTTTTCGTTTTCCACGGCCAGACGGCGCACGACGGACGGGCTGATGGTGTAGCCGGTGCGGTCCGGGAAATTATAGATATAGACAGGGCCGTGGATTTCCCTTGCCATGCGGCTGTAGAAGCGGTACATTTCCGAATCGCCAAAGGAAAAGTAAAAGGGCGGCACAATCATGACTGCGTCCGCACCCGCATCCAGGCAGGCGTTGGAGAGGGGCGCAATCTCCTGGGCAATCATGTTTGCGGTTCCGATGATGACCTTCATACGGCCCGCAATGTGTTTTGTGGCAAAGCGGGCAAGCTCCTCGCGCTGTTTCAGTGTCTGTCCGAAAAACTCTCCAAGGCTTCCGCCGATCAGGACGCCGTCGATCGCATTGGCGATCAGATGGTCATAAAGACGGCCGGCACTTTCAAAATCGATGGCGCCGTCCTGGTGAAAGGGTGTAATTGCCGGACAAATCCATTTTGCATTCATAGAATCTTCCTCCTGTTTTTCTCTGTATTTTTCTCAGTCGAGCCCGGCGCCCTGCATGGCGCTCAGGGCATGTTCCGTGTATCGTTTGTAGAAGCCCTTTCTGGCAGGCCTCTGGATGATTCCCTTTTGGCTGCGCCGGGCGAGAACGGCGGCGGCCTCCTCTGGAGTGACTTCCTTTCCGCCAACCCCTACAAGATCCAGACTGCGCGCCTCGATATCATAGTGGATAAGATCCCCTTCCTCGATAAAGGCGATTGGCCCTCCAGCAGCGGCTTCCGGGCTGATATGCCCGATTGCCGCACCCCGGGTTGCGCCGGAAAAACGGCCGTCGGTGATCAGGGCCACATGGCCGTTCAGGGATTCATCGCACACAATGGCCTCGGTGGTCATGAGCATTTCGGGCATTCCGCAGCCCCGGGGGCCCTCATAGCGGATCACGATCACATCCCCCGGAAGGATTTTTTTGTCAACCACGGCCCGATAAGCGTCCTCTTCCTCGTCAAATACCCGGGCGGGCCCCGTGAAGCTGTGCTGGGAGAGGGCCACGGCGGAATATTTCACAACGCTCCCCTCCGGGGCGATGTTTCCCTTCAGGATGGCAACACTGCCTTTTTCTGCGGCTTTTTCTGGAGGGAAGATCACCTCGTCCCTGGTCAGATGGTAATTGGCAAGATAGCCAAGGCCCCGCTCAAAGAAGTTGTCCTTTTGGAGATCCTCCAGGTTTTCGCCCAGAGTTTTTCCGGTGACGGTCATTACGTCCAGATCCAGCATGTCCTTCAGGAGAAGCTGCACATAGGGAACGCCCCCTGCGAACCAGAAGCTTTCGGTCAGATGCCTGCCGCTCGGATTCAGATTGCCGAGGTGGGGCACCTGATGATTGACCTCGTCAAACAGCTCGATGGGCAGCTCATATCCCAGCTCACGGGCGATGCTTGGCAGATGAAGGGTGGCGTTGGTGCTTCCGCCGATTGCGCTGTGTACGATCAGGGCATTGCGGAAAGCGGCGGGCGTCATGATGTCAGAAGCCTTGATATCCTTTTCCACAAGCGCCATAATCATCCGGCCTGCCTGGCGGGATAAGCGCAGAATATCGGTCATGGTGGCGGGAGCAAGTGCGGATCCCGGAAGCGCCATGCCAAGAGCCTCCGCCATGCATTGCATGGTGCTGGCCGTACCCAGGAAGGTGCAGGCGCCCACGGACGGGCAGCCGGTGAGATAGTAGTCGCGGATTTCCTGCGGGGAAATGGCATCCCTGCGCTTTTGCCGAAGCGAGATGTCGCCTGCAACGAGGCTGGTGGTCTGATTGGGTCCGGGGCGCATGCTTCCGCCGGGAATAAAAATGGCCGGTATGTCGATGCGTGCGGCCGCCTTCAGATGAGCCGGTATGGACTTGTCGCAGCTGCTGGAGAGAATCAGGCCGTCCCAGGGAACGGCGCTGGCATGCACCTCCACCATGTCCGCAATGGCCTCCCGGGATGCGAGGACGACGTTCATGCCGTCGTGCCCCTGGGCACAGCCATCGCAGACATCAGTGGTGTGGTAGTGAGCGGGAAATCCCCCTTTTTCAAAGACGCCGATCCCGGCCTGCTCTGCGAGCTGATGGAGATGAACGCTGCCCGGATGAGAATCGCCGTAAACGTCCTCGATCAAAATCTGGGGCTTTTCAATGTCGGTGTCGTCCCAGCCGCTTCCCATCTCAAGCGCATTGAACTGAGCCCACCACAGACGCTCTTTTGCACTTTTTTGCTTCATGAGAACCTCCTTAAGAATATAAGTTCTAAGCTATGTGAAAAATAAATCTGTATACTTGTATTACAAATTTAGAATAGGTGAAGGAAAGGAAAAAGTCAAGGAAAATTTTAATTTTGTCTTAAAAGTTTCCATATTAAATTGACATTTCCAAGGGTGTCAGAATATAATGATAAGAAGATTATTGGGTTTGTCTGATTCCCGATACCAGGATGAGAGGGGCCATCCTTTGGGAAATTGGAGGAAGGTTGGTTTTACATGGGCTATAAGACACAGAAAAATAAAAATCATCCGGTAATTGCCGTCATGCTGTGGGTCTGCTTTCTGACGGCGGTTGCGGTGGTTACTTATCTTTCTTTTCAGGACGGCGAGGAATCGAAGTCCCTTGGCATGCATTTGATCCAGTATGTGGCTGATCAGAAATACCCGGAACAGAACGCCTCACAGGTTCAGATGGATTCGCTGATTTATCAGATACGCCAGTTTGGGAGAAAGGGAATGTTTTTTGTGATCGGCATTCTCGGAACCATGGCAATCCATTTTTCCTTCAAAAAATGCAATTGGGTGATAAAGACCGGAATTACGGCAGTGATTTTGGTTGCCATCGCCTTTCTGACAGAAAGGATGAAGGAATTTATTCCCAGCAGGCATTACAGCTATGAGGAGATGATGGTCAGCATTGTGGCCGTTATTTTGGGATTTGCGCTGGTTTCCGTCATTACTTTGATTTTACATACCCTGAGAGGGGTTTTCCGGCAGCGCGCTGCCACAACGCATTCTTAGCCAGTGTGAAAATGGAAATCTGACCGTCTTCCAAAGGAGGGGCCGCCCTGTGGCGGTGATATCCCGCTTCGGAAGACGTTTTTTTCGCTGGCTCTCCTGCCCGGTTTGCCCGGCGAAAGAAACTCAGCTCAGCATTCCGCCAAGCATTCCGCTTCCGGCGCAGAGTACAAGAACCGTCAAAAAGCTTGTGGAGAGGGAGGACATTCCGTGATTTACAATGAGGGAAACCAGGGCAAGGATCAGAAAATACAGGCATCCCATCATAAGCCCCCACAAAAATTTGCGGCTTCCCTCACGCTTGCCCGCAAGAAATCCGGCAAGAAAGGTTACAACGATATAAATCCCGGTGATGCTGATGGACACGATCCGCTCGGAGAGGGAAAATCGGTAGAGCAGCAGGGACAGCAGAAGAAGCAGTCCTGCGGTGAGCAGGTAGGAGAAGAGCAGGCTCTTTAAGACGAATGTAATCCGGCTGCTGAAGGTAAGCTTTTTTAACATGATAGGCCTCCTGTAAATAGTTTACACAATATTTATATATTCTTTATATAGAATCATATGTCTGAACTTGACAGAGAAGACCCTATATTGTAATATTTGCTTATTATCTATAAAATATATGATATAAGGAGTGATTTGATTTTGGATACCGATGGTGTCATACAATTGTTTTCTGTTTTTGTGCTGGTGCTTTTGTCCGCCTTTTTTTCTTCGGCGGAGACATCCCTTACCACGGCGAACCGGGTAAGGCTAAAGACGCTGGCGGATGAGGGAAACAGGAGGGCACAGACGGCGCTTGACGTACTTGATAAGTATGGAAAGATGCTCAGCGCAATTTTAATTGGAAATAATATTGTGAATCTCTATGCCTCGTCCCTGGTTACCACCCTGGCTCTTAAGATTAACCTGGCGGTGGGAATCGCAACGGGAATTCTGACCGTGGTCATTCTTCTGTTCGGCGAGATTATCCCCAAAAATGTGGCGATGATTTATTCGGAAAAGATGGCGCTTTTCTATGCGTCCATTATTGCCGGGCTGATGAAAATAATGACCCCTGTGATCTTTCTGGTGGATAAGCTGGCGGGCGGCATCATGAAGGTTCTACATATTGACGCAAACAAGCACACGGCCATGACGGAGACGGAGCTTCGCACTTACGTGGAAGTGAGCCATGAGGACGGGGTGATTGAATCCGAAGAGAGGGAGATCATCTACAATGTGTTTGATTTCTCGGACGCCGTAGCCAAGGATATTATGATTCCGAGAATCGATATGGCCACGATCAATGTGGAAGCGGGCCATGACGAGATCATGGAGCTGTTTCGGGAGTGCATGTATACCAGGATTCCAGTTTACCAGGAGGAAAAGGATAATATCATCGGACTGATCAATATCAAGGATTTTATTCTGGTCACGGACAGAGAGAACTTCTGCATCTGCGATATCATGCGGGAAGCCTATTACACTTATGAGTACAAGAAGACGGCGGATCTTCTGATCGAGATGCGGGAGAAGCGGGCAAACGTCACCTTTGTGCTGAATGAGTATGGCGCAACCGTGGGTATGATCACCCTGGAGGATCTTCTGGAGGAGATCGTGGGTGAGATCCGGGACGAGTACGACGAGGATGAGGAGGAGCTGATCCAGATGGTGGGAGAGCGCACTTATCTGGTGGAGGGCGGCATGAAGCTGTCCGATATCAATGACGAGCTGGGAACCATGCTGGAATCGGAGGATTACGATTCCATCGGAGGTCTGATGATTGAGAACCTGGACAGGCTTCCGCAGGATGAGGAGACCATCACCACGGATCAGGGAATTGTGCTGCAGGTAAAGGGAATCAACCAGAACCGGATTGCCAAGGTGCTGATGACTCTTCCGGAGAAAGAGAAGGAAGAGGAGCAGAAGGAGGCTTCGGACGGCAGAGATCCGGCGCCAAACAACAATTAGTCATAATTTGTGAAAAAATTCTTTTCCAATACGGATATATATGCTATACTAGGAAAAGATTTTTGAAATGATAGGAATAAGAATGGAGGATTATCATGAAGCGTATAAAAACACTGACAACAAGAGACTTAAAGGAATCCATGAAAAAGGGCGGCTGCGGCGAGTGTCAGACTTCCTGCCAGTCAGCCTGCAAGACATCCTGTACCGTGGGAAACCAGAGCTGCGAAAAGGCGAAATAATTCAGAATGTCAGGGCAATGTAATTTTCAAAAGTAGATAGCGATTGTAAGCAGCGGTATTTACCGCTGCTTATTCTACGTTAGTATAAGCGGAGGATAAACTGGACGTGGTACATCAATACAAGAATAACGGATACAATATTGTACTCGACGTAAACAGCGGTTCCGTGCATGTGGTGGATGACGTGGTGTATGACGTGATCCCGATGGTGGAGGAGTCGCTTTCCGGCGGCGGGCTGAAGGAGGAATCCGGACAGAAACGGTTGAGGGAAAAGACGGCGGAAGCTTTAAAGGGCAGGTATCCGGCGCAGGACGTGGAGGAAGCGTTTGACGAAGTGATGGAGCTTTGGGAAAAGGGGCTTCTCTTTACGGAGGATATCTACGAGAAATATATCACAGACTTTAAGAGCCGGCAGACCGTGGTAAAGGCATTGTGCCTGCACATTGCCCACGACTGCAACCTGGCCTGCCGATACTGTTTTGCCGGGGAGGGAGAATACCACGGAAGACGGGAGCTGATGAGCTTCGAGGTGGGAAAGAGGGCCCTTGATTTTCTGGTGGCGAGCTCGGGAAACCGGGTGAATCTGGAGGTGGATTTCTTTGGCGGCGAGCCCCTTATGAACTGGCAGGTGGTAAAAGACCTGGTAGCCTATGGACGGAGTCTGGAGGAGCCCAATCATAAGAAATTCCGTTTTACGCTGACCACTAACGGCATTCTTCTTACGGACGAGGTCATGGAGTTTGCAAACAGGGAAATGGCAAACGTGGTTCTGAGCATTGACGGGAGAAAGGAAGTCAATGACCGCATGCGTCCCAACCGGGGCGGCGGGGGAAGCTATGAGACCATTGTTCCTAAATTTCAGAAGCTGGCGGAGAGCCGCAATCAGATGAATTACTATGTGAGGGGAACCTTTACCCGCAACAATCTGGACTTTTCGCAGGATGTGAAGCATCTGGCGGATCTGGGCTTCGAGCAGATTTCCGTGGAACCCGTGGTGGCGGATCCGGCCCAGGATTATGCGCTTCGCCCGGAGGATGTCCCGACACTTCTTGCGGAGTACGACTCTCTGGCAAAAGAGCTGATTCAACGAAAGAGGGAGGGAAGAGGCGTCAACTTCTTCCACTTTATGATAGATCTGCAGGGAGGCCCCTGTGTGGCAAAAAGATTGTCCGGCTGCGGCTCCGGCACAGAGTACCTTGCCGTGACTCCCTGGGGAGATCTGTACCCCTGTCATCAGTTTGTGGGGCAGGAAGAATTCCTCATGGGAAATGTGTTTGAAGGAGTGACAGGAGAGGATATCCGGGAGCGGTTTAAGTCCTGTAATGTTTATACGAAGGAAAAGTGCAGAGACTGCTTTGCCAAATTTTACTGCAGCGGGGGCTGTGCGGCGAATTCCTACAATTTTCATGGAAATATCAATGATGCCTATGATCTGGGCTGTGAACTTCAGCGAAAGCGCATTGAATGTGCGATCATGATAAAAGCGGCTTTGGCCGAAGAAGAAGGAGAATCAGAAAAATGAAAAAGAGCAGAGCGATAATTGTTTTGGCGGTGCTTGTGCTGCTGCTGGCCGTGTTCGGCTATACGGCGGCAGTGGGGATCGGGACGGAGAATTCCGGTTCCGCCTCGGACATCAAGCTTGGGCTTGACCTGGCGGGAGGCGTCAGCATCACTTACCAGGTGGTGGGGGACGAGAAGCCGGATGGAGACGATATGGCGGATACCATCTACAAGCTGCAGAAGCGCGTGGAGGGCTACAGCACGGAGGCCATCGTATACCAGGAAGGGGATGATCGGATCAATATCGAGATCCCCGGGGTTTCGGATGCCAATGCGATCCTGGAGGAGCTCGGAAAGCCGGGTTCCCTGTATTTTATCTCTGAGACGGATTCCCAGGGAAACCTCAACTATCAGGCATCCATGAATGCGGACGGAAGCATTTCCTATGTGATGTTAAAGAGCATTGACGAGATCATTGCGGACGGCAGCGCCAAGCTGGACGGCACGGATGTGAAGGACGCCCAGGCCGGCTCCTTTACCAATTCCATGCAGAACACGGAAGTGGGCGTTGACCTTGCCATGACGGAGGAAGGGACAAAGAAATTTGCGGACGCGACCACGCAGGCGTACCAGAAGGGTGAGAGTCTGGGTATTTACTATGATGACGAGATTATCAGCGCTCCCACGGTGCGGGCGGCCCTCACGGACGGGCAGGCGCAGATCACGGGAAACTTTACCTTCGAGGAGGCGCAGCAGCTCGCTTCCACCATCCGGATCGGCGGATTGAAGCTGGAGCTGGAAGAGCTGCATTCCAAGGTGGTCGGCGCCCAGCTCGGGGAGGAGGCGATCTCCACCAGTATCAAGGCGGCCGCGGTTGGTTTTGTGATTATAGTGATCTTTATGATCGCCGTGTATTATGTGTCCGGCCTTGCGGCAAGCCTTGCCCTGGGTCTGTATGTGGAGCTGGTCATCATACTGCTGAACGGTTTTGACATTACCCTTACACTGCCCGGTATTGCAGGTATCATCCTTTCCATCGGTATGGCGGTGGATGCCAATGTGATCATCTTTGCAAGAATCCGGGAGGAGATCGCAAAGGGCAAGACGGTCAAGTCCGCCATTGACACCGGATACAAGAAGGCCCGGTCTGCCATTTTTGACGGAAACATTACCACTCTGATTGCGGCGGCGGTGCTCGGCGTTATGGGATCCGGAACCGTGAAGGGCTTTGCGGCCACGCTGGCGCTCGGTATTGTTCTTTCCATGTTTACCGCCATGGTGGTGACCAGGCTTATCATGAAGGCTCTTTATGCGATGGGTCTTCAGAAGGCCTCTCTGTACGGTACGGCAAAGGAAAAGGCCGCCATCGGGTTTGCCTCCAAAAAGAATCTCTTTTTCGGGGTTTCCATTGCGGCGATTGTTCTTGGCTTTGTGTTCATGGGAGTAAACGCCGCAAGGACAGGAAAGATCTTGAATTACAGCCTGGAATTTGTGGGCGGAACTTCCACGAATGTAACTTTCAATGAAGATATGGCGCTGGGGGACATTGATTCCAGGGTGGTGCCTCTGATCGAGGATATCACGGGGGACGGCAATGTACAGACTCAGAAGATAGACGGTACCAATGAAGTGATCTTCAAGACACGGTCTCTTTCCGTGGACGAGAGAGAGACCTTCAAGGATGCAATGGTGGAAAATTTCTCCGTGGATGCGGAAAAGATCACGGCGGAAACCATCAGCTCCACCATCAGTGGTGAGATGAAGCGGGAGTCCGTCATAGCGGTGCTTGTCGCAACGGTTTTCATGCTGATCTATGTGTGGTTCCGGTTCAAGGATATCCGGTTTGGCGCAAGCTCCGTGCTGTGTCTGCTTCACGATGTTCTGGTAGTGCTTGCGTTCTATGCCATCGTGAAGGTCTCGGTTGGCACAACCTTTATCGCATGTATGCTTACGATTGTGGGTTATTCCATCAATGCGACCATTGTTATCTTTGACCGTTTGAGAGAAAACATGGCCTCCATGGGTAAGAAGGACGCACTGGAGGATATGGTAAATAACAGTATCACCCAGACACTTTCCAGGAGTATTTTCACTTCCCTGACCACCTTTATCATGGTAGCGGCGCTCTATGCCTTTGGCGTTTCCTCCGTAAAGGAATTTGCCCTGCCCCTGATGGCGGGTATCCTATGCGGTACGTATTCCTCCATCTGCATTGCGGGAGCGCTGTGGCTCGTGCTCCGGAAGGTATTTCCGGCGGCTAAGCAGTAAGAGATAAGAATTTGAGCGGACAGGATCCGGAAACGGAGCCTGTCCGTTTGTTTTGCTTGTGTTTTCGGATTTCTTCCTCTAAAATGGAATTGTGGATAAAAGCCAGATGATAATCACAGGAGATAACAGATGTTTCTTGTAATCACGATAATTACATTTCTGATTGGAGCCGTGCTTTGCCTTGTAAAAGGGAAAACCTTCGACCATTGCAGGCCGGAGATTTTGAGGAAACTGCTGCGGGTTCTTTCCAACAGTGAACTGAACGGTTACCTCGTAAACACGATGGTAGCCTTTTTGGGTATCACGCTGGCGATTACGTTCACAAACTTCAATACCGTGAGGCAGGAACAGCGATGGACAGTGGAATTTATGGAGGATGTTCTACTTACCGAAATCGATACGAAAATAACCCTGCTGAATGAAGCGGCTGCGGGAATGGATACGGATTCGGACAGTGAAATTCGAATAGAGACGGAAGCTCTGGACGGGGGTGAAATATCGATTGATGTCAAGGAGCCGTCGGATCCGCAGAGACTTTTCGAGACAATGAAGGTGTACCCCATATCTCCGGTGTCGTCACTGGATGACATATTGGAGGATGCGCCGTACAAATATACCATATCCCGGTACAGCTACAGTGCGCTGATCGACTGCAGGATGAATTTTATGGCCCAGAAGACCCGGATTGATCATGCGGGCAGTATCGAGGAAATGACGGAACATCTGCGGAAGATGCTGTCTGACTTCGAGCGGGCGCACAAAATTATAGAGATTGAATTGCGGTATCAGAACGGCAGGATCGGGGAAAACGAGGTAAAAACCGAGATAAAGAAATTGTATGATGAGCTGAGGAAAAACGAAGAGGCAATCGTGGTCGGATAAAGCTTTGACTCCCGCAGGCAGGGAGCCAGGCCTCTGAATATTTTACAGGAAAGAAAGCGTCAGGTTACGCAGGAGAAAGACAATGTCAAAATGGATGGTAGCCGCAAAGAAGGCGGATTTTAACAAAATAGCGGAGAAATACGGGATCACGCCGGTTCTTGCCCGCATTATACGAAACCGGGATATCACGGGAGATGACGAGATCCGTAAATATCTGGAAGGGAACCTTTCGGATCTTTATGATCCTTTTTTGCTAAAGGACATGGAACGGGCGGCGGGGCTTCTGCTCTCCAAAATCGAAGCTGGACTTCCCATGCGGGTGATCGGGGATTATGATGTGGACGGCATCTGTTCCACCTATATTCTGGTGAGCGGGCTTCGTTTCCTTGGAGCAGAGGCGGACCGGGTAATCCCTCACCGGATCAGGGACGGATATGGCCTGAACGATACGCTGATCGAGGAGGCGGGGGCGGACGGGATTGACACGATCATCACCTGCGACAACGGAATTGCGGCATCCCCCCAGATTGCGCTGGGAAAGGAAATGGGAATGACGATTATCGTCACAGACCATCACGAGGTTCCTTTTGAGGGAGAGGGAAAGGAGAAGCGCTATCTTCTGCCGCCTGCGGATGCGGTGATTGATCCCAAGCAGCCCGGATGCGGCTATCCCTTCAAACAGATCTGCGGTGCGGTAGTGGCCTACAAGCTGATCGGGGCTATGCTGGAGAGGGCGGGAAAAGGCTTTCAGGAGAGAAGGAAGCTTTTGGAGGAGCTTCTTCCCTTTGCGGCCCTTGCCACGGTGTGCGACGTGATGGAGCTTCGGGATGAAAACCGTATTCTTGTAAAATACGGGCTGAGGGCAATGAAGGAGACCGGAAATGTGGGACTGAGGGCGCTTCTGCAGGTGAACGGGATTGAGGAAAAGGAGATCACGCCCTACCATGCGGGGTTTATCCTGGGGCCCTGCCTCAACGCTACCGGAAGGCTGGATACGGCGCTTCGGGCCCTGTCCCTGTTTGAGGAGAAGGAGTGGCGAAATGCGCTGATCACAGCCACTGATTTGAAAAACCTCAATGACAGCCGCAAGAAAATGACGGAGGAGGGTGTGGAGGAGGCCATTCGGCAGGTGGAGGAGAGCGATTTACGAAATGACAGGGTGTTGGTGATCTATCTGCCCTCCTGCCATGAGAGCCTTGCCGGGATCATAGCCGGAAGAGTCCGGGAGAACTTTGGAAAGCCCGCATTTGTGCTGACAAAGGGCGAGGAGGGGATCAAGGGGAGCGGCCGCTCCATCGAGAGTTATTCCATGTACGAGGAGATGACCAGGTGCAAGGATCTTTTTACCCGCTACGGAGGCCATAAGATGGCGGCGGGCCTTTCTCTTGCGGGACAGGAGCAGGTGGAGGAACTGCGCAGGAGGCTGAACGAGTACTGTACGCTCACAGATGAGGATTTCGAGGAAGTGGTACATATCGACGTGCCCATGCCGCTGTCCTATGCGGATAAGGAATTTATCCGGCAGCTGTCCCTCCTGGAGCCCTTCGGGGTGGGAAACCCCAAACCCCTGTTTGCCAGAAAAGATGTGATACTGATCAAGGGAAGGATCCTGGGTAAGAATAGGAATGTGGGAAAATACCGGATCGGGGATGAACTGGGAAATACCTATGATATGATTTATTTTGGAGATCTGAAAAAGCTGGACGCCTTTTTGGAGAAGAAGTTCGGCGCAAGGGTAAAGGATGACCTCTATGGAAAAGGGCTCTATGAAAAGGAAGCCGTGATCAGCATGGCCTATTATCCGGATCTCAATTATTATGCCGGAAAGGAGAGCGTGCAGATCGTAATGCAGCACTATCTGTGAAGCTTCCTCTGAGCCTTCCTGATGCAAACCGCTTAATGGCCGGGCATGACAGACCGTTACAGAAGCATGGAAAAGGGCAAAGCAAAAGCCTCCGGGGATGCCGGAGGCCTTTGCTTTCTTATGAGGGGGGAGATAGTGAGTTGTTCAACTATCTTGATATTTATCATAAAGGTAAAATGTGTACAAAATGTGTCCACTTCATTATAAAAATATAAAATCCTATAAAGAAAGAATTAATCATATCGAAAAAAACTACGAACATATATTGGTATTGGGTTACTTTTCACGGGTCAGGAATGCGCACTGGCTGCACATTCCGTGAGAATATGATTCAGGTGTGAGGGGCGATTTTTGCGTAGCAAAACTTGGAATATCGCCCCGAATGTTACTATGAGCGGCTTCCATGCCGTGAATAGTAACGGCATTGGGGTTAAAATGTGTTTTTCCCCGAATGTTGAAAAAAATGGATATTCATGCTATTTTATTATAAGGGTCTGCCGGGCAGACTGATTTTTCATGGCGGATTTCGGAAAAGAGGAAAGCTTATGTTTAAATGCGAAGACTTATTAAGAGGACTGTCCTACGAATGCGTAAGAGGAAGCATGGACAAAAGAATAGAGGAAGTGGTGTACGATTCCAGAAAGATTACAAGGGATTGTCTGTTTATCTGCATCTGCGGCTACAACGTGGATGGGCACGGTTTCGCCCTTGAGGCGGTGGAAAAGAAAGCCGCTGCCCTTGTGGTGCAGAAGGATGTGGAGATTCCGCCGCAGGCGGACGTGACGGTGATTAAGGTGGAGGATACCCGCTACGCCATGGCCCATATCGCAGCCGCCTACTTCGGGCATCCGGCGGATCAGATGAAGATTATCGGCATCACCGGAACCAAGGGCAAGACCACGACCACCTATCTTGTCAAATCCATCCTGGAAAATGCGGGCTACAAGGTGGGGCTTGTGGGAACCATTGAGGAGATTATCGGGGAGAGGCATATTCCGGCAAACAATACCACTCCGGAATCTTTCCTCCTGCAGCAGTATTTCCGGCAGATGGCTGACGCGGGCTGCGAGATCGTGGTGATGGAGGTGGCTTCCCAGGGGCTGAAGCTTCACAGAACCCAGGGCTTTACCTTTGAGATTGGCATTTTCACCAATTTGGAGCCCGACCATATCGGACCCAATGAGCATGCGGATTTTGAGGAGTATATGGCCTGCAAGGGGCTTCTCTTTCGGCAGTGCCGTCACGGGATCGTGAACAGGGACGATGCGCATATGGAGAGCGTGGTTGCGGGACACACCTGTGACCTGGAGACCTACGGCTTTGATTCCCGCGCGGATCTGTATGCGGAGGATCTGAGGCTGATCAACAAACCCGGCGAGCTTGGCGTGGCATTCCGGGTAAAGGGAAAGATGAATTTTGAGGTGGAGGTTCCGGCCCCTGGGCGATTCAGCGTATACAATGCCTTGACGGCCATTGCGGTGTGCAATCATTTCCAGGTGGATGCCGCAAAAATACAGGAAGCGCTGCTTGGCGCCCATGTGAAGGGAAGGATCGAGATGGTGCCGGTATCCGATCAGTTTACGCTCCTGATCGATTACGCCCACAATGCCATGAGCCTGGAGAGCCTTCTGACAACCCTGCGGGAATATGAGCCGGGCAGGCTGATCTGCCTCTTTGGCTGCGGGGGAAACCGTTCCAGGCTGCGGCGCTATGAGATGGGGGAGGTCAGCGGCAGGCTGGCGGATCTGACCATCATCACTTCCGACAATCCCCGGTTCGAGGAACCCCTTGACATCATACACGATATTGAGGAGGGAATGGAAAGGACTGAGGGGGAATTTGTGGAGATCTGCGACAGGAAGGAAGCCATCGCCTACGCCATTGACCAGGGCAGAAGCGGCGACATCATTGTCCTTGCCGGTAAAGGGCATGAAGACTATCAGGAGATAAAGGGCGTGAAATACCCCATGGATGAGAGAAACCTGATTGCGGATATACTGAAAGAGAGAAATGGCAGGAGCTGACACAATGGCGCAGGGCAGATATGCAAATATCATCATTGATATTTCCCATGAAAAAGTGGATAGGCCCTTTCAATATAAGATACCGGATTCCCTGGCGGGCATGTTGGAGATCGGCATGTGCGTGACGGTGCCCTTTGGAATGGGGAGCCGCCTGCGCCAGGGATATGTGGTGGAGATAACGGACCAGGTTCAGTATCCTGCGGATAAGCTCAAGGAAGTGCACGCAATCGAAAAAAACGGCCCTTTTGCCGAACAGGATGCGGTCCGGCTGGCGGCGTGGATGAAGAGCACCTACGGCGCTACCATGATTGCGGCGCTGAAAACCGTGCTTCCGGTAAAAAAGGCCATGAAGCCCAGGCAGAAAAAAAAGATTCTGTGTCTTGCGGGCAGGGAAGAGCTCTTATCTCTCCTGGGGGAGGCGCAGAGGAAGAAGCAGCATGCGAAGGAGAGGGTTCTGTCCCAGCTGGTGAAGGAGCCGGAGCTTCCCTACGAGCTTTTGACCAAAAAGCTGAATGTTTCGCCCGCCGCACTTCGAAGCCTGGAGGAGCAGGGCGTGATCCGAATAGAGGCTGAGAGCTATTACAGGAATCCGGTGAAGATTGTATCCGAGAGGGAAGTGAGAAACTGTTTAAGTCCGGAGCAGGCCTTTATCCGGGATGAGATCTTGTCGGAATATGAACAGGGAGTTCGCAGGACTTATCTGATCCGGGGCATTACGGGAAGCGGCAAGACGGAGGTCTATCTCGCCCTGATTGAGGGGGTGCTTGCCAGGGGGAAGCAGTGCATCATGCTGATCCCGGAGATTGCCCTGACTTATCAGACGCTGCTTCGCTTTTACAAACGTTTCGGGGACAGGGTGTCGGTGATCAACTCCTCGCTCTCTGCGGGAGAGCGCTTCGACCAGTGCGAGAGAGCCAGAAAAGGGGAGATCGATGTGATCATCGGTCCCAGGTCCGCCCTGTTCGTGCCTTTTGAAAGGCTTGGGCTGATTGTTATGGATGAGGAGCATGAGGGCAGCTACAAAAGCGAGACCATGCCCCGTTACCATGCAAGGGAGACAGCCGAATTTCTGGCCGGGATGAAGGGCGCAAGCCTGGTTCTTGGCTCCGCAACCCCCTCTCTGGAGGCCTATCACAAGGCAAAGAGCGGCCGGTACCGCCTCTTTACGCTTGACAGGAGGCTTACAGGGGGAAGCCTTCCGGAGGTTCACGTGGTGGATCTGAGGAGGGAGCTGAAAGAGGGAAACCGCTCCATTTTCAGCCGCAGGCTCCAGGACCTGATGGAGGAGAGACTGCACAGAGAGGAGCAGATCATTCTCTTTTTGAACCGCAGAGGTTATGCGGGCTTTGTGTCCTGCCGCAGCTGCGGCTATGTGATGAAATGTCCGCACTGCGACGTATCCCTGTCCCAGCATATGGGCGGAAAGATGGTCTGCCACTATTGCGGTTATGAGACGGTGCAGCCAAAGAAATGCCCCGCCTGCGCCTCCCCCTATATTCTGGGGTTTAAGGCCGGGACTCAGCAGATCGAGGAGCAGCTTGGCAGGCGCTTTCCGGGTGCGAGAGTGCTTCGCATGGATGCGGACGTGACCCGGAAAAAGGACAGCTACGAGAAAATCCTCTCTTCCTTTTTTGACCGGGAGGCGGATATTCTGGTGGGAACCCAGATGATTGTGAAGGGACACGATTTCCCGGGAGTGACCCTGGTGGGAATCCTGGCGGCGGATCTATCCCTGAATGACAGCGACTACCGGTGTGCGGAGCGTACCTTTCAGCTGCTCACCCAGGCGGCGGGACGCGCAGGCCGAGGGGAGAGGCCCGGGGAAGTGGTGATCCAGACTTACCGCCCGGATCATTACAGCATTGTCCGGGCCAGGGCCCAGGATTACGAGGCTTTTTATGAGGAGGAGATGGCCTACCGAGAGCTGGCCGGTTATCCGCCTGCCGCCCATATGCTTGCGATCCTCATTATGGCGGCACAGGAACGGGAGGGCGGCGTGACGGCTCAGGAGATCGCGACGTGTCTGAAGGAGGATAAGGAGCTTGCGGTAATCGGGCCATCCAAAGCTTCCATAGGAAAAATAAATGATATTTACCGTTTTGTGATATACTGTAAGCAGGAGAGCTACGGTGCGCTGGTGGAAGCGAAGGACCGGATCGAGCGTTTTCTCGCATCCAATCCCGGAAGGGAGACGAACGTGCAGTTTGATTTTGACCCGATAGACAGATATTGATAAAAGAAAGGAAATGGATATGGCGATCAGAAACATAAGAGAAATGGGAGACGCGGTGCTGAACAAAACCTGTAAGGAGGTAAAGGAGGTCACCGGAAGGACAAAAATGCTGATTCAGGATATGTTTGACACCATGTATGAGGCGCAGGGCGTGGGGCTTGCGGCTCCGCAGGTGGGAATTTTGAAGAGAATCACGGTGATCGACGTAACAGGGGAAGATCCCATCCTTCTGATCAACCCGGTTATCCTGGAAACCAGCGGGGAGCAGACCGGAAATGAGGGGTGCCTGAGCGTGCCGGGAAAAACCGGCGTGGTGACAAGGCCCAACTATGTGAAGGTAAGGGCCTATGATGAGAACTTAAGGCCCTTTGAGATCGAGGGGACGGAGCTTCTTGCGAGAGCCTTCTGTCATGAGATCGAGCATCTGGACGGACACCTTTACGTGGAAAAGGTGGAGGGAGAGCTGATGGACGTGGAGGATGCGGAGGAATAGGAGGAGAGGATCTATGAAGATTGTTTATATGGGAACTCCGGATTTTGCGGTCGCACCGCTTCTTGCCCTCATGAAGGCCGGACACAAGATCCTTGCGGTTGTAACGCAGCCGGATAAGCAGAAGGGCCGGGGAAAGGAGCTGCAGATGCCTCCTGTGAAGGAGTGCGCCGTATCCTGCGGAATTCCGGTTCTCCAGCCGGTAAAGATCCGGGAGAGGGAATCGGTGGAACAGCTTCGTCAATATCCTGCGGATGTTTTCGTGATTGCGGCCTTCGGCCAGCTTCTGACCCAGGAAATTCTGGATATGCCAAAATACGGCTGCATTAACATCCATGCCTCTCTTCTTCCCGACTACCGGGGAGCCGCACCCATTCAGTGGGCGGTGATAAACGGGGAGAAGAAGGCGGGCGTTACCATTATGCAGATGGAAAAAGGGCTGGACACCGGGGATATGCTCCTGAAACGGGAAGTGGAAATGGACGAAAAGGAGACCGGCGGGAGCCTCCACGACAAGCTGATGGATCTGGGCGCAGAGCTCATCGTGGAAGTCCTCCCGCTTCTGGAACAGGGGAAAATTATTCCGCAAAAGCAGGGAGAATGCTCTTTTTACGCAAAGCGCCTTTCCAAGGCCATGGGCCTTATCGACTGGAATAAGGAGGCCGTTTCCATTGAACGGCTGATCCGGGGACTGAACCCCTGGCCAAGCGCTTACGCCTTTTATAAGGGAAAGGTGTTGAAAATATGGGAGGCGGATGTGGAGACGGCGGATATACCCAAAGAAAAGCAGAGCCCGCCCGGAACCGTGGTCTGTGTGGAGAAGGATTCCTTTGTGGTGCAGACGGGAAAAGACGCGCTGAGGATCCGCAGTCTGCAGCTGGAAGGGAAAAAGAAAGTGACGGCCAGGGATTTTATGCTGGGCTATGAGGTTAGCTGCGGGATGCGGCTTGGCCAGTGAATCGTGTGAAGGAGAGAGCGATATGTACGGATACTATTTTGACCCGACTTACCTTTTAGTTCTTGTAGGAGCGCTGCTGTGCATGTGGGCAAGCTCGAGAGTGAATTCCACCTACCGTAAATATGCGCGCGTCAGGTGCCGTAACGGAATGACGGGCGCCCAGGCGGCGGAGAGGATTCTGCAGATGTCCGGAATACGGGACGTGCAGATCCAGCATGTTTCGGGAGATCTGACGGATCATTATGACCCGGGGGCTAAGGTTCTGCGGCTTTCCGATTCGGTTTACGGCTCAAGATCCGTGGCAGCCATCGGGGTGGCCGCCCATGAATGCGGTCATGCCGTACAGCATCAGAAGGGATATCTTCCCCTGAAAATCCGTTCGGTTCTTGTTCCGGCCGCCAATATCGGTTCCAGGCTTGGACTGCCCCTTGTTATCCTGGGGATTGTCCTTGGACTGGAATTCAGTCTTCCGGGGGGCGGAAGCTTTTCCCTTGCCCAGATCGGTATCTGGGTTTTCACCTTTGCGGTTCTGTTTCAGATAGTGACGCTTCCCGTGGAATTTAACGCTTCCGCAAGAGCGCTCCGCATGCTCGGTGATTACGGAATCATGGGTACGGACGAGGTGGATGACTGCAAGCGGGTTCTTGGCGCTGCGGCACTGACTTATGTGGCGGCGGCAGCCTCTGCGATTTTGCAGCTCCTTCGTCTCCTGCTTCTTGCAGGAAGGCGCAGAAGCGATGACTAGACCCAAAGGTTGGGTTTCTGACTGCTGCGGTGTGGGGATCTGCGGCGGATGAGGGCATAGATTTGGAAAATGTAAGAGAGCTTGCAGTGGATATGCTGCTTGAAATAACCGGGAAGGGAAGCTACAGCCACCTTGTGATCCGGGACGTGCTGGATAAATACGATTATATGGAGGCAAGAGACAAGGCCTTTTTAAAGCGGCTTACGGAGGGAACTCTGGAGAGAATGATTCAGATTGACTATATTCTGGATCAGTTTTCCAAGGTTCCTGTTTCCAAAATGAAGCCTTTTATACGAAATCTGCTGCGGCTTGGTGTTTACCAGCTTTTCTTTATGGATTCCGTACCGGACAGCGCCGTCTGCAACGAGGCGGTGAAGCTGGCCGCAAAGAGGGGATTCCGTTCTCTGGGCGGTTTTGTCAACGGTCTGCTTCGCAATATAGCCAGAAACAAAGAGAGCGTCTCCTGGCCCGTCCGGGAAGCGGATTTGGCGCTCTGGCTGTCCGTAACCTATTCCATGCCCCGATATCTGGTGGAAAAATTTCTGAGCGAGCGGGGGCGGGAACAGACACGGAAAATGCTGGAGAGCTTCCTGATCCCCGTTCCCGTGACAATACGGGTAAAAGAGACGTTGGAACCTCGTGAGTACGAGAAGCTGCTTGCAGGGCTTGCGAAGGCCGGGGTGGTTCTGACCCCTCACCCCTATCATGCGGCGGCCTTTACGCTGGTGGGAGCAGAGGGGGTGCGGAGCCTTCCGGGCTTTGAGGAAGGGCTTTTTACCGTGCAGGACGTGAGCAGCATGCTGGTGTGCGAGGCGGCGGATATCCGTCCGGGAGACCGGGTGATCGACGTGTGCGCATCTCCCGGGGGGAAAGCCCTTCATGCGGCAGAAAAGGCAGGCGATGAAGGGTTTGTATCGGCGAGGGACGTGACAGAGTATAAAGCGGGACTGATACGGGATAATAGTAGAAGAATGGGGCTTCTCAACGTGGAAGTGCTGGTGTGGGACGCTGCCAGGCTGCGGAGTGCGGATATTGAAAGCGCAGACGCGGTTCTTGCGGACCTTCCCTGTTCGGGGCTGGGAGTGATTGGGAAAAAGAAGGATATCAAATACCATGCATCCCCGGAAGGGTTTGCGCAGCTGATCGGGCTTCAGCGCAAAATTCTTGGTACCGTCTGGCGGTATGTGAAGCCGGGAGGCGTCCTGCTCTACAGTACCTGTACGATAAACCCTAAGGAGAATGAGGAGAATGTGGCATGGTTTCTGGAGAGATATCCCTTTGAACTGGAAAGCCTTTCTCCTTTTCTGCCAGGGGAGCTTTCTGCGGACGGTGAAAGCGGAATGCTGCAGCTCATTCCCGGAACTCACAGGGCAGACGGATTTTTTATCGCAAGGCTTCGGAGAAAGAAGGAGCCCTGCGGCGGACAGGGGAGTGCGTATGACAGATATTAAGTCGATGACAGAGGATGAGCTGAAAATAGATATGGTGAGACAGGGGGAGAAGTCTTTCCGGGCAGCGCAGCTCTATGAATGGATGCACAAAAAGCTTGCCAGGGGTTTTGAGGAGATGACAAATCTTCCTGCCTCATTGAGAGAAAAGCTGAGAGAGACATATGAATATACGGCGCTGGGAGCTGTGAGAGTCCAGGAATCGGCGGTTGACGGAACGAGAAAATACCTGTTCGAGCTTGCGGACGGCAACCTGGTGGAAAGCGTGTGGATGAGGTATAAGCACGGGAACAGTGTCTGTATCTCGTCTCAGGCGGGCTGCCGCATGGGGTGTGCTTTCTGCGCCTCCGCACTGGACGGCCTTGCCAGGAATCTCACCCCCTCCGAGATGCTGGATCAGATTTATTCCATCACGCTGCTTACCGGAGAGAGAGTGAGTAACGTGGTGGTCATGGGAACCGGGGAGCCGCTGGACAATTATGACAATCTTCTTCGTTTTATCCGGCTGCTTACGGAGGAAAACGGATTACATATCAGCCAGAGAAGCGTCACGGTCTCCACCTGCGGGCTCGTGCCCGAAATGAAGCGGCTGGCTGGTGAGAAGCTGCAGATCACTCTGGCGCTCTCCCTGCATGCGGCCACGGACGCAAAGCGCAGAAAGCTCATGCCGATTGCGAACAAATATTCCGTCAGGGAGCTGATGGAGGCCTGCCGGTATTATTTTGAGACCACAGGCAGAAGAGTCACCTTTGAGTACTCTCTGGTGGGGGGAGTCAACGATACCATGGAGGATGCGGGGGAGCTGATCCGGCTTTTGAAACCCATGAACGGCCATGTGAATCTGATTCCGGTAAACCCCATAAAAGAGCGAAGTTTTGTGCGTTCTGAGAGGGAAGTCATTATAAAGTACAAAAATAAACTTGAAAAAAATGGAATAAATGTTACTATAAGAAGGGAAATGGGAAGAGATATTGATGGTGCCTGTGGGCAACTTAGGCGTAGACAGAAAGAACAGTCGCTGCAATAGGAGGTAGGAAAAGTGATAAAATCCTTTTCTGCAACAGATATCGGAAAAAAGAGACAACTGAATCAGGACTTTGTATATACGTCGGATGAGCCGGTAGGAAATCTTCCCAATGTCTATATTGTTGCGGATGGAATGGGGGGACACAACGCAGGGGATTATGCCTCAAAGTGCACGGTGGAAACCGTGGTGAGGGAAATCCGTGGATGCTTTGAGAAGAGCCCGATCCGTATTTTGAGCAAAGCCATACGGGTGGCGAACGACCAGATCCGGCAGAGGGCAAGAGAGGACAGGAGCCTGTACGGCATGGGAACCACGATCGTGGCGGCAGCCTGTCTCGGAAAATATCTGCAGGTCGCCAACGTGGGGGACAGCAGGCTTTATATTGTAGGAGATGAGATCCGCCAGATCACCAGGGATCATTCCCTCGTGGAGGAGATGGTTCGTATGGGGGGACTCGGCAGGGAGGAAGCAAGAAATCATCCGGATAAGAATATCATTACCAGAGCCATTGGCGCAAGGGATACTATAGAGATTGATTTTTTCCATGAGGAGTTAAAGAGCGGGGACATCGTGCTGATGTGCTCGGACGGCCTTACGAATATGCTGGAGGATGAGGAGATCAAAAGCATTCTGCAGGGAGAGGGCGCCATGGAAGAGAAGGTGAAACGGCTGATCGGGGCGGCAAATGAAAACGGCGGCAAGGACAACATTACCGTGATTCTGGTGGACGCATTTGCGAAAGAAGGCTGATGGACTTTGAAAGGAGCAAGTTTATTAACATGATAAAAGTTGGAATGATAATCGGGGACAGATACGAAATACTGGAAAAGATTGGCACGGGCGGAATGTCGGATGTCTACAAGGCAAAGGATCACAAGCTGAACCGGTTTGTGGCCGCAAAGGTGCTGAAACAGGAGTTCAGCGAGAACGCTAATTTTGTGTCCAAGTTCAGAATCGAAGCCCAGGCGGCAGCAGGCCTGATGCATCCCAACATCGTAAATGTGTATGATGTGGGGGAGGAAGACGGGATCTATTTTATTGTGATGGAGCTGGTGGAGGGGATCACCCTCAAAAAATATATTGAGAAAAAAGCCCGGCTTTCCGTGAAGGAGGCGGTCAGTATCGCCATTCAGGTCAGTATGGGAATCGAGTCGGCGCATAACAACCATATCATACACAGGGATATCAAGCCCCAGAACATTATTATTTCCAAAGAGGGAAAGGTGAAGGTTACGGATTTCGGGATTGCAAAGGCCGCAACCAGCAACACCATAACCTCCAATGTGATGGGTTCCGTGCATTATACGTCGCCGGAGCAGGCAAGGGGAGGCTACTCGGATGAGAAGAGCGATATCTACTCACTCGGCGTTACCATGTTCGAGATGCTCACCGGACGGGTGCCCTTTAACGGCGAGACCACCGTTGCCATCGCAATCAAGCACATTCAGGAGGAGATGCCCTCCCCGAGAGATTATGTTTCCGAGATTCCGGTCAGTGTGGAGCAGATTGTCTTTAAGTGCTGTCAGAAGAGTCCGGACCGGCGGTATCAGTCCATGGCAGAGCTGATTGTGGATCTGAAAAGATCGCTGATGACGCCGGACGAGGATTTCGTGAAGGTGGTGGATTCGGAGGAGGAAGCCTCCACTCGGACCATTACGGACAGGGAAATGGTGCAGATCAAGCGGCAGTCTGAACACCGGGATTCCATGGAGGAAGCGATGCACCTGCGCAGGGAAAAGGATGTAAAGAGAAACGCAGGCAGGAAATACGTGATGGTGGAGGAAGAAGACGAGGAGGACGAGGAAGAGGACGAGGAGTATTACGAGTATTATGAGGAAGACGAGGAGGACGAGGAAGAGGAAGAAAATTATGATTCCGGGATGGAGCGTCTGACCACGATTCTCGCCGTCCTTGCCGCCGTTTTAATCGGCTGTGTCGTGCTCTTTCTGGTGGGCCGCGCCTTCGGACTTTTTGAATTCGGTCTTCCTGCAGAAAAGGAGGAGACCACCCAGGAGGAGGAAAAAAAGCCGGATGTGGCAATGATCGACGTGGTGGGTAAAAATATTGACGAGGTCAAGGTTTCCCTGCTGGAAATCAACCTGACTCCGGAGATCGAATACGAGGAAAGCACGGAATATGAACAGGGAATCGTAATGAACGCCAGCGTAAGTTCGGGCACAATGGTGGAGGAAGGGACCAATATCGTCCTCACGGTCAGCGCCGGTTCCGAGGGCGTTGAGGTGCCTGACGTGGTGGGGGCGACCAAGGCGGAGGCCGTATCCGGCCTGGAACAGAAGGGGTTTGTGGTGAACGAGACGGAAGGTTTCGACCCGTATATCCGGGAGGGAAGCATTATCACCCAGTCGCCGGAGGCCGGGACCAAGGCCCCGGCCGGGACAACGGTCACCATACGTGTCAGCAAAGGGAAGGAGATCGCCAAGATTCCGGTGCCGGACATCATGAGGGTTGACGAGATGGAGGCCACTACACGTCTGATTGAGTCGGGATTGGAACCGGGAGTGGTTACCGAGGTAAACCATGAGGATGCGGCGCTTGCCGGACTTGTGTGTTACCAGAGCTACTCGGTGGGGGCTTATGTGGAACCCGGAACCGTGGTGGATTTTCATATCAGTATCGGGCCGGCCCAGGCGACTTACCGTTTTGCGGACAGCATACCGGCGCCTACCCAGGAGGAGGATCCCGGCTATAAGCCAGGCACTCTTGTGACAGTCACGGTGACGGCGGATGACGGCACACAGCTTTTAAGCACCCAGGTTTCCGATTTCCCGATTCCCCAGCAGAATATCACAGGAATCAAATCCGCATCCGGCTCCATTCTTCTCCAATATCAGAATCAGACGGAAGCGACAAGTATTACGAATGATGACGGCTCAGTAACTACCATGGAAGGATCTGTTGAGAGTAAAGAGGTTCGCAGGGTAGTTAATTTTGTGCAGGAATAGAGGGGTGTCCGAAGAGCGATGCAGGGAAAGATCATAAAAGGAATCGCAGGCTTTTACTATGTGCACACCGGGGAAGGGCTTGTGGAGTGCAGAGCAAAGGGGATTTTCAGGAAGGAACAGCGAAAGCCCCTGGTTGGCGATCAGGTGGAGATCAGCCGGATAGAGGGTGGCGGGGAGGATGGAAAGCTTCTTGGCAATATCACGGAGATTCTTCCAAGACGCAACCAGCTGATCCGTCCGGCAGTGGCTAATGTGGATCAGGCGCTTGTGATTTTTGCCATCACAAAGCCAGCTCCCAATTATAATCTGCTGGACCGCTTTCTGGTTACCATGGAAAAGCAGGACATTCCCTGTGTGATTTGCTTTAATAAGAAAGACATTGCCACGCAAAAGGAGAGGGAAGAGCTCTGCAGAGCCTATGGGGACAGCGGCTATCAGATGATTTTTGTTAGTGCGGCGAAGCGGCAGGGGCTTTCCGAGATTAAGGACTGTCTTCGGAGCAAGACCACGGTGGTGGCAGGCCCCAGCGGCGTGGGCAAATCCACCGTTGTCAACTGGCTCTGTCCCGAGGCCGGAATGCAGACCGGAGAGATCAGCCGCAAAATAGAGAGGGGAAAGCATACCACAAGGCATGCCCAGCTCTTTGCGCTGGATCCGGATACCTTTATCTGCGATACTCCGGGGTTTACCTCCCTGAGCCTCGGGGATATAGAGAAGGAGGAACTGCAGAATTTTTATCCGGAATTTTTAAGATATGAGAAGGAATGCCGGTTCAAGGGCTGTTCCCACGTAAGCGAGCCGGTGTGCGGGGTAAGACAGGCTCTCGGACAGGGAGATATCAGCCGGATCCGCTATGAGAATTATGTGCTTTTGTACGAGGAGCTGAAAAACCGAAGGAAATATTAGAAATAAAACTTTAAGGAGGATATATAGAAAATTGATTTCACCTTCCCGGTTTCTTATATCAAAAGAGCCAGAACTTTGTAACAACCTGCGGAGTCAGCATGGGAAATATGCCAAAGTACCTGCCTGAAATCTGTGGGCAGAAGACCTTCACTTATATGGGCTGCGGAGAAGTTGTCATGCCGGAGAATTATATCGCAATGTTCAATGCCCCGGAAAGGGTGGAAGCTGTCAAAATCATAAAAAATGCTGATATGGTGATAAAGCAAATCGTTGATGTCATAAGGCATAATGGCACGATTCCAAAGAAAAAAGTCGGCGCTTTTGCCAAAGCCAGCAGCGGTATGATAAATACCTTATTTTATCCGCTATGTGTAAATGCGAAGAAATTTTATGCGACTGATGCCTGTATCGGATGCGGCAAGTGTACTGAGGTCTGCCCTTTAAACAATGTAAGTTTAAAGGATGGGAAGCCTGTATGGGGCGGCCAGTGCACACACTGCATGGCTTGTATCTGCAAATGCCCGAAAGAAGCTATAGAATATGGGAATAAGAGTAAAGGCAAACCAAGATACCAATGTCCGCTGTAATATGCGTGAATACTGAAAAAATGCACATGGATATCGGGAAAAACCAAAAAGAAATAAGCAGTCCATAGATAAGGGAGAAACACAGATATGCTGAATGGGATTATTGAGATTGACGTCCATGGAAAGAATGTTGAAGCGGCAATTGAAGAAATAAGAAAATGCCTGGATAATGCCAAGCCAGGCGTATACCGCATCCGTATTATCCATGGATATCATGGCGGCATAAGAATCCGGGATGGCATCCGGGATGAATTCAGCTATGGCAGGGAGCCTAAAGTAAAGCGGATCACAATGGGGAATAATCAGGGGATTACGGAACTTGTATTGCGGGAATTTTAAAAGGAGCAGTATTTATTCCTGCGAGCAACGAGCCAAGTGGCTGCTTGCAGACATTTGGCGACTGCCGCAAGGGTCAAATACCCCGCTGCTCTGCAGCGGGGTATTTGATTAAAGAAGAGACAGCGTTACTGCAAAGTAAATTTTGGGAGATATGTCTATGAAAAACATACTTATTGTACAGGGCGGCGGCAGGCCAAAAGGGAATACCGTCCAGCTTGTGGAACACTTTATCAAAGGCGCAGAAGAGGCAGGGCATAAGACAGAACCGGCAACTTTTTCCGGACGTTTGAACAGGCGGCTTCTTATTATCAATTTACGCTGGTCAATTACATAGGCTTCCATGATAAAGGGATGCTCCTTGCCGGAGGCTGCGGCGATACCAATGGGAAACCGCAGATTGATAAAACAGACTATTTAAGACAGGCGTATGAATTTGGAAAGAAAATTTATTTAGGTTGACAGCAATAATAGAAAATGCTGTTTGTAATTGTGAGATATAGCGCTGTCTGAAACAAAATGAATTAGAAAAGGTGTTTATATGAAAAATCCATGGGAAGAGATTTCTTTATCTGATTATGAAAATCATATGAAACTAGGTTCTGTTATGCAGTTACAGGCTATGAATGAAATGATGAAAGGCCAATTTAACGATTACCCTGTTTCCAGCGTGATTGTATTGGGAGTTGCAGGCGGCAATGGCCTTGAACATATCCAAAAAGAAAGATTAAAAAAAGTATACGGGGTAGATATTAATTCTTCTTACCTTAGAGAAGTGGCTCGAAGATACCCGGATTTAAATGGAGTTTTGGAGTGCTTATGCATTGACTTGGCTGATGAAGTCCGAAAGCTGCCAGAGGCGGATATGGTCATTGCGAACCTGCTCATTGAATATGTAGGCTATGAATGTTTTAAGAGGGCAGTCTGGCAAATAAATCCGCAGTATGTTTCCTGTATCATTCAAATTAATATGGGAGATAGCTGGGTATCAGATTCACCTTATCTGCATGTGTTTGATGGATTGGAACAGATACACCATCAGGTGGGAGAACAGGAATTGAAAACAGTAATGCTTGAAATTAATTACCATTCTATAAAAAGGTTGGAACATATGCTGCCTAATGGAAAAAAATTGGTGCAGATAGATTTTAGGAGATAGGGGCACTTTATGGAGATCTGGATGAAAAAGGTGTAATGAAACAGGGACAACTAAGACATTTTTCAATGTGTTGTCTACTAATGCGCTAAGGTCAAAATTCGGATTTTTTGCTTCTTCAATCGCAACATTCTGCGTGATAAGCCCAAGAATAGGTGAGAGAGCCATTCCTATAATGCCGATCAATAGAATATGATACCGCTTTATCTTTTGTAATTCTGTTAAGACAATTGATAACATATAAAACTTTCTGTTATGCTTCCTGTTTTTTCAAAACCCGTGTAACTAATATAATACATACAATCGCTTCCGCAATCAGTATCGCAAATATGACAGGTGTTGATACAAAGTACGGGCTTAGACGATTGTAAAAGTCTGTCATAATCTTCCCTTCTGGCACCTTAAACTGATACAGCCATCGAAAGACGGACTTATTGCACCAGACCACAAGGATAATACATGGCAGAGCTGCCGCCCAAAGTAAGCAAGTGTGATATGCTTGCACTGCTTGCTGTTAGTGCGCTTCCCTAGAATTGCGTAATAGTAGAGACTGCGTATTCCTAATTTCTTCTGTAAAATTATGTACTTGACAGAAGGACGACATAATGTTATATTTTAATTGTCAACACTGTGTTATACAACGAGGAGGGATAAATCATGTTACATCAATTATCCGATGCTGAACTTGAAATTATGAAAATCGTATGGGGAAACCCGGAGGATGTGACGCTGTTTCCCTATATCATGGATGGGCTGGCTGCCAGGGGCAAGCCGTGTCAAAAGAATACCTTAATTGTACTCCTGTCGCGGCTGATGAACAAAGGATTTTTGAGTGCCAAGAAAATTGGACGCCGCAACGAATATACCACGCTTGTTTCGGAGACGGAATACCAGACAGCGCAGACAAAAAATTTCCTGGATAAGATTTATGAGGGCAGCGCAAAGGGGCTGGTTTCCAATCTGATTATGGGCGACCTTCTGGCAGACGAGGAATACGAGGAATTGAAAAGGCTGCTGGAGAAAGGAAAGGGGCAGCAATGAACACAGTTTTGAAAATTTTCCTGTCCATGTCTTTTTCCGGCAGCTTGCTTATTCTGGCTCTGCTTTTGGGAAAACGTTTTTTGAAAAACAAAATCAGCCGGCAATGGCAGTATTACATTTGGCTGGTTGCTGTTGTGCGGCTGCTGTTCCCGTTCGGACCCGAAGTAAGCCTGATGGGAAAGGCATATCAGGCTGTCGATCAGGCAATATCCCAGGCTGCTCCTTTACCGCCACAGCAACAGTCCCCGCAAAACGCTCCGGGAGGCAATTTTGCTCCCGCTGTTGGGGCGGAGCAGCACAAGGAAACGGTGAATAGTCCGGCGGATGATGTAACAACCGCCCACCCGCTTCAAGATATTGTAGTGTTGTTAATCAATCATATCTGGCTGGTGTGGCTGGTGGCTGCGCTGGGGCTGCTGATACGGAAAATAACAATCTATCAGGGCTTTGCACAATATATCAAGGCTGGATTAACCCTGGTTTCTGACATTGAGCGGTTAGACCGGCTTTCTATTGTTACGGAGCAGTTAGGTATTAAAAAGCCGATTGAGTTATGTGTCAATCCATTGGTTTCCTCCCCGCTGCTGATTGGATTTTTCCATCCATGTATCGTACTGCCCAGCGCGGATATTCCCGAAAAGGATTTTCGCTATATTATTCTGCATGAACTGATGCACTACAAACGGCGGGATATGCTCTATAAATGGCTGGTACAGGTTACCGTCTGCCTGCATTGGTTTAATCCGCTGGTTCGTCTCATGAGCCGGGAAATTACCAAGGCTTGTGAGTTCTCCTGTGATGAAGCCGTCCTCGCTAAAGTGGGGAGCGGCAGCGCCCGGGATTATGGAAAAACCTTGCTTGACGCTATGGCGGCAGTGGGAAGATACAAGGAAAATCTTGGGGCTGTCACTTTAAGCGAAAATAAACAGCTTTTGAAAGAAAGGTTAGGTGCAATTATGAAGTTTAAGAAACAATCGAGATCAGGTAAGATATTGACTGCCGTGCTGACACTGTGTGTAGTTCTGGGAGCGGCCTTTGTTGGTGTCTATTCGCTGGGGCCAGTCACAGCGAATGCCCATGCGGCGTCTCTCCCTGGAACTCCACTGGACACCACCGGCAGGCCCTCGCTGTCACTGGATGTCAGCGGCGCCGCTGTAAATGTGTTGGCGGCGGACAATCAGATTTCGGCTGAATACAACAGCGATGTTTATACGGTAAACATCAGCCAGCAGAACAGCGACTGGAAGGTTTCGATCTCCTGCAAAACCAATACGAACACAAATGATGAAACAATCAAGCTCTATCTTCCCGATGTGGATTACAGTGATGTGAAATTGAAAGCCGATAACGGGTATCTGACCTGCGGCCTGATCCGATCCGGCAATATCGTGGGCAATTTCAATATGGCTTCCGTCTTTTTAATCTTGCCGGAGGGATTTTCCGGCTCGGTAAACGCCATTGCCGACAGTGGATATT